>ERZ773229.82-NODE-82-length-106311-cov-38.618742_pt1 | contig 106311 bp, 112 predicted proteins | sample MGYA00580992_ERZ773229 | MGnify/ENA primary metagenome ERZ773229 (study PRJEB29015, sample SAMEA2737795) | human gut metagenome | biome: human gut; feature: human-associated habitat; material: faeces | place: China | collected 2012 ... | reverse complement strand
ACATTATACAAGTACTGGATCATAATTACGTATTAGATTACTTTAAATATGGAGATTCTTTTTGATGTTATAAAATATATTGTTATTAATTATAAATTATGATAGGATGATTTTTATAAATGGGAAGGAAAGATGTATATGATTGTAATGTTAAGCGGTCCAGATAAGAAATTGTTGGTCTTCCTAATGAATCTGCTATTATTATTGATAACAATGATAGCATTAATTATATTGGAGAATACTATGTATTTCATGATGGTGAAATTAAGTAAGTTTAAATATGTTGTAACAAAAAAGTGTTGACAGGCATATACTAGTATGATATAGTTAAGTTGAATTTAAAGAGAAAGGAGTGGAAAACAATGAAGATAATGATTAATTTAAATATTTTTGATAAGGTGGTTTTTGATAGATGTGGAGAGCTTTGGTGTTTTCCACGTACAATGTAAATTTTAATTATCAAGACTGCTTAATTATAAGTGGTCTTTTTTTAGGAGGTTAGATATGAAAAGTTTGAAAGAATTTAGGCCTCTAATTAAATTAATTAAAGAAGATAAGAAAAAACTTATTATTGCAAGTATAATAATATTTGCTTCTGGTATTTGTGAAATTTTTACAGGATATTTAAATGGTAGGGCAGTTGAAGAAATTACAAAACTTAATGTAATTAGTTCTTTGATTTATTTGGGTATATATTTTATACTTGAAGTAACTATGGATGGTGTGTTATTACATAAGGCAAATTCTATGTTATATACTATAGAGAGTGCTTTAACTAGAAAATTAGGTTTTTATACTTATAAGAAAACGCTTAATTTACCTGCTATTGCCTTTGAAAAAACTTCATCTGGAGAGATAATTAATAGAATAACTAATGATGCTGATACGTTAAGCTTTGCTTTTGGTAGAATTCTTAATGTTATATCCTCTTTGGTTGCTTCATTAATAGTTATAGTATATGTTTTTATTAATTCATGGATAGTAGGGTTAGAAATATTGTTTTTTGTATCAATATTATTTTTGATACTTAAAAAATATAATCCTTTACTTAGAAAAATTCATGAAGAGAGAAAAAAAGAGCAAGATAAGTTTACTTCTTTAGTTACAGAATCAATTAGGGGTGTAAGAGAAATTAAAACATTGGGAATTAAAAATAATTTAATTAATGATATTATAGATATTATTAAAGATATATTTAATAAATCTAAAGAAGAAATTGATATACAAAAAAGTTTTAATATTAAAACTAGATTTCTTAAATCGACATTAGAAGTAGGGGTATTTGCTACTTGTGTTATATTATTATATTATAAAAGTATTTCATTAACATTTTTTGTGGCTATGACTTATTATGTATATCGTTATACTTGGCTTATAGAAAATATTAATGATTTGACACAAACTTATCAAAAAGTTATTGTTTCTATATCTAGAGTTAATGATATATTAGAGAATAGAATTTATGATGATGAAAAGTTTGGTATTAAGGAATTAAATAAAGTTAATGGTATAATACAATTTAAGGATGTTACTTTTGCTTATCCTGATGAAGAAAAATTATTAGATAATTTTAATCTATCTATTTTTCCAAATAAGAAGGTTGCTATTGTAGGTTCTTCTGGTAGTGGTAAGTCAACTTTATTTAATTTACTTACTAGGATATTTGATCCTTTAGAAGGAGAAATAACTATAGATGGAGTAAATATTCAAGATTTAACAGAGGAGAGCCTTAGAAAGCATATATCAATTATTAGACAAGAACCATTTGTTTTTAATAGAAGTATTAAAAATAATTTTAAAATAATAAATAATAAAATTACTATTTCTGAAATTAGAAAATATACTAAGATGGCTTATTTAGATGATTATATAATGTCTTTACCTAAGAAGTATGATACTGTTTTGGGTGAAGGTGGTGTTAATCTATCTGGTGGTCAAAAACAGAGACTATCGATTGCTAGAACTTTATCAAAAGGAAGTGAAATAATATTGTTTGATGAAGCTACTTCGGCTTTGGATAATACTTCTCAAGAGTATATAAAGAAAACTATTGATAATTTGGTTAAGAATCATACTGTTGTCATTGTAGCTCATAGACTATCTACGATTATGGATGCTGATATTATTCATGTTGTATCTAATGGTAAAATAGTAGCGTCTGGTAGACATAATGAATTATTAAATTGTTCTAATATATATAGAGAATTATATGAGACAGAATCTTTAAATTCATAATAAGTACTTGTTAAATCAAGTGCTTTTTTTATATAAATTTAAAAATATTGATAACGTTTAATATTATTTAAAAAACTGCTTTGATTTAGAAGGATTTACAAAAAATAGAAATAATAATAATATCTAACTTTACTTAAGATACAAGTAAAGTGGTTATTTATAATGATAATTGCTTTTGTGAAAAGAATTAGTCCTTTAGAAAGTTGAGAATTTAATGATTTTTTATATTTTTTTTGATATAATAGTCATATATAATTGGATTATCTGAAATTTATTTAATTATATTTGTTATTTAGAAAGAGGTTCGTTAATGTCAAAAAAAGAAAAAAAGGTTCTTATAGTTTTAGAAGATATTTGTAAGAATTATCAAAAAAAAGGTGAGCAAATAAAAATATTATCAAATTTAAGTGTTAAATTTGAATCTGGTGTTTTTTATGCAATAATGGGTCATAGCGGTAGTGGCAAATCAACACTGATTAATATATTAGGATTAATTGATTATTTCGATAAAGGAAATTATAAATTATATGATAAGAGTGTCAAAAATTTAAATGATAACGAATTATCGCATTTAAGAATGAAAAATATAGGTTTTGTTTTTCAAAATTTTCAATTAGATCCTTATTTGAAAGCGTATGAAAATGTTATGCTTCCAATGCTTATTAATAAAGATATTGCTAAAAGTGATAGATATGATATTTCTGTATCTTTACTAAAAAAAATGGGACTAGAAAATAGGATAAATCATTATCCAAACGAATTATCTGGTGGTGAGCAACAACGTGTGGCATTGGCTAGAGCTTTAGCAAATAAACCAGCGATAATTTTAGCTGATGAACCAACAGGCAATTTGGATAAATCAAAAGAAAATGAAATATTTTTATATCTGAAGGGAATGGCAAATAATGGAAAGTGTGTAATTGTTGTTAGTCATAGTGACGATGTGAAAAAGTATGCTGATAAAATATATACGTTAGAAGATGGAAAACTGATAGGAGACGATGCAAAAAAATGATAATTGATTTTTTAAGATTGTCTTTTATTAGACTTTTTCGAAATAAAAAAAATGCTTTTTATGTAATTGTTTTATCGCTATTTACTGTTGTTTTGTTATCCTTATTAACATTTAAAAACTCTTTAATTAATTATATAGACAATTTTATCATTAAAAATATTGGTTTTAGAACAATAAGTGTTTCTCCAAGAGATGATGTTGAAGATTTTGGCTATAGTGATTTAATCAGTATTAATCATGTCCAGGATGTTCATAGTGCAAATTATGATACGGCTTCTGTTGAGAGCACATTTAAATCTGATGAATTAGATGGTTATATTGATTTAGTTTATGCTAATTATAGTATTTTACCAACTAATGTCGTAGGTGAAAAATTTGATGCTGATGATACTGGCTTTGCAATTTGCCCAATAGATTTTTTACCATCAAGTGAAGCATTTAATTTATTGGTAGATGAAAAAAATTTTTTATCTGGATATGAACTATTAAATACTTCTTTTCAGATAAACTATTATTCTTATCTTTTCGATGGAAAGAGACTGATTGAGAATGATAAATATATAAAAGAATTTAAAATAGTTGGCATATATGATGCAAAGAAAGTTATGAATCCAAGTAATACATGCTATATTTCTAAAAAGGATATGGAAGAAATAAAAAGTATTACTACAGTTAATAACGAAAATACGATTTATGGATTTATGGTAGTAGTTGATAATATAAAAAATGTTGAGTTGGTTTTAAATGATCTTGAGAAAAAAGGATTTTCAAGAGTTAATATTCGTAGTCAAATTGATTATGATATTATAAATAAAATATTATTTGCTTGCAATATTGTGGTTTCTGTTATAATGGCTTCAATTGTTATTATAATTATTAATTATACTAAAAAGAAGTATTTTAATGATATAAAAAGCATCGGCTTGTTAATGACAATGGGATATTCGAACAATATAATTGTTTTTATATATTTATTAGAAATTGTTTATTCCAGTATATTTTCATATCTAATTGGGTTGTTTTTATTTTTAATAATTTATAATTTAATTAAATTTTATTTTTTAAAGGGTTTAATTTATTCTGGATTTGAAATATTATTACACTTAAATACATTTTTGATATCTGTGTTTGTTGTTATTTTTACTAGTATAATAGTTGTATTATTGTATTTTTTAAAAAACAAAAGGAAAAATATAAATTTAATGATAGAAGGTGATGATTAATGTTAATAAGAAGTTTTTTTAGAAAAAAAACAACAAAAATTTATATTATTATTCTTTCTATATTATTATCATCAATATTTATTTTATATAATTTTGTTAACTATTTTCGAGAAGTTGAGGAAAACATTATTGCTGAACATTCCATATTAATAGTGTCTAGTAATAATGATTATTATGATTATCTTCAGAAAATAAAAAACGTTACAAAAATTGAAAAAGCAATTATTTTTACTCCTGACAAGTCATATGATATTATTGTTGATGGTAGTTACACTATTCAAGATTCAAATGGTAATATAATTAATTCATATATATCAAAGTATGATGGTGAGTATAAAATAACATGGAATGAATTACTTACTAGTGATTTTGATGACTATATATTAGTTAGAAATCAGGAACAAAGAAATATGAATTTGAAAAGTGATGAAATTTCTATTGTTTTAAGAGTTCCTTTTTATGAAGATGGTAAAGAATCTTATAATTTTCAACAGTATAGAAATCAAAAGATTGGATTTAAATTTTTAGATGAAACAATAGAATTTTCTATATCGGATTTTTATCCTTCAAAGTGGACTGATTGGCCTGAATTAGTAATATCTAATGATAAATTTGAACAGTTGTATCAAAAAAGTAAATTATATACATATTCAATTAATTTCGATTCATATGATGAAGCTGTTTCTATTAAAAATGAACTTTCAAATATAGACAATAATTCCAATTCTAAATTTATTATTGATACTTTTTATTATCATGGAGAAGGAATGAAATTATCAAATATAAGTGATATATTAAGTGTGTTAAAAATGGCTATTTGCCTTGTATCATTAATATTTTTGATAGTATATATAATTATTATTAAGAATACAATTTCTGACTTGAAAAGAAATGTAAAAATATCAAGATTAGTTGGGTATAATATGATTCAAATTAGGAAACGTGTCATTATATTATTAATATTATTGTTTTTTGTAACCTTTTTATTGTCTGTTCTAATAAATATTTTCTTTAATATTTTTGTTAAATACTTTTTTTCATTTAAAATAAATTCATTAGATGTAATGAAATTAATATTATTATTTATAATTGGTATTTTCATTAATTTTATATGTGGAATTACAACGAAAAAAATAATATGTAAATAATATTTATATATTAATCAATTATTATAGTATCTCTTTTAGAGAATAACTTTTTTAGTGTTCTTACTTTTTGCACAAATGATTATAATTAGAAATATAAAATTTATTACAATAATAATTATATAAATAAATTTATCGTTGAATTCTAAATAAAGTGCACAATTAAGTGCATTACGACCCAAAATGTGTATTTTCATAAGAAAATGCACATTTTTTAGTCGTTAAAATAAAAAAATAGAACAAAAATAAAAAAAATGTGGTATATTATATAGCGGCAAAGGACTTTAGTTCCACGTCAAAAAGTGCAGGAATTGTACCTTTTTTAAAACTAAGTGCACAATGCCTACATTATGGTTAAATTAATGAATTTAGGCAATTTGTTTGTCGTAAGAATAATTATAGTTTGGATATAATTATTTTTATTTTAATAAATTATTTGATAAATCAACATTATCAGGTTCAATATAATAATAACTTAATGATTTCAATATATATTCATCACATAAGAATAACATAGCTTCATAAGGTGACTTGCCATTTAATGAATCTCTACATAATGAATTAATATTATTCATAATTAAATTACAGTTTTCTTGAGTAATATTTTTGAAAGAAGAACCTTTAGGTAAAATATATCTAATAAATTCATGATTTTTTTCAATTGATCCTTTCTGACTAGATGCATGTGGATCACAAAAAAATAAATGAGTAACATATTCACCAGTTGAATGAATACATTCAATATTATTAACGTCGAAAAATTCATGGCCATTATCAGTAAGAATAACCTGAAATAAATTTTTATAAGTATCTAAAGGAATAAGAGTTTGTAATGTTTTAAAAATTCTTGTTACTTCTTCAGTTGTTTGTGATTCTAATTTAAATATAAGCATGAATTTAGACTTTCTCCAAAGTAATGTAAGAAAACAGTCTGATTCTGTTTGTAAACCTTCAACAGTATCCATTTCAACTATATTTAAATCTGGATAGTTAGAAATAAATTCAATGAAATCAGTATATTTTCTATTAACCAATATTTCACGTTCTTTTCTAGTTCTCCTTTTATTTGAAATTTTTCTTTTTTTATACTTAACAATTCTAGGAAAATCTAAAGGTCCAAATTCAAAAATACCATCTTTAATATAATGATAAAAAGAACTTTTACTGAAATCTAAGATATCAGGATGATTAATATATAAATGATTAGTTGTTTGTCCCTTTTTAACAAGAGGAGTTATAGTTTCATTAATAGAGTGTATTTCTTCTAAAGTTAGATTAACGCCTTGTCTACAAGATTTGATTAAATCTTCATAATCTTTTTGAGCTTCTCTAGCATAATAGGTCCATCTGATTTTTCTACAACCACTTCTAGATTTACAGCCATTACAAACATAAGGAGAATGATTTAATCTTTCACAAGATAAATCTAAATCCGGATGATTTATTTTATAATTATTCCAAGATGTTGGTTCAGAATATTTTCTATTTCTATCAACTTCTCTTAAAATAGTAGAATGGCTTCTATTTAATTCTTTAGCAATTTGATTTATGGATTTATTTTGATTTAATCCATCTTCAATATTTTTTCTATCTTCATAAGATAGATGAGAATAATTTGTCATTTTCAATACCTCCTTAATGACAAACAATTTGCTTAAGAAGATATTATATATGTTTCTAAAACTTATTGCACATTAATTGTGCACTTTCAATAAAAATCTACATAAATAAATTTATTAATAATAATATACTTTCTTGATTTTTTCTTAAAAAAATAGTATGATAAATGTAGAATTATCTATTGCAGTATTGATGGAATAATTCGGTAATTATGAAAGGAGGATTTGTAGTGAAGAAAACAATTAAAAACATTGCATCTTTTGGCATAATTTTATGTGCTTGTTTTACTTTTATTGTCTTGGTTAGCGCAAGTGAGTATTCTGTATTAAGTTATAATTCAAGCCATAGAATAACAAAAAGTTCATTAGGCACTAAATTCTATACATCTATTTCATCAACTAGTGTTTCCGGAACGCCTACTGTAGAAACACAAGCTGGAAGACAAATGTTTAATTTAATTTGGTATGATTCTGGTAAAGCAAATATAAGATTTACTGCTGCTGGTCAAGCTAATGTTACTTCTTGGGATGCAAATGGAACTTATAATACTAGAGCAACTTGGACAAATATAACTTCTGGAACATCAATATCTGCGTATTTTGATTTATATTAAAATATGCAATATAAATGATATTTATCTATTGAAATATTATTTATAGTAATTTTATAGTAATCAATTATTTGTTAAATATTATTGCCGTGTAATATTTAATTATTTAAGTATTAATAACATTGAAATTTTTTATTTCAACTATATTTTACGTTATATTTTTAAAAAAGAGTAGTATATAATTTTAAAAGGTACCCAATGTCAAGGACTAAATAAAAAAGAGAGAGTTTAGGAAATGGATTCAAATAGATGATTTCGGTATTGAACCGGAGTCATCTTTTTTAAATTCCATTGATATCTATAATTATTATAATATTCTATATAATCTTTAATTTCCTTACACACATCAGAAAAGGTAAAGCAAGTATCTAGATTTAGTTCATCTTTCATATGCCCAAAATAAGATTCTTGAGGAGCATTGTCCCAACAATTTCCTCTTCTAGACATAGATTGTCCTATATTATACTTTTTTAATAAATTATGAAATTTAGGACTTGTATAATGAGCCCCTTGATCTGAATGAATTATCACATTTTCATTTAATACTACATTTTTCTTATGATGTAGTTTTTTTACTGTTTCTAATGAAATATTTAATGTCATGTTTTCACTTATGTAATAAGCAAGTATTTCATTAGTTTCAGCATCTTTAATAGTAGATAAATAACATTTTTTATTATCTCCATAAAATAAATATGTTATATCTGTTAAAAGAACATTGTAAGGTATTCCTGTTTTAAAAACTCTATTAACAATATTTTCACAAGTTGTATGTTCTTGAGTTGCCTTCATCATTCTTCTATATGGGTTTGCCTGTCTAATTGGACATTTTAATCCATACTTTTTCATTAATCTTCTTATCTTTTTTAGATTAAAATAAACATTAAATTCATTATCAAGTACCATCATTATTTGTCTAGCACCTTTTTTACGTTTTTTGAATTTGTAAGCTTTTAAAATTAAATCAAAATCTTTTTGGTCTTTATTATCTCTTTCAATTCTTTTATTTTCATTTTTTAAATAATTATAATATCCTGATTTAGAAACACCAATACATTCACATAAATATGTTGTCATTCCTCTTAATCCATATTTATCAATAATATATTTTATTGTTTCAAATTTGATATTGATTTGATATCTGTTAAAATTCCCATTTCTATCAGCTCGTTTTTTTTTAATAATTCATTTTCTGCTTCAAGTAATTTTATTTTAGCTTCGGCTCGTTCAAGTTTTTCTTTATCAGTTAATTCATGTTCTAGAGGTCTTCCAGAAGCACCTTTTCTAGTGTCTTTTATTTCACCAATTGAATTTAACTGTTTTCTCCATTTGTAAGCAGCCTGTTCATATCTTTTTCGACCAACAATTTCAGGATCGATACCGCACTCTCTAAATACATTTTGAGGAAACTTTTTTATAATCTTCACATTCTTTTACTAATTTGTATTTAAATTCATCAGTATAAGTTATGGCTTTATTAGTAATATTTTTTATCCATTTGTTTTTACTTAATTTTTTTACTTGAGCATCTGTAAATAATATTTTTGACATTATTACCACCAACTTTCTTATATTATACAATAAGACATAATAAAAACCTATAAAGTAGGTCTCTCTTTTTTTGAAAGTCCACTTTATAGGTTACATTTTATTTTACACTACTCTTTTATTTATTATAGTGAATAATGGAAGAAATTGGCAGTTAATGAATATTATAGAATATCTATTACTATTGATAAATTGACATTTTTGTATAAACTATATTTATCTGAACAGGTATTTTATGTTGAAAGAAATAATTAATTATATATTAATTAAATAAAAATAGTAGATAGTAGTATAAATATAAATTTTAATACTGCTATTTTTGATGTGATCTGTATGACATATCAAAAATGACTAGTGATGCATCTAGACTATTACTAAAAACAAATACTTTAACATAAGCAAACAATTGTATATTAAATATAGTGATGAATGTATCTATAAAAAGAAACTTATATTTGAAATGAATATAATAATCCTATTAATAAAACAAACTTATTAATAATTAACTGTAGTATTTTGATTGTTGTGTCAAACATAATGGTTATATTGATTTAAAAGTGCATTTTGATTCTTTATTAATTGATTATTAATATTCAAACTTTTTGTACTAGACAAAAATGTATCAAAAATGGATTTGATATTATTATTCAGATAAAAAAAATTAATATTATTACTAAATAATGATATATATATAATGATAATATATTTTCATATTTAGAATATAAATGTTTAAATGGCTCAAATAATTTTAATAAAAAATCTATAAAGCATGAATATATTAACAGAACTAGCACTTATGTTTTTGATATATCTTATATAAATAATGAAAGATATATTTTGAAAATAGTTGAAATAAATATTTGGCTATGTTATACTTATTCTAGGAGGTAGTTATGAAACTTATAAATAAGAAAGAAGAGAAGAAAATGAATATAGTAACTAAAGTAGTTATGATAATTGTTTTTGCTGTTATGGTTATAACTTTTGTTATTATGAGATTTAATTTAAAATATGAGTATGTTTGTTTTAATAGAGATATGCAAAAAGATGAGGTTGTTTTTGAATCATATTTGGATATTTGTACTACTAGAAAGAAATTATCTCAAGGTGTAGTTATTAATAAAAGTGAACTAATTAGTGATGTAGAGCATACTTATTATAAATTAGAAAAAGATATATATAAAAAGGGAGATATGTTATATAAGAAAGATTTTACTATTTATGAAGAAGAAAAAGTAGAAGAAAAGGTATTGACTTTACTTAAAGAGGCTACATTTAAGACAGATGAAGGGAAAACTATTTTAAATGAAGAAGATTTTATTAATTATCATGTTTTTATAGATGAAAATGTTCTTTATGCTGTAAATGAAGATAATAATGAAAAGAGAGTAATATTTGATAAGGAAAATGTTAAAAATATAGCTATTATGCCTATATGTTGTGCTGGAAATGGTAATTTACTTATTTTAACAGAATATGGTAATGTATATATATCTGAAAAAGATTGTAATTATTCTTTTAGTTTTGATTTCCCTTTTAAAAAATTAGATGTCTCAGATATTGTATCTTTTAAATTAGTGCCTACAGATGAATATAGTCACTATAATATGAATTTATATGGAATTAATTCAAAGAATGAAGAGATATTGATTCAAAAGTAAATTTGGAAATGTAATAAAACATTTCTTTTTCTTTTAAAATATGTTAATATATTTTTTGTGATATTATGAAAAAATTAAATAAAATATATATAGAAATAACTAATGCTTGTAATTTAAATTGTAGTTTTTGTATTAAAAATAAGAGAACTATTAAATATATGACAGTTAATGAATTTATTTTTATATTAGATAAGATTAGACCTATTTGTGATAATATATATTTACATGTTTTGGGGGAACCTTTAATGCATTCGGATATTGTTGAATTTATAAGAATAGCTAATGAAAAAGGGTTTAATGTTATGTTAACTACTAATGGATATTTAATAAATAGACTTAATAAAGATATTAGAATTAAGAGACTTAATGTTTCTTTACATAGTTATAATACTAAATATAAGATAAGTCTTAATGATTATTTAATTAATATTTTTGATTATATAGATAGTATTTCAGATAATACTTTTATAAATTTAAGATTTTGGTTAAAAGATGATAATACTAAGGATATTATTGAATTTATTAATAAAAGATATAATGTATGTATTGAAAATATTAAAGATAATTCTAAGATTAATGTTTGTAATAATATATTTATAGATACATTTCATGAATTTATATGGCCTGATTTAGATAATAATTATTATAATGAATTTGGAAAGTGTCTTGGATTAAGGGATCATATTGGTATTTTATCTGATGGTACTATTATTCCTTGTTGTCTTGATAGTAGGGGGGTAATTAATTTGGGTAATATATATAAAGATAATATTGATGATATTTATAATAGTAAAAGGGTTAATGATATGATAAATAATTTTAGAAATAATAAAAAGTGTGAGGAATTATGTCGTCATTGTAGTTTTTTGGGTGATAGAAATGAAAGTTGTTAATTGGAAAAATGTTATTGATAAGAATGAATTAGATGAAGTGTGTAAATCTTTATCTTGTGGTAATTTGGTTATTTTTCCTACGGAGACAGTGTATGGAATAGGGGCTATTGCTACTGATGAGGAGGCAGTTAAAAAAATATTTATTGCTAAAAAAAGAGCAATGGATAATCCGTTAATAGTACATTTGGCAAATATGGAAGATATTTCTAAATATGCAATTATTAGTAATGATGTTGAACAAAAATTAATAGATGCTTTTATGCCTGGACCATTCACTTTAATACTTAAAAAGAAAGAAAATATTCCTAATGTTGTAAGTTGTAATTTAGATACGGTAGGTATTAGAATTCCTTCAAATAAGATTATACATACTATATTAGAAAAACTAGATCAACCTATTGCGGCTCCTAGTGCTAATGTTTCTGGGAGACCAAGTGGGACTAATATAGATGATATAAAAGATGAATTTAGTGAATCAGTCTCCTGTATAATTGATGGAGATAATTCTTTGATTGGGCTTGAATCTACAGTAGTAAAAGTAGTTGATGGTGTACCGGTAATATTAAGACCTGGTTTTATATGTGAAAAAGATATTAGAGAAGTGATAGGAGACGTTAAGATATCTAGTGGTGTTTTTGGAGTGGTTAAAGGAAAGGTAGAAAGTCCTGGTATGAAATATAGGCACTATGCTCCGAAGACTAAGGTGTTACTCCTGTACTCTGAGAATAATATTGTTGATTTGGTAAGGAAAAATGTTATTGATAGAACTATTATTATAGGATCAGAAAAGTTGAAAGATGTTCCTTGCTCTAAATTCTTAAACTATGGAAATACTTATGAAGAAATATCTCATAATATATTTACATTATTGAGAAAAGTTGATAAATATAATGCTAATTTAATAATTATAGAAAGTGTAAAACAAGAAGGTTTGGGATTAGCTATTTTTAATAGATTGATAAGAGCATCTGGGTATAATTATATAAGTGAGTAAAAATATAAATTTTACTCTTTTTTTTTTTGATGTTTTATGCTATACTTTTATTATAGGAGAGAGTATATGAAGAAAAAATATATTATCATTATTCTTGGAGTATTAATTTTTATTTGTGGATTAATAATATTAATAAAAAAAGAAAACTTACAAAATAAGAAAAATAGTTTACAAATTATAGATGCTACTTATTCTTGTCAAAGTGTAAAAGAAAAATTTTATGAAGATGACAATTATGTATATTATTTTCCATGTGTTAAGAGTAAATCTATATATGTAAAATTTGAAAATGGGAGTAAAATGCTTATTACTGAAGCTTTACAGAATAATAAAGTTACTATTGATGAATTATTAAAAAATGGTCTTGACGTTATAAAAGAAGAAAAATAAGACATGGAGGATTTTATGCAAGTTACAGAACTTTTTAAATTACAAAAACATTTAGTTTATCTAGTTAGAACAGAAGTTATTAATTATTATATATGTATACCTGAAAATAGTTATCAAAAAACAAATATTTCAATTGAAATAAAAACAAAAATGGGTAATTATAATATGGATGAAAATGATGAAACTTGGGTTTTAGAAAATGTAAAGAATACTTATAATTATGTTGATGACTATAATATCACATTAGTACTACCTATTATGAATGAAAGTATGCAAAGTATTTTGGAAAAAATGGATGAAGAAAAATTTGTTTTAGTTGACCAAGTTCTTGCTTATATTATTAATAGTTCATTTAATTTACTTACGCAACATAATATAAAGGTAGATAATAATGTTATTATGATTAATAATGATAGATATAAAACATTTATAATGTGGTTTTCTTCTAAATATAATGGTAGGGTAGAAGTTAAAAATATGTTGGAAGTTATTCATATTTTTAATGTAGAAGCTACGAGTTATAAAAAAGTTGAGACTCCTCTTATGAATTTTGTTGTAGGAAGTTATGCTACAGAGGTAGACGCTCCTCCTAAAGATATTAAACCAGAAATAAAAACAATTAAAAAAACTAAACCTGCTTATAGTGGTGGATTTGTTTCTTATTATGCTATTGCTATATTAGCTATAATAGTGGGTGTTGTTGTAATTATATTGGCCTTTTAAAGGCTTTTTTTAATAAAAAAATTATCAATTTCTTGATAATAATTAATTTAAAAAATAAGCAATAATACCAATTAGACTTGATCCTACCATTAGAACTAACATAAATATACCCATTATTCTATTAAAGGTATTAGCGTTAGATTTCTTCTTTTTCTTTTTTGCACTCATTTTTCTACACCTCTATTTAATTATACTAGAAAAAGTGAATATTTACAACTATAAAGAATATAATTTATTGGGTGAATACAAATGAGAAAAAAAATTAGTAATGTAAGTAGATTAATAGTACCAAATAAAAAAATTAATATTTTTGTAATTAGTATTCTTATTTTAGGAGTAATAACTGGTAGTATATTTATGACTATTATAAATAATAATGATAAACAAGTAATAATAAATAAAATTAGTGTTTTTATTCAAAATATAAATAACTATAATTTGGATAATACTGTTTCTTTTAAAAATAGTATTATTACTAATTTTACTTATGTAATAATTATTTGGATTTTAGGTATGACTATTATAGGAGTTATTTTTAATATATTTATGACTTATATAAAAGGCTTTGTTGTGGGATTCTCTCTTACTTCTTTTATAGTGATGTATAAGACTAAGGGTGTTATATTATCTTTTTTATATTTAATATTTGGTCAATTATTAAATATTTTTGCAGTATTACTTCTTATGATTTATTCTATTCTTTTTAGTACAAAATTGTTAAAACAAATATTTAAAGATAAAACTAATACATTATCTAATTTTATTAAGAAATATTCTTTTATATTATTAATAGCTTCAGTTATGTCTTTAGTGTCATCAATATTGGAAACGTTTGTTTTCCCATCATTATTAAAACTTGTTGTTAAAATTTTTATTTAGGGCATAACTTCTTTTGAAGTTGTTTTTTTTTACTTTTAAATATGATATAATTTTAACAGATATATTTGAAAAGGAGTAACTAATATGAAAACAGTAGTAATTGGTATGAGTGGGGGGGTAGATAGTTCAGTGGCAGCTCTTCTTTTAAAAGAAAAAGGTTATAATGTTATCGGTTTATTTATGAGAAATTGGGATAGTACAATAAATAATGATTTTTTGGGAAATCCTGATTTGAATAATGATATTTGTCCTCAAGAGAGAGATTATAATGATGCTAAAAATATATGTGATAAATTAAATATTCCACTTTATAGAGTTGATTATGTAAAAGAATATTGGGATAATGTATTTACTTATTTTTTAGATGAATTAAAAAAAGGTAGAACTCCTAATCCTGATGTAATGTGTAATAAATATATAAAGTTTGATTTGTTCTATAAAAAGGCAAAAGAATTGGGAGCGGATTATATTGCTACGGGTCACTATGCTAAAATAATTGATGGAAACTTGTATAAAGCTAGTGATAAAAATAAAGATCAAAGTTATTTTTTGGCTTATGTTAATAAAGAAATATTTAAAGATGTAATATTTCCATTACAGGATATTGAAAAGCCGGAAGTTAGAAAGATTGCTTTGGAAAATGATTTGATAACAGCTAAAAAGAAAGATTCTACTGGAATTTGTTTTATTGGAGAGAGAAATTTTACTAACTTTTTAAAGAATTATTTACCAAATATTCCTGGGAAAATTGTTGATGTTGAAACTAATGAAATCTTAGGTGAACATATTGGCCTTATGTACTATACAATAGGTCAAAGAAAAGGTCTTAACTTAGGTGGTGGGGATAATAAAATTTTTGTTGTAAAAAAAGATATTGAAAATAATATTTTGTATGTTGCTAAAGGTAATGAAAATAAATATTTATATTCTACGGAAGCTATAATTGAAGAGTTTAATTTTTTGACTGATAAAAGAATTAACAAATGTAGTTGTAAATTTAGATATAGACAAAAAGATATTGAATGTAAAGTTGAATATATAGATGACAATACATTAAAACTATTTTACGATAAAGCTAAAGCTGTTACGCCAGGACAATTTTGTGTACTATATGATGGTGAACAATGTATTGGTGGGGGAATTATTAAAGAAGTATATAAATAAAATGATAGGCTTGACACAAAAAGTGTAAAATGATAAAATTATATTATGGAGATGGGAAGATGAATACTGTAGATAAAATTAATTTAATATTAAAAGAAGCTAATATTTCTAAAGTTAACTTAGCTAAATATTTAGGGGTTTCAAGACAAATGGTATATAATTATTTAGATAGTAAGGATTTGTCTAAAATTTCTAATGATAAATGTCAAATGTTATTCTCTCTTTTAGATGTTAAAAACGAAGAAGAATTAGCAAATGTTGAATTGACTAAGGAATACATCCAAGGAGTAGGGAGTAAGATTTTTAATGCTAAAAAGGAGGCTCCAAAGAAAAATGAGGTAATTTCTTTAACAGGATTGAGAGCTGAGGAACAACAGGTTATAGCAGATATTGTCTTTTTAATGAAAGAAATTTTAAATGAAGATAAAACTAAAAATAGTTTAACTATGCTTACTTATTTTTATCATTTTATTCAATCAGCAGTTAAAACTAAAGAAACTAGATATATATTAGCTTATATTTCTAAGGCTTCTGGTTTTACTAGTTCTACAACTTACTCTTTTGAAGAAGAACAACAGTTTATTTTCGAAAGTATTATGTATTCTGCAATGACATTGTATGCTAATGGTGGGGCTTCAAAGACAAAATTAGCAGAATCACATAGAAAATGGGAAAATGAATTATCAAGGAAAAATGAAGAAAAATTATCTAGAACTCAAGAATTGAATACTGCTAAGGTGTTAGCACTTAAAGAACTTGGATATACGGAAATTACTGAGCAAAATGCTTCTGAAGTTTTTGATAAAATTGCAGAAATACAATCTAGGGGAATATATTAATGAAGTAGGGGAGTGTCCCCTATTTTTTATTGCATTCCCCCTATTCATATAATTGGTATGCATTTTATATGGCTTTCCCAAAAAAAGGAGCCTTAAATTTGCATCGAATTGTTTTAAATAATATAAATGTATTAATTATTCCAAAAATTATATCAATTGTATTAATTGATACATATGATACATATAATATTTTGCATCGAATTATTAAAAGCTGGATAATTGTATTAATTGATACATATAATATTTTGCATCGAAGTATTAAAAGCTGGATAATTGTATTAATTGATACATATGATACATATAATATTTTGCATTGAAGTATTAAAAGCTGGATAATTGTATTAATAGTATAAAATTAATTTTCTATGAATTTTAACGAATATTATATATATATATTAATAATGTAATATTATAAACTTCTATTAAATAAATATATATATTTATAATTATAATAATATTTTGTTTTATTTTTAAATATTCTTATTTCCTATAATGTATATTATGTTAAGTTCTGTTTTTTGACTAAATAGGTATACTTAGTATATTCTTTTATCATGTTACAATATAATATTAAAGAAAGGAGTATTGATATTATGTATGGATATCCTGGATATGGATACGGATATGGTTGCGGTGGTTATGATGGCTATGGTTCAGGTGGCGGCCTTTGGATTATAATTATAGTTTTGATAATATTCTTTATATTATTTTGTAATAATGGAAATAATTGTTGCAACAATCATTCTCATCAATGCAATTGCAATCGTTAATATCCCCTACTTTTATGTAATTAAATTTAAATGGCTTAGTTATACCTAAGCCGTTTCTTTTTATTTATCATTTGTTAATCTATCTATTATTTCAAATAGATCTTTTTTCTTTATTGGTTTCAATAAATAATTTTTGAAACCATATTTTTTATAATCATCATTATATTCAATATTACTATCTTTGGTTAATAATACAACTGGAGAATTGAATGTTTTAATATTATTTAGCTTTTTAATGATTTCATATCCATCTAATGGTTTTAAATCATCTTCTATAAATACTAAATCATATTTTTCTTTTTCTCTAATTTTATCAAGTCCTAACTTCCCTACTCCAACATAATCAATATTAATATTATCACTATGCAATATTTTTTTGAATATTTTATATGTGTTTTCGTTTGAATCAATAAGTAATATCTTTTTATTGTTATATAATTTTAGTTCAGGGGAAAATTCATCTGGAACTATCTTTTGATCTAAAATAACCTTCATTGTTGTACCCTTACCATATGTACTATTAGTTATGATGGCACCACCCATAATTGTTAATATTTTCTTTATTGTATATAAATTATTTTTTAGATTATCTCTATTTAATTCTTCTTTATTTTTATTGAATACTTTGTCTAATTCTTCTGATTTTATTCCAATACCTGAATCTTCTATTGAGATGATTAATCTACATATATCTTGTTTCTTAACACATGAAACATTAAGTTCTACATATCCATTATTTGTATTTTTTATGGCATTATCTAGAAGAGAAATTAATATTTTTTTAAGATTGATACTATCTCCATACATATATTCTGGTAGATCACTTGCTATATTTGATCTAAATTCAATGTTATTACATTTATCTTTATATGTAGTTATAATTTGTTTTAAAATAAGTTTAATATTATATTTAGTATTATATACTTTAATATTTGCCGCATCAATGCTTGATATATCTAAAAGCTCATTAGTCATAGTGTTAAATTGAGCTATATCACTTTTTATTTCCATGGCATTATCATTAACAACAACAACGTTTATATTTTTATTGGAAGTTTCTTCAAGAATTGTATCAGTATGACTATTAATACTATTGGTAACAGTTTTAATTTCTTTAGTTACATTAAATAAAAACATTGTTTTTTCTTCGTTGGCATTATCACTTATTTCTTTAGCACGATATACTTCTGCTAACATTTTTACATCGGGATTTTCTATTGTAAAATACATAATTACAGTAACCATAATTTGCATTGGACTAATTAAAAACAATTTTGGATCAAATATTTGAAGTATACAAGCAATTAATCCTAAGCAAAAGAAAGATAAAACAGGAACATACTTCTTATTGAGTAAATTTTTATAATTTTTAATGACACTGAAGATAATTGTTAAAACACATATAAAAGAAATAAAATATGTAAAATTAACTGCTATACCTTTGGTATATATAAAATTATTACTTTGTGTATAGTCTATTGGCAAGACAGATAATGTTAGAAAAACAATCATAAAAATAGCAATAATTTTTGAACTTGATATTTTTTCTATTTTAGTACAGAAAGAAATTGAAATGACATATAAAGTGAATATCATAGTCCAAGATACTAAACTTATTAAGTATAAAATATTAATAATTCTTCTCAAAAAGAAATCATTAAAATATGCAATAGTTACAAATCCTAACAATCCCATAATAAGTTCTATTACTGATGCAATTAATAAATAACTGTAGATTTTATTTTCTAAAGAAACTATTCTCTTTTTTTTGAAAAATACAATAGTAATTAAAGTTATATAAATTAATCCGGAACAAGTCATTCCTAAGTTAAAACCCATTTTATTATCACCTACCTATTTAAATTTTATCATACAATATAAAAATAGTCTACAAATGTAAACTATTTCTTTTTATTTTTTGTAAGTTATTTGGATAAATTATTTTATGACTTTCTATTCCAATATTAGTTTCATTGGTAATTATTGTTATTTCATTGCCTGATAGCCCATTATTTTTAGCAGTTATATAATCTTTTTTATAAGCTTTTGTTAAAGGTATTTCGTTTACAATTTTTATTTTTCTTGGAATATCGCGAAATGATAATTTTCTATTGTTTATGATTTTTTCAATTATGTCTTCTATTATAATATCATATGATATATTTAAAGAATTCTCAGATAATACTATATAAACTAGTGGCATATCTCCAAATTTTTCTTCTTCATAGTAACTTGTAACTAAAGCATCTTCAATATATTTGGAGGAAGTTATAGTTTGTTCTAGTGCTGATGGAAATACTTTATATCCATCAAACCTACATATCATATTACTTATTCTGCCTTGGAAAAAATATTCTCCATTAGAATTTTTGATAAAATTGTCACCAGTACGTAAATATTCTTCACCATTATAAGTGCTAATGTTTAATATTGGATGTCCTTCAAATTCTGTAACTGGGAAACTTCCTTTAGTAAACCACAATTCTCCTATTTCACCATTAGGTACTTCTTTTAATGTATTAGGATCAATAATTATACCTTTACCTCCAATTAAATCAGTCCCACAACTTCCTTTTGTTGATGTGAATGGATCTTCTAATATGCATGTTCCATCAAGTTCACTTAATCCATATCCTGTTCTTAATAGGCAATGTGCTCCATGTGTTATTAAGAATCTATTAATTTTATTTACTTGCTCTATAGTAAGTTGCCCTCCACCATATGTAAATTCTTCTAAAAAAGATAAATCAATATTAGCATATTTAGGATCTTCAACCAATCTTACACAGAAAGATGGGAAAGCAATTACACAATTAGGTTTACATTTTAACATAGTATCAATAATAAATTCATGAGAGAATATAGGTACTTCTATAAGTTCAAGTCCAAATACATGTCCTAAATGCATATTGTCAGTAAATCCAAATTTAGCAAATCCTGGTAAGATGTGTAACATTGTTTTAATTTTATTCCAATTGGCATCATCTTCTAATAATTGATGTTGAAATGATATAAAATTGCAGTTTTCATTAGTTGATGGTAGAATTTTTGGCAATCCTGTAGTGCCAGAAGAATGACAAATTGAAGCAATTTCTCCTTCTGTATAAGGATTGGTATAACTGATGGTATATTTAGAATTTTTTAATAATTTTGGAATGCTTATTAATTCTATTTTACCATGAGATGTTTCTACAGTTGAAATGTCAATTTTGTTTTTATCTTTAAGGTTAACTATTAGTCTTTCAAATAAATTTAAAGAATCTCCTAGTGTAGGTATTAATATTTTATCAATATTTAGTTCGCCACGGATAAAGTCTAAGTTAGGTTTAATGGTATCGCCATAAATTTTATCAAAGCAAATAATAGAACTAATTTTGACTTTTTCTAAGAAATATTTAATTCTATCTGGTTTACTTGATGGGTCAATATTAAAAGATATTGCTCCTATTTTATTTAAGGCATAGATAATAATCGTGGATGTTGGCAAATTAGGTAGTAACAATGCAACACGATCTCCTTTTTTTATTCCCATAGCTAGTAATCCTTTGGCATATCTACCTATAGCATCGTCAAATTCTTGATAAGATAATCTTCTATTACCAAATCTAAGTGCTTTACTTGACATGTTATTTTTATTGCATTCTAGCATATAACCATACATTGTGTACTCTGGTATATTGTCTCTAATATAATAAAAACTTTCCTCTTTACTCATACGTTTTATTATTTTTTTCATTTCTTCAATATTTTCTAATCTATTCATTTTTTTCCTCACTCAATCGAAATTAATGTAATCCCGAAAATTTGCACTTATTATATCATTTTAATGCTGAAATGTAAAGCATTTATTTACATAATAAAATATATTAAAATAGGCAATCTACAATGTAAATTGCTTATTTTATTAATTATCTTTTTCATATCCTAAATATTTATAAGTTTTATCTGTTACCATTCTTCCTCTGGAAGTTCTTTTTAAATATCCATTTTGTAATAAATATGGTTCATACACATCTTCAATTGTGCTTGCTTCTTCGCCGATTGATGCTGCTAGTGCATCTATGCCAACTGGTCCTCCATTAAATTTTTCAATGATAGATATTAATAAATTATAGTCTGTCTCATCAAGTCCTAATTTATCTACTTTTAGCCTATCTAGTGCTTTATCTAATACTTCTTTATCTATTACACTTTTTCCATCAACTAGAGCGAAATCTCTTACCCTTTTGAATAATCTATTGGCAATTCTAGGAGTTCCTCTACTTCTTTTTGCAAGTTCTTTAGCAGAATCATCCAATATTTCCATATTTAAAACTCTAGACGTTCTTTTTATTATTTGAAATAATTCTTCTTCGGTATAATAATTTAGTTTAGATATTATGCCAAATCTGTCTCTTAGTGGACTGGATAAGTCCCCTACTCTAGTTGTTGCTCCGACTAATGTAAATGGTGGTAAATCTATTTTTATGCTTCTGCTAGCTCCGTCACCGCCAATCACTATATCTATATAATTGTCTTCCATAGCAGGATATAATATTTCTTCAATAAATCTTGGCATTCTGTGAATTTCGTCTATGAATAAGACATCATTTGGTTCAAGAGTAGATAATATAGCTGCCAAATCTCCACTTTTTTCAAGTGATGGCCCACTTGCTGTTTTAATGTTAGTTCCCAATTCATTAGCTATTATATATGCTAATGTAGTTTTACCTAATCCTGGTGGACCATATAATAGGACATGGTCAAGGCTTTCTTCTCTTATTAGTGCTGATTTTATAAATACTCGAAGATTTTCTTTTACTTCTGTTTGTCCTATATATTCGTCTAATGTTTCGGGTCTAATATTTTCTACTTTATCTTCTTCTAATTCGTCTTGGACAAACATTTTATTCATTGTTATCCTCCAAACTTTTAATATAGTTATATACTTCTTGCCAATTATGCGCTCTTGGGCTTTTATTATAATTTCTATTCCAATTAGTATCAAAAATTATAGCTTTTTTACCATTATTAATAACTTTTTCAATTGTGGTATATCTATCATCAATTAAGATATCAACATTATATTCTTCACATATTTTTTCTTTATTTTTGGCATCTGTAATTAGTTTATCAAAATATATATTATTCTTAGTAAGATATTCTTTCGATAAACCATATGGATCATTATAAAATAATGTTTCTCTTGCTGTTATAAAATATATTTCATTACCCTCATCATGTAATTTGTTAATATATTTATCGGCTTCTTTTTGCAATGGCAGATTTAATACGTGTCTTTGATATACTGGTTGCATTTTTTGACAATATTCATCTAAAGATATGCCAAAGTCATCTGTAAGTAATTTGGCATAAGCATTTTTTTTCTCTTTTAACATGGATAACTCTATATTAAATTCTTTTGAAACATCTTCTAACATATAATTCCATGTATCTGTAATAGTATCATCCATGTCAATACCTATTCTCATAAAACCTCCTTACTTAAGAAGCAATTTTAAAGCTTCTTTTATTTGATTTTCTATTGTTAAATTACTATCAATACTTGCTACAACTTTTTTGATATCATTATTTTTATATCCTAAGGCAAGTAGTGCTTCTGTTAATTCTTCATTTATATTGTTGTTTGTAACTGTTTTAGCTAATTTTCCTTTTAAATCTAAAATTATTTGTCTTGCAACTTTGTCTCCTATTTTAGGAAACTTTTTTAAATACAATATGTTTTCTCTATCTATTGCATCCATGATTCCTTCTATAGAACCTGTTGCTAATATAGGTAACGCCATTTTAGGACCTAATCCTTTTACAGAAATTAACTTTAAGAATAGATCTAGTTCTTCTTTACTTTTAAATCCATATAAAGAGAATTCATCTTCTCTAATATGTGTATAAGTATATACTTTGTAAGAATTTTCTATTTGATAATAATATGGATTAGCTACATATATTAAATATCCTATTCCATTTATATCAAGAACTATATAATTACTTTCTATATCTTTTATTATTCCATTTAAATATGCATACATTATTTCATTTCCTTTATATCTTTTGTTTTTAATCCTTTAAGTATATTCATATCCATGGTCTTAATAATATGTGTATCTTTATTTATATTTTTTAGTGTATCATTTATTAATATAGTTAACAATTCTCGATATGATATATTGGCAGTTTCCCACAAGTGATGTGAATAACAAGTTGGTATATTATTAATTTCATCTATATATAGTTTTTTATTATTATTGTCATATAGAAAGTCTATGGTACATAGACCGGTATTATTAAGTAAATTAGTTGTTTTTTTAGCTAAATCTATTATTTCATTTTCTAGTTTCTCACTTATGTTAGCAGGATTAGTTCTAATTATATTACCATTTATATAATTATCTAATTTATATTTATCATTATATTCTCTATATATTAGATTAGTTTCTATTTGTTCTATTGAAGAAGTAAATATTTTATCATTTGTTTTTAAGACAGATATATTTAATTCTTTTAAATCTTCTATTTTTTCTTCAATTAATATTTTTCTGTCATATTTAAAAACTTCTGTGATTATTGTATCTAATTCTTCTAGATTGTTAACAACTTGAATACCTATACTAGAACCTAATGTAGCTGGTTTAATTATTAATGGGTATTTTAATTTATCTACTTTATTAAAAATAGCTTTTTTATCTTTATAATAATCATTATCAAAACACCATACATATTTAATTACTGGTATTTCATTATAATCTAATATTTCTTTAGTAAATACTTTATCTTGACATATTACAGAGGAATATATATTATTTGATACATATGGTATACCTAAGGTTTGTAAATATCCTTGGATAGTTCCGTCTTCCATTCCTGCACCATGTACCATTGGTATAACTAAGTGTATTTCATTATATTCTTTTTTTATTAAACCTGTTGTTTGTAGTACAAATCTTCCTTTTTTATTTATCAGATTTACTTTTTTGGCATACTTTTCTATTAAGTTAAAATTATTGAAACTATCTATATGTCTTAATAGTCCTCCAGCATACCATGTGTAATCTTTTGCTATATATATTGGAATAATTTCGTATTTTTCTTCGTCTAAATTATCCATGGCTTGTATTGCTGTTAATATGGATATTTCATGTTCTAGACTATTTCCTCCGAAAATTACGCCTATTTTTAATTTCATTTTATCACCTTCATTTTAAGTTTATCATAACTAGGAATAAAGGTCAAATATTATAACTATATGTTTACAGTTATAGTTTTTTCTTAATAAAAAAAGACTAAATAATTAGTCTTAATGTACATATACAATAGTATTCATACCAGCATTGTTCCAAATAATTTTCATTTTTTCTAATGGTATATTTACACAACCGTGGCTTCCTGAACTTGATGAACCAGCAGCACCAGAACCTTTATATTTTATGCCACCATATTTTTGAAAAGTTTCTCTAGTTCCTCTCCAAGATGAATCATGTAATCCGATAGCAGGACTGCTAATAAATCTCATCCAGTAATTAACAAATGTTTCTCCATTTAATAATCTATCTCTTTGAGTATAGAAAATTTTATAATAACCTTTATTGGTGTCATGTGTTCCATATTTTCCAGTTACTATTAATGAATCTAAAAATAAATTTTTATCTTTATATAATCTTAGTACTTGAGAAGTTATATCTACTTCAATAAAGTCATCAGCAACATAATTAGAATGAACATAACCAATAACATTGTTATATGTTATTTTGTACCATTTGGCACCTTTTACAGTTGTTTCGCTAATATATGTAAGAAAAGTTCCTTTCTTTGCTTTAGCTAATATACTAGAACTAGTATTAGGATATTTTCTTATATTTAAACTACTGCAATCTACGATTACTTTTTTAAATTTATAAACATAGTTTAAATTACCAACAGTTTTTTCTCCGACAAGAGTTGAATCGGTAATTCCATATTTTTTTTGGAAACTTCTAATACATGCTCTTGTGTTTGAGTCAAGTCTACCAGTAACATCTAATTCACAATTCATCGTAGCATTTAATGCTTTTTGCATTAATCTTGCATTATCATTACCATCTGCTACTTGTCCATATATATATTTAACATATCTAGAATATGGTGAAGCTGATGGACTATTACTTCCTTTTTCTTCTGTTTCTTCTTCTACTTTTTCATCTATTATTGTAGCTTTTACAGGCATTATAAATGATATTGTTACAAGAAACGCTAAAAATATTTTACTTATTTTATTTTTCATCTTTTTTCTCCTTTTCGAGTTAATACTATGGCAGAATTGTTCACTTTTGTCAATAGTACCCTTATTAAAAGCAATATAATAATGTATTTGTTAATTTTTATAATCTTTTTAGTTTAAATTTTACTTTATAATCATTAATATCATATTCATCTGTTAAATTATTTTCTTTATTAAATTCAATGGCTAAAGTTTCATCTTTAATCATATCTAGATAGTCATTAATTCTATTAGTATATTCATCATTAGCTTCATAATATACTTTTATTCTATCTACAATGTCAAAATTATTACTCTTTCTTATTTGTTGTATTTTAGATATTGTTTCACGTGCTAGACCTTCATTGATTAAATCATTTGTTAACGTTGTATTTAATATAATAAAATTATTATTTTCCATGGCAACATCAAAGCCTTCTTTAGCATTAATTTTTATATCAATTAAATCATTAGTTATAAGTATATCTTCAAAATACATTTCTTCGTTATTTTTAAGCTTGGTAATATCTTCACTAGATAAGTTAGCTAAGAAATTAACAAAATCTTTCATTTTTGATCCAATAACACTACCGGCATTTTTGAAATTAGGTTTAATTGTAAAATTCATATAGTTAGATAAATCATTAGTAAATATAATGTTTTTAACATTAAGTTCTTCTTTAATAAGATCTATAACATCACTTAATAGTTCTTTATTTTTACCATCTAGTATAACGTCTGATATAGGTTGTCTTACTTTTATTTTTGATACTTCTCTAACATTTCTACCAAGACTAATTAAGTCTCTTACTAAGTCCATTTTGACTTCTAAATAATCATATATTTTATCTTCTTCATATTTAGGAAAATCACTTAGATGAACTGATTCTTCATCAGTTAAATTTTGATATATTTCTTCAGAAATAAATGGAATTATTGGGGCTACTAGTTGTGATAAACCAACAAGTACTTGATATGTTGTTTGATATACACCTTTTTTGGAATTATCTAAATCACTAGACCAAAATCTTTTTCTATTTCTTCTTATATACCAATTAGACAAGTCTTCAGAAGTAAAGTCTGTAACTAATCTAACTACTTTATTTAAATCAAATTCTTCATATCCATCTGTTACATTTTTAACAAGTTTATTATATTTGCTTAACATCCATTTATCAATCTTTTCTAAGTCATTATAGTCGACGTTAAAAGTTCTTGGATCAATATTATCAATATTTGCATACATTTGAAAGAAAGTATAAGAATTTTTAAGTGGATTCATAAATTTGGAATGAACTTCTTTTAATCCTTCTTCGTCAAATTTTAGTGGAGTCCATACAGGACTTACATATGGTAAATAAAATCTTACTGTATCAGCACCATATTTTTTCATAATACTAAATGGTTCTACAATATTTCCTTTAGATTTACTCATTTTTTTACCATTTTTATCTAGTAATAAGTCGTTAACCAATACTCTTTTATAAGGTGATGTTCCCATAACAAATGTAGATATTACAAGTAATGTATAAAACCATCCTCTTGTTTGATCAATTCCTTCTGATATAAAGTCAGCTGGAAATTGTGTTTCAAATAATTCTTTGTTTTCAAATGGATAGTGATATTGACTAAATGGCATAGATCCTGAATCAAACCAGCAATCTATTACATCTTTTACTCTTGTCATTGTTTTTCCACATTTTGGGCATTTTATATGGATATCGTCCACATAAGGTTTATGTAGATCAATATCTAAATCAATAGTCTCTATAGCTTTATCTTTTAATTCTTGTCTACTTCCTATCATTTCGCTATGTCCACAAGAACAAGTCCAAAGTGGAAGTGGTGTTCCCCAATATCTATTTCTTGATATAGCCCAATCATTTAAGTTTTCTAACCAATTAGCAAATCTTTTTTCTCCAACAAATTCTGGATACCATTGTACTTTTTTGTTGGCTTCAATTATTTTATCTTTTATTTTAATTATTTCAAGATAATAACTTGGTTTTGAATAATATAATAATGGACTATCACAACGCCAACAGTGAGGATAATTGTGAACCATTTTTTGCTTCTTAAATAATTTATCATTAGTTTTTAAATATTTTATTACTTCAACGTCAGCATCAAAAACTTTCATTCCTTTCCATGGTCCCTCTATATATGTTGCGTCTTCTGCAACAGGATTTGGGAATGGTAAGTCATATTTTTTACCAACATTAGCATCATCTTGGCCAAATGCTGGAGCGATATGGACAATACCAGTTCCATCAGACATGGTAACATAGTTATCACAAGTTACATAAAAGGCTTTTTTATCTACTTTTAATTCTGGTATTAATTGTTCATATTCAATATATTCTAGATCTTTACCTAAAAATTCATCGATAATTGTATATTCATCTCCTAGAACACTTTTACATAGGGATTTAGCTAATATGAATTTATATCCTTTTGATTCTACTCTTACATATTTTTCTTTTGGATTAACGCACAAAGCAACATTTGAAATTAAAGTCCATGGAGTTGTTGTCCAAACTAGAAAGTATTCATCTGAATCTTTTCTTTTAAATGGAACAATTACTGTTTCTACGGTAATTTCTTTATAGCCTTGTGCTACTTCGTGGCTAGCAAGACCAGTACCACATCTAGGACAATATGGTAGTATTTTGTGTCCTTTGTAAAATAGTCCTTCTTGAAAGAATTTTTTAAGTATCCACCATTCTGTTTCGATGTAATTATTATCATAAGTAACATATGGATGTTCTAGATCAATAAATTGACCCATTTTGATAGTTAAATCAGAAAAGGCTTTTTCATTTTTCCAAACTAATTCGCGACACTTTTCATTAAATTCTTTAATTCCGTATTTTTCAATATCATTCTTATTAGTAAATCCTAATGATTTTTCAGATTCAAGTTCTACTGGTAAGCCATGGGTATCCCATCCTACTTTTCTTAGTACTTTATAACCTTGCATTGTTTTGTATTTGCAAAAAGAGTCTTTCAAGAACTTAGCAACCATGTGATGTAATCCAGGGAATCCATTTGCAGTTGCTGGTCCATCATAAAATACCCAATAGTCACTTCTATTTTGAATAGATTTATTTAAAATATCATGTTCTTTCCAATAGTTTGCAAAATACTCTTCATTTTTTTCTACTTCTTCTTTTCTTAATTCTTTAAACATATTTTTTCCTCCATAAAAAAGTCCTTATATATTTTATTATATATAAGGACGATTATAACCGTGGTACCACCTTAATTCACTAACTATAGTGCACTTAATTTATATTTAACGGTATTACCCGATCTATTCTAAATATCAAACAGATACATCCAGAGTGATCTATACTATAAATTCATATGACTTTCCACCAACTAGTCACTCTCTATTAATTCTCTATAGTATCGTCTCTTTCATTTGTTTTTAAAAAACTATTTAAATTATAGTAAATAAAGGTTATCTTGTCAACCCTTTTAGACTAAAATGAGTTATTAGAATTTTTCTATTTAACATCTATTAGATAATAAGTATCGGATTCGTTGATGTAAGTAAAAGTTAGGTGTGGTAATTTATCTTTGTTATTATTAAATATTTCTTCTACTTTTTCTTTGCTAAAACTATCTACTTCAAGTAAATCTGTAGTATATGTTTCTTCATCATTTATAGTTTTATTATAATAAGATAAATATGTTATATCTATTGTTAACCTATCATCATTTATTTCTTTAGAATTTATGTCATATTTATAATTTATATCTTGAATAGGTCCAAAGTTCGCAGATAATTTGAAATAAGCATTTTGCTTTTGTGAGTAGTCATATCCCCGAGTATAACCTTTTTTAGGATTACCAATAGAACCAAAAAATTTTCTATAACTAGTTAAAACGTCATCATACTTATAACTTCTTATTTTAAGTTCGTTATCTTCACATGAAAATTCTACATTTATTTCTTTATATTTATATTTAAAAATACTATAGTACTTATTCTTAAATTTTATAAGCATCTTCTAGAGAGAATATAACGTTTTCTTCTATCCAATTTTTTCTTGGTTCTACAGCATCACCCATTAATATGCTTACACGTTTTTCTGCTAATGCTGCGTCTGTTATATTAACTTTTATTAGGTTTCTTTTATTTGGATCCATTGTAGTATCACATAATTGGTCAGCATTCATTTCTCCTAATCCTTTATATCTATTTATTTTATAATTACTTTTACCATTAGTGTATTTTTTTAGTTCTTCATTTGTCCATAAATATTTTTCTTTGCCATTAGCTACAACTCGATATAATGGTGGCATAGCAATAAATAATCGTCCATTTTCTATTAATGGTTTCATGTATCTATAAAAGAATGTTAATAGTAGGCATTGAATATGCGCTCCATCGTCGTCAGCATCGGTCATAATTATTACTTTTCCATAATTGCAATCATTGACATCAAAGTCATTGCCATAACCTGCACCAATGGTGTGTATCAAAGTATTTATTTCTTCATTTTTAAATAAATCTTCTAATTTGGCTTTTTCAGTATTTAAAACTTTACCTCTAAGTGGAAGGATTGCTTGTGTTTTTCTATCTCTTCCTTGCTTGGCAGAGCCACCTGCTGAATCTCCTTCTACGATGAATAGTTCTCTTTCTAATTTGTTTCTACTTTGTGCTGGTGTTAATTTGCCACTTAATAATTTTTCGGTTTTTTTACTATCTTTTCCTTTTCTGGATTCTTCTCTTGCTTTTCTGGCAGCTTCCCTAGCCTCTTTTCCTTTTAATGCTTTTGAAACAATTTTTGTAGCAATAGCTTTATTTTCTTCTAGGAAATAATGTAATTTTTCTGTAGTAATACTTTCTGTTATACTTCTTGCTGTTGGAGTACCTAACTTAGATTTGGTCTGTCCTTCAAATTGAAGTAAATCTTCAGGAATTTGTACGGATATTATTGCAGTTAATCCTTCTCTAACGTCAGATCCTTCAAAAGTTTTGTCTTTTCCTTTTACTAAATTATGTTCTTTTACATAATCGTTCATTACTTTTGTTATAGCTGTTTTAAAACCAACTTCATGTGTTCCTCCATCAGATGTTTTAACGTTATTTACAAAGGAGATAATATTCTCAGAATATGTATCAGTATATTGCATGGAAACGGTTACATTAATTCTATCTTTTGTTTGATTAAAACATAGTACATCATGTAATGTTGTTTTTCCTTCATTTAAATATTCACAGAAAGATAATAATCCATTTTCGTAACAATATTTTTCACTTCTTCCATCTATTTCATTAACTACTTCAATAGTTAATCCATTAATAAGAAAAGCACATTCTTGCATTCTTTCACATATTACACTATAGTTAAATTCTGTGTCTGGAAATATTTCTTTATCTGGTTTAAATCTAACTGTTGTACCGGTCTTTGTGGTAGAACCTATTTTTTTTAGAGGAATAGCAACTTTTCCTCCATTTTCAAATCTAATATAATATTCTTCTTTATCTCTTCTTGTTGTTACTTCTAAATAACTACTTAAAGCATTTACGACAGAAGCACCAACACCATGAAGACCACCGGATACTTTGTATCCTCCTTCAGAGAATTTTCCACCAGCGTGAAGTACGGTATATATTACTTCTGGAGTTGACTTTCCTGATTCGTGCATACCTGTAGGAAGTCCTCTTCCTTTATCAGTAACACTTACAGAGTTATCAGTATGCATAACTATTTTAATGTTATCACCAAATCCATTTAGGGCTTCATCTACGCAGTTATCAACGATTTCCCATACTAAATGATGTAATCCTCTTTTATCAGTACTACCTATATACATACCAGGTCTTTTTCTTACGGCTTCTAATCCTTCCAGAATCTTTATTGATTTTTCATTATATGTCATATTTATCACACTTCCTAGGATAATTTTAGCATAAGATTTTATTTTCTTCAAGACAGTTTACATTTAATTTCGTTGATAATACTTACGTTTTATGTTATATTAGAAAAGGATGTGATATAATGACTAAGACAAAAAGTAAAAAAAATATGATTAAGAGAAATAAAATGGATGAAAAACAAGAAAAAGAACGATTGACAATGAAAAAAAATAAAAAAATATTTATTATTACTTTTGTTATATGTATAAGTATTTTAGCTATATTTCTTGTTAAAAAAACATTACAAAATGATACTTTTTATACGATTAAGATAGGTAAACTTATTCTTGAAAATGGTATTGATATGAAAGATCATTTTTCATTTCATAGTAATTTACCATATACTTATCCTCATTGGTTATATGATGTATTTATATACTTGATATATCTAATTGGGGGATATACTGGTATATATATATCTTCAATTGTATTATTTTTAATACTTATATATTTCTTATTCTTTGCTTTATATAAAATAACTAATCATTTATCAATAAGTGCATTTTCAACATTTATTGCTACTTTATCATTATCAGGTTTTGTTACAGCAAGAGCTCAATTAGTTAGTTTTATTTTGTTTGCATTAGAAGTTTATTTTATAGAAATGTTTTTAAAAAATGGTAAGAAAAAATATTTGTTATTTCTTTTGTTAATTTCTTTAGCTATTTGTAATATACATTTAGCAGTATGGCCGTTTTATTTTATAATATTTCTTCCTTATTTTGCAGAATACATTTTATCTTTAATAGTTAATAAAAAGAAAGATAATAAAATTACTTTATTTTTAAAGAAGAGATTTGATTTAGATGTTAATAGTAATATTAAATATTTATTTTTGATAATGTTACTTAGTATTTTTACTGGTCTTATTACTCCACTTAAAGGAACACCATATACTTATATGATTAAAACTATGATGGGAAATAGTCAAAAATACATAGCTGAACATCAAATGATTACTTGGAGTTCTAGTCCTTTTGTTATTATAATGATTTTTGAAGTTTATTTTCTATCATTATTTACGCGTGTTAAAATTAGAGATTTGTTTATGATAACAGGGCTTACTATTATGGCTGTTACTTCTATTAGACATATATCTTTATTAGCTTTGGCAGGTATATTTTGTTTTGCAAGAGTATTTGCTTTATATTTTATTAATAATAATCTTATTATTGATAATACTATTATTAATTTTATGTCTAGAAAAAAATCAGTAATCTGTACGGTGTTGGTGACTATTATGATGGCTGGTGGAATATATTTTATTCAAGGTATTAAAAATCCAGATTATATAGATACGAAGACATATCCTGTTTTGGCTACTGAATATATTAAAGATGATTTAGATTATAAAAATATTAGATTATTTAATGAATATAATTTTGGTAGTTATTTACTTTTGAATGATATTCCTGTATTTATTGATTCTAGAGCGGATTTATATACTAAAGAATTTAGTGGGTTAGATTATGATATATTTGATGACTATAAAAGTATAACTAAAGATTATCAAAAAGTACTTAAATTTTATGATATTAGTCATTTACTTATATATAAACAATATCCTGGAGAAAAGGAATTAAGTACTTTTTATATTATATTAAAGGATAATAGTAATTATAATCTATTATATGAGGATGATAATTTTGCACTGTTTGAAAAGAATAATGACGAAGATATAATCATTACATATAATTAAAAGAAGTAGATTCGATTATGTTCTACTTCTTTTAATTGTGTTACTATGATTGCTTACTAATACGAATTCTAAATCATTAGAGTTTATATTTTCATAAAATCTATAATCTACGGATATATCTTGTTTTATAATATTTCTAAGATTATTTTGAGAGTAATCTTCAATTTTAATATTCTTTTTTTTCTTTTTCAATGCTATTATATAATCATTTCTAGAAAATAGTGAATATAATTCATTAAATAAGGATAATACTAACTCTCCTTCAACGTTGGATAAATTATATTCTTTAATAGTATTTTTTATTGAAATAAGACATCTTTCATAATCTCTGTTTATATAACTATCTTTCTTATCATTCATAAAGATTAATTTTCTAAAGAATGATGGAGAACCTGCTCCATATTGATAGATATAAATTGGACTACTTGCAAAAAATACTTTATTATCTGTAGGGTTATATAAACCAAATACTACTTTATTTTTAGATTTAAATATTTCTTTAATGGCTATAATTTTATCATTTGGAAATATATCTGGTGTTAGAGATAAACCTTTTCTTAAAACATTTTCATATATTCCTATATTAAATGTATGAAAAACATATCCATCTTCAAAGTAGTTTTTAATGATGTTTCTGGTTATTTCTTCTTCATTTTTTTCTTTGTATAGTTTATCTAATATTATGTCTATACCATCTAAGTATACTTTTGTGTGCATTATGTTGGGATAATTGTCATCTAAATTATTTACATAACTAGCAAGTAACATAAAAATTTCGTCATTGATGTTTTTAGTCATAATTATATAATTTAAAACTAAAGATAAGAATAAAGATTGTTTTTTAAAATTAAAACTATATTTATCTAATAATTCATAATAATTACTAATTTCCAACAAATTTTTTATTCCCATTAGTTATCCCTTATAATGGCTTTGCATTTTTCTTTTACTTCATTCATGATTTTTTCAAATTGTTCCATTACTTCTTCTACGGTAAGTGTTCTTTCTGATGAAGTGAATGTTAAAGTATATGCTAATGATTTTTTATCTGACATATCATATACATCAAATAAAGTAATATTAGTTAGTAGTTTTCCACCTTTATTTTTAATTACTTTTATAATACTTTCATTAGTTATATTTTTATCTACGATAAAAGCAACATCTTTTTTAATACTTGGATATTTACTATATTCTTTATATGTTAATCTAGATACTTTATATTTGCTTAATTTAGTTAAATTTATTTCAAATACATAGATATCATCTTTTATAACATTAGGATGTATTTTACCAATATAACCTATACATTCTCCTTGAAGTATTATTTTAGCGCTTTGTCCTGGATGGAATTCTTTTGGTAAATTATCTTTTACTATAGAATATCTTCCTTGATAACCTAAGTAATCTAATAAAGTAAATAATATTCCTTTGATAGTATAGAAATCTATTTCTTTATTATTTAATCCTAAATAATATTTTCCGGTCATTAAACAAGCTAGCTTTTTATCTTCTTTATACTCATTATTTTCTTTATAGAAACATTTACCTATTTCAAAGATTGATATATCTTTATTATTTCTAGCTTTATTATATCTATATATTTGTTCTAGTGAATAAAGTAATGTATAACGAAGGGTTTTTCTATCTTCACTCATTGGCATATCAACGTTTATATGTTGGAAGTCGCCATTTGTATATTTTGTTGCAGCGTCTTCTCTTATTAATGCGTAGCTAAGTGTTTCGTTTAAACCAAGTGAAATCATTTTATCACGAATAATTCTTTCTGTTTTGTCATAATGTGCTTCTTTTAGAGGCATGGTTAATGGAATGCTTTCTATTTTGTTCATTCCATATATTCTTCCTACTTCTTCGATTAAATCTACAGAAATATTTATATCAGTTCTTCTTGAAGGTACAATTACTTTTAATGTTTTATCTTTGTTAATAGTAAAACCTAGTCTAGTGAATATATCTTTTACTTCTTCTAGTGATATATTTATACCTAGAACTTTATTTATTTTTTCTAGACTTATTTCTATTTCTTTGTCATAAACATCAATATTTTTATAAGAAACAATTTCTGATAAAATATTTCCTTTAGCGTATTTTTCTAATAAATGGCATGCCCTATCCATAGCCATATATGTTCTATTAGGATCTATTCCTTTTTCATATCGATTACTTGCTTCACTTCTTAATACTTTATTAGCTGTTTTTCTTATTGATGTACTATTAAATAAAGCGCTTTCTATAATAATGTTTTTAGTATCTTTTGTAACTTCTGTATCAAATCCACCCATAACGCCAGCAAGTCCTACAGGTTTAGTTCCATCTGTTATGACTATGTCACTATTAGATAATATTCTATCCTGCCCATCTAATGTAGTTAAATGTTCTCCTTCTGTGGCCATTCTTACGGTTATTTTGTTACCTAATTTGTCGGCATCATAAAAGTGGAGAGGTTGTCCAAGCTCTAACATAACATAGTTAGAAATATCTACAACATTATTAATTGGTCTAATACCTGATGCAATTAATCTGTTTTTAATGAATGATGGACTTTCTTCAATAACAACGTTTTCTACTTTTTTTACTAAAAATAATGGACAATTCTCAGTCTTTATTTCTAGATTAAAATCTAATTGTTTGTCTATTTTATTGTAACTTAAATCTACTTCTTTTACTTTTTTATTGTATATGGCACCAACTTCATATGCCATACCTAGAACACTTAATAAGTCTCCCCTATTTGAAGTTAATTCAAAGTCTATTACTTCATCATCTAAACCTAGATACTTAATTGGATTTTCTCCAATAGGAGCATTATTATCTAATTCACAAATTCCTTCTATATCTTCTTCTTTTAAAAACTTATGGTCTAAACCTAATTCTGCAAGTGAACATAACATACCATTAGAAGTATATCCTCTTATTGTAGATTTTTTTATTGTACCACCTGGTAATGTGGCACCATCTAGAGCAGTAATTACTTTTAAGCCTTCTCTTACGTTTGGTGCACCACATATTATATCTAATATTTCACTACCTATATTTACTTTACATAAATGTAAGTGATCACTATCTGGATGATTTTGACACGAGATAACTTCTCCGATAACTAATTTAGTGGCATTAATTAAAGGCATGGCACTATCATATTCATTACCAACATTAGTCATATCATTAGCTATATCAGTTATTGTTAAACTAGGATCTATGTCTACATACTCTTCTAAAAATTTTCTACTTAATTTCATTTTATTCACTATCCTTTCTATCAAATTCACTTAAAAATCTTATATCATTTTGATAAAGTGTTCTAATATCAGGAATAGCATACTTAAACATTGTAAATCTATCAAGTCCAGGACCAAAAGCAAATCCTTGATACTTTTTAGAATCATAACCACACATTTCTAATACGTTTGGATGAACCATTCCTGCTCCTAAAACTTCAATCCAACCTGTTTGTTTGCATAATGGGCATCCTTTTCCTTTACATTTAAAACAAGTGACATCAACCTCAACTGAAGGCTCAGTAAATGGAAAATAACTTGGTCTAAATCTGACTTTAGTAGATTCTCCTAATATTTTTTTAGAAAATTGTTCTAAAGTCCATTTTAAGTTAGCTAGAGAAACATTTTCATCTATTACTAAACCTTCCATTTGCATGAATTGATGTGAATGTGTGGCATCATCATCGCGTCGATATGTCTTCCCTGGACAAATTATTCTTAATGGACCTTTATCTATGTTAGCTTCCATTGTTCTTACTTGGCCTGTAGAAGTTTGTGTTCTTAATAAATATTTATCTATTTCACCTTCTAAATAGAAAGTATCTTGACTATCTCTTGCTGGATGACCCAAAGGAATATTTAATTTTTGGAAGCATACTTCATCACTTTCTATCTCTGGTCCATCATAAATATCAAATCCCATAGATATAAATAAATCTTCAAGTTCTTCTTTAGTTCTCATTAATGGATGTTTACTACCTGGCTTTATTCTTTCTTCTGGTAAGGTAATATCTATACTTTCACTTTCTAATTTCTTATTTAAATTATACTCGTTAATACGTTCTAACATAGTATTGTATTTATTGTTAAATTCTTCTCTTATTTCATTAATAAGAATACCTATTTCTTTTTTTTCTTCATTTGCTATATCTTTCATAGATTTAGATAATTCTGTAATTTTACCATTTTTACCTAAATATTCTACTTTTAAATTGTTAAGTTCAGTATTATCTTTAATATTTTCAAATATAATACTTAATTCTTTCTTTATTTCATTAATTTTTTCTTTCATATTATTTCCTTTCTATATAAATAAAAAGATGGTAACAAAAGGACGAATTATTAATCCGCGGTACCACCTTCTTTTATAACGTATGTTATACACTTAAAGCTATAACGGGCTTACCCATAATGCTAAAGGGCGAATTCATATACTTACTTATATATAAGTTTACACCAACACTTACTCTCTATAATACTTTTGGTATACTACTAAATCCTTATCATCGCATTAAATTGTCATTAATTCTTTTTCTTTTTCTTTTAATTTTTCTTCAATAATTTTATTATATTCATTAATTAAGTTTTGTACTCTTTCGTTTCCTCTTTTTTCTTCATCTTCTGGCAGTTTAAGATTTTTAATGGCATTATTAGCATCTTGTCTAATATTTCTTAGGGCAATTTTACCTTCTTCTGCCATTTGATGTACTTGTTTAACTAATTCTTTTCTTCTGTCTTCGGTTAAAGCTGGAACTACTAAAAATATTGATTCACCATTATTATTTGGAGTAATTCCTAGGTTTGCTTCAAATATAGCTTTTTCAATACCATTTAAAGCACTTTTATCAAATGGTTTAATAGATAATTGTCTTGCTTCCGGTATTGTTATATTTGCTAATTGTTTTAATGGAGTTGGGACACCATAATATTCAACCATTATTCCATCTAACATATTGGGATTTGCTCTTCCTGCTCTTACATTAGTAAATCTATTTTCAAGTGTTGTAATAGCATTCATCATCTTTTCTTCAGTATTATTAATTATATTTTCCATTTTTCCTCTTTCCTTCAATAAACTCAATATTTAATTTATTTTAACATATTTTTCAAAATTATTCCATATATTTTTTAATAATATTTACTTCTTCTTTACTAAAATCTATAATATTATATTCTTCTTTATATATATCTATGCCTTGCTCCAGATAAACAGTGTCTGTATTGACTATTTTTACATCACTATCTTTATAACCTAAAAGATATACTACTTCCATTATTTCTTCTAAAGTTGGTCCTTCTATTTCAAGATATGGGGATATTTTCGGCCACTTATCTATGACTATTTCTGTATTTTTATAATCATAAGCAATACGCATTTTTGATTGATGCCTTTTATAGAAATAACCTAGGTCTTCTAAGAATTCTTTACCATATTCAAGACTAGGAATGGGGATTTCCAATTCACTTACATCATCTATTTTATATTCTCCATTTCCATTAACTATTCTTTTAATGGTAATTGCAGTATTATCTCCTGTCTTTCTTAATCTTATCCATTTACTAAATTTGGTATTTACCTTTTTCATTAATTTTATTAATTCTTTTGATTTTAATAAATGTAGATTTTTACCTTTATGAATAAATTCTATAATATCTTTATTTCCTAATATTCTCTTTAATATTTCTAAATCTTCAGATGAAAAACAAGGTTTTATTTCTGTAATTAATTTTGTTATTTCTCTTGAATCATTATCTTTTAATAATAGATTAATATATTTAGTATACAATACTTCCACTTTAGGTAAGTCATAAGTATAAATATCTTGAATATACTTACCTTTTGTTTTGATACCAAGTTCTTCTAATTTATTTAATATCTTAAATACGTCTATATTTAAAATTTTTATCTCTTTTTCTATGTTGCCCATATAATCCTCACATGAATTTATTATAACATAATTATTAGAAAAGATATACCCATTAGGACATATCTTTTAGTGTATTTATTCAATTTCTGTATGGAGACTATTTAGTCTATTTACTGATACTTTAACACTTTGATATTCGGCATTTATTGTGCCTAATACTTCAAAGTTAGTAATTATTTTAGCATAATAAGAATATATCAATAATATTGTTCCTATTTCCATATTGCTTATAGATACTAGATATATACTATAGACTATTATACAATATCTACATAATTCTATAAAAGATAATACTATATATATTATACCCATAGCTAATACATTAAATTTAGCATTTGATTTTAAATATTTTATAGTACTTTTTATAAAACTATCATCTTCTAATTTATTATTCTTTTTTAATATATCATATATGTTATGAATATTCATAGTTTTTATATCTAGGTTATCTTTTCTTGTTTTATTTACTACTTCTATTTTATTACCAAAGTAAAATATTAATACGATCATTAATATAGATGTAATTAAGGTAGCAAAGAAAATATATTTGTCTATAGATAAAAAATAAAAGTATATAACTAGAAATTCTATTATTTGAATTATTCTTGTTACTAAATTACCTAAAAATGTTCCTATTATATCTATATCATTATTTATTATATTGGTATATTGTCCAACAGATACATCACTAGGGCTATATTTGATTATATTATTTGTGTATTCTAAATAAAGTTTGTTATAAAATGTATACCATGTTTTTCGATTAGCATAAGACCAAAAATAATACAGTAAAGTTAATGTTAGGGTTATTATTGTTAAATTAATTGCTTTGTCATATATTCCATTAGTTACATGGTTAATAGTATTACTCCAATAAACAGGAATTATAAGTAATAATCCCTGTATTATAATGGAAGTAATTATTTTAAATATTAATTCTTTCTTACACTTTTTTAATACATCAAATAAGAACATATTATCACCCGTTAAATATCGATATAATCTCCGTTTTCTACTCCATAAAGTGTAGCGTCATCTTTAGTTATGTGTAGTTCAAGAACATAACTATCTTTTTCTTTAACATGAATATCATTCATTATTTTTCCGTTTATAGAGCCACTTATTACATCACCATTAGTATAACCAAAATTATCTAATTTATTACAGTGAATATGTCTATTGGGAATAATACAACAATTTTTTTTAAAAATACTGCCAGATGGTCCTATGATTAGAACATCTTCAGAATTATCTAAATCTCCTGAATCTCTTACTGGTGGATTTATTCCTAATAGTTTGGCGTCACTTTCGGATATTTCTACTTGAGTATAATCTCTTATTGGTCCTACTACTCTAACATGATCAAATGTATAGTTATCTGTTTTAATAATGACAGTATCTTCTGTAGCAAATTCTCCTTTTTGTGATAAATCATTTCTTTTTTTGAATTGATAATTTTCTTTGAATAATATATTTGCATCTGTTTGACTTAAATGAATATGTCTATTAGATATACCTATTTTTACTTTCATATATAATCCTCCATACATTAATTTTAACATATAAAAGTTTTGTTTTCAATTAATTTGTTTTACGTGTTATTTTTTATTTAATATTCTAAGTATAGAGGTAATATTAATTATGGCTAATAATGCTACGAATAAATCTGTATAATTCCATAATATTTTAGGACTAATATATGCTGATAGAATTAGTACTAGTAAGGATAATATTTTAAATATGTTTTTTATAATGGTACTTGGTGTTAAATTCATTAAGTTGTTCTCTCCGAAGAAATATCCTGATGTTATGGTGGAAAATGCAAACATAATTGTTATGAGAGATAAAATAGTTGTTCCTAATGAACCAAAATGATAATTAAATGCGTGTAATACTAATTCTATACCATTTATGTTATTAAAGTTAATTTCTGTATAATTACTCATAGCTATTATTATAAATGTTACATTACATACTAGAAATGTTGTAATATGAATTCCCATTACTTCTAACATTGCTTGATTTTCTTCATTATTTTCTACTACTGATGAAGATATAGCACTTGTTCCTATTCCTGATTCTGTTATAAATATAGCTCTTTGCATTCCTATTAAAAATACTGATATTATAGATTTTATATTAAAAGCACTTTTTATTATATTATTGAACATTAGAGGTATATTATTACTATTTTTTATTAAAACATATATTCCTAACAATAAATAAACAATTAACATAAATGGTACTAAAATACTATTTACAAAACTTATTCTAGATACTCCTTTAGATATAATTATATATACTATTAAAGTTAATAATATAATACATATATGTGTATTTAAATTAAATACTTCTAATGTTTTAATAATAGTATTAGATTGAATAGATAAGAATAAAAAACTATAACTTATAATAATAAGAATACTATATAATGTAGATAATTTTTTATCTTTTAATACTTTCTTTATATATGCAGATGGTCCTCCTTTGCATTTTACTCCTAAGATACATTCTAAATAAGTATTTATAGCTACTAGAATTGATATAATCCATATCCAAAATATTGTTCCTAGTCCACCAAAATATATGGCAAGTGCTACCCCTGATAAAGAACCTACACCTATTTTGGCAGCAAGGGATAAAGATAAGGAAGATAATGGGGAAATAGAATTATTACTTTTTGATTTTATACCTTTGATTATTTTTTTTATATTTAACTGAATGAATTTATATTTTATAGTATATTTTATGGCAGTATATATTAATATTATTGAGGTTACTGACCAAATGATTGCTAATAATTTATTGAAATAGTCTACATTTATTATATTTATAAATATGGCTAACATTATTAAAGAAATAATACTCATGAATAGTTTGTTTTTCATACTAAAATATATAGTCATTTATTAATTTTATGCCTATAATTAGGTAATAGTTGTTATTTTTTTTTTAATTCATTCATATTATATATTGAAATAAATAAAGGGGTGGATTATATGTGTAACAATAACGAGCACAACTCTTGTGAAAATTGTATTGCTGAAATTTTAAAAGTAATTTTATTATTACAGCAAAGCGTATGTCAAAATGATAGTTGTCTTCAAACTTGTGATAAAGGTTTCTTAGGTCAAAATAGTCAATCATTTTTTAATACAAGACCTATAGTACTATATACTTGTTCTTCTGGGTCAACACCATTATCTTTACCAATTAGTAGAGATCCTAGTGTAACAACTACATCTAGTGTATTTAGGATTGAAAAGCTAGATGACTGTTGTGCTACTTGTAGAGTACTTGCTCCAAATACGGAAGAAGATAGCACTTATCCTTATGTAAGTACTAATTCATTTTTTACAATTAATATAAATTGTATTTGTATAATTAGATGCTTAGAAGATACGTATGTAGAAACACTATAAATTAGTTACTAAATAACAAAATAACATCCATTTGTGAGGATGTTATTTTTTGACTTTTTCATTAGGTTTATTCTTTTTCTTCTTTTTCTTAGAATCATATTCTTCTTCTATTAACTTGTAATTATTCTTTATTTCTTCAATAGAATGAGATAATTTTGTTCTTTTCATACTACTTAACATAAGTTTCATTTGATAAATATAATATTTATCTGTAATTTCTCCTAGTTTAAAGTTTTCTTCATAATATATATTATCTTTATACATTGGAAAATAATATTCTAGAAAGTCTAATAAATTATTAATAAATTTATTTCTATATGTATTACTTTTAACACTACTAGTTAAATTAAATATTCTTTGAGCTATATTTTTTATAAATATCATTTCTATACTTTCGTAGTATAAATATAAAATATCATTTTCTTTAAAAGTATTATATATTGTCTCTAGGGGTAAATAGGTATTTTTTATATTTTCGTATTTATATCCATATAGGTAATTTTTTACTTGACTACTTTTAGATATTTTATAATAATATATTGCCTCTTTACAATAAGATATATATCTAGCATTAGTATACATAGAATATATTATTGATATATCTTCATTAGCTTTGAAATCTACTTCTTTTAAGTCAACATATTCTCTTTTAAATAATTTGGATATTAAACATGGGTTTAAGGCTGATAAATATTTCTTTTGTGTTAGGACATCCATTTTTTTAGGAAGAGTTCTTGCTTTAAAACCAAAATTGTCTATTATTTTATCATTAATATTAATATGTATTCTTCCTAAACAAATATTAGTATTAGTACTTTCTAATGTATTAACCATTCTTTCTATAAAGTGTTTTTCTAATTTATCATCAGAATCTACGAAAGAAATGTATTCACCAGTTGATTCTTTTAGTCCATATCTTCTAGCTGAAGCTGGTCCACCGTTTTCTTTAGTTAATACTATAATATTAGGTAAGGATTTTAAAATATTTAGAGTATTATCTGTACTGCCATCATCTACGAATATTATTTCTAAATTTTTATATGTTTGATTAATTAAACTTTTATAACATTTCATTAAATCTTTTTCTCTATTATAAATTGGTACAATTATACTTACTTTTTTCATTATTTAGTAGAACCTCCTAATTAATTATAGCACAAATTAATTATTTTTCTATATAATAATATGAAAGGATGTTATTATGTATAGACAAGCAAGACCAATTTATAGAAATATGCCCCCTAATCATGGAAATAATCGTATTGTTGGTGGGTTTCTAGGTCCATTTATTCTAGGAGGAATTACGGGTGGATTATTGGCACCGGCTTTTTATCCAAGACCAGTACCTATGCCATATTATCCATATCCTCCAGTGTATCAAACGCCACCTTATTATTATTAGACACAAATATGTGTCTTTCAGGTCGTTGACAAGGTCGGTTTAAAAAACCGACCTTGTCAATCGGCCATTTTTATTTACCATTTTAATACTAAAAAAGAGCATTTTTAGTTTTTTTGCATCTAAAAATGTTCTGATTTTGACTATTGTCTCCCGCTTTTAGGAAAATAAAAATATTAATATTTTCAAAAAGATAGTTTGTCAACAGTCTGAGTTATTAACTATTATCAAAGTTAATAACTTAAAAATTTGTTTACATTTTTCGATTCTTTTCTTTTAAATCAACAAAGGCTATTGTGTGAAAATGTCCATCTATATTTTCATACATTATACCCGCATCACATCCAGAAAGTGATAATTCACTTTCTAAAACTTCTAATGGATTATTGTATTCTTTTTCAGATATAGGATATTCAATAAAGGCCGTATAATCAACATTGGCAAAATATGCACTTATATTCTTATCTTTTGATAATAACATTACGTATTGATATGTTGATAAATATTTTGAATCGTATTCAGATAAACCATTTTTTAAATAATTTTCAAATAAATCTTGCATAATATTCTCCTATTATCTACACATTTTTTAGTTGGTTCAATAGTTTCTATATTAGCTTGTTGAATAGCATGAAATATTTCATGAAACAAAATTGTAAGATATTCGATTATAAAATTATTATTAGATATTATATTTAATTTTCTTAGCTGTAATAATTTTTTGATATTTAAAGTTAATTTTTTTTCTTCAAAATTATAATAACCACCAATATAAGAAACATCATCTTCAAAAGATACATTTTTTATCTCATCATTTAAATTTATTGATAGAGATATATAATTCTTGCTTTTTAAGTTCTGTAAATCTACAATCTTATCCATATTTTCTCCTAATTTGCCAATTATACTACCAGAAAAGAGTTAATTTGTCAATACTAATTTGCTGTTTTTTAATTCACATATTTGCTGTTTTTAGTTATTTTTTTAATTTGCTGTTTTTAGTTATTTTTAGTTATTTGTATTTTAAAGCATTCTTCATAGTATAATATATATTTTTTATATCAAAACTAAAAAATATTAATTATCTACTTAAGTCGTAGTTATCCTTATTTTTTCATTATATAGTTTTATACTTGATTTCATATAACTAGGAATATTAGCATAATCAAATAATTCATCTTCTTTATCAGTACCCTTTGAAATATCATAAACATCATCAAAATTAAAATCCTTATTATTATAGTATTCCATTATTTCACTTGTAGTGTCATTTTTAGACTTATTGTTACCAAATAGTAGTATCTTTCTAAAGAAGTGTTTTATTGCCTCTAAAATGGCTGTAATATAAGATTCTAAGTTATTATTTTCTTCTGTTAGATTATGATTTCTAGTTTTTAATGATTTTATTTCTCTTTGCATACTTTGATTTTCTTTTTCTAACGTTTGATGACTTTTAGTATATTAGTTAACTTCTAGACACAAATATGTGTCTTTTTGATTTTTTTCTTTGTTTTATAAAAAAATAGTGATATAATTATGTTAGGTGATAGAGTGAATAGTAATTATATTATAGATTATATAAATGAAAATGAGTTTAAGAAAAAAGAAAGATCTGTTAAGAAATACAATATGCTTGCTTATAAAAAATTATTATTTGAATATTATCCTTCGTTAAGAGAAGGAGATTTCTTAGGTGTTTTAGTATCTTCAAATAGTAAAGATAGAATTGATAAATATGAATTAAAATTACCTACTGATAAAACATTTACACAAGTACATGGTAATATTACCCTACACTATTCTGTATATTTGAATCAAAAAATAGTTATGTTAGAGACTCTTACTCCTGAGGAATTATTATCAGAAGGACATCAAGAAGAATTAACAGCTTATAAAGGGGTAATGGTGTCTAAATCGCATAAAGATAGAGATATGTTTAAAATAAATTTACTTAATAGTATTAATAAAGGTGGATTTTTAAATATTAAAAATATACCTATCTATTTACAGATAATTATATATGTTGTGGCAATTGCTATAGTATTGGGTATTGTATTAGCTATAGTTAAGTAAATTGTTCCCTTTGAGGGAACTTTTTTTTAAACAGATGTTTGACAACTTTAGTTTAATATGATAGTATTAAGTTAGAAAAGGAGAATATTATGGAAAAAGAAGAAAAGAAAATAACTAAAAAACAAAAGCAAGTATTAGACTATATTAAACAATATCAGGCTAAAAATAAATTTCCACCTTCTGTAAGAGAAATATGTAGGGCTCTTAATTTATCTAGTCCTGCTACAGTTCATACTCATATTAATAATTTAACGAGTAAAGGATATCTTAAGAGATGTGATAATGGAAGTAGAAATCTTGAGATATTGGTACCTAATGAATATGAAAATATAGATGAAAAAGTAATTAATGTGCCACTTCTTGGTAAAATTACAGCTGGTAATCCTATTGAAGCTATTGAAATACCTAATGAAGTATTCCCCCTTCCTACTTATTTAGTTCCTAATAAAAAAGAAGTATTTACTTTAAAAGTAGATGGTGATAGTATGATTAATGCTGGTATACATTCTAATGATGTCGTTATTATTGAAAGATGTAGTAATGCTAAGAATGGTGATATAGTGGCTGCTATGAATGATGAGAATGAAGTTACTTTAAAAACATTTTATAAAGAAGATGGATACTTTAGACTTCAACCAGAAAATGACTTTATGGCTCCAATAATTTTACCTAATGTTACTATTTTAGGAAAAGCTATTGGTTTATATAGAAAATTTTAATAATAAAACAGTATGAGATTAAACTTCATACTGTTATTTTTTTTCTTCTAATTTAACAGAAACCAATTTACTAACACCAGACTCTTGCATTGTTATACCATATAAGGTATCTACATATTCCATAGTTTTTTTCTTATGGGTAATTATAATAAACTGTGTATTGTCTTTATACCTTGATAAATATTCTGAAAAAGTCAAAACATTATTATCGTCTAGTGCTGCTTCTACTTCATCAAATAAGCAAAATGGTACTGGCCTTACGTTTAGTATAGCAAATAATAATGCTATGGCTGTAAATGTTTTTTCTCCACCAGATAAGGCTTGAATACTTCTTAAATTTTTTCCGGGAGGTGTTGCTTCTAATTCTATACCGGTTTCAAGTATATCTTCAGGATTGGTTAAATATAAGTTAGCAGATCCTCCTTTAAATAATTCTTTAAATACTTTTTTAAATTCTTCTTTTATTTCTGTAAATGTACTTAAAAATTTATCTTTCATTATATTATCCATATCTTTTATTATTTCTAATAGTGTATCTTCTGCTTTAGTTAAATCTTCTTTTTGATTAGTTAAAAATTCATATCTAGTATTAATTCTATTATATTCATCAATAGAGCCTAAATTAACTATGCCAATATCTTTAATAATATTTTTATATTCGATAACTTGTTTTCTAGCAATATCTTCTTCTATAGATAAAATATACTTTTCTTTTGCATTTGAATATGTCATATTATAGTCATTAGTTAAGTTATTTAATAAATCATCTATTCTTATTTCTAATTTACTAGATTTAAGTTCTAATTCATGTAAATGTTTTTCTTTTATATTTATATTAGATAATGAATTTTTACTTATTGTTTCTAATTCTAGAATATCTTCTTCTAATTTTTGTTTATCTATATTACATAACTCTATTTCTTTAAGTGTATCTGTTATTTTATTTTTAATTTGATAATATTTATTCATTAAATTATCTCTTTCAATATCACTTGTACCTTTATTAATTACATTTATATCATTTAATTCTTTAGTTAAAAGCATTATTTCATCATAAGAGGTATTTTTTTCTTCTAGTTTTGTCTTTATTATTTCTTTAATACTATCAACATTTATTTTTAATTGTGTTAATTTAGATACAATGTCATTTAATTCTTTATTACTTTTTTGTAATATAGTTTCTTTTTCTTTGATATTATCTAAAGTTATGTTAAGTTTATTTTTATATTCTTCTAGATTGTGTCTAGCTTCAATAGTGTCATTAGTTTTGATTTTATCTCCACCAGTAATAGAGCCACCAACATTAACTACTTGCCCATCTAATGTTACTATTTTATACTTATTATTTAGGATTTTGCTTATTTCATTAGCACTATCAATATCCTTTACTACCAAGACATTTCCAATTAAATTGGATATAACATTAGTGTAGATAGGATCATACTCTACAAGATTATTAAGTATACCTATAAATGAGGGATTATCTTTTATCTTTATTAAATCTTCTTCATAAACATTTCTAGGTTTCATAGTGTCTAATGGATAAAATGTGGCTCTACCTAATTTATTTTCTTTTAAGTATGTAACTAATCTACTAGCTACAGCTTTACTATCTACGACTAAATAATTAGAAGATGAAGTAAGTGAAGTCATTAGTGCTAAAGAATACTCATTAGAAACAGTAATTAAGTTGGCAATAGTATTATGTATTCCTTTAAATATTGGATTATTTAAAATACTTTTTATTGATAATGGCATTCGTGAATTATTATTTATTTCTTCTTCTAGATAATCTATTTTATATTTTATATTAGATACTTCTCTATTATATTTATCTATTTGTTCAATAATACTATTATTTTCTTTTTTTATATTATTATATATATTGTTACTATTTTCATATTCTTTATTAGATATTTCTAATTTATGATTATATACTTCTAATTCTTTTATAATATTATTTAATTTATTATTTTTTTCATTAATATTATCTTTTATATCATCTATTTTACTTAAAGATTCTCCTTTATATTTTTTTCTTTCTTCAAGTAATTTTATATCTGAAGATGTATTTTCTAATTCTTTAGTTAAAGATAATTCATCTTCTCTAAGACTTTGTAATTTATCACTTACTTCTTTTAATTTATTCTTATATTTAAGTAAGTCAATATCATATGTAGTACTACTGGTATTTAATTTGGTTATTTCATCTTGTAATGATGATATTTTTTCTTTTAATTCATTATATAAAAAATTATTTTTTTCTATATCAGATACCATTAAAGATATTTCTATATCAGCTAATTTTTCTTTAACATTTAAATATTTTTTAGCATTAATGCTTTGTTCTTTTAATGGTTCTAAATTAGTTTCTAATTCTTTTATTATGTCATTAACTCTATTTAAGTTATTATTTGTTCTTTCTAATTTACGGATAGCTTCTTCTTTTCTTTTTTTATATTTTAAAACTCCAGCTGCTTCTTCAAAGATAACTCTTCGATCGGTTGGTTTTGTAGATAATATTTCATCTATCTTACCTTGACTTATAATATTAAAGGATTCCCTACTGGCACCAGAATCTATTAATAAGTCTGTTACATCTTTTAAACGACATTTTTCGCCATTTAAGTAGTATTCATTTTCTCCACTGCGATACATTACTCTTTTTATTGATACTTCATCGTAATCAATAGCTAATGCGTGATCTGTATTATCAAATATTAAATTAACTGAGGCACTATTTAAGGGCTTTCTACTTTTACTTCCTGAGAATATTACATCTTGTGATGCTTGTGCTCTTAATGATTTATTTGAAGCACTTCCTAATACCCATCTTACGGCATCTACAATATTTGATTTACCACTTCCATTAGGTCCTACAATACCATTTATATTATTACTGAATTCTATAACTGTTTTATCTGCAAATGATTTGAATCCGTATGCTTGTAATTCTTTTAAATACATATATAATCACCCTAACTATACTATAAATTATAATATAGAATTATTTTAAGTTCAAGGAATTTTGTAATGAATAGTAATAAAAAAATGGTACATACTTATCTTTATAAAAAATTAGAGTAATAATTTATATAAAAAAAGTGGACTTATAATAATACAATTCTACTTTTTAAATTCTAGACAAGGATTATATGTTTAAATTATCCATAGTATCTTTTATAAATATTTAACTATTTATTGGCGTGGTGTTATAATTCTTTGTTGTGAATTTTAATTTTTAGTTGAAATTTATTTGATTATATAATATAATTATATTTGAATAGAAAGTATGGAAAGAGTGATACTATGCATAGTACAATTGATTTTTTAAATACACCAGTTGTAGATGTTGTTAATTCAATATTTTTAGATGCTGTTAAATTTGGGGCAAGTGATATTCACTTTGACCATACAGATAGTACATTAAAAGTTAGAATTAGGGTTGATGGTATTTTAAATGATTATGCTGATATTCCTAATGAAGTTAAAAATAATGTTATTACAAGAATTAAGATATTGTCTGGAATGAATATTACTGAAACAAGATTACCTCAGGATGGTGGTATTAAAACAAATCTTGGGGGAATGGATCTTGATATGCGTGTATCTTCTTTACCTACTAAGAAGGGTGAAAAGATAGTTATAAGAATTCTTGACTATTCTAGGAGTTTAAAAGGAATTGAGTATTTATTTTTCTCTGAGGATAATTATAAAAAAATAATGAAAATGATTGGGGCTCCAAATGGAATTATATTAGTAACTGGTGCTACTGGTAGTGGTAAGAGTACAACGGTATATTCTTTTTTACAAAAATTAAATGTTAAAGGGGCTAATCTTATTACGGTAGAAGATCCAGTTGAGATGGAAATTGAAGGAATCAATCAAGTTCAAATAAATAGTGATATTGGATTAGATTTTGCTACAGTATTACGTAGTATTTTAAGACAAGACCCTAATATTATAATGATTGGAGAAATTAGAGATACAGAAACAGCTCAAATTGCCGTTAGAGCTTCTATAACTGGTCATTTAGTATTGTCTACATTACATACTAATAGTTCTTTAACTACTATAGAAAGATTACTTGATATGGAGGTTGAAAGGTATTTACTAGCTTCGGCTTTATCTGGAATTGTCAGTCAAAAGTTAGCTAGAAAATTATGTGATAAATGTAAGAAAATAAGACCTACTACTCCATTTGAAAAACAATATTTTAAAGAACTTGTAGGAGCTGATGTTAATCAAATATATACAGCTGTTGGCTGTCCTGAATGTTCTGGTGGATATAAGGGAAGAATTGCTATTCAAGAAGTACTTTTAATATCACCAGAAATTAGAGATGCTATTAATGCTTCGCTAAAAAAAGCACAATTACGTGACCTTGTATATGATGGTGAAGTAATTACATTAATACAAGATGGTTTATATAAGGTTATGGCAGGATTTACGACATTAGAAGAAATAATGAAATTAGTAGAAGCAGATGATGAATTAAATGCTAAAACTTGTTTAAAAAATAAGCTAAGATTAATTAATCAAGCAAGTTCTACTAATGAAAATATACAAATGAATAATCAAAACCAATAAAAAAATAAAAAGAATTGCTAACAATTCTTTTATTTTGCTTGTTTCTCTAATGCCATTTTAGCTGCTTCTTGTTCTGCATGTTTTTTACTACTACCAACACCTTTTCCCATCACGATATCCCCTACTTTTACTTGACAGGTAAACGTTTTATTATGTGATGGTCCTGTTTCATCTATTATTTCGTACGTAACACTTTTTTTGTCTGTTTGAACTAATTCTTGTAATTTGGATTTATAATCTTGTAAGAAATCAACGTTTTTTTCAATATATGGTTCCATTACTTCAAGAATAAATTTTTTGGTAAATTCAAGACCCTGATCTAAATACATAGCTGCTACGAAAGCTTCAAAAACATCGGCTAGAATAGTATTGTTAGGTTGTGTTTCACATCCACCTAATTTAATATCATCTTCTAGTTTTAAATCTTTAGCATAAGTACTTAAGGCAAGTTCACATACATAACTTGCTCTTAATTTGGTCATAACACCTTCTTCAAGATGTCTTTCTTTATATAGATAGTCACTTACAACAAATTCAAGTATAGCATCTCCTAAAAACTCTAGTCTTTCATAACTTACATATGAAGGGTTTTCATTACTATAAGATGTGTGTGTAAATGCTTGATAATACAAATTTATATTCGTTGGATTAAAATTTAATCTTTTAAAAATTTTCATAAGTTATACACTTCCTTCATATTAATTATAGCAAAATAATAATTTATTGTCTATTAAAATGATTTACAAAAAGATTAATATTTGATAAAATTATTATAATGAAAAGAGGTAGAAATGAAAAAGATATTTAGTAAAATTATATTATTAGTGATATGTTTATTTATTATGACTGGTTGTAGTTTATTTAAGAGTGATGCTATGGATGATATTGAAATATATACAACAATATATCCAGTTAATTACTTAATTAAATATTTATACGGAAATAATTCGACAATTTATAGTATATATCCTAGTGAGGTTAATTTTAAAGACTATAAGTTGTCTGATAAGAAACTTAATGAATATGCTAAGAGTTCTTTATATGTCTTTAATAGTTTAGATGTAGATAGAGATTATTCTGTTGAAATGGTTAATATTAATACAGATTTAAAACTTATAGATGTATCTATGGGAATGAATTATGAATATGGTATTGAAGAATTATGGTTAAATCCGTATAACTACTTGATGATGGCACAAAATACAAAGAATGGATTACTGCAATATGTTACTAATCCTTATTTAATTTCTAATAAGGAACATACAGGAATAAATGATAAATATGAAGAATTACAATATTCATTGTCCAAGTTAGATGCTGACTATAAGGATGTATTTAGTAATGCTTCTTATAAAACAATTGTAACGTCAAATGAAGCATTAAAATCTTTAGAAAAGTATGGTATTACTGTTATTTCTTTATATGAAAATATTGTGGAAGAAACTATTAGTGATAATAATACTTTATCTGATATTGCACTTAAGTATAATATTAATTTAAGTGATATTCTTACATATAACAATATTTCTAATGATAATGTAAAAGTTGGAACTAATTTAAAAATACCTGTTAAGACTATTGATTCTTCTTTAGTTAATAAAGTTAAAAAGATGATTAGTGATGGAGATGTTAAATATATATACTCTACTAGTGTGGAAAATAATAATGTTGTTAATGATTTAATTAAAAACTATAATATTGAGAATATTATTATTAATTCTATGTATAGTATAGATGGTGGTATTACTAATACTAATGAAAATTATTTTACTATTATGAATAATAATTTAGAATTATTTAAAAAAGAATTATATAAATAGAGGTGGTATTATGAGGAAAGTAATTCTATCTATTGGGATTATTTCTATTATAATTGTTACAGTGTTAAATTTTTATAAAGATGAAGTTATTAATTTTTTGGATAATATATTTTGGAATAAAGAGTATGTTATTGCAGAGGCTAATGATTATTATTTAGATAGTGATTTTAAATATATTAAAAATTATACTGATGATGTTAAGAATAGACAAGAATTAAATGATTATATTTATTATGTTATTAATACTGGTAGTGATTATGCTGATGGGGAATGTCAAAAGGAATATATAAATTGTGTTCGTGATTTAGAGAATATTGCTAAAGATAATGAAGCATTATCTATTATGAATAATTTTGTACATCCATATAATAGTTTTAAATCTATTTCTTTTACTTATGATGATAGAGGTAGGTTTTCGTTAGCTATTGAACATATATATAAAGATGAGGATATTGCTTTGCTTAATTCTATTGTAAATAATGTGAGTAAAAAAATATTTACTGAAAGTATGACTACTATTGAAAAAATTAAAGCCATTCATGATTATATAATTAATAATACCCAGTATGATGAATATAAAATAGATAATATTCATGATACTACATATAGATCTAATACTGCATATGGAGTACTTAAGGAAGGTTATGGTATTTGTTCTGGTTATTCTGATACTATGGCTATATTTTTAGATAGTCTTAATATTAAAAATTATAAAATTAGTAATGATAGTCATATATGGAATTTAGTATATGTTAATGGAAAATGGTTACATATAGATGTTACTTGGGATGATCCGATAAGTGATACTAATCAAAATAGAGATACATACTTTTTGATAGATACTAAGACTTTGGGTAATTTAGATGATAAAACACATGATTTTGATAAAAGTATATATAAAGAGGCTACATAAGCCTCTTTTCGCATAGAAAAAAGTCATTTCTGACTTTAATTTTTTATACTAATATACAAACTTTATTACATTTAATATAATAATTGTTATGTTGATTCTTCAAGATAAGAGATAACTTCTTCTTCTGTATTTTTAAAGTTATTAAAATCTACATTAAACCATTTAATATTCATTTTATTATTCATAAAAGTATATTGTCTTTTAGCATAATGTCTGGAATTTTTTTTAATTAACCCTATCATAGTATTATAGTCTATTTCTTTATTTAGATAACTTATTACTTCTTTATACCCTATTCCATTTAATATAGGCTTATAAAGCATATTATTATCATAAAAATATTTTACTTCGTTAATTAATCCGTTATTAATCATAGTATCTACTCTAGAATTAATTATATCGTATAATTTTTCTCTATTAGTAGTTAATCCTATAAATATTGCATTATATAATAATTTATTACCATTATCATTTTTATTTATAGATTCATTGTTTTCTAGATAGTAATTTAATGCTCTAATTAGTCTTCTTCTATTTTTACTATCTATAACAATATCTTTGTCTAATAATAATAGTTTCTGATATATTTCTTCATTGGACAAATCATCATAATTATTATTTATGATATTATCTTTTAGACTATAATCATATAAAGCTGCTTTAATATATAAATTAGAACCTCCAACCATAATATAAGTTTTATTATCATCTTTATCAAGTGTTTTTCTTACATCTTTCTGATAATCATATATTGTATAGTCTTCGCTAACATCTTTTATATCAAGTAGATGATGTGGTATGTTACGTTTTTCTTCATTAGTAATTTTAGCAGTGCCAATATCTAGTCCTTTATATACTTGCATAGCATCAGCATTTATTATTTCAGCGTTATATTTTTTAGCTAAAGTAATACTTAACTTTGTTTTACCTACACCAGTAGGCCCTGTAATTACAATTATTCTATTCATTACATACTCCTTTTAAACATTTTTTCTAATTCATACTTAGTAAAATGTATGATTGTTGGTCTACCATGAGGACAATTAAATGGATTATCACACTTTCTTAAATCATTAATTAATGACTCCATAGATGGAGTATCTATATAAGTGTTACCTTTTATGCTCATTTTGCAACTTATCATTTTAGCTAAATTGTCATTAAACTTTTCTAATGAGAAGTTCTTTTCTTTTTGGATAACTAATTCAATAATCTTTCTTATAAGTTCTTCTTCTTTTCCTTGAATAAACCATGTTGGGTGTGATATTACTCTATATGATTGTGTACCAAATTCATCAAGAGTTATATTTAATTTATCAAATATATCTATATTTTCTTTTATTATAGCAAATTCATCTAGAGGAAGCTCTATTATAATTGGTATTAATGGACTTATAGTATTATTATTAGGATGTCCTAAAATATATTTATACTTCTCATAATTAATTCTTTCTTTAGCAGCATGTTGATCTATTAAATAAAAGCCATCTTCATTTTCACATACAATGTATGTTCCGTGTAAAAGTCCTACTGGATATAATTCTGGTAATTTTTCTTTTGGTAATTGTGTAACCATAGTGTCTTCTTCAAAATTTGTTTCATCTTTTTTATTAGAATTTATTTCATATTTATAATCTTGATTTATTATATCTTGATAATTATATGTAGGAGTATCTTCTTTAATAGTTCTTTCTATATTTAATGTTAAATTTTCATATTTATTTTTTTCTATGCTAGGTGTTATTTCTTTTGTGGGTTCTACTTGTGGTATTAATAGTTTCTGTTTGATTCCTTTAATTATAGTTGCTTTTATTAATTCTGTTAAGTCTTCAAAGTTACTAAACTTTATATCTAATTTTGATGGATGAATATTTACATCTATTAATGATGGATCAGTTTCGATATATAAGACTACTATAGGGTATCTAGAATCTTCTTTATAGTTAGAATATGCTTCATTTATAACTCTATATAAAGTTGCATTTTTTATTACTCTACCATTTACTAAAGTAGTAATATAATTTTTACTTGCTCTATTTAATTCTGGTAATGATATAAAACCGTTTATATTATAATCTTGATTACATCCTTCTATAGGAAACATTCTTTTTGTAACATCTAAACCATATATAGCATTAATAACTTTTAATATATTACCTGATCCATCAGTATTTAATAAATATTTACCATCGTTAATTAATGTAAATTTAATACTTGGATATGAAAGAGATATTTTATTAACATAATCTATAACATTAGATAATTCTGAATAAGGACTAGATAAATGTTTTAGTCTTGCTGGGGTATTATAAAATAAATTTGTTACTGTGAAACTTGTTCCATATCTTAGTTCAGAAGAACTTTCTTCAATTATCTTTCCGCCTTTAATATGTATCATTGTTCCTTCACTACTACCCTTTTGACATGTTTTTAATACCACATCTGATACAGTGGCAATAGATGGTAATGCTTCTCCTCTAAAACCTAGTGTTTCAATAGAAAATAAATCATCGTCTGTATATAGTTTACTAGTAGCGTGTCTTTGGAAACATAATTTGGCATCATTTTTATCCATTCCTATTCCGTTATCTACGACTTTTATTTCACGAAGACCAGACTCAATTAACTCAATTTTTATTTCACTACTTTTGGCATCTATGGAATTTTCTGTTAGTTCTTTGACAATAGAAACTATTTTTTCTACAACTTCGCCAGCAGCTATTTTGTTAGATAATAATTCGTCCATTACTTTTATATTTGACATATCTCTACTCCTTTTTGATCAATGTTTTGCTAACTAATTTTTATTATAACATAGTGTTCTTTTTTTGAATAGAAAAAAGACATAATTTTATGTCTTAATTACATTTTATCTACTTCATCAATTGCTAATATGTCTAATAAATTATGTATAATGTTATATACTAATGAGCATGTTGCAATATATGTATCTTTTAATTTTTTATCTTCTTCGTTTATAACGTTATAGGAATTATAAAATTTATTGAATAGATTACATAATTCATATAAATAATCTACAATATAGCTTAATGTTGCTTCGTTGTATGATGAAGTTAAAATGTTAGGTAAATCTATTACTTTTAATATTATATCTTTTATTGTGTCATTTGGGATAGAATTTATTTTAACTTCTACGGTGTCTACTTTGTTTAATAAGGATTTTATACGAACTACAGTATATAGAACATATGGACCTGTTTTTCCTTCAAGAGAAGAAAATTTTACTGGATCAAATATATAATCTGTTTTTCTATATGGAAGTAAATCTGTAAATTTTAATGTAGCTATAGTTAATTTATCTAATATTTCTTTTCTTTCTTCTCCGGTAATTTCTTTTTTTATTCTCTTATCTACTTCTTGCTTTAGCATATCTATTAGTGTAGATAATTCCATTACTCCACCATCACGTGTTTTGAATGGTTTTCCATCACTACCGTTTATTGTACCAAAACCAAAATGATACAATTTGGCACTATCTTTAACTAGTCCTGATTTATATGCTGTTCTAAATACTTGTTCAAAATATAATGATTGTCTTTCATCTACCACATACCATATTTCATCTGGGTCATAGTCTTTTACTCTTTGATATATAGTGGCTAAATCTCTTGTTGAGTATATAGTAGATCCATCTTTTTTTATAACAATTAATGGAGGAATATCTATTTTATCATTTTCTTTTTTTACATCCATTACTAATGCTCCATCTGATTCATATAAATGAGGTTCTACTATTTTTAGCATACTAGGAACATACTTCATTGAAGATAATTCCCCTTCCCATAATTCAAAGTGACAATTTAATGTATCATAAACTTCTTTTATAGTTGGAGTAGATATATCTACTATTTGTCTCCATAATTCGGTATATCCTCTATTTCCTTTGTCTATTTCAGCCGTTATTTGTCTTACTAAATCCATTCTTTTTTCATCGTTTTTAGCAGCTGTATTAGCTTTAGGATATATAATACCTAAATCTTTTGCAGTTAAATCAATCTTAGGATATTCACCAGTATAGTTTGCATCAAAGAATGGCAAGTCTGGTCTATTAATCATTATTTCTGAAATAATCATACCAGCTTGTCTTCCTAAATCTCCTAGATGTACATCTCCGATTACTTTTTTATTAAATAATTTACATAACCTTTTTAATGCTTCACCAATATTAGCACTTCTCATATGTCCTACATGTAATGCTTTGGCAGCATTTGCTCCACCATAATCGACAATAATAGTTTTATCACTTTTTTCATCTATGAAATTTTCAAAATTATTTCCTTCGTTATTAGCATAATCTATTAGGTCATCCGTCTTTAATGATAAATTAATAAACCCTGGACCTGCTATATTTACGTTATCAAACTTATCCTTTAATGATTCAGATATTTCTTCGGCAATTTCTTTAGGATTTTTCTTATATTCTTTAGCTAGTTTCATAGCAAAGTTAACTTGAAAGTCTCCTAGTTCTTTTATAGAACATTTTTCTAACTTTACACTATCCAATTTATAACCTAAATCGTTAACTTTAGAACATATAAATTTTTCTAAACTATGTATATAAGTCATAAGTCACCTCTTTCATATCCTTAATTATAAAATAAAACTATTAATTATTCAATTGTTTTGAAACATTTTTTAAAATAATTGCTATTGATATTTACATATTATTAATTTTATTTTATATTTATAATGAAGGGAAGTATTATGATTGAGACAATTTTAAAAGAATTGAAAAAGAATAACAAGGGTTTTAATTTTTTGCTGGAAAAGTTTGATATTAGTGAAGATGAGTTAATGAAAATAATTAACGATTTAATACATGATAAAAAAATATTTCTTAACTCTAATAACAAATATGAAATAGTTAGTGATAATTTTATCGTTGCTGAACTAAGAAAGGGATTAAATGGTAGAGGATTAATTACTAATAACAATATGACTATTACTATTGAAAGCTATGATACTCATAATGCCCTTTTTGGTGATATTGTTATAGTTAAGCCTTATTCTTTAAATAAAGGAACTGTTTTAGGAATTGTAAAAAGAAGAACTAATAAAATAGTGTGCGAGGTTAGTATTAAACAAGATAAATTAATTTTAAGTCCTGTTATTAAGGATACGGAATTTTCTGTATTAATTCCTAAGAAATTTTTTAGCACTTTAAATTTAATCGTTGGAGATAGAGTTTGCATTGATTTAGATAATAAAGTTAGTGACGATAATACTATTTATATTAATGATATTGCAAAAATAAGTAAAATAGGACACTATACTGATAAATATAGTGATGAGGTAGCTATTGCTATTAATAGAGGGTTTAATATAGACTTTAGTGAAGAAGCTATGTATGAAGCTTCTATGATACCTAAGGAAGTAACAGAAAAAGACAGAAAATTAAGATTAGATCTAAGGGACTTACCTATTATAAGTATTGACCCTGTTAATGCTAAGGACTTGGATGATGGATTTACTATTAAAAAACTTGAAAATGGAAATTTTCTTCTGGTGTCTTGTATTATGGATGTAAGTCATTATATTAGACCAGGAATGCATCTATTTCAAGAAGTTTTAGAAAGAAATACTAGTGTATATATAGGGGAAGTTGTTATACCTATGTTACCAAGTGTTTTATCTAATGGTATTTTGTCTTTAAATGAAGGTGTTGATAGATTGGTTAAAGCCTACTCTATGGAAGTTAGTCCTGATGGTGAAGTCGTTAATTATCAAATGGATTATGCTGTTATTAATTCAAAAAAGAGAATGAATTATAATGATGTTAATACTTATTATGATACAGGATGTATTTCTTATGATTACTTACCTTTTAAAGATGTATTAAATACTGCTTTAGAATTTTCAAAGGTTATGGACTTAAAAAGATTTAACAATGGATCTTTAGTATTTGATTCTTCTGATATGATTATTGAAAAAGATAGTAATGGAACAATTACATCTATTTATAAGAAAGATGAAGAACTGTCTGAAAGAATTATTGAAAATATTGCTCTTTTAACTGGTGAATGTCAAGCTAGAAAAGCTTTTTGTGAAGATTGGACATTTGTTTATAGAATTGATGATATGCCAAATAATATTAAACTTGATAAATCTTTAAGTATTATTAAAGATATTGATAGTGATGCTTTTAAAAATAAAGAATTTTATGGTGTTAAAATTATGCAAAGTATTTTAAACAAGTATAGAGGAACCAATGAATTTCCTGCTATATCAAATATGCTTTTAAGATGCCTTTCTATTGCTAAATACTCTACTCAAAATACTGGTCATTATGCTCTTGCAACTCCATATTATGCTCAAGTTACTTCACCGATAAGAAGACTTCCTGATTTAATTAATCAGTTGCTTATTGATATGTACTATGGATGGTATATTCCTACAGAGGAAGATTTAAAAATGTTATATAATCTAGATGATTATACTTGTGAATTTAACTATAAAGAAAGACAAGCTGATGCTTGTGAAAAAGATTATATTGATTTATGTTCTGCCAAAATGATGGTTAATTATATTGGCGTGGAATTCCAAGGAGTTATTATTGATATTGATAGAAAAGGAGCTCTTATTAAATTAGATAATGGTATTATTGTTAATACTAATCCTGTTACTTTAGAAAATTATAATACTAACCCTATAAAAAAGACAATGATTATTAATGATACAGGATATAAAATGAAATTAGCAACTTCTGTTTTGGTAAGAATTTCTTCTGTAGATATAAATAACAAGAAAATATATGTTGATATTACTAAAGTTATAGTAAAAGAAAAAGAACGAGTTAGTAAAAAAGTTCGTAAAATAAAAAAGTAATCAAAAGGCCATATTTTGTAATATGGCTTTTTAGTGACAAAATATATATTTTTAGTCATCATATTTTATTCCAAGTTTTTTTCTAACTTCAATAATTTTTTTTGATGCTATTTTACTAGCCTCTTTAGCACCTGTTTTTAAAATATTTATTAATTCTTTGCTATATCTATATTTTTTGTATTTTTCTTGAATGGGTATAATAAGTTTTTCTATTTCATTGGCTAATTCATTTTTAAAATCACCATAGTTATAATTTTTATATTTATTTTCTATTTCTTTTATTGACTTGTCAGTTATAGCAGAAAATATAGATATTAAGTTGGAAATTCCTGGTTTATTTACTTCATCAAAATATATTTGATTACTACTTGGTGGTGCTGATTTGCTCATCTTTTCACTTGGATTTTGTAAGTTCATTATTTTTCCACCAATTTCTGGTATATAATACTTAGGTAAATTAAATGTGTGGCCATATCTTTTATTAAATCTATCTTCTAAATCTCTTGTTATTTCAATATGTTGTTTTTTATCTTTTCCTACTGGTACTATGGAAGCATCATATAAAAGAATATCTGCTGCCATTAATGTTGGATAAATTAATAAACCTAAATCTATTCTGTCTTTGACTTGTTTTTTCTTTTTTCGATTTATATTGAGTCATTCTAGACAATTCACCAATTCTGCATTGAAAAGCAATTAGAAATCCTAATACACTATGCTCATTTACATCACTTTGAACAAAAAATTTTGTATATTTAGGTTCTACACCACAGGCCATATATAAAGCTGCTAAGTCTAGTATCCTGTCGTGAATGTTTTTAGGATTTTGGTATGATGTAAGCCCGTGGAGGTTGGCAATAAAGATATATGAATTATAATCCTTTTGAAGTCTTACAAAATTTTTAATTGCCCCAACATAATTACCTAAAGTAAAATTTCCAGTTGGTTGAACACCTGTTATCATTGTTTTTTTCATTTTCATCTTCCTTTCTTTAATAATTAATATAAATTAATACAACATCGTTTGGTTAATAAAATATTATTCATGTAAATCACTCCCTATAAAAATTAAAACCCCTGTCCCAAATAGGACAAGAGTTATAATCTTGCTATGCTACCTATAAAAATAGATATATTCATGTACTATCATACACGTTCCATTGATAACGGTGGAAATCCCGTATTCTTCTACTAGAAAAATTTCGAAGAATCTCTCTTTAGTCCATTTACTAATAATTCGCTATAACTTTCCATCAACCAGTTACTTTCTATAAGCTTCATATTATAATTCAATTTCATTATAAGATATTTTACCTAACAGGGCAATATTTTCCAGATATAGCCCTTCTTAGTGCACTACCAAAGCCTTTTCCTAAATCATACAAGGCTGTTACTGCTTTTGTTAGTGCGTTTATCATTGGAGATGTAATGCTACCTCCTTCTATTTTAAGCATTTCTTCTGTTTTTAATTCCATTTTTCTCCTTTCTTTTCTTAGTTATTACATTTTGTTGGATTAGTATATCCAGTAAAGGCACCAATAAAAAATACTACTGCTGATGCTAAACTTGCTAACAATGCCCAGCTTATTCCTCCGGATACTTTATACATTTCTTTTTCTGTTAATTCCACTTTACCTCCATTTCAAATAATCTAGGATATAATAGATTATTTTTTTATTTTCTTTTAATATTTTGACTTCTAAGACTAAATTATTTATTTTAGGTATTTCGTTATATGACAAATATACTAATAAATAGTTAATATTTTCTTGGGTTACATATATGTTGTTATCTACATTTATTATATTATAATTATATATTTTGTTGTTAATACTTATTGTATTATTATTAATAATATATTCTATATTGTTATATTCACATGGTATCTCTAATAAATAGTTATTATTATATACCACCTTTCCTAGAACTTTGTAATATGTTTTATAATTGCAAGTGAGAGATATAATAAGAAAGATAATAATATTTGTGATTATAATAAATGTTATGGAATATATGTATGGATATTTTTTTCTATCCAAGATTAAATCTAATTCTATGTTATCAAAATTCATTGGTATTCCTACTTTCTAATTTAATGATATTATTAAATAGATCTGAATTGTTTAATCTGTGTGATATGATTATAAAAGTTCTATCTTTATAATAATTAAATATATTATTTAATATTTGTCTTTCTAATTTAATATCTATTTCATTTAGTCCTTCATCTATTAGAACTATACTACTTGTTTTAAGTAAGGCTCTAGCTAAGATGATTCTTTGTCTTTGTCCACCTGATAAATTAATTCCGTTTTCTTCAAGTAATAAATTATGTCCTTCATTACTATTTTTAATTACATCATTTACATATGTTAACTTACAAATATTTAAATATTCTATATCATTAATTTCTCTCTCTAAGATAATATTATTTTTTATGGTATCTGTATATAGGACTTCATTTTGTGATATATAGGATATATTATTTCTTATGTCTTTTAATGTATAGTCATTAATATCTATATTATTGATAAATATACTTTCCCTATTTATTTCATAATATCTATATAGTAATTTTAGAATAGTACTTTTACCACTTCCTGAAGGTTCTAACAATAAAACTCTATCTCTGTGTTTAATTTTTATGTTTAATCTATTTAGAACATTATCTCTATTATTGTAACTATATGTTGTATTTTTAAATTCTATATTGCCTAATACCTTTAAATTTGTTGTTTTGTCTAACTTATCTATTTGAACATTTATTAAATTATTGATTCTTTTAATACTATTTTTTGTGTAGTAGTAATCTTTATATAGTTCTAATATACTTTTTGTAGAATTTAATAAATACATGGATATAGAATTAAAAGTAATTAAATAACCAATAGTCATATTATCTTTTAAAATATTATTCATACCAACATATGTTATGAAAAGAAGTATTAATCCTTCAAATAATTGATTATATAGTTCGTAACTATTCATAATTTTATTAAAGTTAAAATTTATATTACTAGATTTAATATACAGGTGGTTTAGTTTTTTTAAGAATGTGGTTTCTAAACTTAATCCTTTTATAGTTTCATATCCACTTATGGATTCTACTAGGAATGAATTAAGTATAGCATTGTTTTCTTGACTTACATTAGTTATTCTTTTAATACTTGGCTTGTATGTTAAGAATAATACTATGTAGACTAATACTATTAACAATAACATTATACTCATAATATAATTTATCTTAAAGAGTATTATTAAACATGTTATAAATACCAGAGTATCTAAAAATATTGCTATAATAAATTTACTTATGTAATTTTTAATATAGAATAGATCGTTAACTCTACTTATCATGTCTCCTGTTGTTTTGTTTTTGTAATAGTTGAAGGGAAGATAGATTATTCTTTTTAAAGTACTTGTTATAATAGATAAATCTAATTTTTGATTTAAATAGTTTAGTAAATTAAATCGTAAATAATTGACTATATTTTTTTGAAATAAAATAATTAAAAATACTATAATAATTATTAATATATTAAAATCATTAGTATATAGATTATCAACTAAAACTTGGAAATTATAACTATATATAGTAGTAAATATTGTACTTATTAGACTTAAAAGGACCAAATTTATAATTATTCTTTTATTATTATTTATACATTGTTTTATTACTTCTATAATATAATTTTTTTCACTGTATTTTGGTAATTCTTTAATTTTTTCAAAAGTCATTATGTTTTTAGTCCATATAGTATTAAAACTATTAATATCCATATTAATTAGTCCTATGGCTGGATCCATTACTAATATCTTATTATCTTTTATTTTATAAACTACTACGAAGTGTAAGTAATTATTATTGTTTGTTTGACATATAAATGGCTTTTCATAATCTATCAATAGCTTTACGTCATTAACTTTATAACCTTTAGCATTTAATCCTATTTCATTAGCGGCCACTTTAATATTATAGAAATTGGTTCCTAAATGATTGGTATTGGTTAATTTTAGTAATTTGTCTATTGAAATATTACCTCCATAATACTTTATAATAGAAAGTAAGCAAGATGCACCACACTCTTTATATCCTTCTTGTTTTACTATGACATCTTTTCTCATTTTCCTCCCTTCACTAGTATTATTCTTAATAGCATTTAAAATTACTTCTTTTTCCCATAATTTCCCATAATGTTATCTTGTTGTAAAAAAAAAATACCTATTGGAATAGATATTTTTATAATCCTCTTTTTAAATTTATTAGTTCACTTTCTAATTCACTTAAATCATTAGGACTTAGAAAGACAAATACGGCATTATCATATTTACTTAATATATGAGCCTCATTTATATTAATATGAAATCCATTAGGTAATTCATTAATGATTATATCACTTGTTATATTGTTATAATCTTCTTGTTTTTCTCGTGATGGATGAATATCTAATATATATACGGCATCTAATTTTTTAAAAATATTAATATATTCTTTATAAAATTTTTGAGTTCTTGAATATGTATGTGGTTGAAATATGGCAATAATTTTTTTCTTTGGATATTTTTGTTTAATTGCAGATAATGTTGCTTTTATTTCTGCTGGATGGTGTGCATAGTCATCTATTACTACATTATCGTCTATCTTGGTTTCTGTAAATCTTCTTTTAGCTCCAGAAAATGTGCTTAATATTTCATTCACTTCTTTAGGATTTTGTTTTTCTAAATAACAAACAGATATAACGGCCAAAGCATCTATTAATTGATGAGTTCCAAATATAGGTAGTACATAATGACCATATTGTTTATTTTCTACTAAAACATCAAAAGAAATACCATCTTCTTTGTATTCTATATTGGTGGCTTTTAAATTATTGTTATCATTAAGACCAAAATAGAATGATTTTTGTAAAGAAAGTTTTCTAACATTATTGTCATCACCATAACATATAACATAGTCTTTTGTTTTATCAGCTAATTCTTGATATGCACTAATAACATCGGAAATATCTTTAAAATAATCTACATGATCTAAATCAATATTAGTAATTACTGTATAATATGGATGATAAGCTAGAAAATGTCTTTGATACTCACAACTTTCTAACAAAAAGAACTCATTATTAGGGCTTGCATATCCTCTGCCATCACCAATTAAATAATTAGCTCCACATAATTTTCCTAAAACTAGTGACATCATGGATGTTGTTGTTGTTTTGCCATGGCAACCGGCTATACATATTGTTTTAAATTTCTTAGAAATTTCTCCGACTAATTCGTTATATTCATAGATTTTTAAGCCTAATTCTCTTGCTTTTATGAGTTCTACATTATCTTCTTTAATTGAAGCTCCTTTTACAATCACATAATCTTCTTTAATATTATTTTCATCATATGTTAAAAATTTAATATCATTCTCTAATAAACCTTCTTCTGTAAAGAAATGATTTTCAACATCACTCCCTATTACATTATACCCTAAATTTTTTAAAATGATAGCAAGGGCACTCATTCCACTACCTTTAATTCCTATAAAATAATACATATTAACCTTCTTCCTTTATATAAGTATATCACATATAAAATATTTTTTTACTTAAAACATATAATTTATTATGAAAAATAAATTTATTAAGTCAACTATTATTCTTATTATTGGTGGTGGTATTACTAAATTATTAGCTATGGTTATAAAAATAGCACTGGCTAGAAGTATTGGTAATGATGGTATTGGTATATATATGATGATATTACCGACATTTAATTTATTTATTACTTTATCTACATTATCTCTATCTACTTCATTAGGTAAATTAATTGCTGAAAAAAGATCATCTAAAAAAGTTATATTTTCTTCTATTCCATTTACTATGATATATAATTTCTTTTTAATGATTATACTTATTTTTTTATCTAAATTTATTTCTAATACTCTTCTTAATAATAGTATTACTTATTATCCTATTTTGTGTATTAGTTTTACTCTTCCTATTATTGCTTTATCAGGTATATTGAAAGGATATTTTTTTGGTAAAAATAATATGTTTCCATATACTTTTGAAAATATATGTGAACAAATAGTTAGATTATTATTTATTATTTTTATTGTTCCTAAATTATTAAATATTTCTTTAATTGTAGCTATTTCTTCATTAGTACTTGTAAATATATTATCTGAAGGAATTGCTATAATAGTAATGCTATTATTTATTCCAAATAAGTCTTTAGATAAAGAAAGTTTTAAAGTAGATAAAAATATAGTTAAGGATGTATTAAATATTTCTATTCCATCTACTGGGAGTAGACTTATTGGATCAATTTCTTATTTTTTAGAACCGATTATACTTACTTATGCTATGCTTAAAAGTGGAAGTAGTTTATCTTTTATTACTTCTGAATATGGTATTGTAACCGGTTATGTTTATGCTTTGTTATTAATTCCTTCTTTTTTTACTATGGCAATTTCTACTTCTCTATTACCTATTATTTCTAAAAACTATGCTGAAAGAAATATGCGTATAGTCAAAAAAGGACTTAGTCAAGGTATGTTATTTTCTCTTTTAATAGGATGTTTTTTTACTATGCTATTTATGTTATTTCCTAATTATATTTTAAAGTTTATATATAATACAACATTAGGTAGTGACTATGTTAGGTTAATAGCTCCGTTTTTTATATTTCATTATATTCAAGGGCCTTTAACTACTTATTTACAAGCAATTAATAAAGCAAAATGTGCTATGTATGGAACTTTATTAGGGTCTATAATCAAGAATATCTTACTTTTTGTTTTAGCTATCTGTAATTATAAAATATGGAGTTTAATTATATCTACAATTGTCAATATTCTTATTGTTACTATTCATCATATTATATATGCTATAAAATCATTTAGAAATATATCATAATCATATTAGTATTGTAAAATTCATTTAAGTATGATAGAATTATTAATGTAAGAGGTTGAAGAGATGAATAACGCAAATATTAAAAATAAATTTAAACCAATAATACTATTTATAGTTTTATTTTTGTTAATGTCTATATTTCCTTATATTCCACTTGCAATATTTAGAATTGATTTGGATAAACTTAGTTTTAATTATAAAGTCTTATATAATTTTATGTGTAATATAGGGTTTATGATTATATTGTTTATGATATATATAAATGAATTAATTATAAAGTTTAAAGAATACTTTAATAATTTTAGGGAAAATATAAATACTTCTTTTAAATATTATTTAATTGGTTTTTTAGTAATGATAATTAGTAATATTGTTATTGTTTTGTTTTTTAAAAATGCTTCTGCTAATAATGAAGAAGCTGTTAGAACATTAATAGATAAGGCTCCTTTGTATATGATTTTTTCAGTTTCTATATATGCTCCTTTTGTGGAAGAAATAATATTTAGAAAAGGTATTAAAGATAGTGTTATGGCATTTTCTAATAATAAATTTACAAAGTATTTATTTATTTTAATTAGTGGTATTTTATTTGGATTAATGCATGTGATTGGTTCTGTTACTTCTGTGTATGATTATTTATATATTATTCCTTATTCAGCTTTAGGTATTTCCTTTGCAGCTCTTCTTTATAAAACTGATAATATATTTTCTACGATAACTATTCATTCAATTCATAATACGGCATCTATTATTTTGTATTTTATGGGGGGAATAATCTAATGAGAAAAATATATAAGGTAATTATTTATGTTATGATTATAATTATACTGATAGTTTTATATGCTAGATTTATTGGGACATCTTTTTTGAAGGTAAAAGAATATCCAATATATTCGGATAGTGTTCCAAATGATTTTGATGGTATTAAAATAATTCATTTTAGTGATTTACATTATAAAAGAGCTATAACACGTGAAAAGATTGATAAAATAGTTGATGAAATTAATTTAATTAAGCCAGATATCGTGGTATTTACAGGTGATCTTATTGATAAAGATTCTATTATTGTAGAAGATGATATTAAATATTTAAAAAGTGCTTTAAGTAAAATAAATGCTAAATATGCTAAGTATGCTGTTATGGGGAATCATGATTATAATAAAATAGAAACTGTAGAAAATATATATAATGATGCTGGATTTAATTATTTAAATAATAGTTATGATATTATATATGGAAAAAATAGTGGAAAAATATTTATTTCAGGGATTAGTTCTGTTAGTTATAAACAAGATGATATGACTAGTGCATTAGAGTATTTAAAAGATAATAAAGATATTGATTATAAAATTGTTTTAGTTCATGAACCTGACTTTGCTGATAATATTATAAATGAGTATTCAGTTGACTTGATATTATCTGGACACTCACATAACGGACAAATTAGAATTCCTTTGGTAGGAGCTTTATATACACCAGAAAATGCTAAAAAATATTATGATGAATATTATAGTATAAATAATACTGATTTATATATATCAAGTGGTATTGGTGTTTCTAAATACAATTATCGTTTATTTAATCATCCTTCATTTAATTTATACAGAATATATAAGGAGAAGACTTCTTAGTAATTTAAAAGAATAAATTTTGTATTTATTCTTTTATTTTGTAAAAAAGATTTATTAGTCTTCTAAATTTAAGTAACTTTTAAGTTTTGCATAAGAAATATTTTCTAGCATTTCATCAATTAAATCATCTAATAGTGCTTCTTCTGGCATATTTTACTCTCCTTTTATTAAAGAATAACATATTCATTTAATGTAGTCTATCTATTCGACAAAACTAGCTATTTAATTAACATTACCTCTATTTGTATCTATGAGAATTATGTCATCCCCTATTTTAGTTATTTGATTCCATGATACTATGAATTCTTCTCTGGTAAATTTTCTGTTTTTTCTATCTTCTAAAATTAATGATTTTATTTTTCCATCATTACTTACTATTACATCTATTATCATGCCTAGTATTCTTCCATTAGTTACATTAATTATCTTTTTCGTTTGTAGTTCTGATAATCTCATTATATCACCTAGTATAATTATACTATTTTACTAGTTTTTTTATGTTATTAATGGCACTCTTTTCTATTCTTGATATTTGGGCTTGACTTATTCCTAATTCATTAGCTATTTCCATTTGTGTTTTCCCTATAATAAATCTTTCTTTAAGTATTTCTAATTCTCTTTTCTTTAAATGTTCCATTGCTTTAGATAGGGCTAATTTTAATTCCATAGAATATTCTTCTTCTTTTATAGATAATTGATCACATAATAAAATTGTATCTCCACCATCATTATAAATTGGTTCATACATACTTACTGGTTCACGTAAAGAATTTAGGGCATTAGCTATTTCATATTCCTCTACACCAAGTATTTTAGCAACTTCTGAATCTTTTGGTTCAACACCATTTTGAGTCATTAATTCTTCTTTTAATTTTAATGTTTTATATGCTATATCTTTAACACTTCTTGATATTCTTAAGGAAGAATTATCTCTAATGTATCTTTTAATTTCACCACTTATCATAGGACAAGCATAAGTTGATAAGGTCACGCCATATGAAGGATCAAAATTATCTATAGCTTTAACTAAACCTAAACACCCTACTTGAAATAAATCATCTAGATTATCAACCTTATTATTAAATTTTTTTATGATGCTTAATACTAATTTTAAATTTCCTTTAATTAAGTCATCTCTTGCAAATGGGTCACCATTTTTTAATTTTAAAAATAATTGATTATTTTCTTCATTTGTTAGTACTTTTAAACTGCTAGTATTTATTCCTGATATATCTACTTTGTATTTAGCCAAAATAAATCTCCTTTCGTATCTATATTGATACAAAAAGAGTTGTTTTAAACATTTAGTTAGTTATTTTTAAAGTTTTTATTATCATAAACCTATTTGATTCTGACTTTTCTTTTTGCTATATCATTTGCGTTACAATAACTAATACTAAGATTGTAATTAAAATATATAGTTATAAATATAATAACTAACCCTAAAGTTATCAATACTGCTTTTAATAAATTCTTACTTCTCTAATTCATTAAAAATCAAATGATTAAACTCTAATTTATTATTAAATATTCTTTTTAAAAATACTGGTCTAACATCAAAATCATCTAAATTATTAATGTCTACCCATTTGAAATCAAGTTTTATTTTGTGTCCTTTATCATTTTCAATTAAAGTAAACTCATCATCATCTATAAACAATCTTTCCAGCCAATAAATAATTAGCGTGTTTATAAGTTACTGCTCTTTCCTTCATTTTTTGTTGCAATTTATCATAAGTTTCTTGTGTCATAATCGGTTCATGTTGCCCCTCAAAAATTTCATCTTTATAAGGTATCTTTCCTAATCCAACGGGAGAAGTGAATATACTTCTAACAGTTTGGTCTTGTAGTCCAAATAATGCACCGACTTGTGTCATTGGCATTCCTTGCAAATATAACTCTACCATTTTATTTACAATTTCTACCTTTTCTTTATTCGGAACTAAAATACCTTTTTTTTCATCATAATCATATGCAAACGGCAAGTTACCTGTACCATACCACAATCCTTCTTCTGCTCGTTTTTTTCTACCTATTCTAGTTCTTTCTAATATTGTTTCTCTTTCAAGTTGAGCAAATACTGATAAAATACCTACCATTGCCTTACCAAAAGGTGTATTTGTATCAAAATTTTCCTTTATTGAAACAAAGCCACAATCGTTAGGATTAAAAACTTCTTCTATTAAATATAATGTATCTTTTTGACTTCTTGATAATCTATCTAGTTTAAAGACAACCACTATATCAATTTTATGATCCTCAACATCTTCAATTAATCGTTGCATATCTGGTCTATTAATATTACTTCCAGAATATCCGCCATCAATATAAAACTCATAATTATCTATTTCGTGCATTTTGCAATAACTTTTCAAAAAATCCTTTTGCGCATCAATTGAATAACCTTCCATTTGAATGTCAGTTGAAACTCTACAGTATAGACCAGCTTTCTTCATTTTTCCTCCTTCTTGCTATATCTAACTGCAAAATAAACAAAATTACATCAAATTTAAATTATTGCATATTAAATATAACATATTTTTGGCTAAATTAGTATGTTTAGGCATTAAATTATAAAAAAAAAAGTAGTATCTTTATACTACACTATACTTTCACAAGAACTTTGTCAGTATTTGTTGTTGTTTTAGAAATAATTGGTTTTTGTATATATTTTTTTAAAATTTTATATACATTATCATTTAACAACATTGTTTCTTTAGTTTTTATTTCTTCGCCATTTTTATTATAACTTATTACTCTCATTACAGACATATTATCATCTCCTATCTTAATAATGTTTATTTTTCTGATTTTTTATTCAAAATACAATAAAAAAAAAACTATTTCTAGTTCCACTCACCACTTTTATGAAATTTAATTTTATTTTTGCAATACTGACACTGAAAAACATCATTCAATATTTCATACTCAGTTAATTCTCTTAACTTTTTTCTGCAATTATGACACAAATATTTTGGGGAAAATTTATTTTCACCCTCCTTGAGAGTAAAAAGAAATCGTGAATACATATATTTACAAGTATCACATATCATTATTTTATGTCCATAATTTTCTAGCAATTCACAATTTTTTCTTTCTAATATTTGTCTTAATTCTTCTTTTCTATTTTTCTCATTAAATAAATTTAATAAATTTAAATCACTATTTAAATCTAATAGTTTGCTAATATTATAGATTTTTGAAATACCAACATCAAAATTATAAATTCTATTGCATTCACGACATTCAGCAGTATATATTCTTCCCATATCACACCTCAATATTATAATGTTCCAATAGTTTATTATTTAATCATTTTTCAAACTCTTTATTCGTTTAGCAATAGCATATCCGTTAGAAGTAGAATCAAACATTGGAATAACTATTTTTGATTTAAAGTATGTTTCATTATCACATCTTATAATAATCTCACTGAAAATATCTAATTTTTCATTGAAACCCAACTTTTCAAATTTAGCCAACAATGTTTTTTCTTCAGATGAATAGGCAACTCCTATTATATTTCCTGTATCTTCATAAATATCTTTAGTATTTGTTATACCATTGTACAACATCACAAAGTATTGTAATAATACAGTACAAGCATTAAAAGGCAAACCTATACTTTCTAAATTAAATATTTTAACATTATTATCTTCCATTAAATCTGGATTTGCTTCGTTTTTATCATTTATTTGGTTATTATTTAATAATCCAAATATATAAATCAAAAATTTTAATTTACTTATATCTTCTTGATGTTCAATTTTTTCCATTAATTTTCTGACATTATCAGTTGTTTCAGTAATATACATAATATCGTTCCTCCCTTACATATTACTTTTAAGTTCCTCAAGAACATTATCTATTAAATCATCTCCAAGTATTTTTGATAATTCCATTGAACCATCATAATTAATTTTATTTAACATTTCGTTTACCACAATAAATTTCGGTACTTTTTCAAGTCTATCTTCTATTTGGTTAATAATTAAGTCCAATGCCATTTCGCTTAAATAAGTAATAAATTCATGATTAATATTTACTTGTTTAGTATGTTACTATCTTTAATATTATATATTAGTTTAAATTATTCATTCAAATATAAAAATAAAGATTATTTAAATCTTTATTTTTAAATATTTACTTATTTTTTTCTAAGTATTCGATTAATTGTGCATAACCTGTATCATTCCAAAGGGCAAATCTTTCTTTATCTTCAAAACAAGCAAGTGTTTTATCTTTACCTTTGGGTATAAATATAAAGTCCCAGCACCATCCGTGTTCACCTTCTTTTTTTAGTGATATTTCGCCTTCAGTTACTGAAACAAATGAAACTGGTTCTTTTCCATACTCACAAAAAGCAAGTGCTTGAACAAATTTTGCTTTCCTGTTTTTAGTACCCTGCATAAGTTTTAATATTCCCTCTTCACCAATTGTATCTTGAACATAGTGAGTGTATGCTGCAGGAAATCCTCCTAATGCTTCGATCATAATTCCTGTATCATTTTTTACAACATTTGTTTTAAGTTTATCACTCGCCCATTTTGCCGAATACCTTGCAACTTCTTCAACTGAATCAGCCTGTATTTCAATTGTATCCATCTTTATGTTATCTACAACGATTCCTTTTGGTTCTAATACTTCTTTTGCTTGAGCTATTTTAGCCCAATTACCAGTTACTAATGTTACTTTCATTTTTCCTCCTATTTATTGATAATGTTCATTATTTTATTCAATACTTCCTCTTCAGAAAGATTATTTATATTAATTGTATAAATACGATTACTATATTTAACGGACATTTTTTTAAATATATCATATGATTTTTTTAGGATATATTTTTCCTTTCTATTATATGGCATTTTATTTCTTTGTTCAACCATAAATATGCATTTATTATAATCATCTACAAGTAGAATCGTTTTATCTGGAATTCTACAATATTTTGCTAAAAATACATATAAGTCATCAATATCTTTTTCCATTTTTTCGTTTAATTCCCCTAAATCTCGTTGTGTTAAATCAGAAAAAATTACAGGATCTAAATACGGATAAACTATCTTTACTGTTTCTACAGTTCTCTTATATGATGAACAATAAACTCTATTAAAACTATTAGGTGGAAAAACATTTCTTAAGCATTCTTCTCTACCTATTTCATTCAAAAAATAATCTTTTTTTGTTGCTATATAACCTTTACCATTTAAATCAGTTTTTGCGTGTCTTAAAAATATTACTTCCATTATTTTTTAGTTCCTTAACATATTCTTTAGATTTTATTAATTTTGAATTTATATAATTATCAAGCATAATATAAAAGTCATAAATTGTGTCATCATTATTAATAATTGTTCTGCACCTTTTTTATTTTTTTCTATAATATAATCAATTGTAATAGTTAAATCTGCTTTGCTAGTACCTTTAAACTGCTAGTATTTTATTCTTTAAATGCTTTTTTTACTTTTTTTAGTATCTTTTTCTTTTGTTTTTTTGTTCCGAATAACATTATTATAATTAGTATTACAAAAAGAATAATTATTTCTATTGTAGTTATTTTGTCTTCATTTTGATTTGGATTAAAATTTTCTTTGGCTTCTTCATCCCACACACCAATATTCTTGTTACTAGCAATTTCTTGTAGTTCTTGTAATTTAGTGGTATATTTGTAATTTCCATATAGATAGGCTACTTTAGCATAACCACCTTCTATTAAACTTTCTTGTAATAATTTATCATCTATAAATACCCATGCTAATAATCTATCATATTTATCTAATTTATCACTATTCTCATCAAATTCTAGTTCTATCTTATTGGCTTTTTTTAAGACGTTACATGTGTAGTCACTAGCTTCTTTACCATAATATTCTACTTCTTTCTTAGGATGAACAGACTCAGGAGTGTCTACGGCAAGTAATCTTACTGTTTTAACCTCATTGTTATATATAATTTTAAAGGTATCTCCATCTGTACAACTAGAAAATTCTACTTTTTCTTTGGCATATACTGGAGTAAACATTATAAATAGTACTATAAATATACTTATTTTTTTCATATCTATACTTCTTCCTTTAACTCGGTATGTTTTGATTTAGATTTTAAAAGACAATTTACAAAATCTTTATTTCTTGCAAGTATTTCTCTTATTTCTCTTTTTCCTTGTCCATGATATATTCTTTTGTCTGAACTTACTCCATAGTAGTCAAGATTCATACTATTAGATATATATATTGACCTATATAAATGATATTTTTGAGTAACTACTATGGCAGAATTAATATTATATACTTCTTTTGCTCTATAAATACTATCATAAGTAGATAATCCTAAGGAATCAATATAGATATCATCAATAGGTATTCCTTTATCTAATAAGTAATTTTTCATAACTGTTACTTCATCATAATCATCATTTTCATGGTCTCCTGACACTAGTATTTTGTTAGATCTGCCTTTGTTATATAATTCTATAGCAGTTGTTAATCTATCTTCTAACATAGGGCTAGGTCTATTGTTTTTTATACCTGCTCCAAGTACAATTATATAATCAGCTTGAATATTTTTGTTATCAATCTGATTTTTTGTTGATAATATAACATAGTAGTTTATGCCTATAATAGTCAACAAAAACAATATAATTATTATTAATAACGTCTTTATTGTTTTTTTCATAATACCTCCAGCAGTAATAGAAAAAGTTATAATAAATATTTTGTTATTATAACCTAGTTAATACTTTCATTGTTTAACATTTTAGTTATTAAATTTTTAGCATTTGTAATGGTATCTTCATATGGTATCATTATCCATAGATTTTGTCCAGGATATGAATATGTTTCTCCCATTGAACCATAACCATCTAGTTGGATAGTTTTAATTTTATAATTTTTTAAATCATTTATTTCATATTTAATATAATTCGTTATTTCTTTAGTATCCATATTTGTGGCAAATTTTCCATCTAAAGCTGATAAAATATTAGTATATTCAGTTAATAGTGTTGTTCCACTAGTTAATTTGTTAAAAATGGCAATGATTACTTGTTGTTGGTTTCTTCCACGATGTCTATCGCCATCTGCATATGAATGTCTTTCTCTTGAAAAAGCAAGAGCACATTTGCCATCTAGTTTATTATATCCTTCTTTAATTTTACAGGTTCCTATATTAACATTTTGATCGGCATAAACTTCAATACCACCAATTTCAGTGACTAAATCAACGACAGTTGTGAAGTTAACCTTGACATAGTAATTTATATCTGTATCAAGAATGTCTTCAATAGTTTCTACGGCCATATTGATACCATAGTAACTAGCATGGGTTAATTTATCTTTGTAACCGGTTGTTCCGTGAAGTTGAACATAATAATCTCTTGGAATTGAAGTAAGCAATATTTCATTGGTATTTGGATTTATTGTAGCTACTATGTTAACATCATTTCTTGATGTCTTATTTATATCACCATAGGCATCAATACCACTAATTAAAACGTTAAAAGGTGTATTTTTAATTGATACTCTTTTTGTAATATCTTCAATTTCATTTTTTATTTCTATTGTTTTTATAATTCTAATATTATTATTAAAATTTTCATCATCTTCTTCATATTTATTTTTAATTATATCACTAATTAAAATAGCATCTACTTCTTGATTATATAAACTTTCTTTTAACTTTTCTATATCTGTTTCAGTAATATAGTCTAAAGACAACTTCAAACTATTTATAACTTTTTCATCAGTTTTTTCATAATAAGCAAGCTTTTTTTCATATAAATCAGATGGCTCTTGATATATAGATGTATCTAAGACAACAATATAATAGTTTGTTACTTCTTCTTTTATAATAGAAATATTTTCAAAAAGGTTTATCGTTTTATTTAAATAATATATTCCGAAAGAATAAGCTATTATAATAATTATAGAAACTATTATAAAAAATACTTTAATAAATTTTAAAAATTTATTTTTAAAATTATAAATAAGAAAGAAATTTAAAATGATACCAAGAATAGTTAAAATAACAATTAACGTTGTAAAATAGTTATTGGGAATAACATCTAATATCTTAATTATTACTATAAGAGATATTGTCATTAATAAAAGAAGTATACCCAAAATTATACCTAGGATACTTACTTTTTTCTTTTTATTTTCTTTTTTATCCATTTTATCACCTACTCTTCGTTATGTATAAGAGAATTAGCATTATCAATGATATTTTCAAAATATGTTATACCTGCTATTTTGATTATCTTCTTTTTTATCTTATCAAAGTTATCAATTACAAAAGTCTTTTTTATGTGATGAATATCTGTGCCTAAATAATCTACATATTTATTTTTTAACATATATTTAATTAATTTTTCTGCAGACTTACCATAATAACCAAGAATACTAACATAATTACATTGAAACATAACATTCATTTCTCTTAAGTTATCAATTAATTTATAATTTTTTTGAAAATATTCATATCTTTCAGGATGAGCAATTATGGGAATATATCCCTTTAAATTAATTTCATAAATGATATCTTCTAAATTTAAAATTTGATTATGAAAAGGAAGTTCAATTAAAAGATATTTAGTATTGTTTAAACTGAATATTTCTTTTCTTTCTAAAAGTTCAAGAATATTATTACAAACAAATATTTCGTTACCAAGATAAATATTTATTCCTATATTTTGTTTTTTTATTTCTTCTTTTAATTCTGAGAATCTTTCTATCTTAGTTTGATTATTTGCAGAATATTCACTTCCTTTAATATAGTGAGGAGTTAATATAATATCAGTAAATCCAATACTCTTTAAGTCTTTTAATAGAGTAATACTTTCTTCAATAGAATAACTACCATCATCAATATTAAATAATATATGAGAATGTACATCTGTCATAAAACACCTACTATTCATAATAATTAGAATATTTTCCTCGCTTAGTATGATTAACACGATTAACAACCACGCCGGCAATATTAGCGTCTATTTTTTCTAGAGCTTTTTTTGCTTCCATTAATTCGTCAATTTTGGTGTAACCTACTGATGTAACTAGCACTACCCTATCTACTAGTGAAGCCATAATTAAGGAGTCAGGAAGACCATTTATTGGTACGCCGTCAAAGATAATACGACTAAAATTTTCTCTTAAGAAATTGATAATTTTTTTTGTATTAGTAGAATTTAATAATTCACTAGGATTAGGAGGAACGGTTCCTCTTGGAATAACGTATAAATTAGGAATGGGAGTTTTTTTGATAAAATCTGCACAATTCACAGCACTTTGACTGGCTAAAAGATTAGAAAATCCTTTATCATTTGATACGCCAAATATTTTATGAATTCTTCCTAAACGAAGATCACAATCAATTAATAATGTTGCTTCATCTGTTTGAGCAAAAGCAGTGGCAAGATTACTACTGATAAAGCTTTTACCTTCACCAGGAATAGAACTTGTAACAAGTATAACTTGAGATTCCTCATCAGATGAAGTAAACATTAAATTAGTTCTAATAGTCCTAATATCTTCACTAATATTAGATTTAGGTTTATTATGAATTACTAATTCTTCTTTCACTTTCTTTTACCTCCTTTTTTGTACTCTTCAACGCCACCAAGAATTGGCAATTTAATTTTCTGTTCTACTTGTTCTACAGATTTAATAGTTCTATCAAAATAGAATATTACAAAGAGAATTGATAAAGCAATAATTATACCAATAAAGAAATAAATAATTACTTGTTTAGGAATATTTATATTATATGGTTCATTAGCTTCATTAGCTTCATCTAAAACATTAACATTATTCATATTATATAATTTAACAACCTCTTTTGAAAAGAAATTAGCTGTAACATTAGCTACATTCTTAGCTTCAATAGGATTACTATCTGCTACTGTTATTTTTATTATTTCTGTATTATTAACAGATGAAACAGAAATTTTATTACTCAACTCTTCATAAGTTTCTTCTAAATCAAGTTCAGAAATTACTTGCTCTAAAACTCTTCTTGATTTAACTATTTCAGCATAAGTATCTACTAGATTTTTATTTAACGTAATATCACTTTGTGTAATTGTTTGATTAGCTGTTGTTTCATTTCCACCAAGTATGATAGTCGTATATGACTTATACATAGGTTTTTGAATAAATAGACCATAAATACAACCAAGTAAACAAATAACTACTGTTATAGTAATTAATAACCCTATCTTCTTTTTTATAAATTCAAATAACTCTTTTAAATCTATTTCTTCCATATCACACCTCTACTTTATAATTATATCATAGATTTTTATATTTTTATTAAAAAATTCATCAATTTTTGGTAAGTAACTGATAAAGTGTTGATATATATGGATTAGAACTTAGAATTATTTATTTAAAAAATGATATTATAAAGAAAAAGATAAATTTATTTTGGTAAATTTATCTTAAAATAGAAAAAAAAATGATTAGGGTAAAGAAGAAAAATAAAATAAACGAGAGGATAATATATCCTAGAGAGATTATTATACTAGTCATATATCACCTCCTTTTCATTATATTATATTAAAATAGAAAAATAAGGAGAATTATGTTAATTAAAAGCTAATTCTACTGAAATATTTTTATCTTTAGTAATTATATATAAGTAAATAAAACCACTGATTAATACTAAAATGCTAGCAATAAGAGATAATTTATTTAGATTGTATGCTTCAGAAGAACTATTTTTTAGATCTTGATAACTACTATAGGCATAATAAATATATACTAATGTAGCAGTACCAAATATGATATATAATAATAGACGGTAGTTTTCTTTATCTTTAGGATCTTTATATTTTAAATAGTTTCTTTCTACTTGATTAGCTATTAATGATAAGGTAATGATACCGTAATAGATTATGAATATAATATCTTCAATAGTAGTTTCTTTTATTCGTTCATAGTCCCTCATAGTAAATTATATGATTATTTATGATTTGCTTATGTCAAAAATTTGTTGGTTAAATAAAAGATATGCTGTTATACATATCTATTTTTATAATTTAACTTTATATTTATTAGATTATCTATTTCTTTTTGACTAATTTTTTAGATGCTAATACTTGACAGTAAATATTATCAATAGTCGTGGATGACATAATGAAATCACTTGGATATTTTTCTTTAAAATAATTAAGAATAGATATTTTCTTATCAATATCAGCGTCATATTCATTACCAAAAGCTCCGATTATTAATGAATGAGATGAATCCTTTAAATTAAGCCATGATGATACTTTCTCTAATGAACTAGCATTTTCAGTTAGAAATGTTTTTATACCTAAGTCTACTGGATAATGGGCTTTTCTAGCTTTACTTGATGGTACTATTAGAGGAGTACCATTTATAAATTCTAGATTGCCATTTACAATAATATTGCCATTACAATAATTAAATTCTTTACAGTATGGGCTTAAAATAATGCCACGATAATTAGAATTATATAGGATAGAATCATAGGATCCTTGCCCTACTTCACATAAATAATAATTTTTTAATTCAAGATTTAATGATGACAAGTAGGCAGCATAATCAATGGCACTATTTTTTAATTCTTCTAACCAAGTAAGAAAGTACTTCATGAAACCACTAGCATTTAAATCAATATCTTTTGGTAAACCGCGGGCTTCAATAAATTTAGTTAAAAGTTCTTTAGTGTATGGACTATTAAAGTCAGGACGATTAGCTAGTTCTAATGGTTTGAATAGTTCATTTACATAAACTGTATCTTCATCTAATTCAATGGTAGGGTCTATCATTACTTTAGTGAAAAAAGCTATTAATGGTTTTTGATCTAAATGAATATGAAGAGATTCATTATAATAAGAAGCTTTTACTAAGGCATTACGAAAGAATCTAGAATTATCTTTAAAGATATCGTTTTTGGTTTTGTATCCTAGATAATTTAGATATTTTTGAATGAAGACAGCTACGGTACGTGTATTTCCTTCACTAAATGCATGAGTACTCCAAAGACGGGCAGTAAAGTCAGCTATTTTTTTTACTTGAACTTCTTTTGATAGTTTAGAATAATTAACTTTTTTCTCTTCAGCTAAGTCATATTTTAAATATGTTTCAATAGTGTTATAACTAGCATAAATAACTGATTTTTCATTAAGAGTCATTTCATTTTTTATTAAGTCATAAGTACGATATTCTCCGTTACTTGGACAAATATCTTTAAATAAATATTTATGAATATATCTTAGATATTCTTGACTTAGTTCAAAATGCCCATCAGATAATAATTCATTTATTCTAGTAGATACTAATGATAATTGATTTATGTATTTTATATAATCCATATATAAGTTCCTTTATGACTTAGTATTATATCATTATTTAAAAGAAAAACAAATAAATTTTTCTTTATTTGTTTTGACTTATTGGATGATTAGAATCCTGATGGATAGGTTGACTCTGATACCATGGTGTATTTTTGAGTTAACTTTTCTCTTTTTATTATGGTGTAACAATCTGGTAAGAGGAGATAATCAAAGTAGTTATCCATGATATAGATATTTATACCTACTTCTTTATTGGTGTAGCCTTCGTTATCTAATGATAGAAAAATGTTACCATCCATTACGATTACAGTTTTCTTTGCACTGGTAGTGATTCCGGTAGAATTAGTTATGGTGTATACTATTTGATAGGTACCTTTTTTGCTGGTATCTATTTTATTATTAAAGATATTTTTTATTACATTTATTTTTTATATATGCCACTATAATATACATGAAAAAGAGATGACATATTGTCATCTCAAATATATTGATTTAAGCTACATACTGGTATATTATTAAAGATATTTTTTGTTCGGCTTTAGTAGTAGCGGTTACTTTGACATCAGTAGATATTTTGCTAATAGCACCAGTTGATTCTACAATACTGTCAATGATATATCCACCAGTTACGGATGTAGCTGTTTTGTTTTTGTAATCGTTATAAGTGTAACTATATGATGGCTTTACAGCAGCATCAATATTCCAGTTAACATTTTGATTAGCATTAACAGTAAAGGTTGAAGATTTACCATTGGCTGTATCATCTTGAGTATAAGTTTTGCCGTCGTAAGTTAAGGCTAAATCTTTTTCATAATAAATGGTAGCGGTAGCACTTTTTCCACCAGGTGTTTTGGCAGTTACCGTAATACTAGCACCATTAGAACAATTTTTGGGATTAGAAGCAACGGTAATAGCACCAGTATTTTCATTAATAGTCATACAGTTCGTATCACTTAATGAATAAGTAACTTTCCACTAGAATTTTCAACTGTAGAAGTAGCGGTAGCAGTTTTAATACCCCTAACATGAAGAGTATCTCTACTTAAAGTTAAAGATATTTTTTCTTCCTTCTTAGGTTCAGCTATCTTTTCCCACTTAGCATATAAAGTAATGTCTTCGGCTAGAAGAGCATTATTATGAATAGGTGTTTCATTTTTATCGTACCATCCTTTAAAATTATAACCAGCGTATGTAGGATCTTTTGGAAGAGTAAGTTCAGTACCTTTATTAATAGTAATAGTGTCGACAATACTACCACCTTTAGAGTCAAAAGTAATCGTAATTGTTTCAACTTTTCCTTCATAAATAGCTTTTAGTTTGATAGCCTTATTAATTTTAGTGTTAAAGTCAAAAGGCTTATCTGCTAAGACATCTTCTTTTTCTTTAACACCAACTACTTCATGCCAAGCAATAAATGATTCTCCTAGTTCTTTTTTTTCTTTGATATCTTTTTCGTTAATGGTTTGTTGATATTTAACTTGAATGATTTCTTCTTTGGTACCATTATTCAAATCAAAAGTGACATCAAACTTTCGATTGAAAAACCATAGCAAGAAAACAATTATAGCAATTAATATAATACCGGATATAATAGCAATAATTTTTTATATATATTAGTTACACCTGAAAACATTATGTTTATACTTGCATTTTATTTAAATAATAATTATAAACATATCTATTACAACCCATAGTTTTACTAATCATTATTTTTTGATTAGTATCTGGATATATTCTAGACTTATATGCCTTATACATTCATTTCCCCACTAGCAATATCAATATATCGTATGAACGCATGTTTGCCAATATGCTTTTATATTTTTATATAAATTAAAAGCACTTTCCTTATAAATAAAAAAGTATTAAATATGGGGCTTTAATACTTTATGATTACTAGAGATAATATGCATATAACTATCAGAAGTAATATTACTTCTTTCATAATAACAGTTATCTGTTAATTTATCTTTTAAATAATGTAATAATTTTATTTTTTCTTCAATATCTTGATCATGAATACTATCATAAATACCTACAGTTATATTATATTTTTCACTATTATGAATGGTTTCCCAATTTCTAATATTGCCTTTAGAATAGGGATTATGAGTAATAAATCTTTTTATATTACATTTACTAATATCAATTGGTTTATTACCACGAATAAGAATGGGATGACTTCTTTCTACCCATAGAGCGCCTTCTACTAGAAGTTCAGGCTTTTCTCTTTTAATATTTTTAGTAAAGGGGGTTATTATTATGTGACTGTCGCCAGTTATTAATGTGTCTGATTCGCCCTTCCCTATTTCTGCTACGACTTCTTTGGTGCTATTTAATTTTACTAAAGACTCAATAAACGACAAATAATCAAGACCTATTTTTCTTCTTTCTTTAACCCAGCCAGCAAATTCACTAACAAATGATTCTGAATTAAGATCAATATTAGAAGATTTTAAACCTTTAGCTGATAGGAATGATTTTGATTATTCATATTGTTCATCTCCTTAAATTTATTAACCTTTTATATTTTAGTACAATAGTTTAGGAATGTCATCTAACATGAAAAAAGATTCTAATTATTTTTTAGAATCTTAGTATTAATTAATTTATATAGATATACTCCAGTAATGGAACCTATGCTATCTATTAAAATATCTCTTATTTGATATGCTCTACCAGGCACGAATATTTGATGAATTTCATCACTAGTAGCATATATAATACATATAAGTATCGATATAAGATATTTTCTAGATATATCATTTTTATTTAGCATATTAATTGTTAGAAATCCTAATATCAGATATTCAGTAAAATGGGCTAACTTTCTAATTATTAGGCTTAGTAATCTTGCATTTTCTATATTTAATATATTAGATATTATATTAACTATGAAATTAGATTGATTAGATGAGTCTGTTGCATCAAAGGATGACATTAAAAATATTAAGAGCATCCAGAGAAATACTAAGAGTATAGAAAGTTTATTATTTATTTTTAACATTAATCTTTGCTATATAAATCTCTTGTGTATACTTTTTTACGAACTTTGATTAATGGCTTTTCCATGCGATTGGCAAGAATTATATCTGATTTTTCAACAAACGTATCAAAATCTTTTACTACTTCATGCCCATCGAAAACTGAAGCTTCTAATGTTGGCTCATATATTAAAATATTAACATTATGTGCATTAATATTTTTTATTACATCTTGAATTGCACTGGTTCTAAAATTATCTGAATCTTTTTTCATTGTTAAACGATATATTCCTACAGTATTAGGATTTTGACTTAATATCATTGATGCTATATGTCTCTTTCTAGTATCATTTGATGAAACTATTGCTTCAATCATATTTTGAGGTACATCTTTATAGTTCGCAAGTAATTGTTTGGCATCTTTAGGTAGACAATATCCTCCATAACCAAAAGAAGGATTATTATAATGGCCACCAATTCTAGGATCTAAACTCATTCCGTCAATGATATCTTTAGTACTTAGTCCTTTTAGTTCAGCGTAAGTATCTAATTCATTGAAATAAGCAACTCTTAAAGCTAAATAAGTATTTGAAAACAACTTAACAGCTTCGGCTTCAGTATTGTTTATATATAAGATTGGTGTGTCTTTTTTCAATGAACCTTCTCTTAATAGGTTAGCAAATTTTCTGGAACGTTCGCTATCTTCTCCTATAATAATTCTAGAAGGATATAAATTATCATATAATGCTTTTCCTTCCCTTAAAAATTCTGGTGAAAAGATGATATTATCTGTATGATATTTTTCTTTAAGAATCTCAGTATATCCTACAGGGACTGTTGATTTTATGATTATCGTAGTTTGAGAATTTATTGCTAATACCTTTTCTATGGTTGCTTCAACACTTGATGTATCAAAAAAATTTCTTTCAGAATCATAATTTGTTGGAGTACTTATAATGATATATTCTGCTCCTCTAAAAGCTTCTTTATAATCTAAAGTCGCTTTTAACTTTAAATCTTTAGATTTTAGGTATTCCTCTATTTCATTATCTTTAATCGGAGAAATACGGTTATTAATCATATTGACCTTTTCTTCTACAATATCATAGGCTACTACCTCGTTTTCTTGACTTAATAATGTTGCTAAGGATAAGCCTACATATCCAGTTCCGGCTACTGCTATTTTCATTTTTAATTACACTTCTTTCTTACATTTATTTTCACGTTAATTATATCACTAATGAATCTAAAATTGTAGACATTTGACACATATTTGATATTTTAAGGGCAAATATCTCTATTTTTCTTGAGTTTGATACCATTCCACGAAGTTTTCAATACCTTTTTTGAAGGACGTTTGAGGATTATACTCTAACATTTTTTTTGCTTTAGTAATATCAGCATAAGTTTTTTCTACATCTCCTGGTTGCATAGGTAATTCTAAAATTTTTGGTTTTTTATTCAATACTTCGCCAATTGTATTGATCATCTCTTTTAAAGAAATTGGACTAGAATTACCTAGATTTATAATTTCATAAACGTGCTCGTGATTTTCTACATATTTTATACTTTGTTTTATTCCATTTATAATATCATCTATATAAGTGTAATCTCTTGATGTACTTCCATCACCAAACATTGGTATTTCTTCATCTATAAGCATTAAACGGGTAAATTTATTAATAGCTAAATCTGGTCTTTGTCTAGGCCCAAATACGGTGAAAAATCTTAACATAATTACGTTCATATTATCTAATGTATGATAAACATGTGTTATTACTTCGTTGGCTTTTTTAGTGGCGGCATATGGACTAATGGCATAGTCTACAACAAATGTTTCTTTAAATGGGACTTCTTTACAATTACCATATACACTAGAAGAAGAGGCCATTACTAACTTATTAACTCCATGTTTTTTCATACATTCAAGAATATTTTGTGTTCCAAGGCAATTTACTTCTTGATATAATGTTGGATTTTCAATTGATGGTCTTACCCCTGCCATTGCTGCTAAATGAATTACACAGTCAATTTTATTTGTTTCAAAAACACTATTTACGGCTAAATAATCTCGAATGTCAATTCTATATAATAAATAATTAGGATTATTTATATTTCCTTCAACGTTCTTTTCTTTTAATTTTGGATTATAAAAATCACAAAAATTATCAATAACAATTACTTTATCTCCTTTTTTTAATAAATTATCAGCAAGATGTGATCCAATAAATCCTGCTCCTCCAGTTATTAGATATGTTTTCATTTTATTTTTTGCTCCTTTGCTTAAATAGATTTTTAAAGATATTTCTCATTTCTTTAAATTCTTTTCTATATATTATAATGTTTACTGATAGTACTATTACTGCAGATAAAATACCTACTAATAAGGCGTATTCTATCCATGTTAAATATGAAATAATATTTATTTTTGGTAAATATTTTGATAAAAATACTATTATTAGCACTTCAATAATTATAATTATTATTTTTTTTACACTTTCAAAAATATTTCTATTTAAAATATACTTATTAGTATGATAAACAAATTCAATAGTTCTAATTAACATAGCTACTAGTGTACCAATAGCAACACCGATTATACCATATTTAAATACTAAAATTATGGATAATACAATATTTGTTATGGCTTCAATCCAGGCTCCTTTTTTTGTTTCTTTGAAATGACCTGCGGCTAATGTAATTGAAGAATAAGGGAGTCTTACTGCCCACATGAATTCACTTAATACTAGTAATACACCAAAGATTGGTCTTATATAATTAGCGTCTGTAATTCCTTTTGTATAGATCGAAACAAAAGGCACTATTAATATTATTGTGCTTGTATATACAATTGTTGCTGTAGTAAAATAAAATACTTCATAAATATTAAATTTTCTATTTAAATTTTCTTGTTCTTTTTTTGCAATCATATCTCCAAATGATGCATCAATACCGCCAGTAAAGGCTTGAATTATGGAATTTATTCCCCTTACGATTAAGTAATAAACAGAGTATACTGATACTTCTGTTAAATTACTAAAAATAGTTAAAATTGTAACATCTGTATTTCCGTGTATAACTGCTGCAATGTGTTGTGCTAGTCCATCCCATTTATTTTTTAATTTATATTCATTATCTACCAAATTAATATTTATTTGATATTTTCTCTTAACATAAATATTTTGCATTACTGGCCTTAGTACAAATATGAAACCACTTATTAATTTTATTAGGTGTATAGAGCAATGTAATTTTGCTAAAATTACTATTATAACAATACTAAGAATATATGTTATTATTTGAATTATTGATATGACATATGTTTTTTGTTCTGCTTGTAAATATAATTTATATGTCATACCAAAATAATATTCTGCAAAAGTACTTATTGATATTATTATTATTAATGTTAAGGTATATATGTAACTGAATTCAGTGGATATGATTAATGGATATATAAAAGCTAATATTATTAAATATACAATAAAAATATATGATATAGTTCTAAAAAACTTCTCTGAGGCCCTTAAAACATTGGCAATTTCTTTTTTATCTTTATTTGCAATTGGTTTATATAACGATGCCTTTATTACTGGGCCTACTCCAGACTCTAGTAATGTTATATAGGCTAAAAATTGTGTTATCGATGATACAAGACCATTTACTTCTGAACCAAAAGACGTAATTATTACTTTAGGTATTATAAATCCGTATATTATTGCCACTATTTGTAATAAGAGTGTCATTGTTATATTAATTATGGCTTTTTTACTTCGCATAGTTCTTATTCCTTGATTTTGTATGGTAATTCTAACATTTCACCCATTTTGTAATCCCATTCTTCAGTTTCGAAAGGAATAAAACCTGAACAAGTGTAGAAAGTTAATTCTCCAAAATATAATTTTCCATTTACCTCATACCAGTCTACTCTTACATGGGGTATATCTTTAGATAGCATTTTTGAAAACTCTATCATTTTGTTAAAATTATGTGGTTTTTCAACTATTTGTTCAAATTCTTTATAATCTTTTCTTTTTATATTCAATTTATTAAATTGCATATCATAAAAACAACAATGCTGGTTAGCACGATGAGAATTATCTGATATGTACATTATTTTAGGTTCTCCATTAAAGCAAAAAAATTTATAGTCTCTTAACTCATTTATTTTTTTATCTTCAAGATATTTTTCAACAATAATTCTTGGTTTTACATTTTTATATGGCCATTCACGGCTTTCATAATAGTAGTTTGTTTTTAAACTTTTTTCAATTTTTTTCTTGGCTTTTTTTTTGTTATATTTACTTTTGTCTTCACATATTACTAGGCCTCCAGAATCATGAGTGCATTTTATTACAAACTTATCTGCCAATTTCTTAAAATCTATGTCATTAAAATTATTATAAATGCCTATAGTTGGAATTATATACTCTTTTCCAATAATATTTGCAACATAGTTTTTAGCTTCACATTTATCCACCATTGTGCTATATATTTTTTTTCTATCATATAGTTTTAACCATTGCATTTTTTCATTAAATGTTTTAGGGTGAACCCAATCAATATTTTTTCCAAATCTAAAATAATATAAATTATTTAGCACCTCTTTATCGGACATATTTTTATATAAATTAAATCTTTTAATATTAATATTAAACCTATACTGTTTATCAAGCAAATATCTCAATGTTTTTTTGAATATTATTTTTAAATTCATAATTCTATCCTTTCATTTGTTTTTTTAAGTTCTCTTTCACCTAAGTAAGATATGCAAAATAATATTAATAAATGTTCAAAGCTAAATGTAAATACTTGTCCAACACCGATAAAAAGTTCAATTAAGATCATTAATAATACTATTTTTGAAGTGTAAGAAATTTTCTTTTTTATGTAAAAAGCTTTTAGTAGTTTTAATATTAATGATATTACTGGATAAAAGAATATAGTAATTCCAAATATTCCTGTACATGATAATAATTCAGCATATGTTGAGTGGGAGAAAAAGCCATATGGGCATAGTATTTTATATTGGTCAAGTCCAATTCCGAAAAGTGGACTTGTTTTCCAATACTCAATAGCTAATCTATATAACTCTAACCTTACAGATGTTCCACCTTCGGAAAATAGTTTTTGAAGACGTATAAAACTTGAAGAGTTTATATAATTGTTTATAACATAAAAGTATGCTAAACATGCACTAATTATAATTATTAAATATATAGTTAATTTTTTTTTAGTTATTTTACCTTTGATTTTAGAATTACTTGATAAAAAATCAATAATTCCTAATATAATTAATGCAATGCCAGCAAATAAAGATTTTCTACTTCCACACATTATAATTACTAGTAAAAACAATATTAAAAGAAAATAATTTATAATAAAATATTTTTGTTTCTTTTTAAGGTTTAAAACTACTGTGAAAATTCCCATAATCATGGTAAGTCCTAATGTATTTGGGTTGTTTATTGGGCTCATTGTTTTAACTAGCACTTCAACTTGATATCCCTTCCCGAAAAAAAGTGCAGTAAAGGCACACATTAACGAACTTATAAAAATAGTATTAATTAGCCAACTTATATTTTTACTTTTATAACATGCATACCATATTGAATACAGTAAAAAAACAAAAGAAAAATAACGAAAACACGAATTTAAAAATATATTTTTATCAATGCAAACAAAAAAACCACTTAAAAATGCATATATACCAAACAAGAAGTACATCTTTATAAACCCATTCATTTCTTTGATAGGTACCTTTTTTGTAGAAAATATGTCTAATAAAACAAAAAGTATTGAAAGTAATGATGTTAAATATAATATAATTGTTGAAGCTCCCCATATTTCTTGATACCACATATAGTAAATTAGGTATACAATTATACTTAATTTTGATAAAAATATAAACATATAATACCTCCTAATTGTTTGCTAAAAATTTTTCAATTTTTTTAATCATTTGTTTTTGTTTAATATAACTAGCTCTATAAAAAGAACTGCTCAAAAACACATTAACCCTATATAAGAACGATTCAATGTATTTTTTTTGTTTTTTTAATTCTTGGGCTTTTCTTAATTGTTTATTACTTCTTTCCATTTGCTTATCAATACAACGATATTTTGATTTAATTGCTTTAACATATTGTTCGTATCCTTCATATGAATATGTATCTCTTCCATTCTTTAATCTTTCCAAAAATAACTTTCTTGAGTACTCAATTGTAATTTTTTGCTGAACTTTTTTTCTTGCTGTTGTGCTTGTACTTCTAATTCTATAATTGAATAAAACTTCATTAATCATATAAAATCTACAGTTTAAATTTATTAATCTTAGCCAAAAGTCGTAATCTTGTGCACAAGGAAACTTTCTGTATCCTTTTGCTTTCATAAAGACATCTCTAGTCATCATGATTGTTGGATGGTGAATAATATTTTTTTTATATAGGTTATTAACTATGTCTTTAGATGAGTAAACTTCAGATGCTTTTTCCTTTATTAAATTTCCTTGTTCGTCTATTATATTATAATTAGTGAATACAAAATCATATTTCCCACTATCTAATATTTTTGCTTCTTTTTCTAATCTTGTGGGTAGACTTATATCATCTGAGTCCATTCTTGCTATATATTGCCCTGTTGAATATTTAAATGCTTTATTCATTGAATCAGCAAGTCCTATATTCTCTTTATTAGTATATACATTAATCTTCGAAGAAAGTTTTTTTTCTTTTGTTAGAAATTCTTTCATTTTTTGGTTTTCTGGTGCATCATTCACAATGATCAATTCATAATCAGTAAAAGTTTGTGACAGAATTGATTTTATTGCTAAATCTATCTGACTAAATTGTTCATTATATACTCCCATTAATACTGAAACTTTTGGCATTTTTTTCTCCTTACCATTGTATTATTATTTAAGATTTACCTTTAATCATCGTTTTAAACGCTTTATAAAAAGGCATTTTGTAATATTTTCTTCTTCTTATTGAATCTTGCAAACATAATAACAAGTAGAACCTTTTAGATATGGTTTTATACAATATACCTTGGTCTGTTAAGTATTTCATAATATTTTCATTATTCCAAGTTGATTCTCTTTCTTCTGTTAAATTAGCAATTGTTCTTGGAACCGCAATGATCTTTAATCCATTCTCTAAACAGGACGTTAAAAATAGATTATCTTCTCCATGACAATGTTCCGTTCCACCACCAAAGCATTGATTAAAATATATTGCATTGTTCTTTATTGAATTTAATTTTATTGCAATCCTTGCTGTACCATACCTTAAATAATTAAAGTAATTGATCCTCTCTTTTTTCTTTATAATATATCTTTTCTTTTCTTTTTCAGATAAATTAAATATTATAACATCGGCTGTTGGATTTTCTAAAAAAGCACTTTCTACTATTTTTGAATAATCATCTACATATATCATATCATCATCTGCAAATAAGCAAATGTCACCAGTTGCTCTCATGAGACAATTATTTCTATTTAGTCCTACACCTTTTTCTTTAAAATTTAAATACACAATATTATTACCATTGTATATAAAATTTTCAATTGAATTAAAATCGCATTGATTTCCAACAATTGCATCTGTACTAATATTCATTTTTTTTAAGAGATTATGGTCTTTTTGATTCATGGTAGCTATTAATACTTGTATCTTCATATTAATCCTTTCTATGCTAACGGGTGCTTTCTGCTTTTTCCCAGAATGGTTTGTTTTTCCCTATTATTGTATTTATTACTCCTTTTGTTTGGGCAATAATTGTCATACAATAATAATATATTATATTTATTATTGTATTGTTTAAATTTGTTAATTGTTTTGCAATTGCTATTATATAAAATATTGACTGAAATATTAGACTTATTATATATATTTTTCCTTGATTATATAAAACTAAATTTGTTATCAATAACATTATATGATTAAACCACAGTAGATAACGTGAGGTCCTATGTCCTAAATAGAAGTATGTAAACCATTTATATTTAAACACATTTAATATTTTTATACTAGGAAGAATGGATGATAATACTATTCTACTCATTCGAGCCTTTCTTTTATATTCATCTTTTGTATTTTCTCCAGCTTTTTCATAAGCAATTGCTTTATGATTCGCTATGGCTCTTTTTCCATTTAATGCATAGTACAACGGCATGGCACTATCGTGACATTGCATTGGTTTAAAATTATAATACTCTTTTCTAATGCATGCATACAGTGCACCATTACCTGCTGTTATAGTTTGTATATTTGATTCAATGTCTCTGATTTTAGTATCTAGATCCCAGTACTGTTTTTCAGAATTACTTGTTTCAGATAAATCTCCATTTATATATTCTAATTTTCCTGTTACATATGAGATATTTTCACTAAATGACTTAACAAGTTCTCTTATTGCATCATTTTTAATTATTGCATTGGCGTCAGTCATTACTAATATGTCATTTTGTGCTATTTTAACTGCTTCATTTTGAGCGTTTGTTTTCCCCATTCTTTTTTTTACTTTGTATAATTTTATATTTTCTGTTGGATGATTTTTTATAAATTCTTTAACTATTTCATTTGTTTTATCTGTACTGTTATCAGATGTTACTATTATTTCAACTTTTTCTTTTGGATAATCTAGACTTATAACGTTCTCTAGTTTTTGTTGTATTATTTTTTCTTCATTATGTGCTGTTATAATTATTGATATGGATTTTTCATTATTAACAATAGTTTTATTTTTTCTTTTAATTATTTTTCCTAGAATTAATATTGAAATTGGATATCCTATATTTGCCCAAAATATCATGAAAATTGAAATCCAAAATAAAATTTTAACTGTGATCATTATTCACCTACTTTATTTTTCTTGTAGGTACTCCAACATAAATACTATCTTCTTTATTAATGTCTTTAATTACTACAGATCCTGCTCCAATTATATTATTTTTTGCTATTGTTATATTATTAATTATCGTTGCACCAGCACATATCCATGTTTTTTCTTTTATATTAACTGTGCCTGCAAGTGTTGCTCCTGGAGATACGTGTACATAATCTTCAATTATATTATCATGATCTATGGATGACTTAGTATTGATTATACAATGTTTTCCTATTTTAGTACCTGTATTTATAATGGAACCTGCCATTACTACACTACCATCTTCTATTGATACTTCATTAGCTATAATAGCACTTGGATGAATAGCTTTGTACCATTTTAAATCATGATTATTAGCAATGTTTTCTCTTATATTGTTGTTTCCAATACCTATAACAAAATAGTATTCTTTATATTTATCTATGTCTTTTGTGGTACCTATAACTTTTTTATCTAAATATATTTTTTTTTCTTGAAGAGATAGATTGTCATCTAGAAAGCCAATTACATTATCATTTGATTTTGTAATAATATCTGCAATTACTTTAGCATGTCCTCCTGCTCCAATAATTACTACATCTTTAGGCATTTGCTTTCTTCCTTTCACTATCTAGACTAATCATTGTGGCTGAGTTTTGATTGTTTATTCCTTCTCTTTTTATGACTGTATAAAACGTTTTTAATACAATTTTAAAATCTTTTGTAAATGTTACGTTTTTTACATATTCTAAATCTTTTCTAAATTTGTCATCCCAATTAAGCAAATTTCTACCGCTTATTTGAGCTAATCCAGTTAATCCTGGTCTTACATCATGACGATGATGTTCTTCTTCAGTATAATATGGAAGATATTCTACTAAGAGAGGTCTAGGACCTACAAACGACATATCTCCTTTTAAGATATTTATAAATTCTGGTATTTCATCAAGACTAGTTTTTCTTAAAAACTTTCCTAATTTGGTTAATCTTAGTTCATCTGGTAATAGGTTGCCATCTTTATCTTTTTTATTAGACATTGTTCTAAACTTGTACATAGTGAAGATTTTTTCTTTTTTACCAGGACGTTTTTGTCTAAAGATAGCAGGCTTACCTAAAAATATTAATACTAATATACCAGTTATTAGAAATATTGGCAAAGTTATTATAATAGCTATTAATGACAATATAATATCTAATAGTCTTTTGATGTATTTTTGATACATAAGTATCATCCTCTCTATACGAATAAGTTTCTAATTATTTCTATTACTCTTTCTTGTTCTTTTTTATTCATGTTTGTATCACTTGGTAAACATACTCCGGTATTAAATAATTCTTCTGATACGGAGATGCCTTTTTTGTTGTGATTAAAGAAAGGACATTTTTTGAATACTGGTTGCATGTGCATAGGTTTCCATATTGGACGTGATTCAATATTTTCCTTATCTAGGGCATCTATAATATCATTAGGAGTAATCTTTGAACTGTTTAATTTCATTATACTTAACCAGTGAGTAGATACTCTATCTTTGTCTTCACTTAACATTTCGATTTCTGGAATATCCTTAAAAGCTTCAACATAGCGATTAAAGATATCTTGTTTCATTTTTATTTTTTTATCTAGGCATTCAAATTGGCCACAGCCAATAGCTGCTGAGACGTTAGACATACGATAATTGTAGCCAATTTCTTTATGTTGATAGTATCTAGCTGGTTCACGAGCTTGTGTTGCCCAAAATAAAGCTTTTTTGGCATCTTTTTCTTTCTTTGTTAGGAGCATTCCACCACCAGATGTAGTAATTATCTTATTACCATTAAAGCTAATGATATTGTATTCTCCAAAAGTTCCTACTAAACGTCCTTTATAAGTTGCTCCTAAGGATTCTGCGGCATCTTCAATGATAGTTACTTTGTGTTTTTTACATATTTTTATAAGCTTATCCATAGTAGCTGGCATACCATATAATGATACTATTACTACTGCTTTGGGAGTATATTTTTCAAAAGCTTTTTCTAAAGCTACAGGGCTCATGTTATAACTACCAGGTTCAGAATCAATGAATACTGGAGTAGCATTTTCATATACGATTGGATTAGCACTAGCAGAGAATGTTAGTGATGAGCAAAAAACATAATCACCCTCTCCTACTCCAGCTAATTTCATGGCTAAATGCAAGGCTGCTGTTCCACTGGCTAAAGCAGTGGCTCCAGGTAAGCCCATATACTCTTTAAAGTCATCTTCTATTTTATTTACATATGGTCCTAGAGGAGCTATCCAGTTAGTATCAAAGGCATCTTTGACATACTTCAATTCATTTCCCATCATATGGGGAGATGCTAAATAAATTTTTTTATTATTTTTCATTTTCATTACTTCCTTTATCTATTTTATAAGTGCCTACTATTTTAGCTACTTTTTCTTTTATATCTTTATTATTCTTGTATGAATACTCAATTAATTTATCTAGATCTTTGAAGAATTTATCATCATTCATGGTGATTGGTTTGCCTATATGAATTAATTTATTAGGAGTACTTTGCAATCCTTCTTCATCCATGAGCAATTCTTCATATAATTTTTCTCCTGGTCTTAATCCAGTTATTTTGATTTGAATATCTACATTTGGTTCGAGACCTTTATAGCGAATTATTTTTTTAGCTAATTCGTATATTTTTACAGGTTCTCCCATATCAAGAACGAATATTTCACCACCATTGGCGTAGCAAAAGGCTTGTAATATTAATGATACAGCTTCTGGTATGGTCATAAAATATCTAGTTATTTCTTTATGGGTTACCGTTACAGGGCCACCACTATCTATTTGTTTTAGAAATAATGGAATAACTGAACCATTAGAGCCTAATACATTACCAAATCTTACTGCTACATAATCGGTTTTTGATTTTTTATTATATGCTTGAATAATCATTTCACAGATTCTTTTAGTAGCTCCCATGACATTAGTGGGTCTTACGGCTTTATCTGATGAGATTAAAACAAATTTTTTAACTTTGTATTTATCGGCTATTTTAACTGTATTTAGAGTTCCTAAACAGTTATTTTTAATTGCTTCATTGGGACTATTTTCCATCAATGGTACATGTTTATGTGCTGCAGCATGAAAGACATATTCTGGCTTGTATTTTTTAAATACATTTTCTAATCTATCATAATCTCTTACTGAACCAATAATTGTTTTAAGATTTAACTTGGGATAATTTCTTATTAGTTCTTGTTCTATATCATAAGCATTATTTTCATATATATCAAAAATAATTAATTCTTCAGGATTACATTTAGCTATTTGACGACATAATTCACTACCTATTGAACCACCACCACCGGTAACAATTACCCTTGCTCCTTCAAGATGAGATGATATAGCTTTTATGTCTACGACTATTTCTTTTCTTCCTAAGAAGTCTTCATATGTAAGTGGTCTTACTTTTTTCATTGTAGGTTTACCCACTAATTCACTTAGACTTGGCAAAGTTTTGATAGTACATTTTGTTTTTTGACATTCATCTATAATTAGATTTAACTTTTCTCTACTAATAGATGGCATAGCAATAATTATTTCACTAATATTATATTTTTCGGCATTATATTCAATGGTCTTGCGATTTCCTACGATAGGGATACCTTTAATATAATTACCTATTTTATTTTTATCATCATCAATTACACAGCATACTTTATTACTAAAATTATTTTTATTATTAGACATTTCAGTTAAAAGCATACGACCTGCTTCTCCAGCTCCAATTATCATAGTATTATTTAAGCCACTTTTTTCTTGGTAATAATCTCTTAGTGTTTTAGCTATACGATAAGAATATCTAATAGCTGATATAAAGATATACATAAGAATTAATTTAATTAGATAATAACTACGAGGCATCTTTATATCAAATATTAACTTATAAATATACTCAACTATTTCAAATGAAGTACATGCAAGAATAATACTTATAAGTTCATTAATTGAAGCATATGACCACATACTTTTATATATTTTTAATATTGAAAATATGGCAACGATAATAATACTATCAATTAAAAGATAATTATAAATATTGTCTATGTATATATTTGGTATGTCATGAAAATCAAATCTCAACCCTATCGACAAAAAAGAACACATCGTCATAGCTAGTATATCTAACACTATAAACATTGCCATTCTTATTCTTTTTTGTGTTATTATTGTTTTTATTTTTTTCATTGAATACTCCCTACCTACTCCAATATTTTTTCTTTCTTGTTAGAATTAATCCAAATAATAAGATTATTGAAAAAATAATAACTAAAATTATCCATTTCCCTTTATAAGTATTCTTTTCTTTAAAATCACTATCATCTATTTCTACATTAGAGATATCTTTTAAAATATTTACTTTAATGATATAATCTATTTTATTACCCTTATTATCAGTAATAGTTATATTTATTTTATTATCTTCTAATGTAGCAATTTCTTGATTAGATATTTCTACTTTATATGATTCATTAATAGCTATTGGTTCTAAATCTAATTTTTCTATATCATTATTAATAGCTATTGTATATTCAAAAATATCTTTTTGAATATTTATTTTTACAAGGTCTGATTTAATTTCTTTTAAGACATTTTTATCAAATTTTTTTGTTTCTTCCTGTTTGTCTTCTTTTGGCTTTTCAATTTCATTTGTTTCTGTATTAGTCTCTCTGTTATTTAATACTGTAACATTTATATTTTGACTAGTAAGATTAATAGTTTTTCCTGATTTGGTATATCCTATGGCACTATGTATATTAACAGTTCCTGTATTATCTTTTGGATTATCTACAACATTAATATTTATATTTCCTAAAATAATATTGCCATTAATTGGTTCTGAAAAAATTATTTTATGTTTTATACCATTAGGATTAGAATCTGTATAATTAGGATTAACTATAAAACTTGCTGGTATATCATAAGTTGTATACACTAAAGTGAATTCTATGCTAGTAAGCATTTCTTCACTATTAGTAGACAATTCTATACTTTTTCTATCTGATTTAGGAATCTCAATATTATTTTCGCTAACTGTTAAAGCTAATACACCAGTTGTTAACATAAAAAATGTAACTATTAAACAGATAAGCTTTAAAAAATGTTTCACATTATCACTCTACCTATTATGCACTACCTATTTTGATAGTAATTTTACTTTAAGTTAATTATAGCAAAAATGTAGAAATATGTCTACTATAAATGGAATATAATGTAAAAAATATGTTAATTATGGTAAAAAAAACAGGTATAAAAACCTGTTAGTAATCTTCTCTATCTCTAATAAATGGAGGAATATCTAATTCATTATCTTCATCAGATGTATCTTTATACATTTCATCTCTATTAGTAGAATTAAAACTATGATATAATGGTTCGCTTGGTTGTTCAAATCCAGTGGCTATAACTGTAATTATTACTTCATCATTTAAATTTTCATTTATAACGGCTCCAAATATTGTATTTATATCGGTATTAGCAGCTGATCTTATTACTTCAGCAGCTTCTTCTACTTCAAATAATGTAAGTGATGAACCCCCTGTTACATTTATGATGGCATCTGTAGCTCCATTTATTGATGTTTCTAGTAGTGGACTAGATACGGCTTGTTTAGCAGCTTCAACAGCTCTATTTTCACCTGAACCTACACCTATACCTATTAATGCGTTTCCTCTATCTTTCATTACAGCTTTAACGTCAGCAAAATCTAGGTTTACTAAGCCTGTAATTGCAATTAAGTCAGATATTGATTGAACACCTCTATGTAATATGTTATCAACTTCACGAAATGCTTCAAGCATTGGTGTTGACTTATCAATTAATTCTCTTAATCTATCATTAGGTATTACGATTAGGGTATCTACATGTTTTTTTAATTCATCCAAGCCTGTAATAGCTTGTTCCATTCTTTTCTTTCCTTCAAAGCTAAATGGTTTGGTAACTATACCTACAGTTAGGGCTCCTAAGTCTTGAGCTACTTCGGCAATTATTGGTGATGCACCTGTTCCAGTTCCACCGCCCATTCCACAAGTAACAAAGACCATATCAGCACCTTTTAATGCATCTTCTATTTCAGCTTTGCTTTCTAGTGCTGCTTCTCTTCCTATTTCAGGATTTGCACCAGCACCTAATCCATCAGTTAGTTCACTTCCTAACTGTATTTTTGTTGGAGCTAATGAATCGTTTAGGACTTGTAAATCAGTATTGGCAACAATAAAATCAACACCTTTTAGTCCTGAATTTATCATACGGTTAACAGCATTGCATCCCCCACCACCAATACCAATTACTTTGATTTTAGCCAACTGATTCATTTCCAAACCAAACATATTATTCATTATTTTTCCTCCTTATTTTTACCAAAATTTTTAAACATTCCAGCTATACCCACTTTATCTCTTCTTGCTTTTGATTCAGGAGTTAACAATAACTCTTCATCCAAAGGACTAATCATAGAATAATCTTTTCCTCTTATAGTCATCTTTTCTATAAAATACTTTATACTACCAAAAGCACTTATATACTTATTATCTCTTATGCCAATATCCTTCATTAAGTATATTATAACATCTTTCCCAAGAATTTCATATACTAAATTTTTAAAACATTTCATTTCTGTTGTTCCACCAGTAATAATTATGTACTCAATATTCTTCTTAGTTAGTAACAAAATCTGCTTCTTAGCATAATTAAGTATCTCTGTAAGTCTACTCATAACTACTTCTGTAACTTCTAATTGGCCTATCTTAATTAATTTTTCATCATTATTTTTTATTTCATAAGTATCAGTCAAGGTAACAAATCTTTTATGAGCAAAAGAAAATTTTTCTTTTATTGTTCTGGCATCAATTACATTAATACCAAATACATAAGCAATATCTTTCTCAACGTTATGTCCGCCTATCTGTAATACCTCAGTATTCATTAATTTACCTTTATTAAATACAGATACCTTTGTTATGTCATGACCTATATTAATAATAGCGCCAACTTTATTCTTGATATTATCCCTTTTTACTTCACTATAATCAGATAACCCTGATAAAGTGATATCTACAACCTCTAGACCGGCACTTTCCATAACGCTTACCACAGAAAAAATATTCTTCTTAGGTACTGTTATCATTATTCCTTTTATTTCTAGAGTATTTGCTTTTAGACTAACAGGATATTCCACACTATCGCTCTCATTAATTACAAATTCTAAAGGTAGTACTGTTACCAATTCATAATCACTGTCTATTTTACCATATACTGAAGACTTAATAACTTTATTTACGTCTTCAGTAGTTACTTCTTCATTAATTTCTATTTTATTAGTAACATACATAAACTTAGCATTATAACTTGGTACATTAACAATGACTTTTTTTATTTGAAATCCTAAGTCATTACTAACTACTTTTATTCCATCCTTTATTGAATTTACCATTAAATTAGAGTCTATTATTAACCCTTTTCTTATTCCTTTTGACTTTATAGAAGAGGAATGCAAAATATGCAATTTTTCTTTATACAATTCTGCTACGACAAATTTAATAGTATCTGATCCAATATCAATACTAGTATATATTTTTTTCATGATATCGACTCTCCTAAAATGATACAATTTAATTATACAATAACTAGATTGATAAATCAACAAAATATTTTGGTAAAAATGTAGTATTATGATTGATATAAAACATTTCTATAGTAAAAAAGTGATTCAAGTCGATAATATTGAGTCACAAATCAAATTCTAAATTAATATTTATAAAATTTATGTATTAATTATATTTTCTAGCTTATTTATTCTACTTATCAATAAAGTACATATCTTATTAATTCTTCTATCTGTCATTCTAGTTATACTTTGATATTTATGTAATAATTCATCAAATTCGTCTACTACTCCATCAATTTTAGATAAATCAATTCTTTTTATATCTTTAATTTTTGAAATAATAAAATCAAAATCATAAACATTATAAAAAAATCTTCCTTGACTATTTATTATTAATTCTTCTTCATTATAATCCAATATATTTAAAGATTGTCCATTGTCAAACATTGGGGCTATATCAATCCAATTTAAATTATTAACATTTCTTATTATTCCAAAATTATTTAGATGTCTATCTTCATTTAATATTAAATAATCAAGTATAAACATATTTTCTAATTTTTCTCTAACATTATTAATACCTTTATTTTCTAAAATTTTAATATATTCTTCAGAAGCATTTTCTTTTTTTTGAATTTCATATAATATTTGATGTGCTGGAATAAGTTCTGTATCTGTATTGATAAAACATTCACATTTAGATACTACTTTTTCATTAATGACTTCAATAATATATTTTATATGGTTTAATCCTAATCTTTCACATATCATACTAGCTAGTACTTCATTAAAAGGTTGCATTACTTCATTTTTGTATTCACCTTTTAATAAATATCTTTTGTTATTTTCAATTATCCATGTTTTCTTTAATCTTCCATCAGTGGTATTATTCGGTGATATTAGACTAATTTTTGTACTACTATCTACTCCACTACTAAATGTAGCATTGGTAAACTCTGAATCTTTAAAACCATGTTCAAAGAAATTTATATCTTTATATTCAATATTTGAATCAGCTGGCTTTACCCAATATTGGTCCGACAATGACAACCCGAATGCCTTATCTAATAATTCTTCAGGAGATGAAATATTCAACTTGACAAGTAATAAATCTAAATCATCTCTCCACGAAGGAATACTTCTTCCTTTAAACCAATTCGTAAGTACTGGTGTAATATTTTTATCGTTATTATAACTATTAAATAGGATTAACGGAGCATAATCTATATTTTTTATTTCATATATATAAGTAAAAACTTTTAATACATCGTTATATTCTGCAACCAATACTTCTGTATTCTTATTCATTAAAATACATTACATATAATAAATTTCTCCTTCTTTTTTATATACTATTATACCAAAAAAATGTCAATAATTTAGGGAAATGTCTCAAATTTTCTTAAATTATTGACATATATTTCATTAAAAAAAGTGGAATATATTAAACTTTATATTACATTAATCAATATCATATCTCCAACCAGGTTGCCAATCTCCAGTTTTTCTCCAATCACATTTATTTGCCTCTTCCCAACTAATATTTTTAGTTATAACTTCAAATGCTAATTGTGGAGCTCTATGTGCAACGATGCCAATAGTTTTTCCTTTATATTCTTTTAAAACATCATCGATAAAGCTTTTTATTCTTTTTTCAACATCTTTTAAAGATTCGCCATTTGGAAAAGGTTCATCAACATGTTCTTCATACACTATAAGATGTTTATCTTCGCCATCCAAATCACCATAATTACATTCCCTTAATCTTTTATCTTGAATCTTTGACACATCTGGGAAAGCAATATTTGCACTATCTATCGCTCTGATCAAGTCAGATATAAATATTATATCAAATTTAATATTTGCATTAACCTTTCCTAAATTTGCTGCTTGTTCTTTTCCTAAATCATTAAGTTCTACTTGTTTCCATCCAGAACATTTTTTACTAGCATTATCGTAAGTTGTTCCATGAACAAAGTATATAAGATTTGTTTTCATTTTTTCTCCTTACTATTTAATTTTACTCATTAATTTTCCTTCTTACTATGTAGTATAACAAATATTAATCATTGCATCAATTTTTTTCTAATATTTTTTTATTCTTTTTGTATATGCATTAAATTGGGATATTATATAAAAAGAAATAATCTTAATAGACTATTTCTTAGTATGATGATACATTTATTTTAACTTTTTTATTATCATATAAACTAGAGCTTGCTTGAACTACTGTCCTAATTCCACTTATTACTTTTCCATTTTTTCCAATTACTCTACCCATATCATCTTCTTGTATTAATACCTCTATTTGTACAGTATTTTCTTCTTCTGTATCAAATTCTTTTACCGATACTGTTTCTGGATCAGTAACTAATCTTTTTATAATTGCTTCAGTTAATTCTACTAAATTCATTATTTACCCATCTTTGATTCATGGAATTTTTTCATAATTCCAGCATCACTTAATAAATTTTTAACAGTATCCGTAGGTATTGCTCCATTATTTAGCCATTTTAAAGCTAACTCCTCGTTAATTTTAATTTCGGCTGGTGTTGTTAATGGATTATAAGTTCCAATTTGTTCAACAAATCTTCCGTCTCTAGGACTTCTTGAATCAGCAACTACTAAACGGTAAAATGGTGCTTTCTTTGCTCCCATTCTTGTTAATCTAATTTTTGTAGCCATAATTTCCTCCTTACATAGTAAAAATTCTAACATAATTATATTACTGTGTCAACCTTTTTATGTTACACTTTGTGTTATTTTATAGTAAATTTCACTTAATTGTACACTTTATATTGAATCAACGTATTTTTTTAAATTAATTTCTTATTGTTCATTATTTTTTTATTATTATAAATTCTTCTTAATGTTTTAGCAAATTTTACTCGTTCTATATCTCTATTTAAATCTGTATTTTGTGAATATTCAACCATTTGATTTGATATAATTCTTCCTTTTTCTTTTGGTTTTGCAATCTCATAGTCTAATTTTTGCATTCCTGTCATTTCAAAATGCCATCTAGATTCTATAATAGTTTTATAAAATTCATTTAATCCAAATGGATTAGCATAATATTGTTATTTTCTTACATTGTATAAAACTTTTAATAATATATTAGCAGATAATGGTTTGTTAAAATATTCCACTAATGGTATTAATTCTTCAATAACTTCTTCTGTATTTACTTCTAATAATGATTTAATTATTCCTTGTCTATATAAAATATATCTTGTTTTATCTATAAGATATTTGTTATAAACTAAACTTGACATATAATTTATCGATTTTATCATCTCTTCTGGTACTTTTTCTAATCCCTCTTTAATAATTTCTTCAAACTCATCTGCTATATCATCAGAAAAGTAAGGGAAAATCCTATCAATTAATCTTCCTTTGTCCATTAAACCCATTGCTACTTTTGTCATAGCAAAATATCTATATGAAAATAAATAAGTATTATCATTTCAATTTTTTTGCTATCCCATGTAGGATCAAAATAATAGACACCATCATATGACACTTTACTTTTGTAATAGGTTTTGCTATAATTAAGTGGTAAGAAAAAATATGTCCTCGTAGCTCAGCGGATAGAGCACTCGCCTCCTAAGCAAGTGGTCGGTGGTTCAAGTCCACTCGGGGACGCCATTTTATGTAATTAATGAATTGATTTTTAAGAGTCAGTTTTTAAATAGAAAAAACAAAAGATTCAAAAATTAGATAATTGAATCTTTTTTATTATTAAATATTTTCTAAATCTAAGTTCATTATAAAATTATATGCTTCAGAGCATTCTTGCTTTGAGAGACCTGTTTCATTAACTAAATACTTTATTGCTTCATTCTTATTTTTAAATTGGAATAAATTTAAATACTAATAATTAAGATTGTGTAAAAAAGCGTGTCCTAAAACTTGACATAAATCCAATTTATCATTTAAACTACACTCTTAAGGAAAAAGAAAAAGGTAGAAATGTTGATATAAATGTTGCGAACATGAATGAATATAAAAAGTTTAAACGAGAACAAGAAAAATATAAAAAACAACTTAAAGAATTAAATAATAAAACAGATGAATTACAAAATAAATCTAATCAGATTAATGATATTATTGATAATTTGAAACTTACTATCACTAATAAAAATAACTTTACTATTTCTAACGAAAATATAGATAAGACTAAAAAATATATAGAACAAACCAATGATACTACTTCTAATTTGAGAGAGGCAAATGATATAAATATTGTCTTACAAAAATATGAGGATGATTTAAGAGAACACTCTAACGAAATTAGGAATTTGAAAAAGAAAATAAAAACTCGTGATGATAGAATTGAAGAATTAGAATATGACTTGAATGATGCTAACGAAACTATTGATGAATTAGAAGATAAGGTATCAGAATTGCAAAAAATAGTTGATTACTTTAAAGAGTTATGGAAAAAGTTTATTGAATTTTTACAAAACAAATTCTTCTCTAATGATAAATATGATGACTTCATTGATGATCTATATGATGAAAATATACTTGATGAAAATGATATTGATATTATTCAAAATAATTCAAAAAATAAAAATAAAGATGATTTTGAGAGATGAACTGAACCCCAAAAGTTGGACAGTTTATAAATAGTTTCTAATTAGAGGATTGTAGCC
>ERZ773229.77-NODE-77-length-109948-cov-28.791088_pt1 | contig 109948 bp, 150 predicted proteins | sample MGYA00580992_ERZ773229 | MGnify/ENA primary metagenome ERZ773229 (study PRJEB29015, sample SAMEA2737795) | human gut metagenome | biome: human gut; feature: human-associated habitat; material: faeces | place: China | collected 2012 ... | reverse complement strand
AATATATACCATATATAGTATATATTGCTTATTTTTAATACTATATATGGTATATCGTAACAATTACTCACTTAATTCTGCAAGTGCCTTATCAAGATCCTCGTCAGACATATTCTCAAGTGCAGCATCCTGTCTCTTAGCCTTGATTTCGAGCAATCTCTGTCTCATCTCAGCGTTCTTTTTAGCATCTTCTCTCTTCTTCTTTTCATCAAGTTTTACGCTAACAATATACTTAACAATTTCAATCTTATTAGAAATCTCTTCATCTTCCTTTGACTTAGTGTTCAGAAGACTCTCTTCCTCAGACTTCTTTGCTTCTGCATTGAGTGTCTTAAATACTGAATCCAGATTTGTGAGAGATAAATCCCACAAATCAATTACATTAATCATTCCTCTGAATGGGAACTGATAATTCGATCTTGTTGCATTGATAAATAATTCGTTGTTTGTCATAATAATAATCTCCTTTTCTAATTAAAACTTAATCTTCATTACACGCTCTGTTGCGCCTTTAACTTTTACTACTAAATCAGATCTCTTTGTCATAGAAAAACCAATTCCTGAAAGCTGATCATCTGTATCTTCTACGTGACACTTAGCACCTAATGCTTCAAATACTCTCTTGTGCTTCATTAAATCATTGTCAAGGAACTCAAGATAGAATCCATTAGGCTCTTCGTTATTCACACAATCCTTCAGGAAGAAGAACAAATGTCTATGACCAATCCCATCCTGCTCATCAAAGTAGTTTGGACTATAGCTGATTACTGATACAGGTACGAACTGATTTGTATTTACGCCCCAAATCTCACGACTTGAAATAGATGAATTACCTGCTAATTTCTCCTTAATTGAGAAGTTTCCATTCGCATCAAGTGTTACTTCTGCAACCTGAACATCGCCATGTACAGGCTGATTGTATTCAAATGCATAAATCTCACCATTGAACTCAACTTCTGCCTTAAATCCTTTACTTCCTCTTGCTGCGTACTGATTTACAAAGAACTTGTAAACGCCTGGCTTCATACGTGACATATCTGCCCATGTAATATTTTCCACAGAAGGTTTTCCTACCATCTGCTCCATAGGACGTGTAATATCAATATCTAACTGACCGCCACATCTTGACATACTAGGTTTTCTACAATTGCCAAAATAGATCTCGTTTCCATCAGGTTCTTTGCAATGTGCATCAAGGTCACTGTTATCATTTTGTCCTTCATTCCACATGATTGAAAATCTGAGTACACCGTCAACATTACCGCCAGCAGCTTTTACATTCTGCTTCATATCAGAGTCAGTAATGTTTCCTGAATAAGCCCAAGATAATCCATTATTCCACTTGAACATTGTCTTAGCATCTGGATTAATTGGTGCAATCATAGATACAAAGTTCTTCTCATGCTTATTCTCTACAAAAGCTTCAATTTCTTTTGCGGTTGGAAGCACCTTATCAATGAAATCCTGTGCTGAAATCTCTTCAACATTAGAAAATTTCTTAGGACTTACAGCAACATCCTTTTCCATCTGCCCAAAAATATCATCTGCACCAACCATTCTTCTTGCAGCACTCTTATTTGAGAACAGTACATTATTTACAGTAATATCATTCAGATTAGCAAATCTTCTCTGTAATGAATCCATATATCCAAGTTCTGTAATGGTCTTCTTTGCATCCTCAAGCATTTTCTTTGTAAAAATAGCCTTTGGTCTTTTATAGTTGCTCGGTGCTGTAATCTGCTCATACTTCTTAACTGCTGTGTCAAGATCCATATCCTCGCTTACATTAATAAGAAGTGTTCCAATAGAATGATTTCTAATTCTACCGATAGCCATACCTGCTGTTACCGACTTCTCCCAAGCATATAAGTCTTTTTCAGTATCAGAAGTCAGCTTATCATATTCCTTCTTATACTTCTTGAACTCTGTGAGTACACCTTTCCACTCTTCGCCCTTGTAAAGTGTATTTGAATTGATAAGTTCAAGAATTGTATCAAGTGCTTCCATAGTAATCTCATCAAGAGAACGCTTAAATACATTTCTTGTGTCCCTGAACTGTCCTTTAACTTCCTCGTTTGAACGACTACTTCTATTTACAAGCTTGCTTGGAAGCTCTAAGAATAAATGATCCCACTGATGAGACTTTCCATTAATTTCCTCAAAGTTAAAATCTGTACCAATCTTAGGGAACTTAGTTGTATAAATATCTGTAACTGTATGAGCTTTTACAAAAGCATCAAGTGCATCACATACTGGCTGATATGTTGTATCACCAAGTTCTAACTCCCAAATTGTATGAAGCTGATTATCTTTGATAGTAACAGCAGAACCAATATTCCTGATAAACTGTCTACAACAGCTACAATCATGTTCTCTACGCTCTCTAAAAATCTCATTTGTACCAGCAGGGAAACTATCAAGATATGTATTCCATAATTCATCTTTATCTACATTTACCTCAAATAAATGTGTTGCCTCTTTCTGCATTTCATCGAAGTGCTTCTGTAAAGCCTTCTTAAACATCATAAATCCATCCATGTTTTTGTACCTCTTCTTTCTTATATTTATTTTTGTTAATTGTTTCTATTGTTATATTCTCCGTTTATAATCCAAAGGAAACGAAGTTTTCTTGTTACTTCCATCCACTACAGTCCCTACAACCTTTTGCATACAAATTACACTCTTTAACCGCACAAGTTTCGCATTTATAAGGCTCTCTATACGATGTAATCTTTTCTTGTAAATCGTTAATTTCTGTCATAATAGTATCAATGTCTTTGAGTTTAATCCCAAAAAGAATCTTTTTTAATTCTTCATACATAAGTTTCTTTGATACATTACGATCACTTTTATCTGGTTTATATTTAAAGTTATATTTCCACTGATCTATTTCTCCATGTGTACAATTATTTATAATTGGAGAATCCGCTGTTGGATGACCACTATTCTTGTTTGAACAATAATAATTACCTCTCACATAATCGTGTTTACATCCATACTTACAAACATCACATGATACGCCCATATAAATCTCCTTTCATTTTCCCAAGAAATCGAACTTTCTTGCTACTCAAATTTCTTATTAACCCAATGCCCCGTTGGATCAATCCTGTATTCTTCAACCAAATTTACTTTTTCTAACCATGCAGAGTCACCATTTTCACATCTAATTGGCAACCATGCAAATACAGTAGAATATCTTAAATCTCCATGATAAGGTTTCCTTTGTACTACCTGTTTCCATCTCATAGTTTTCACCTCACAATCCAAAGAAATGAAAATTTCAAACTTCACTTAGCTTTCAATTCTTCTTCAATCAAAATGTTCAATTTTCTCCAACATGGAATACAAATATGAAACGGCTGTGCTTGTAATCTAAATGATTTTAAATACACAATTTTTTCATTGATTAATTCTCTATCGCAGATTTTACAAGTACATCTTTTTGTATCCCTTACTTCTACTCTATTGAAATCGTCTATAAAACTTTTATCCATAGTATCTCCATTTGAAACCGAATTTTCTTCCTACATTAATAATTACTCTGCATCAACCTTTTTAAACAACTTATCTCTACCATTTTCATACATTATAGTCTCATTACTATCTATCATATTTACCTCCACTTGAATCAAAACATTCTTATTATCATTTACCTATTTTCATCCAGCCATTCAAAAAAACTTTTGTTATATAAATTAGGAATACCATCTTTATTTCCTGTTATAAAATTAGAAACATCCTTAATTAATTCTCCCATTCCACAAAAGTTTAATTTAAATCTATAATATTTGAAACAAAAAATAATATACTCTTTGGTTTTTCTACTACCATATTCTCTATTATTATTTATTAGGTTATGGTATTCGTCTTCTGTTAAGGTGTATTGTTTTATCGTTTTAGGCACTTCTATTTCTTTTATTTCCATCTTTTCACCTCTTAATCCAAAGAAAGAGATTTCTATTGTTTATCTTTATTTTTCACAATTTTTACATTACGCATTTTATGAAAATCGCAACTTTTGGTATCCTTATTAAAATATATACAAAATTTGCCATCCTCACATCCGCAATCACATTCCATTTCTGTATAAATTCTCATCTTGGTTTCCTTTCTATTAATACGGTTGACCGAATATACCTAACTTGATGGACAGTATGGGATTCGAACCCATCCACCGTAAGCACCAATGCACCGCCCAATCAAATCCAGGTATACTCAGTATCATATATTACAACCTTGCCAAAAATTGAAAAATTAGCACTATGCACTTACATCCCTCTGCATGAATTTATCAAAATCACGTTTCAGATAAAGATAGTTTGTTTTCTGAGATTGGCTAAAATTGCTTGTTTTATAATTTTTAATCCAACTTTCAAAGTCCTGATCCTGCTCTTTCTGACAAGCGTATGCCATAAGAGCAATTAATGCCATTTTACAAGACTTGTATACAGGTGCGTCAATCTTCACACAGTCCTCAACCATATCTGTATAAAAATCCACATCATCATTCGTAGCATTAGAATTTGCATTTTCCTGAACAAAGGAAAGAATACTTTCTTCCGTATTATTCGTTTCTTCGATCGCTTCTGACTTGGTTTCTACCAAATCAATATGTAAGTAGTCGTTCATAAGCTTGTCCAACATATCTAGTTTTGCAAGAACAACCTTTTTATCTTTTGTACTTCTGTTGCTATCATATGTATCAAATGAGTCATTTTCATACGCATTGAATGGTTTGCTATGTAATGTATTCTGAAATTCTTTCAAGAAATTAGCGAATTTTTCATCTGCAACACCGAGTTTCGTAAATCTGTGGAAAGCTGCAAACCAAATAAAACTGTTTTTACTATTAAAAAGCTGTCCTGTTGTCTTCTTGTCAACAATTTTACAAAGCCGATTAAGCTCAGAATTAAAAATATTAAACTCTTCTTCTGTTGCATTATCATTCAAGAATTTGCTCATTGTCTTGCCCTTCGTCCACTTATCAAGATAAAAGATTGTCATAATCGACTCTGAAACAACTCTGTCAACGACTCCCTTTGTGAATTCCTTTTCTGTATAAGTACCGAAATTTTTAAAGAATTTATTTTCATCAGAAATCGTTTTGATAAAACCTGCAACTTTATACATAGGAAGAACATTTTTCTGATTCGTGTTCATGCTTGTCTGGCGATTGTATCTACCGATATGATAAGCAACTTCCTCATCAGTACAATCAAGATGCTTAACAACTTCGATTGAATATGAATCAAATTCATCCTGCAACTCTTCCGGCAAGTCAGAAAAATATTTTCCTCTAAGATCATATTCTACTGTTTCCATTTCGCCTTCTTCGTTCTCTTTCTGATAATAGGCAAATGGCATTTCCAATGCTTTTCCCATTTTAAAAGCGTTATTTCTAAATTCTTCAAGCACCGTAAGTCTCTGTAATCCATCAATAAGCCATAAAATGAATTCTGTTGAACTTATAATCTGCTCACAAAGCTTTATGCTATCAACATCTTCGCCTTTGATTACGGTAGCAGCTAAACCACTTTTTGCTTCGTCTGTCCACTGGTCAGGTTTTCTCTGTAACGGATGATTCTTCTTAACCTGATTTCGTGAAAACATTTTGAGAAGAACCTTTAATGTATAAGTATCTTTCTTTGTTTTATCTCTTCCTACCATTTTGACATCTTCCTTTCCTAAAATAAGATTGATATATTTCTATAAGCTCTCATGCCGTTTAACCGATCATTGAGTTCAGGTTGTGTTATATGTAAGATTTCCATTATATCTTTCTGGTCATATCCTTCCATGAACAAATTGGCAACTTCTAACTGTTCTGTAGATAAATTATGTAAATATTCTTTTGTTTTTTCGCTTACATCTGGTTCAAAAAGCTGTTCCTCTAATGTAGCCGATGTAGAAATTCGTTCTAATGTAGAAACACAATCAGGTGTTGGCGCATCAAGAGAAACATCTGAAACAAATATCTTTTCACCATTTTTCCCTTCTCTTGTATTGCTACGACAATGACGATTCCTATCACGAAGATATGTTGCGTATAATCTTCTATTTAAAATGTTCCGAAAAAATGTATTGAATGATGCACCTTTGTTATTATTCTTGTTATATTTACTGACACATTTATATAAAAGAAACTGCGCTAAACTGTAAATATCATCATGATCCTTTTCGCTAATTCCACCAATCAATGATACGATTGGGTTGCAGGCATATTTCAATTTCTTCATATCATTACAACAATATTCTTCGATTATTGCCATTTGTTCTTCATTAAGTTCTATATCTGTCACGCTATGTACCTTCCTTACATTATTTCTTTTTATTTGTTTCTCTATGTAATACTTTTCCGAAATTTAATTCTTCGTCATTAAGTTTCATGTGCCTTGTCTCGCTCATACACTTTATACAACGACAAAATTTCTCATGCTTGTCCTTAGAAAAAGACATCACACCAACCATAGGTGCATAACAATTTCTACAAATTACCATATGTATCAATCCTCCAATATTTCATTAGCAATTTCCCAATACTGTGTTCTACCTTTATATTCTCCATCAGAGACTTTACTTAACTCTAATTTCATCTTTTCAATCGTATACGCATTATCAATTGCATCCGACATGACATTTACATATCTGATACACTGTTTAACTTTACGATGTTTGTCCCTTATATCATCAAGCAGATATCCTATCTTTGCCACTTTGTGTGCTTGTGGTTTCTTTCCTTTATGTATCCTCTTGTATTTTTCAAGAGCGTGATTTATATCACTTTCAGCACTGTCACATTTAGATAATTCAGCGTTGAGCAAATTTTTATATGTAATAAGTTGTGTTTTATTCCAACCGGCTAAACCAAGGATTGAATTAGATTCCTCACAAATTTTATCTAACAAAGAATCATCAAAATTGTCATCACCCATATAAACACCGCTGTTTCCCTTGTAATAAAGAGAATTTTCAGATTCGCTTCCAGTATTTATGTCTATAAGATGATAATTCCTTAACCATGAATATTTTTTTCCACCTCTCTGCACCAACGACCTTGCCTGCTTATATGTAAATTCTTTTGCTTGGACAGAGGATGTTGTTGCTAAATACTCTCCAATTTTCATTGGATTTTCCATTACATAATTCTTTCCATCTGTTAATATGTACATACCATTCTCCTTCTTTTATTTAATTAATAATGGATCATCAGAGACTTGAACTCTGAACCTTTCGGTTATGAGCCGAATGCACTAATCAATTGTGCTAATGATCCATATAACAGCGAATAAGAGAATCGAACTCTTACCTCAGAGGTCAAAGCTCTGCTTGCTAACCATTACACCAATTCGCTTTAATTAATATTCTCTATTTAATTGTAAAAATGGATTTAAAATGCAGAAACGCTATAGATTTACCAGTCTTGACAACAATTGGTAAAATATGTAAAATATTTTTGCGGTATTTTCTGCCGTATTGAGTAAGACAGTCAAGTAGAAAGGTGCGCCAACACCGTTTGAATCGCTTGGCTGTTTTTTGTATTTCCATTTTTCTCACAATAATAATGATATTTCAAACATACGTTCTTGTCAATAGTTTTTTTCGAACATTTGTTTGTTCTTTTTTATGTATTATAATTATACATCAGATGGTGTCCCATAATTAGGACACTATTCCCGAAAAATAAGTGGAAAATTTATGTTATGTACAATCTCCGCTTGCACACCTTCTAAACATAGATGACCAAAAAAGTCATTATCAAAATAATCTACTGTGGCAGCTTTATTAATCATCATTTTTCCTTCATTGGCATTAATCTGTCTTGGTTTTGTATGAATGAACGTAATTCCATTAAAAGAATCAATCCAAATCTTTCCCTGAGCTGAATCAATCATCCGTTTCGCTTCTTCTTTGCTAACGTACATTATGCATTTACCTCCTCTAATAATCTATATTCTGTTCCATAAAATAATCCATTGAAACAAGCTTTATCTATAAGTTTCTTCTCTTCTTTGCTTGTTACTGTACCAAGTTTTTCTTTTACTTCTTCTTTAGATATGGTAAATAACTGTTCTCCTAAAGCCATGGAATATTCTGTTAATCCATTATCATTGTCGGCATGAATGCAACTATGAACTGGCATATTAAGTTTTTTTATTTTACTTGTTAAAGCCATAACTGTAATAATAGTTGCGTGCTTAGTTCCGATTGGATTTGATATTATCACATATGGACGCTCATTTGTCTGGACAGAACCCATTCCTTTATATTTTATTTCTGCCTTTATAATGTCATATCTTTGCAATTGTAAATCCATATGTACCCTCCTCTCTTCTTTTGTATGTAATGGATTATCTTTTGATATTTTGTATTATATACTTGTCTATATATATTGTCAAGTATTATTATAAATATTTTTTATATTTATTTTTTTCTTTATATATGATACTCTATGTATATAGGAGGATTATACTTATGAAACTATCTATTCAGGACAAATTAAAAGAAAAAAATATGACACGTTACGAACTGGCTAAAAAAATAGGGGTAACATATCCAACAATCGACAAAATTTACAAAGGTGAATCAACTTCAATTAAATTTGATATCTTAGAATCAATTTGTAAAGAACTTGATTGCTCCCCTATTGAAATCCTTGATTCGGATGATGATAGAATGAAACGACTTTTAAGTTATACGACAGCAATAAACAAAATAACACATAATAAGGACGACGAACAATAATCATCGTCCTTACATATTTACATAACCCTCAGTTCATTTGCCATATTAATAGCTGCCTGGTACTTGTCCACATCATCTGTAAGCATTATGCAGATAATAATTCAATTTTGTATGACCTATTGTTTTTAGTAATAACTTCATTATTTTTTAAACATTTCATAATATCTAAATCAGATAAACAAGTTTAAACCTTTATATCTTGCTTTCTTTTATATCTGTCGCCATTAATTACATCTATATATTTATACTCTATGTTTTTAATTATTTTATCATCATCTACATATTTCCATTGATATCCACTGGTTATCTTAGCTTCTCCCTTACAACACTTAGAAATATTCCCAGGTGTAGTATTATTATCCCTTGCAGCAGAAGAAATACTTTCGTAAGTTTTTATATATTCTCCATCTAGTGAGTATTGCTCAACTTCTATTTTCCTAGTAGATTTGTACGGTTCAATGTTAGAATTATCACCATAATAATATTTCCATTGATAGTCATGAGATTTTTGTTTTTTATCATTACAACATGCAGCTATTCCACTATGCAAATGTTTAATTTTCCACTCTTTTTCTACATCCATGGCACATTCCCATGCTTTTATAAATTTTCCATCAAGATCATATTGAGCAACAGGCTTTGCACGATATTTATTCCCAGTAAATCTAATAGAAGATAATTGCCTTTGTTTTAATGACTGTTTTCTACCTTTTCCTGCCTCTGAAATCTTTTTCCTTGTTTCTTCAGACATATTCTTTTTGGCAATACTCATTTTCCTTCTTGCTTCTAATGAACGTTTTTTACCAATATTACTTTTTCTTATTTTTTCAATTTGCTCAGGTGTATGCTTTCTTCCTTTTGAAGCTAAAGACATTTTTCTTAGCGTTTCTTGTGATGGATGTCTATTTTTCTCAGCTCTCTTATCAATTGATTCCTGTCTCATCTTTCGATTATTCCCACCAGCAATCATATTATAGCCTAATTTATTATTCATTGAATTATATTTCTTTATAAGCCCTTCTTCAATTATATTAGCTACATCTAATGATATCCCATCAATTAGAACAATATGCTCGAAGTTATCCCATCCATATTTTTTAATAGCATTATAAAAATGTGCAGAATGCTTATAGTTATTCCCGTTTCCACCACATCTACGTTTAAAATCATTACAAGTTTGTCCGATATAGATTTTATTATTGATTTTATTTATATGAACATATACTTTGTATTTTCCTTTCCATCCTTTTATCTCTTGTTTCATTCTAATTTCACCTCATCAATTTTATCTAATATTTGATTTAAAGATATCGCTGCATCATTAGAGTTTAGTTTAATGGCTTGTAATAAAATCTTTCTTAAGTCTTGTTCTTTTATTGTTATTACGGGACTATTCTTCTTTAGATCATAATTCCCATTTGATACACCATTTAAAAAATCTCCAATATCAGTATAATACATTCTTTCTCTTTCCTCAGATAAGCCAATATAATGCATAGTTGTTTGTGTGTCACTGTGTCCAAAAATATTCTGTAAAGTTTCCAAACATAACATATCATGTGGATGAATCACTTTACTATAATATCCAAAGGAACGCCTTATGCTATGAATCGTCACCTTGTATTGAATTTTGTTAAATTCCACTGCTTTTTTAAAAATTTTATCAAATGCTCCAATTTGCCATTTTGAAATATCTTTAAAAATTACTTCTTTATATATATATTCTCCTAAAGTTTTAAATTCTTTTTGATGCTTTCTCCACCCATTTAAAATCTTTTTAATTCTATCTTCACTATAATCTTTGTTGTATAACTCTGTAAATCTATTAATCATTTCTAATGCTTCTTCGTCAGAATAATTTATAGACTCTGTTTCATGAAAAAAATCATCGTTCTCCATTTTTCTCCATTCATACTTTAAGTCATAAGGAAAAATATAATCATTTAAATTATCTAATGGATTGATGCCTGTTATCTGTAGATATTCTTTAATAACCTGCTTTGCATATGGTGAAATATATATGATATTATATTTTCCAGTCTTTTGCTCCTCAATTGTTCTAATCTCATCCTTTATTGTTCCATTTGGATAAAAGATATCAGACCATATCATATCTAGTGTATCGCCTACTCTTCTTCCAAATAAAAATAACAACATAAATTTTAAATAATCATTCCATAATTGATTTTCACGAAAATAATCAATCATCCCTTTGATATCTTCCATATTCCAAAAAGGATAACCTTTAGTTTTACCTTTTTTCTTAGTCGCATAATCTCTTGTCTGTGCCATATTAAATAACCTCTCTTTCTATATGTATTATTCTCCGTTTTTATAGTATCTATCTCTAATTTGTTCGGCTCTATCATATGCCTCCAATAAATCGTCACACCATCTAATTTCTAAATTCTTAGTTTGTTTTCCGCAACAAGGTTTATTAAAACAAGCTAGATCCTTTATGTGCCATTTTTCACGCTGATGACCTCCACGCTGGATTCCAGATCCAAGTTCATTTATTTTCATACAATTTAAACATAAAAATTTTGAACTTCTCTTTGGATTTCCCATATTCATTTTTCGTCACCTCTTTTTCTATAATAAAAAAGAAGCAGATGATTCCTGCTTCTAATACTTATTTTTTTACATTTGATTTGCTTTCAGTAAGAAAGCAATTTTTCTTTGTGTTTATAATCCAACCAAATTTCCAAACAAATTCATTGCTTCCTCTCTCGTATACCTTTCCCTATTGTATATTACTGTTGTATCAAACTTATATTCTTTTAATTTATTTCTATCTAATTTGAATACACCATATGCAATCATATCATTTATTTCGCTCACTCTAACAAAGGATTCTTGTGATTTATTTTCCGACATGTTAAAATCTGAAGGATATACTCTTTCCATAATTACACCTCCCATTTGAAATAACTCATTCATCTAATAATAACCACAAATTTTTACCATAAAACTGTTCTCTTACTTTTGGAATATCATCACTAATTTGCGATAACCTAACCTTATCAAATTTTATATTGTTAAGTTCATCCATTGTCCTATTACCAAATCTATTTTTTGTACAATCTGTTTCTTCATTCGATTCTTCAACCATACAAAACGTAACTTCTCTTAAATGCTTTATAATCATTCTCTTTGCTTCAATCATACTCTTTCCTCCAATCTACCTTTTAAATCATTGATAACTTCTTGTAAAGTCTGACAACGTGCAAGTAACATATTATTTGTTGTTTCTGCTTCCTTTTCGTTATCAACAATGTATTGCTCTACTCTCTTTATTTCCATTTTAAGCTCACCAATATATTCTTTTACCTTTTTTCTCATATCTGGCTGATTTTCATATTGATTATTTATACTATTCATATTTTATCCTCCATCGAAAAAATTATTTTTCTTTCAATACATATCTATAAAATTTACTGAAATATATTGTTAAATATATATCATAAATATTCGATATTCTGTTTTTATTTTCATTTTTTTCAAGTTTTTTTCTTTTCTTCTTATTACGACCTAACACAATAATTTTTTCTTCTCTATATGTAATGTTAATAAACCCCGTTTGTACCATTTTAACAAAAATATTTTCCATTAAACTAGTAGATACATTATATTTATAAGAATATTTTTCTTTAAATAATTGCCAGTTGTCTATACTAGGTGGCGAATTATGTTTGTCTGACCATTTCTTGTAATCTGCCAAAAAACATATTTCTCTATACGATAAAGTATTTAATATATCCAGATATTCTTCAAATACATTATTCTCAATACGTTCATCCATTAAATATCCATTTTTTATAAGATTGCCAAAGAATTTTACCTTATCATTAGTTGCAAGTCTTCTTACTGCTTCTAATGTTTTATTAAAATTAACAATGAACTCTACATCATTTACCATTTCTGTTGTAATATTATTTGTATCTGAAAAAATTATATCTATCAGTTCTTGTTCCTTCTTTTCTTGAAATTCGTTTAATAAAACTTCTGTTGTAGAGTCAATCATATCACCTATAACTGGAATTGATTTTAATGATGATAGAAGAACTGATTGCACAATTGGATTGCCTTTTATATCTTTCAGTTCGTTTACATTTTTCAAATCATTTTTGATGTCATCTATTTTATCCATAATATTTAATCTCCAAATACATTACATACTATTCCAAAATAAAGTTAAATTTTCTATGATTCTATGCCTGTTATTTTGATATAGCTTGAACAATCAATAACATTCATTTCAATACAATATTCTCCGCAATCTATATATATTGAGTCTTTCTCAATATCAATTTCTTTAGCTTTGAATTTCTTAGAAGTTTCGATCATATAATCTCTGGCTTTATCATAAGTTGAAAAGAATTTCTTAGAAATATAGAAACCACGAGTTACTAATGTGTTATTGTTATTAACTGTTAAAACCATATAATTATTTACTTTACATTCCATATGCAATATCCTCCTTATAATGCAATTAAACCTAGATTTTCCTACTATTTACTTTCGATAATTACATAAATTCCATCACAGTTTAAATCTCTTGCTATATTCTCTGCATTATACCAATCAAATTCTTCTGCATTATCTTTTGATACCCATGCACCATTATTGTAGTATTTAATATCATTTTCTTTTTTTATTATATATTTGCACATTATAATTCTCCTTTCCATCCACAAGAAAACTTGGTTTCATCAACAACTTAACTATTCGCTATCTGGTTCAAAACCTGAGTCAGACCAACCCCAACTTATTAACGCTTTTTTTACATTTTCAATATCATTTTCGGTTGTTCCTCTCCATATTTCCTTTACTTTTACATAGAAACTACTATTTTTTATATGGTCATATAAATACCAAATCTCATCTTCATCTAATACTGCATATGGATAACCATATTCTTTTGAACAAATTTTATTTCCAATTCTTATCATTTCTGCCATATAAATCACTCCAATCTATTTAATTCCAGCTTCCTTACACAATTCTAAAAACTCATCCTGGTTAATTTGCATTTCTGGTTTAATGGTTGTCTCATAATAATGAATTGTATCTGCCGTAAGATTATAATTCTTATCAGATTTTGCAAGATCAACCATTGATTCTAATGTAAATTTTACAATCCCTATATATGTTTTCTTATCTATTTTATCCATATTATTCACTCCAATCTTTAATCATTTGTTCGATTTTAGGACTATCTGTACTTATGCCAAGACATTTAATCCATCTTTCGGCACATTCGCAGAATCCTTTATGATACATAAACTCTGAATTTTCTTCCAATTCATCAGCATTAACATTCTCATCTTCCATAAATAATCTTACTTGTGCTTTATGATCTGCATATGATATTAATAAATTTTCGATTGCATTTCCTGTAATATTCATATCTTTCATATTATTTAACCTCCAATCTTCCAATGAAACTATTATTTACTTGTTTCCATTCTACACAATATCATTCAACAACTCAATCACTTCGTCAAGTTTCTCACTCGCTTCTTCCATACTATCAATTGCATCTTCAGAACACATCCCTCTATAACTACTCTGCAATCCCTCTGGCATATTATCAAATGCGTCCTGTTCTTCATTTAATATAGAAGATAGCTCACCTGATGTCTGTTTTAATTCAGTTTGTATATCCTGAAATCTTGCTTTAAGCTGCCTTATCTTTTCTTTTCTCTGTTTATTCATTACTTATCACCCCATAATGCATGGACTACATCATAATCACTTGGCATACATGTACATGTCAAAGCTCCAAAATTCAACTTATTAAATTCTTCTTTTGTAATTTCAATTCCCATATCGCCATCAACAGTAGTATTGTAATCAAGCTTTCCTTGACATTCTGGACGGAAATACCATACTCTATAGAACTCTTTACCAGTCTTTCTGTTCTTCCCACTAAACAAACAGGTAATTGTTCTACCTGAACTTATTTCAGTTGTGACAGTTTTTCCGAAATATGGATTGTATTGACTATATACATTTTTTCCGTATTTCAAATTTTCCTGTTTATCATGTTCACTCATTTCGAATAACTGCTGTGTACCCCTTCCATAAGAAGTATCATACACTTTACTGCTATTCACACCAACAGTTGAATATAACTTAACTCCGTTTCTATCAGTAGTTTCAACTCTCTTCACTCGTTCACCATTGATATAATCATTACACAATCTATCCATATAATGAACTTTTCCATCTTTATCAACTGTGCGAGTAGTTTTTTTTATATCATAATTATCATAAGCTGCCTTTGCAGCACTTCCTGCATAAATTCCTAAGAATGCTAATAGCCCTCCGAACATAATCATCAACCACCTTTCTTATTTTATATTACTATTTTCTCCACTTTTCCATTTCATCTACAGACTTCTTATTTAAGTTATTATACATATCTTGTCTCTTACGAGATTCTTCCTTTTGGTTCGCTTTCCAAGGAAGATAAATACATAAGTATCCTGCAATCAAACATCCAATTAACTGTGCCATAATGATTACCTCCGTTTTTTCTTTAATTATATCATGTGTTGTGTCCTATTAAAAGGACTGGAAAGTGCTTTTTATCGTAGTTCTAATCCAAGTATTTCTTTTACGTATATAGCTTCTTCTTTATCTTCAAGAACTCTTCCTTTTATATTTCCATCAACTTCAATGGCTGTGACTACTTTAAAATCTAAATCAGAATAAAGAAATGCATCAATCATATCAAGACGCTGCGTTGTTACAACAGGTGGATTTTCTTCTCTTGCGATTTCTATCCACTCTGGAAGTTCAGTATAATGTGTTGTTTCATCTGGATAATAAACAATATCATTATCCATATCAATGTTCAGTGTCTCTTTTGCATATCTTTCAACTGCATTATTTTTACCTAATAATAAAATCATTTAATCACCATCCTTTTAAAATTTCCGATTCATTCTGTTTAATGTACCAATTTGGAACATCATTTTTTCTATAATATGCTTGTCCACCTGAAGGAAATTGAAACACAACAGATTCACATCCAAATCCGTCAATTCCCTTTCTTACAACTTTAAGAATTTGCTTCGTCCCGTCTGTTTTATCACATATTAATTCCATTCCTTCATATAAATCTTCATAAGTCATCGTACCTCCACCTTTCTCCTGAAATCATCGTTTCATTTACTTATCAAGAATACCTATCATAGATGGTATCTGACACACTTTGAACTCACCATCAAATAATTCTCTATGTTCTCTGGATTCAAAATATCTTTTTGCTTTATTATAAGCATCTTTTTTTGAATCTGCTTTTACTTCAATCATTCTATCGTGGAATATTGCTATATAATTTCCATCTTTAATTCTTACCATAATACATCTCTCCTTATAACAAATCCTGAATATTGTAAATCCTCATTTCATTAGTTTTTCAAGCATAATTCTTGCTATTCCTAATGCTAAAATTTGACTTCCCTCTTTTGATAATATTGGATTTTGAACTCCAAACCTTTGCTCATTCGTTAATACTGACGCATTGTTAATTTTATTTCTACTGTTCATTTCGTCCCAAAGTCGTTTTTGCTCTGCGTAATATTCTTCTGTTAATGGTTCATTGTATTTCATTGTTAATTCCTCCATTCTTCCAAAGAAACTCTTGTTTCAAGTCTCTAATTAAAATCAACCATTACCACTTTATTTTCCATTATAGCAGCGTCATACCACTCGCTACTATCATCGCTTGTGTATTCTTCCTGCAAAAATTTCCTTGCATCTTCGTCAGTAACAATATTTCTATTTCCCATTTTAATATGGTTGAATAGCCAATCCTTTTCGACTACAACAATCAATTCATTAAAATCTGCTTCTTCTTCCTCGTATGTAACAGGGTTCCATCCGAAAAATCCATCACATATACAAAAAGCAATTAAATCTTTGTGCTTTGAAAAATCTACATAATTTGCATTTTCAACTTCTTTTAATATTCTTTCTCTTACTTTATTCATATCTCATCACTCCTTAATCTACCTGAATAATCAATCTGATCTGCTTTCCACCTATACAATCAATAACAATTCCGTTATCTCCTGTGATATACATATCAGAATAACGACCAACTCTTTCAATTTCAGGTGCATCACCAGTTTCCATTTTGTCATTGAAAAAATCGTATAACTCATTCTCAACAGACTCTTTTGTAATCACCTTTACAACTTCGAATCCATCATGACAAAATCCTGTCTCGTCTGATAACAAATCTGAAATCTCTTCAAGTGCATATTCTCTGTCTTTCTTGTACAGTTCCTCTAATTCATTTGGAATAATTATTTCCGTTGGAAGCTCATTGAATACTTCCATATCACCATCTGTGTCCCATTTAATATTTATTGCCTTTAACATAATCAATCACTCCTTTAAACAATCCTTATCAACTATTGCAAATAACTTAATCTCTTCACCGACTTCGCTTTCATCAAGATCCAGATTATCAAGTAGTTCTACAAATGACTCATCGGTAAAATCTTCCTTATATAAATACACATCATGTACTGTTGGAGTACACCATAGATATAATCGAATAAATTCAATTAACTCTGTCCATTCACATTCCTGGCAAATCCGTCTTGCACATCTTACTAATGACTGGACAAAATTTGCTGTCATTAAGCCGTTGCCTTCAAGTTTTTCAATCTGCTTATCAGTAACTTCTTTTACATTTTCAATTCCTTTATCCATGATGTAGGAAATAACCGCATTCCCCATTCTTGAATCAAATTCTTCCTCAATGATTTTCCCTACTTTTGTATCATAATATCTCTTCATATCAATTTACCTTCCTTTCTTAATACAATGAAGCGGTTCTTTCATTGCCTTTTCATACAAGCTCCAAGTCAAACAAACTTATCATTGGCTCTTTGTAAATCTCTTTTCCGTCTACACGAATCCATTTAATAAAATCTGTTAATGCAATCTTTTTGTTTCTCTGTAACTGCCACGAATACATCTTTATCCAATCACTTAACAAATCAAACATATTATAATCATAAAATGGACATCCCTTTGGTTTTACACTTTCAAGTAATTTCTTTATTTTTCTGTCGATTGATATGTGAGCATTCCCACAATAATCAACAATTATATAATTAGTTTCCATTAGCATATGCCTCCTTTTATGCAATACTTAATTTACTCTGTTTCTGTTCTGTTTTATTAAGACTTCTAATGTATTTAATTTCATCTCTCTCAAAAGACTTCAGATAACCTTCTGCAATCATTTCATCCGCAACTTTTAAGATATATTCAACTGTCTGTCCACTTCCATAATTTCTTCCATCATTTAATCCTAAACGATTAAGTCTTACTATGTTGGCGATACTTCTTGCCACATCAAAAGCTGCATAATATTTATTTGTTCTTGTTGTTGCAGATTTTTCAAATAGTTCTTTGCGAATTTCATCTCTCTTTCCATTCAGATACTCTTCATACTCACTATCAGAAATATCATAGACTGTTTCATATAAATCTACCCAACGAATAGAAGAAAGTTTCATATTACTAATTGCCTCTGCAACTTTTTTGACATCATTTTTCAGAATAACTCCACTAATCTGCTGCGGATGTGCGTATAAATAAGCACATTTCTTTTTCTCTGCGTCATATCCACAACCTTCCATAATTCCTAATGAACTAATAAGTTCGCTTGATTCTTTATCCCACGCCTCTCTCTCTTCTGTTTCCCAACCATTGTTATAATCGTATGTCGGTGTGTCAATATTGAAATACACATTTACATATTCATTTCCATAATCTAAATCAGGATTCCAATTATTTGTCAGTGTATGATCTGCTCCATATTCATTTCCTTTTCTGTATTCGTGATATTTAATATTCATATCCATATCAATCAACCTCCGTTCTATACTTCATAATCGCTTACTGGTTCTGTATATCCACTATCCAATTTAATTTCCGTTGTTTCATAGTCATCATAAACACTATTTCGTGTACCTCTTGTATGTACAATTTTTGCAAGTTGCATAATTACATATCTGCGTTCACAACCATGTTCATCGTAAACTTTATGTGGATAATATAATGCTCTACCATTGCAAACTGTAAAATTATCAAACTCTTTTCCATAGAACTGTTCACAATCACTAGCATGTAAATTCCGTAATGCATGATCTCTTATGTATTGCTTCTCATCATCTGTTAATTTATCTGTGTTATCTAATAATGAGAAATCAAACAAGATATTTCTCTTACCAGTTTCAATAGAATCGACATATTCCAAGTTATTTTCTTTAGCTGTCTTTTTAGCTGTCTTGTATAATTTATACTCTTTGATTTTCATTTTCGCTTACCTCCTATACAGTCTGACATATCAACATTTTTTCATTGTAAATTGAATCAATAACCTCATAGTTCTTCACTTTTTTATTAAATGGTATTTTGTCATACTGTCTTATATCTCCAACATGACCATCAACACATATTTTTTTGATTCGTTCACTTTTTGCTACTTCCATTACAGTTTTCATTTTTCATAAACCTCCTACAATTCAAATTTTTCCGACATAATATCTACATTTTCCATATTTCTCATCCTCGATCCAATCACCATTAGCAAAAATCTGTTTCAAGCATTCGTTTGCTTCGTATTCTGTATCAAATATAAAAACACCATCTTCATCATTTTCCATACAATGACTTAGATAATCTGGAAGTCCATAATATTTTCTATATATTGTGTACATGTATATTTCGCTCCTTCCATTACAAAAGGCAGACACAATTATTTGCATCTGCCTTTATTTATTCTCTGTATTAATCTGCTTTCTCTTCTTTTGGTGTGATTAAACTCATAAGATTCTCACTAATATAACCACAGAAAGCATCAATACTTCCATTTCCAATAGTCCAACAACTATCCTCATCATAGTTCCAATGGATAATTACCTCATGTCCTGCTGTGATATTAGGTAAATCAACATCTTCCTTTCTCGCATATGAACTGTTGGAAAGAGCTTTAAGATATACATATCTTCTGATATTCTCAATATCTCTTTCTGTTTCTGCATTGAAAATCTCTACCAGATATTCGTCAGAACATTCATTATAAATATCATATTCAGAAGCTCCATTTTTCTTATTATCAAGCCTCTTTAACTCTTTGCTGATTGCAAACAGTGCTGATTCCTCATACTTATTACACTCTTCTTCGCTTCTAAATACAGTTCCATCCTCTGCAATGTACTCTATTCTTACAAGTTTCTCAATTGTTTCTGTTTTTCTTACTTCGTTTACTTTCATGATTTTAATCTCCTTTTCTTATACAATATATTGTATATGTTTGTTTCATATACTACTATGTCTTGTAATTATTCTACCGAGAAATTACAATTTCCTTTGCCATTTTAGTTCTGAAATACAATGTCTGATATTTCTTTTATTAATCTTTCAGCATCATTAACTCGCCTTGCTAAAACATCATCTGTACAAAAATCCCATTGCTCATCTTCATTTACCTTTTTTATTATCTGTAACGACTGAGATAATAACGTGTTAATGCTTCCTAATGCTTTTAATGTATTATCTTTATCAATAATATGTTTTGCCATATAACCACACTCCTATCTGCTCCATTGACCAACTTTATTTCCGTTTATATCAATGCAACTACCACTTGTTACTCCGTCTTCTAACTTAGCACAAATGCCTTCAAGTATACGTTTTAACTCAACAGCTTCCCAATATTTGCTTTCGTTTCCGTCATAAGGATCACCAAACGCTGCATTACCTGTTTCAATTTCAATTTTTAACATAATTCTTTACCTCCTATACCCATGCTGGCTTTACTTTAGTTTCTGGTAAACTTTCCAACCACTCAATTATATCCTGTGGTACTTCTTCCATCTTCCAAGCAGTTCCATATTTATAACCGCACACTGGACATTCTCTACCAATAAAACCGAGTTTGTGATCTTTATAAGAAATCCAACCTCTTGTCTTATATTCTGTATTTGAACGTCCTAAACAATCTTTCTCTTTTAATTCATATGCGTTTTTATATAAATTTCCATATTTTTCAAAGATATCTTCATCATTATAAACATCAATAGAATATTCCATATTTGCATATACGGTTTCTTCTTTTGTCGGATAAAAAGTTTCTCCATTTTTTAAACACTCCACCGCTCTTTTCTTTGCGTTGTCTTTTTTCTGACACGCTTCTTTCGTCAAAGTCCATTTCTCAATTTTAACTTTATCCTGAGTGTGCTCTGCCCATCCAAGTTCTTTCATGTGTTCACAATAAGGACGCATATCATTCAAATGCCATCTATTCCAAATATCACATAATTTGTTAAGCATTTCCGTTGTCCACTCATCTGTTGGTGAACCATTTCTGATTTCATCAACACACTGACCAGCAGAGCCAAGGCAATCTCCGTTTGATAATGGCGCAACTACACCACTCATGCTTAATTTTGAATCTTTATATTCAATTCTCACAAATGCATTTCTATCTACTTCGTTTCCTGTTCTTGTGTAAACCTTACATTTACATGGATTAATGATTTTATACATAATTACGCCTCCTTAATTTCTTTCAACATACTGTCGATACACAACATTAAATTTTCTTCCATATTTTCTTTAACCATTTCCAGATGTTCGTTTACCTGTTTTCTGATTTCTTTTTCTGTTACATTATGACCGTAATTTGCAATCACTTCGTCCATAATTTGCCTATATGTAAAACCTAAAAGTAAGTCCTCATTTTCATGTATTGGCAAATTGTAAGTAAACTCTTTTCCATTCCGTGAATCCGTTTCAGGATCATATAACCATTTACTCATAATTCGTTTCCTCCTTAATTTATGCAATCTCTAAACTGTTCCACCATGCTTTGCCTCCACCTTCAATTCCATAGAAACCAATAAAAGCATTGATATGTCTCATTGTCGTTGCTGAATACCCATTCCACAATCTCTGAAAAACTCCATTATGTATTCTGCAAACGACTGTATTGTAGCTTGTCAGCTCAATGTCTCCATTGTCTAACTCTGTTACTTTCGCTTTTCCGTAAAATGATTTTCGTATATCATTTACTACAGGTAAATCAAATTGTTTCATGTTCATTCCTCGCTTTCTTGTAATAAAATAGGCAGCTAGGTATTTATTCTCCTAACTGTCTTGCGGTTACTATAAATTTATTGCATTTCCATTCTCATCATATTCAATCGGTGCAACGTGAACTGCATAACCGATTCCTTTTTCTTTGTCGTAAATTTCCATTGTACCACCTGCACAAAATTCAAATGAGAATCGCTTATCATCCGTTTCAAGTAATTTAATCAAATGATCCGTGAGTTCATTTAAGTTCCGTGCATCTTCTTTTGACTTTTCAATACTTGTCATTTCGCTTCACTCCTTTTCAAAGAAATCTTAGTTTCTATACATCTCTTTTGATATAGCTTTCAGAACATCGCTACCACTTGTCTGATAAATCATTTCTCCATTTCTCCAAATTTCAAATACTGGATAATCTTCATTTGCATCGAAATCTTCACAAATACTTGTACGAATTTTGTTTATGTCTTCGCTAACACAAATTGTTTCATTACCGTCATATCCTTGTTTTGATAGCACATATATTTTCATATTTATTTCCTCCAATCTTCTAAAGAAATGCGAATTTCTTACTACAAATCATAATCGTAATCTTCATAATCACAATTATCTTCTGCACAAAATTCAACCGAAATTCCTGCCCCAAAATTTGCAATCAAAAGCCCTCCACATTGTGGACACCGATTATTGCATTCTCTAATATCTTCTACAAATTCTTCATCTTTCCCAAGTTTAATATCTTTTCTTGTTTTCATTTCTTTTATCTCCAATTCATAAACAACACACATTTTAATTTCAAACACTCATTGTTCCATCTAAATAATCATTTAAACCTTCAAAATAATCTTCATTTGGCTGTTCCTGATGAACAAATCCCTGTTCGCACTGTTCTTCATAAGCTGCCTTCTGCGTCTCTTTATAAATAATTTCATCAACTCTATCCATTTTCTTGTCTCCAATTCTAATAAAACACATATTTCTAACTATCACTTTCAATCAAGTAATTCAGGACATTTTCAATATAAGAACATTCGACATCTATAACACATTCCTTTTTAAGTTTGCTCTGTATATCTAAAATATCTGAATCATATAGATGGCTGATTCCAATTTTTTCTTTTTCATCGCAAATTTCTATTATTGTTTCAACTGTAGATACAAATATCCGCAATGAACAATCCATGCAAATCATTCTGTTTGCCTCATCATTTGTCTGTCTGCAAGCTCTGCCATAATATCCACATATACAAGGTACTTTGCATTCGCTTTCATCACTTCCTACTTTATTTTTTATACAGCTTTCTTCAAATGCTTTCTGTTTTTCACTTGTTATAATCCGAAACATATAACTCTCTCCTTTCTCTTATGAAATATCCATTTCTTAATCCTCATCAATGCTATTTGCACCATCAGAGAACCCATCATCATAACCCTTGTTATACATAGGATTCTCGAACTTCGTATTAGCTATTGGTGAATCTTCTTCAATGCCAAAGAAAGATTTCTCTTCCTCAGACATTTCACAACACTCGTCAAAATACTCCATTGCACTTTCCCTATCATCAGAGATTAAGCCATCCTTAAAAAGCGTTGCTAATTCTTCTAATCTACAACGTGGAATAAAATCTGCATTTACCTTTTCCATGAAACAATCATAAGCTAATTGAAAATATAACATCTTCTTAAGATTATTCTGGAAATAAGTAAAATACGTTCCATACGCCCACTGTTGACCTTCTGGCTGCGTTGGATCATAACCACTAACAACTGTATACTGTGTATCACTTTCACTTTGTAATAAAGCAATATCTTCTTTCCGTAAAATTTCTTTCCATTTCATTTATCACACCTCCAAGTCATATTCTTTAATAAGTCTTTCCCTTACCATTTTGTTCAAATCCTTATTTACTGTTATGATTCTATGGGAAGTTCGATTTATGTATGTGAAATGACTTCCACTGCATCTTGCGAATCTATATCCATTCCGTAAAAGAATTGGCTCAAATTCACGCAACTGTTTTGTTTTTCTGCACATCTAGTATCACTTCCTTCCTTATTATAATGTAACCGTATTGCCGTTATCCCAGCTATGCTTTATCTGTGTTTCATTTTTATCACTTGCCTTTTCGTTATATTATTCTCTACATGGCATTTGCTCTTGTCTTTGTTGCCTTCTTTGTACGTTTCTTTTCTGTGAATGGAGATTCCATTTCATAACGGACAATTTCTGACAGATAATCAAAAATCTGTGCCTGTGTTTTATCCATGATGTTTTCAACGAAAAATTCTGTTCCTTTACAATGCTCAAGCAACGCCGTTTCCATTTCATAGATACGACCATCACAATATGCATATAATGCTTTTAATGCACGGATAATTTTTGCCGTATATGCTTTTCCATTGTAAGAATCTGCGTATCCGTTCCATCCAAGATTACCAAGTAATGCAAGCATTGAATCGAATAAATCTGGATTTGACTTTGACAACTTAACACCATCAGAAATAGATGTGAGTGTTCCTACTGTGTTTTCATTATCATCATCTCCCTTTACTGCGACATTATTCTTATGACAAATTTCCTGTAATTTCACATAATCTGTCTTACCACCTGCAATAGCTGCCTTGTAAATATCCATGGGCTGCATTTTCGCTCTATCCTGTGACTGATTGATAAACAAATCAATTGCTTCTTCGGGTGAACATTCCATGATTTCAACCACTACGGAATCCATTTTCGCCTTAAATGCGCCATATATTCTGTGCTGACCATCAATAACATACAATCTGCCTTTGTGGAACAGTACCTTCGGAACATCCCATTTGTATTTGTTATATGCGTTGCCAATTGCATATGCCCTGGCAAGTTTTAATCTTCTCTGCCATTCTGGAATGTGGATATACATTGGGTCAACTACAAGCTGAAGTTTGTCTCCAATCATACTGTTCCGCTTTGCGTCTTTAATCATCCGTGAAATATAATCCGTTTCCATTTTGCCGGTAAATCCTTCTGCGTTCCGTAATTCCTGCATTTCCATTTCTGCTTCTTTCGCTGTTAAATAAACTCTTTTACACATATTTGTGTCCTCCTTATAATTTGTAATAAAATAGCGGCTACATTATTTTGTAGCCGCCTTTACATGTTCGTTTGCATCCTTACAGCTTTCAATTCCGTGACAACAACATCTGTCTCCACAATTAACACAAAGGTTGCATTTAATTTCTCTTACTTGTTTTTCAGTCATACATCTTTATTCTCCAACATATACTCATAATATTCGGTTTCGCTTGCAAATAGTTGATATTTCCCATTTACAAGTCCCATATAACCTTCTGGTGTATTATAACCATTCATTCTGTCTCCTTTCTAAAGCAATGCAGATAAGATTTCCGCAAAGCTTTTGTGATTTTTGTTTTGTCTTTTATTTCTCTTTGATGCAAGTTCTTCTGCATAGCGCATATTCTCATACGCAATCTCTGCTTCTGGTCTTGCATCTATGATTTCCATTCCGTTGTAAGCATGAAACACAATTGCTTTCTGCATCATTCCATTTCCTCCCTTGCATCATGCAAAATCCGTGTAATTTCGCTTTCTGATTTTGCTGCTTTGATTTTGTTAATTACGTTTTCGCTATAACAAAGCTGTTTTGCTATGCGGATAGCGTTGTATTTTGCGTTTCCCATTTTGTTATTCTCCTTTCTGTACATAAAAAGCAACCTACAAAATTGTAAGTTGCTTTTAACGATTCAAGTGGTAACTGTCAGAAATGGCAGCCTTTTAAAATTCATAATATCCGATGATTTCCGTATCATCCTCTTCTACTTCATTGTAAACGGGTGCATATTCTTTATCATTAGAGAAATAATGTTCTCCGTTCCATTTTGAGTTAAGAAGAATTACGCCATTTTCAAGAAATGTTTCTGTCCATGAGATTCCATATGTAGAGGATTCAGGAAACTTCTCTTCAAATTCTTCCTTGCTGATCGGTTCGATGATATCCATCTGTTTGCCTTCTGATGCAAGATACCGTGCGCCATTTGGAGCTTCTGTATAAGTTATTGTTCTCATTATGTTTTACCTCCGTTTCTTTTTTATTCTACATTAATAAAGTAAAGCCAACTGTTTTGCTAACATAGCTTTGCTCATATTATGAGTTTTGATTCCCTGTGGTTTCCGTGTTTCTGCCCGGACGCTATAAATCCGTGGTTGCTGTTTTGCCTTTGTTATTTCGTAGTTGCAATAAGCTGTGTGGGTTGCTTTTGCTTTTTCTGACATAGTTTTGTCCTCCTTTTATTTTTCCCAATAGTAATCCGAACCGTCCTCAAGATAAATCTGTAAGCTGGTTTCCGTTGCGGAAAAATCGGTTACTTTTGACATGTTTACCATGTTATTTTTATAGGCTTCTGTTTCGTTCGGAATATTTTTCAAAAGATCCGTATAACTTGCATTTGCCTTGTTATCAAGTTGACGTGTTACATCTTTTAGTTCAACCGTGATATATCCGTCTGCGTTTGTATAATAGCAGGCAATATCTTCGATTGGGATTGAATGATTTAACTGGGCAGATTTACCTATAAAAAATGCACTCGTAATGAGTGCTGATGTGGTGAGTATGTATGCTATTTTGCGTTTCATGATTCGTTTTCTCTTTAATTTTGGGTATAAAAATAGCACCCTTTGCGTTTGGGTGCTTGGGGTACGTTGGTTATATTTGACGCATTATTATTTGCCTTGTAATTGCTTTTTCTTTGCCTTAAGTTCTGCTATTTGCGCTTCGATTGAGGCAATTTCTTCGTTTGCCTTGTTATATTCTGCATCAGGTATCCATTCCATGATTTCGCTTGGTTGGACATGGAGATATTCGCAGACTTTATTTATAATGTCCGTATTCATTGGTTTGTTTTTTGAAAATTTAGCTGGCATATTTACAGAAATTCCAGCATCACACAATGATTTCCATTGCATATTTTTATCTTGCAATAATTTTTCTAATTTTTTGTACACAATCATATTATTTTACCTCCATTAGATACACCTCCATTCTATCACATAACTGTGTGATTCACAAGCAATTTGTGATAATGCACACTATAAAAGAGCAGACCTTTTGCGTTGATCTGCTCCTCTAACTATGCACTAATCCTGTAAACTTTCATTGATTCGCTTAATGTTATCCTCAAACTTTTTTTTGAGTTTTTCTATTTCTCCATTTTTAAGCAAATCTAAATAATCCTCATACATTATGAGTTCTTTGCGTAAGTCGTCTTTAAATTGAATATCCGTTGGCATATTGTCCATCCTTCCACCGCCTTCCTAGTTATAGTATAGCGGATTTATTGTATATTTACAAGCTACTTATTTGATATACATATCACAGAATACAGCCATGAAAAGCTTATTAAACTGTGCTTTACTTATTGCTGTATGAAGCGTACCGTCATTTACAATCTTTTTAGACTGTGCGTATCTTGCACCAAACATATCTGACATATTCTCAGCAAGTTTACTAACCTGTGCCTGAGAACATCCATCAATACCGAGATTCTCAAGAAATACTTTAATGGCAGTGAGGAAGTCACCACGCTTGTGCTCGTTAATCTTTTTAGTGTATGCGTCATGCATACCTTCCGGAATAAAGACATATGTATCTTTCATGGCTTTTGTAAGTGGTTCAACAATAGCTTTGTGTGCTGTTTCAGCCTTACGGATAGCATTATCTACTTCGAGCCGTGGGAATTTTTCAGACACTTCCTCTATAGATAATCCATTGTCAAGGTCATTCTGCCGATTAGCAAGAATGTTTTCAAGCTGTGCTTTGAGCGGTTTTATTTCAGCCTTAAATCTTAAATCTTCTACAGCTATAGCAAGTGCTGATTCTTTAAAAGACTGTAACTGTGCGGTTGCTTCTTTGTTCATTTTTGTGAAATTAATCTGATTCTTTGACATAGTGTACTCCTATTCTCCCATTTTACGCATGGGTGCAAAATTGTTTTTGTGTGAAATCCTCTGCTTTGATCCGACTTGGAACGGACTTTGAGCGCAGATCTGGTGCTCAAAGGTAGCATTATTTCAGACCTCCTAACCTTACCTAACCATGCCCTTTGGTCGTTTTCTGCTAGTGAGTAGCCGTCTTTCATTTTAGACACTTACGGCGTAACCCATACCTTAAAGGCTTATCTGCAAGCAGACTTCTAGCGTATAGATACAGTCCTTGTGAAATTTTCAATGTGCGTCCTGTATGTGCATAGTGTTCAATACACTACTTCCGGGCAAACGGTGTTATACAGGTTTAAAAAGTGTGGATTTTTTGCATGAAATATGCTAGAATAGAAATTGCTAAGTATAGCGTGTTTCATGCTATCCACTATGTAAGGGTGTAAGGTGTGCTAGACTTTGCACCCTATTTTTTCAAGTCGTTGTTGCTTGACTTGTTTAAAGTGTATCACATTTTCGTGTGATTGTCAAGTTGTAATTTTCCTGACCTTGCAAGGAAGGTTCGTTTTACGGTACTTCTTTCAACTTGTCTATATCTTATCACACGTTTGTGTGCTTGTCAAGGACTCTTTAAAAAATTTTAAAAATATTTTCGTGTGTGTTGCTATGTCCTTTCGACATTGAATATAGTATCACACGAATGTGTGATTGTCAATAATAAATTTCAAAAAATACGATAAAATTTTTATTCAAACATACGTTCGATTGTGTTCTGCTCAGATAGTCCAGATCCGATTGTGTCGAACAAATGTTCTATCCTCAAAAAGTCGGAAAAATGGAGAAATACCGACCTTTTATGTGTATAGGGGGTACTAAAAACCATGTTTACAACTTATTTTTTCTGAAATCCATATAGCAGATTCATCTCCACACCAACTCGAAAATCTAACTTCCAAAATCTAAATAAAATCAAGCAAAATCCCAAATCCATCACTTCTAACTCTATATCGTACCCAATATCGTCAAACCCCTTATTTTTCAACTATTTCAGCCACTTCACACCAAATTTTCAAAACTCCATAATACCAAAAACCATCCAACCAACTCAACTTTCTTCCTTATATATAAGCATTTTCACCGATAACCAGTTTTCACGAAAACTATCCAATAATCGTGACATAAATTCTCAGACCACATATAATTCAAAAATATAAAAATCTCATTTCTCATTTTTTTACACTCATCACTAACCACACACCATCAAATTTTCCAACCCATGATTTCTTAGACTAAATCGCACGAAATCAACTCATATTATGAATAATAATTTTTTCTTTAAAACCACAAACCAATAATTAGCATTCAATAATTTAAAAAATGGAGAATAATATATAAGAATAAAAGTTAAAAGGAGTACAAAATCATGGAAAACAATACAAACATAATGAATTTCATTTCAATTAATGATATAATTGCTATCGACAAGATAGATTTATTAATCAAACAAATTGAGGAGAGTTCTATGAAAGACAAAAACAAATGGGAAGTGCCTAAGTATACCAAATCCGAAATTAACAAAGCTGGTAAAATAATAGCTGATTCATCTTCTACGCCTAAAGAACGTGAAGAAGCTTTAATAATATTGAATAATTGGAGAGCTGCACATGCTTACCCATTACAAGTTATTTGTAGCAATCTTCGCCAAAAGAATCCAGATGCCATTGTTGTTCAAAGATTAAAACGTCTTGAATCAATAACAGGTAAGATACAGAGATTTCCTGAAATGCAACTTTACAAAATGCAGGATTTAGGTGGATGTCGAGTAATTGTTGATACTATAGAACAAGTATATAGTGCAATTAAGAAATATAAATCATCTAGGATAAGACATATTCTTAAACGTGAATATGATTATATTGCTAATCCTAAAAAATCAGGATATAGATCTTATCATATGGTATATCAATTTCACAGCGATTCTAAAGATACTTATAATAAGAATATGTTTATAGAAATTCAATTTCGCACAAAATTACAACATATGTGGGCAACTGCCGTAGAAATGATGGGAATATACACAAAGAGTAATCTTAAATCCAGTCAGGGAGATCAAGATATATTAAGATTTTTTACTCTTGTATCTTCTTTATTTGCTATAGAAGAAAAAATGCCAATATGTCCTAATACTTCTGATTTTGCTGATGAACTAATATCGGAAATTAAATCTCTTGATAAGAAAAATAATATAATATCTACTCTTAGCGGTTTAAATGTATCCATAAAACATGCAAGCAAAATTTATAATCAAAAAGATAAAAATTTATATTATATATTATTACTTAATTATGAAGAGATGACCGTCAATGTAAAACCATTTAAATCTTCTAATCTTGAAACAGCAACAAAGTTATATGAACGCATAGAACAAGAATCAGATCTCAATGTTGTATTAGTATCAGCATCTTCGTTTGAAACATTAAGATTAGCATACCCTAATTATTTTGCTGATATATCATATTTTGTTAAAAAATTAAGAACTGTAATTAAAAATTATGATGCTTAAATAATTATCATAAAATTATATTTATTAAACATTTTATTGTAAGAGACAGCTCAGTAGCTGTCTTTTATTGTATTATTTCAAAAAACAATAACATATAAACACATTAAATCATTAAATTTAATCCCAACATAGGGGGAGTTACTCAAAAATTACAGGCAATATTCACATAATCAACTTACTATGCCAATAAAAAGAAGCGACAAATTTATTACATAAGGACAGTACAACTACTGTCTTATTTTTTACGCAGAAAATAAAATCAAACAGAGAATATATAACCAAGAACTTATAAATCAAAATAATATAAGCACAAGAAAGGATGAAAAAATATGAACTCACAAACAGCATTACAAGTAACAGACTTTAATTTTTATGGAGACAACCTTATTGCACTCAAAGATAACACAACTGGTGAAATATATACAGCAATTAATTCAGTATTAAGAGGAATTGGTTTTATAGACAAAGACCAGATTCGCAAAAGACGTGACAAATGGATTAATGATCCAGTTATTTCTAAAGGTGTGGTAAAGTTCAACATACCTATGCAAGAGGTAGTGACTAAAAATGACACCACCCTATTAGACAAAGAAACATACTGTATTTCACAACACAAACTTCCAATAGCATTAGCAAAAATCAATATTACACCAAAAATGAAACAAACTCAGCCAGAATTAGCTTCAAAACTTGAATTATACCAAGATAAATGTGCAGATGTATTAGCTTCCGTGTTTATAGACCGCAAAACTGTTTCAAATATAAATATGCAGTCTATAACAGATGCTTTGACTTCAGTAACCAATACACTCACCACTCTCACACAGACAATGGCATCAATGCAGCAAGAAATAAATACTATTAAAGAAACTCAATCGGCTCAACCAAAATTATCTAAAAAGAAATGGTCATATTGGTCAACAAAGATGTATCCAAAATATCAGCTCTTAACAGATTATTTCCATATTACACACAAAGAGTTATATAAAAATCTATACAGTGAATTACAGAACACCTATCCTGATATAGACCTTAATCAAGAAATAGATGACTACTGCTATGAGAATAAACTTGAGTCTGCTTACACACTTGATGTAATAGAACATAACCTAACACTACGTAAATTATTTGAATCTGTAGTAGATAATCTGCTTAATAAATACAATTTAGCAGATACATACAATATCAATACAAAAATCCCAACTATATTTGATGAGGCATCATAGCGTGTCTCATTTTCTAGCTTAAATCAACACTCAGAGAAAAATAAGCCACTTTAATTTCATACCTCTACAAGTTATCACCTGATACATAAAAATTGAAATTCACCCTCAAAATCGTTAATTTACTCAGCTAATCCCAACATAAAAAATATATCCATACATCATATATTATTTCTAATTACTTCAATACCACTTCAAATACCACAATAAAAAGAGAATATATGAATATCCAAATCGTTTATTGCCAGATAGCTTTCATTTAAAAGAAAGGAAAACATTATGAAAATAATCAGATATTCAATGACAGGTTTTACACCGCAAAAGCAAACACATCATATCCGTATATTCGAAACATGGCAAAATTTGAATCCAAAAGATTATCCTGGAATGGAATATATTATGCAGCAACTTAAACAACAACACACTCTCTTCTACAACCAACATAAAAAAGATTTACAAGAAGGATTATGGTTTTTCATAGATGGTCACAAAAATAATCAATCTCTCAATCATCTCAAACATAGAGTTCCATGTTATGAAGCAGAAATTCCAGATGACATTATGGTATACGACTGCAATTTAGAAAAGATTGTTCCATTAACAAATCCGTTAGTTTATTGGGCTGGATGTTATGTACCAAAAAGATTATGTAACCAAATAACAAATATCAAAAGGAGAAAATAAAATATGATGCAAAAATATAATTTAGATTCAGAGATACCAAAATATCTCAAACAGAAAGAAAGTAATATATCTAAAGCAAAGAAGAAATCTAAGCATAAGCACCAGTATGAAGAATGTTTAATTCAATACAGATGGAATTTTAAAAGTAATGTATTTACACAAGAAGAAAAAGATAAAATTTATACATCATTGAGCAGTTACTGTGCCGTATGTGGGAAAATCAAAGGATATTTGCAAAACGGAAAATATCATACTGAAATTGAAGAATTACAAAAAGAAAGACAAAAAGGAAAACCGTATTGGGTTGGAATACCAGACGAAGAAATATATGAAAGATATCATGATAAATTACCAGTATTCTTTGTAGAGAATATTTTGAAAGATGAATATGTAAACTTAGAGGAGAATACCTAATGAATGGACGAAATCATAAAACAGTACCAGGAGAACCAACTAAATCATCAAAGGATAATAAAAGTCAAAATGGAATAAATAGAAACATTATTGTTTCAATAATATTAGGAGCTTTTTTGTTTGGGTTAGGTTGTGATTTACAATTACTTTCTGTTGGAAGCATAGGGATAGCATTAATAACTATATCAATATACTTAATTAAAAGAGGATAATTATATAGATGCATATGGAGATGATACAAATTATAATCAAAACAAAATTTAAAGAGTAATTTATGAGCGTAGCGAATAAATTACGAATAGTCTGTCTTGTTTAATATGTTGTTTATCTTAGTTCAGTTCAGTAAAGTAGGTCTGAACCCCCACCATTTTAAAAATTATTCTAATTCACTAGGGGATGAAACCCACTTTACTGAACGCTCGTCAAAGTCAATTCAATTATTTTTACTCAATTAGAGAATAATTAAATATCAAACAAAAAGGAGGAGTTATTTTTTGCAACAGAAAACAGAATATTTTACACGATTTCCAAACGATTACATTCAAGGAAATATTAAAACTAAATATGGAGTGAGCCGTAAATTTTATATTACTTATATTCTTATTGATAAGTATAGATCATATGAAAATTATAGTTGGATTACTCTTAGAAAAGTTTTGGATTTTTATGGATATAAAACTCATAAACGTAGACCAAAGGCAGTCCAAGAGATATTAGATGTTCTTGAATATATGATTAACAACAAAATGATTGAAGTGAAACAGGATCTTGATTCTCTTGGGTACGACACTGGCATTGAAATTAAAATCATTCCTGAAAATTTTGATTTTGGTAAAGATTTTTCAAAACTCACATCTTCTCAGTTTGATTTTATCATGATGAATGAATCTTCAATCAATAGAGAGAATATATTAGTAGCTTTTCTATATATTAATTCTTACATATTTGTAAGACAACGAGATAAAGATGGAAATGAATTATTATCTAAACCACAAGATAAACCAGAAGCATTTTTCAGAAGTATAGATACCATGTCTAAGGATTTGTCTATGTCTAAGGATACAATTAATCATTGTATTCACTATCTCACTTCTTCTATTGGAAACAAAGAACCACTCTTAATTAAAAAAGAAGTTGGCAGTGTCCAGCCAGATCCAAAAAAACCACCCAAAAATGTTCCAAATATATATGTATTAAACAAACAAGGATATGAGCAAGAAATTGAATGGGCTATTTCTAAAATGCTCGAAATTTATGAAGTCGATTCTTTTGGAGAAATCAAAAACGGCAACAAGTCGTAAATAAACCAGAGAATAAACATATGTAACCAATTAACGCAGCACTCAAAAGGAGTTGATTGCAATGAATAAATTATTTTTAAACAGTAAAGGAGAATTATTAAATGAACAGAACCGTAACTATCGAGTCAAGAAACCATAAATATGCAAATCAGGATGCAGGTATTATTTGCCAGTCTGATTTTAATACAGAATATGAAGGAAGTCACAACATGGTTGATAGAATTATAACATCTTGGAAAATTGATAAACAATATAGAAAAGAAAGTGTGAATGAATAATATGTATTGTGATTTATGCGGAAGGATTAATGGTCATCTTACTGGCTGTCCAAATGGCAAAGAAAAGGAGACTACATATCGTTGTTCTATATGTGACAATGGAATTTATGAAGGTGAAGAATATATTCAAAATAATTTTGGTGAATATGCACATTATGACTGTATAACCGGCATTAGACATTTATTGGAATGGTTGGGAACTGAAGTTAAAGAAATGGAGAAATAGAAATTTCATTTGGAGAATATATAAGTGAAACCATAAATAAAAGATAAAAGGAGGATTTTTATATGGTCAATTATGAACCAGAGTTAATGTACGCATTGGATTCTAAAGGTGAATATGCTGATTGGAAGAATGTTTACAATGTAAGTGGCAGTGACGTACTTTATTGTCCTATTTGTTTAGGAAGAGTCAAACTTTGGAATGGACAAGATCCAAACAAAACCTATCAAAAACAAAGATGTTTTCATCATATTGATGGAATGTGTTCACGAGAAAGCAGAATTCATTTTGCTTATAAAACATGGTTGCTTGAAAAAGGAAGGAAATTTAAAGTTGGAGAAACTATATATGAAGTTGTTAATTCAGAAATTGAAAAGACTCTTCATACCAAATTTGGTGATTATCGTCCTGATATTACTGTAGAAACCACAGAAGGGAAAAGCTTTTATATTGAAATAGCAGATACAAACAAGAAAACTGATGACTATATTGAAAAATGGGACGAACTTGGATGCGATGTTTTGGAATTAGACGTAAATGAGCAGCTAATAAAAGCAACAACAGCAGAGATTCCAGAATTTGATATCATTTACTCCTCTTCTACTGGTGAATGTTATATTAAACATTATACAAGGCAAGATTATGATGATTTAATTACAGAAAGAAAAATTTATTGGAAGCGAAAGGATCTTATTAGATATAAAATTCAATGGGAACGATTGGACTGGTTTTGGAGAAAACTTCAAGATTTTTATTCTGGAAATTCTAAAATTGATGTTTTAATTGAAGCATTTAAGCAGATGGATTCAGAAGATCAACGTTTTATATGTAAAAGGATGCGAGGAAAACATGCATCATTAAAATATGAATTAGAGAATAATTATACTGATAATCAAGATATTGAGACCGCTCGTTTACAACATATTAGTTCAGTGATAAGAAAATTAAATAAGGAGTTTGGATATAGTAGTTGCAATGAAGATGATCATACTCGTTTATATAGGGAGAAAAAGTGGATATATTTTAAAAGCACGGTTTTTTATATAAGAGAAAATATAACAGAAACAGATGTATATGATTATTTTCATCCAATTATGGAAAAATATTATAACCAATATACAATTCCTTATAGAAAAGAACTAAAAGAAAGAGAATTGTTAAATAAAAAGATTGAAGAATATATAGAACTTCAATTAAAGCCACAATTAGAAGAATTAAAAAGTCAAATTAATAATTGCAATAATAAAGCATGGAATATGGATTTTTATATAAACAATTCTGGGCATTACTGTTCAATTACTTTATCATTATTGGACTATTGGAGAAGTAATATAAAACCTTATATAGGTGATAAGAAGGATTTTGAAATTAAAAATGTTATCACAAAAGAAATGAATCGTTTGTATGAATTGGGCATAAAGGGATGTGATAAAGATATGCTAATTTTTTATTCAGATATTAGAATTATGGAGGAACGTTAATATGACAAACAATAATGGAGTTTACATACCATCTATTGATGCAAAGGATATTTATTTATCGGCACATTACATTGAGGAAAATCCAGAAGGATATAATTTAAAACTCAAAGATGGACAGTATAATTTACGAAAATTTATTAATACACTTGATTACAGTTTGGATCTTATAGAATTAAAGGATATTTATTATAGAAAATTTAGGAAACATGATTTTTCATTTAGAATTAAAAAGCACGATTATTCTGTGAATGTAATTAATCTTACATTCAAGTATTCTGTAAAAGAATGGAATCAGATGAACAAAAACACTTTTGTAAGACTTGGATATGATTACAGAGAACTTACATTTGAAGATGGTATTGCTAAAAATAGTAAAGGTGAAATTGTTGGAATTAAGACGAATGAAAAAATTGAAAATCCGATTGATATGCCAAAACCATTTGTAAAAAAACAGGTAAACATTTACGACAAAAAGGATAAATCTGTTATTAAAGAGATTCAAACTCAGTACTACAAAAAGGGTGAACCTAAGACGGTAAAGACAAATGCGGAACTTAGAACAGAATTATATAAAGATGGATTTATATGTAATGGTATTAAATATTGTCGAATGAAACGTTCTACTGGTTCTGCAAGAGTTGGTAAATGTCTTTTTATCAGAGAAGATTTATATGAACCAATTTTAAAGTTCAGTTCAGGTGGTCTTAAATACAATCAAGGTGATCCAATTGATTTAGCTGCATATGAGGGATATATTGCTCTCCCATCAAGTAGTATTATTGATACCATTCCAATTAAACCAGAAAATATTCTTTTAATTGATGATTATGATAGCATATTTAATGAGGACGTAATTGAAACTCATGATGAAGATGGTTGGTTAAAAACTACTGAAAAGAATTGTGAAATCACAAATACAATTTGGGACGGTCAGTCTCTTATGGATATATCTCTATTTGGTGATTATTCAGAATATGGTATGCTTCTACTTAGAAATCTAATGTTCAAGTCTTGTTGTTTCAACTGCAATATCCAACAATGGTTCAAAGATAATAATATAACAGATGTATCTCAGCTCAATGGTAAAACAAGAGCTACACGCATTGAAGATGTAAAATTAATTACCACACCTAACAGTATTAAATATTTAAAATTTAGTACATGGGATGAATGGCTTGACCACTTATATCCTGATTTTGGTGTTGTAAAACATGATAAGAAAACTCATTTCTTTAGTGGTCGTTTAGTGCAGACTCATTATCAATTACTCAATACTCTTCAGATGTCAAAAGATGAGGTAAGAGAATTTTTACAGGAATCGCTTGATTTTGCTCAAATGCTTAGAGATAGACCAGAAGTTGTGCGTTATTATATTAAATATCCTGATATTAATGAAATGTCACCTATGGATAAGCCTATGAGTAGTAAGAATGATGTGGTTTATAACTTAATGTGTGTGAATGATAATTTCACCAAGACAAAATACTATCAAGATTTTTTACACGATTTATTGGCATCATATTACAAGAATCTTAAAAATGGACATATTTATGTAAATGGCAATTACTCTACTCTTCTTGGTAATCCAATAGAGATGTTGCAGCAATCAATTGGTAAGTTTGAGGGTAAGAGCCAGATTGGAATTGGTAATATACATAGTACACGTTTTGAATATAATAAAACTCTTCTTGCTAGTCGTTCACCACATGTTACAATCGGAAACATTTGGCTTCCATATAATACAGAGAATAAATTGATAGATTGTTATCTCAATCTTACAAATGAAATTGTGTGCATTAACTCTATTGGAGAAAATGTATTGCAGAGATTATCGGGTGCTGACTTCGACAGTGATACAGTAATGTTGACAGATAATGAAAAACTCATTCGTGCAGCTAAAAGAAATTATCACTTATTTAAAACGCCAACATCGTTTGTAAGCTCAACAAAAGTTAAAAGATATTATACGCCTGAACAACAAGCAGATCTTGATATTAAAACATCTGTAAATAAAATTGGTGAGATTGTTAATCTATCACAAGAATTAAATTCTTTACTTTGGGATAAGATGTATCATGGTGCTACTTATGATGATATTAAGGAATTGTATTATGATATATGTCAGTTAGATGTTATGTCTGGAATTGAAATTGATAAGGCAAAGAAAGAATTTATTATCAACAACGGTAAAGAGTTAGATAAACTTCGCGCAAAATATGATGAGTTTGTGCGTGAATATGAAGAAAATGAAAAAGGCAAATTAGTAAGAGGTAAGAAACGTATGCCACACTTCTTCTCTCATATCTCTAGACAAAAAGGATATTATAATCCTGATAAGAAACATTATTGTAAATGTCACACTTCAATGGATTATTTACAGACCATTATTAATGGATTCAAAATTAAAAATCCATATAAGAAGGATTGGCTTCCATTTGTATCTATATTAGATAACTCTTTATTTAGAACAAATCGTGTAAATCAGAAACAAATAAATAAAATTTATAGTATTTTAAAAAGATATATAAATGAAAGAAAAAATATTTACGCTTCTGATTCAGATACAAAAGAAGATAAAAATGAAAAAGCGAGCAAATTAAGAGAAGACCTTATTTCCGACATTGAAGATGAAACAATTGGATTTTCTACATTATATCGTCTACTCTCTTCTCTTGAAGATAAAGAGAATTCTCAAATCAAAAATCTTTTATTAGAAATTATGTATCTCTGTGGCAATGATAGTTTCAATAAAGCTATTATCCAGTCGAAACATGAAATTTCCCAATTAGAAGAAAATGGTACTGATATTAAATTGTTTGATATTAGCTTCAAAATTACAAAAAAACAGGCAAAATGCGAAATCAACAGCCAATTATAGTTCTCATATGAGAGCGAAATTTATTTTACATAGGAGAGGGTAGTTTTCTATTTATTACTTTTACGATTACTACCCTACTCTATTGTAAAATTCTATAGCTGTTATTATAGCAAAGGAGGAATTACAATACAACAAGAAAAAAAATATTATAATCAAAATGATATTGCAAATGAAATTCGTGATAGGATTGATTGTTCTTCAATAGATGTACTTCGTGTACTTAATTCATTGGGTGATGTGGTAAAGGATAAATTTGGTGATAGTGATGATTATGTTGAATTGAAAATATTTCCTGGACTAAAATTAACTTCAAGATATATACCACCAGAACAATCAAAGTCCAATCTTAATCTAAAAAGCAATTCTATTTTATCTATTACATCGGTATTCACTGATGATTTTCGCAAAAAAGTTAGAGAATTACATAATAATTTAGAATGAAATCAGCTTTTCTTAGCTGATAAAACAGAGAATATATAATTGTAATTTTCGTCTAACACATGGATATATTTTAGTTGCTGTGAAGCCATGTGAAAAACTTGTGTATGTGTGTAAGAAACCAAGTGAGTTCAGCAAGCAAAAACCTGTACCATACATATTCTGTGGAAGTAATTTGAAGGCTATTATCATTATGATACGTGAGTCAAAGGCATTTTCAAGCAGAACAATTCTAAAGATCATTTCTAAGATTGGTACATATTCATATTGTACTTCTCTTCTTATATGCGTCGGTGACTGTGCTACAATTCTTGCAGTATGGTTGCCGATTATTCTCAAATATATAGCTGGCAGCAGACTGGATGTTTGAGGGAGTCTCATAAACTCTCGAAGCTTGGTTCGATTCCAAGGCGTAGCAACTCGGTTGGCTTGACAACCATTAAGATAGCATATCGTGAGGTATGTAAAGATAGTCTTACACGCTATCGCTGTAGAAATATAGTCAATTCAAGCAAAACTGACATATCGGAGTCTCAAAAGGACTCGTTTCGTATCGGTAACGAAGTAAATCCTATACGGAAATAGTATCGTGAAATAAGGGATGATAAGCACATTCAGGGGCGACCGCTGAGAATGTTGTTTTTGACCGCAAATCAAATAATCCATGCAAACTTATGAAGATATGACGATGAATCAGGAGGATATATAGTCTGAGTGCTTATTACACGATGGCGATATCCATTTATGTGAGTGAACTGGCAACAGCCTAATTAGCTTATGTGAACGTTTAGTAGGGATGATAACCGAAAGATATGATGGTGTGGAGTATTCTTATTCTCAAAAGGAATTGGAGCTTCTGGTGTTGCACATCATCTGTATGAATAACTTTCTATGTATGTGATTTAATAACAATTGATAGCAAAAATCAAAAATTATTGGATAAATAATTCTTATCAAATTATATAAAAATATTACAGCGAAAGTCAACATCTATGCGTATTGAAAGCGGTTTAATAGTGTAATCTTTGGATAATACACTCACTGAGAAGTCTCGCAAGGCTTTAAAGTGTTTGGTCGAATCTGCACAGTTCTCTTAGCGGAGATTTATGGCAAGGCATTGTCGATGGAATGAGGACATCAGAGTAGATACGTAGAAATAGAGATCAGCCACTCTATAAACAAGGCAATCGTGGGAAATACTATATGTGTGCATTAGCAGCATATGGTGGATAACGAGAGAATATATAATGCTCGTAAAGATTTCTGAATGTGCGTATAATCTCAGCGCATGTAAAATGTAAGGATCTCATACTTTGGTATGGGATTTTTTATTTTGGAACTTAGCTCAGTCTGGCAGAGCACCTGGCTTATATCCAGTTTGTCGTGGGTTCAAATCCTACAGTTCCAACTACTATCCTACTCTATCGTAGGAAATAAATCAAGAAAGAAGTGAAAATTATTAAACAGATTTCTAAAAGCGAAATTGAAAAATTATTATCTGAAGGTGTAATTAGAAACACAAGACGAGGATATGTAGATCGGAATGGCGAACAGGTCGGCTACTATCGTACCAAAGGTGTTGCAAGAAAACGTTACATCGAAGATAAATATGTTAAGTAGGTTCTGCCTATGAAAAATCGAATTGAGTATAAAGGTTTTTATATTGACAGAACAGAAAATGGCTATCGCATTAGCAGAAAAGAAGATACAGAAAAGCATACTCATCTCTCAAATCTTAATCCGTCATATAGGCTTATAGACAATGTAGTATCAAATAAAATTCCGACTCGTTGTGGATGTTATTATTTGGAGTCACATATTCGTTTGAGCTATGATGAAAATTATATTAGGAAGATTCGTGAGTATATCAAAGTGAAACAGAATAAAAGTAAACAAATGTATTACAATCCTGGCAGAAAACGTTCTGGTGGGAATTTTTAATTTTATGGAGGAAAAGGAATTATGGTAGATAGTAAGATTAAGAAAGCAACTGTTAGTGCTGCTAAGAAGAATATTACAGCAAGTGGTGTACGAATTGAGAATGGAGTTTTTGTGGACGATGAAGGTTCTATCGTAGAACGTATTGCAGAGAAATTACCAGAAGGCACTACTATTTTTGATATTAAAATAAGTATTGAGATTTCAGACGAAGAATCTGATTCTGAGGAATAGAGAGTAGGTGGACATTATAATCGACTTACATAGATTAGAAAATGAAAATGAGGAACAATTTATATTTAGACTTGGGCAGGCAAAAGATTCTGGAAACTTGGATATGAGTTGGGATGAAATCGCCAACATAATTAATAAAGAGTTTAGATCTGACGAATCTGAATATCGCAGCGAAGCTGCATATAGAAAGCCGTATCAACAAGCCAAAAGATACTTTGAAGCAAATGTATTTAAGACATTTTCAGATAAAGACACATATTTTAAAGAATTACAAATTCAGAAAGATGCAGTTTATAAAGAAAAACGCAAATTATATGACCAACGAAGAGAATATAATAAACTTTTAACATCTGATGCCAGAGCAGAACATCTTAATGAAGAACTTGTAAAGGCGGCAAATAGATTAAATGAAGATCAACCTCTCATATTTAATGAAAAGTGGTTTAAACCAAATATTCACAAAGAAGCTATTATGTTTTGGAGTGATTGGCATTATGGTATGACTACTGATAATATTTGGAATAAATACAATACTCAAATTTGTAAAAATCGTGTTAAAGCATTTGTTGAAATGTCAAAAGAATTTATTCGACTGAATAATATTGATATATTAGACATTGTTATGCTAGGTGACGCAGCACATGGCTCTATACACACAGGTTGTAGAATTCAGTCTGAAGAAGACACTTGTGATCAGCTTATGCATGTCTCTGAAATTATGGCAGAAGCAATTAACGATTTATCTAATGTTGTAAATCATATTGCTGTATATTCTTGTTATGGTAATCATATGAGAACTATTCAAGATAAAAAAGAATCAATTCATTCTGACAATATGGAGAAAATAATTCCTTGGTGGATTGAGCAACGTCTACAGAATAATTCAAAGATAGAAATCAAATATTCCGAATATAAAGAATTTACTAAACTAAATGTATTAGGTAAGAATATTTGTTGTGTACATGGTGATTTAGAAAAAGATTTTAAGCAGATTGGTGTAACAATTAATACGCTATTTTCTCGAAAGTTTGGCGAAACAATTGATTACACTGTATCGGGAGACAAACACCACTTGGAAGAATTTGAAAAATTTGATATTGAAAGTATTTTGATTCGTTCTTTATGTGGTGCAGACGAACATTCTAATAATGGTAGATTATACTCTCGCCCTGGGCAGACATTGATGATTTTTAACGATGTCTATGGTAGAGAGGCTACATATAATATTCCATTAGATATTGTAGATTAAAATACTAATTTCAAGACAAAGTAGACCAAGTACGAGTGACTTGGTTTTTATATTATGCATAAGTAACTATGAAAATTGGGCTATTCTTCTACTTTTGAATAGTCCGATTCGGTGGATATTGTGATGTTACTGTCACAATATGTAATAGCCCGTGTATGGCTTAGAATAATACACAATTGTAAGTACGAGGGAGTGGACTCGATTGAGACACTACCCTCTTTTATATTAAACAAAATTCGGCAAATATAACAAGTGCTGAAAATAATAAAAATAAAGGATAATAAAGGAGAAAATTAAAATTATGAATAAGACAGATTTAATAAAGGTTGTAAAAGAGACAGTTTCAGAGGTATTAGAAGGAGTTACAGTAAAAGATACTGCTGTATTTGTAGATGCTACTATTAAGGCTATTCAGGATGCGGTGGTTGCTGGCGAGAAGGTTCAGCTTGTAGGGTTTGGTACATTCGAGACTACTGAGAGAGCTGCAAGAACTGGTAGAAACCCACAGACAGGAGAGACACTTGCGATTCCAGCCTCTAAATCACCTAAATTTAAGGCAGGTAAGGCTTTCAAGGATGCAGTTAAGAATGCTTAATTGATTGGTGGTGAACTCTTTGAATAAAAATAAATATGAAGATATTCAGATGATTGACCTTGAGGATAAGGTTGATGACATTATCTCTATTTATATCAATAGATTATATCATACTGATAAAACAGTTGGTGTAATTGTAAATAAAGAAATTGCAGAGTACATTCTTGACAATCTTATTAGACTTGATGAGACAAGTATTAAAGAGATTGATCTTGTAGACTATATGAATATTGGTGAATATCTTGTATCTGTTGATGACAACGGTGTAATCACTGTTGTTCCTATTGAGGACTTTGGTGTTCTTGATAAAACAGATATTTTCTACATTGATATGGATGGTGATATTGAGCAGAATATCATTGATTATTGTGTAAATGAGGATAAAGAAGTTATTCTGTTTGGTCTGAAAGATGACTGCGAATGTGAAAACTGTCCTACGCATGATGAAACTTATTTACATACTTCTGAAAACGAAGATGGAAATACTCACGGATTTACTGCTAGTAAGTCAGATGGCGACTCTTATATGAGTTATTCTTACTACTCTAGCGATGAGTTAAGTCATGAAGATATTCAGAAGATGTTAAAGGCTTTTGGATTTTAGATTTTTGGAGTGTGTGGTGTATGCTACACACTCTTTTTGTATGGGTAGGTATGCAAATGGCTGAAGCAAGCGGTCTGTAAAACCGTGACCTACATGGTAAACATTGTGTGTTCAAATCACACCCTACCCACTAATAAAATAATTAACTAAAAAGGAGGCTGAAATATTGTCAAAAGAGAAAATAACAAGGGTGAAATATTTCACTCCTGATAAAGAGAAATTTATTTATGAAGAGAACTGGAAGAAATATGAAAAATATTTACAATCTAATATCATCAAAAATCGTGATGTAAAAGATACTACATACAAGAGATATAAAGGTTTGTTTCGACATTTCCTCATGTGGTTAGGAGAAAATTATGGTGAATTAGATTTATATTCTGATGAATTCATGGAAAATGCAGTTGATATTATGGAGGCATATATGCTTTTCTGTCAGGAGACATTGATGAATCATAAGAAGATAATCAATATGAAAATTTCTGCTGTAAGTTCATTCTATATTTGGTCTATGAAGCGTGGATTTGTTAAATATCATCCTTTTGATGGTAAACTTGACAGAATGAAGAAAGCCAATGAGGAACAGATTCTTAATCATTACTTTTTAAATGATGAGCAAATTGCAGCTATTAGAGCAGATTTGTATAAGACAGAGAATAATAAATGGACAATACAAGACCAGTTATTATTTGAAATCGCACTCTTCTCCGCTAATAGAATTGGTGCTTTGGAAAAACTTACGGTATCTTCTCTTGATTTGGACAATATGGTATTTGAGTCAATACGTGAGAAGGAAGGATATCGTGTGGAAGTCTCTTTTGATGACACTTGTAGAGATATGCTTGAAACATGGTTGTCTATGAGACATGATGGCTATGACCATCTTGAATGTGATGCATTATTCATTCACAAATATAAAGACAAATGGCTTCCATGGACACAAGGTATGATTCACGATAGAATGAGAAAGTTTGGAAGAATTATCGGTATACCTGATCTACATTGTCATTGCATCCGTAAAACTTCAATAAATAAAATTTATGAAGATACTGGTGATTTAAACCTTGCATCACAGTGGGCGAACCATAAAAATAGCTCCACGACTCAAATGGCATACATCAAACCTGTCTCAAAGACAGAATTAAGAGATAAATTAAAACTTTTGAAGTTCAAACAGAAAGAACTTGAAAAGGAAGCTGAAAAAGAAGGTATTTAGAAGACACTGACAATCCCGATGAAACTTTCGTCTAACATCATTTTTCCACTATCAAACAGAGAATATCTCAATCTATACAATACAGAGAGGTCGCTCCTCTCCTTGTTGTTGGGGTATCGCCAAGCGGTAAGGCACAGGAATTTGACTCCTGTATTCGTAGGTTCAAATCCTACTACCTTAGTTAGATTAAAAGGAAACGAAAAAATAAAAGAAAGGAGTACATATAATGGCTTATTTACAGGTTACAGAAAATGACTTACAAATTGGCGATGTATTAAGCATTACAAGTGATAATGGTAAAACTTTAAAAGCTTTACAGATGCTTATTGGAAATCAGACAAAAGCAAGTATGAGTATTGATTTTGATAACAATTGTCTTGTTTTTAAAGTAAATGATACAGATATGAATTTACCACAATTACAGTGTAATTTGTCGAAGTATACTATTAAAAATATGATTTGCGGATTAAAAGAATTTTACAATTTATTAAGTGAGGAGGCAACAGAATAATGAAATTGGCACAGAAAACAGAAATTAACGAAGACGTAATCACAGTAAGTTTAAATGTTGAAGAATTGGGTGATAGCGTAAGAGATGCTGACACAGAGAAAAATCAGTTACATAATTTCGTAAGATATATCGAATATAGCCAGATTGACTTCTCTGGGAATTTGAAACTTTCAGATACAGGAATTCCTGTGATTGTTACTGATGAGCCAGATGGTTCTACTATTGAAAAGGTTACAATCTCTGATTTAGTAAATAAAAAGTACACTCTTGATGAAAACTTATCTATTACACTTTCTATTGATATAAATAAAATTCCTACTACTTCTCTTGGTACAGTGTTTAATACTCCTGAAAAGTTAGGACAGGCAATGGCAGTTCTTTTCTTGGAAAAAGTGAAAGCTGCAATCACAACAAAATTAACAGAAATTAGAGCATTAGCTAACGATTTTGAAGCGGAAACTTCTGTTGTATTATAATATATTATTAAGGAGTAGTGTTAAATTTTGAAAAAGAAAATTGATAGAGAATATGGTACTCAAGATAGAAAAGAGATGTTTTATCTGATTGATAATGGCATCTCTTTTTTGTTTGCAAAAACTGATGAAAATGGAGTAACCACTTGGAAGTTTAAGAAGAGTAAAAAATTATTCCAATCATTATTAGATTATTATTCAAACAGAGAATAAATAAATGTGCAAAGGAGTAGAGAATCATGGGAAAATTAAAAAAAGTTATAGATAAAGAATTTGTTAATATAGATTTAGATACTAATACAAATGGTAATATTGTTTGGTCTACGTGTCCTGGGAAAAAATGTGCAGTTAAATATAACGGGAAAATATATCAAATTAAAATATTATCCTATGATAAAAATAAAAGAAGAGTTCATATGATATATAATGAAAAAGAATATGATATGACAACTTCTAATTTAATAAAAGGTAATATCGGATTATTAATTGGATATATAACTACAAATTTTAAATATAGAATTGGTGATACTGTGAACGGATATAAAATTTTATCACAAGAAAGATTGCCAAGAAAAAATGGGAAAACGTATAGAGCTTATAAAGTTGAATGTATAAAAGATGGATATATTGGTACTGTTGCAGAAACATCTTTAGACAAAGGTGATGGATGTCCTGTCTGTGGTAACAAAATAATTATCAAAGGTATAAATGATATATGGACAACTAATCCTGAATTGGCAAGTTTATTAGCAGATCCAGAGAATGGCTATAAATATACACAAAAATCTAATGCTAAATTAGATTGGAAATGTAAATATTGTAATTCATTAGTAAAGAATAAAGGAATTGATGTCATTGGAAGAAATAATCACGTTCCATGCCCATATTGTAATGATGGATTTTCATATCCAGAAAAAATAATGAGTAATATATTAGCTTTCTATGATATAGATTTTGAGCATCATTATAACATAGGAAAACAAACCTTTGTATTTAAAGATAAACCATATAAGCTTGAATATGATTTTTATTTTGAACTTGATGGAAATAAATATATTATTGAAATGGATGGTGACTTTCATAATAAAGTGCATTCAAAATCTGAATATACAATAGACGACATAAAAGAAATAGATAAGAAAAAAGATATTCTTGCGTTAAAAAATGGAATAACAATGATAAGAATAGATTGTTCAATAAGTGAATTTGATTATATATTTAATTCTATAAAAAATAGTATTTTAGATAAACTTTTTGTTTTATCGAAAATTGATAAAGTTGAAATAAATAAGAAAGCATATTCAAGTAATATAGTTGATGCATGTAAATTATATATGACAAAAACCAAAGACCTTAATTCTATATCAAAAATATTACATATACCGTATGGAACTATTTATAATTATCTTAAAAAAGGAGCAGAAATCGGATTGTGTAATTATGATCCAAAATTTAGTTTAAAATATAAAGGTAATTTAGGTTTTGTTGGTACATATGAAGTTGTGATATAAGGTAAAACAGAAGTTATTCTATAAAATAATGGGTGGTACTCTTCCACCCTATTATGGGACGTTGGACAAATGGTTAAGTTGACACCCTTTCACGGTGTAGATGCGAGTCCGATTCTCGCACGTCCTAGTTTGAGGACTCAATGAGAAAGGCGTTATCATTTTGGAATTTTTTCAAATATTAATTCTCTTAGTTTGAGTTGATATTTATCATAATGTGAATTCCAATTAAAATCTTTTGTATTATCTAAGATATCTTGTTTGAGATTTTCGAGTTGCTGTTTATCTGTTTTATGCTTCATGATAATCGGTAATTCGTTAATCTCGTTCTCATAAAATAAAATGGTTGCAATAATACAATTCTTATTGGCAAACAACGCAACTAATTCTTGTTTTGTACCCAATACAATTTCAGCAATACCTACTACTCTATTCGTAGTCATAGCTTTACGAAGAAGTTCATATTCGATTTCTGACTCCATTTCAGGAATTAAATAATATGATTTATCTATGAGTAGGTCTGATATTTCCTTTGATTTACAGAAATATTTTATTGAAAGTGTTCTATCTTTGTTTGATGTAATTGATTCTATATCATGTTGTTCCAAAATAACATACTTATCTTCTGCATATTTATATCCTTTTACAATATCTTCATTGTGGATTTCTTTATTACAAGATGGACAAAATTTGATATAACGCACTCTTTCCTTTGAATCTTTGCAGAGCTGATTAAGTTCTATTGAGTTATTATGAGATACTTTGACCATTTTTATAGGAATATATAAGTCTTTGAATTTGATTGCTGTTTTATATGATGTGTTCATTGGTTACTCCTTGGGTTTTTGATTAGTATGTGAAGAAATTTTAAAAATATTACCTGGATATAGGACAATTTGGTAGTCCACTAGTTTTGGGAACTAGACGTTGTAGGTTCGAGTCCTGCTATCCAGATTTCATGCGGCAAGCCTGATGCCAAAACCTATTTTTTGGATGCATACGAAACTTAGGCGTGTAAGCTCAACACTTACTACCGCCCTATTAAATTATCCGTAGGCAACAACTACGCAGATCATTCTGATAAAGTCGTAATGAAAATAGTTTCATTTAGTTTAGAGAAAGATAATTTTTTTAAGAAAGAGTCATTTCCTTTGGAGGTGGCTCTTTTTGTTATGTAGTATTGGCAGAGTTGGCATTGCACCTGATTGCTAATCAGAGGCAATCGTTTATTCGGTGCATAGGTTCGAGTCCTATATACTACGCTCATGCCGTGTGTCCGATTGGTCGAGGGTGCTGTCTTGAAAACAGTCTGGATGTAAAAGTCTTTGGGGTTCGAATCCCTAACACGGCGTTCTAAATAAATTGCACTTTCATTGGAAATTTAATATCGGAATTTTGAGAAGTCATTTCGTATGAAGTGGCTTCTTTTTTATATTGAAATAAAAGGAGGTGGTCGTTAGTTTGGCTACGACAAAAGAGACACAGCCTACAAAATTAACGGCTGCACAATTAAAGAAGAAAGTTGAAACACAGGAAGAGAAAATCAAGTCTCTTAAAGAGGGTGCTTGGTGCTATATGTGTGATACACATAAAGCAAGGGATAAATTTTATGTAAGTACTGATCCAATGAATAAAAGTGGTCTTACTCCAATTTGTAAAGACTGTGCAAAAAAGATAGCGTTAAGAACTACAAATGGTGTTGATCAAGAACCTACAAGGGAATCAGTACAACTTGCCCTTAGATATTTGGGGAAACCTTTTCTCGAAAAGGTATGGGACTCAAGCATTCAGGAAGTTGAGAATCTTGCTTCTGGAAAAGTTAAATCTAATGTATGGACAGCGTATGCACGTCAAATTGCTATGCCAAATTATATAGGACTAACATACTTTGATTCAGACCATTTTGTTAAGGATAAAACCGAAAATGAATCAGTAAAAGAACTTACGACTGAGGAAGAATTAATTGAATCTCATGCAGGACTAGATACATATGATAGTTTCTTAAAGAACAAAAATGATGTTATTAGGTTGCTTAGTTATGATCCTTTTGAAAAAGAGGATATAGCTGACCAACCTTTCTTATATTCGCAATTATTAGGGCTATTAGATTCTAGCGAAGACGCTAATGAAGATATGATGCGTACTTCTTCTGCTATTTCTATTGTTCGTGGATTTTTACAGCAGTCTAAAATTGATGACACTATATCAAAGTTGATGTGTGACATTTCTAATATTGAACGAAATTCTGCAACAATTAAATCCCTACAGGAGAGCAAAGGTAAGATCACTTCTGTTATTACAAGTCTTGCACAAGATAGTTGTATTTCATTAAAACATAATAAAAATGCTAAAAAAGGTGAAAATACATGGACTGGAAAAATCAAGAAAATTAAGAGTCTTAATCTGCGAAGTGGTGAGGTCAATGGTTTTGATATTGATACATGTAGAGGTATGCAACAGGTTCAGGAAATCAGTGATGCTTCTATTATGAAACAATTGGCACTTGATGAATCTGAGTGGTCAGATATGGTTTCTGAAATGCGTGTCGTTAACACTGGTCTTAGAAAAGAAAAGGATGCTTATCAAGAAATTAACAGAATATTATTAAGAGAAAATCTTGATTTAAGAGATACATTAAAAGAAAACAATCTATTAAATGAAGAACAGTTAAAAGATTTAAAAGATGTATATTCTGTCTTTGCAGAGTTTGATGAAGTTGAAGAGTCTCCTGACGATGAAACAAAGGAGGTTACTGAAAATGAATCAGAATAAGCAAATGATTATGAATTATTATCAGAATGAAATTTTTGATTATGATAAAGATTTTTATAATCAATATGGAATATATGTAAAACCACATGGTTATTCTATCTCATCTCGTAAAATTGAGTCTTATATTCAAATTGCTGAAATTCAAAAATATCTGCAATGCAACCCAGTAAAAGCTATAGATCTTTTTTTCAACATAGAGCTTTTAGATGGGCAGGCACTTCTTGTACAAAGAAGTTGGGTTTGTCCAAATGTACTTGCTGTATGTACTCGTGGATATGGTAAAAGTACAGTTATTGACCTTGAGATAATGTCAAAAGATATGTGTTTTTGTAATGTATGGACATACATTGCAAGTGGTACAGGCGGTCAGGCTGAACAAACTTTTACTACTTTGGAACGACTTGCCAATGATAACATTGATACATTTTACGGTTCAACTGGTTCTTTATTTAAGAACGAGATTGAAATTAAAAATGCAGCAGGTGATGGATTTTCACACTCGTCCAATGGTTTTTCCTATTCATGTTATAACGGATCTATGACTAGGACATTGAACGGAAATATAGATGCAAAAAGAGGTATGCGAGGCACCGTAATTTTTGACGAAAGTGGTTTCTTGTCTGATGAAATGATGAATGTATATGGTGCATTCGCTGTTGTAAATAAAAGTTTAAAAACAGGTAAAGATATAGATGGTAATTCAATTGATCCTATTCGTCAAAGATGTTTGCCAAGAGATTTATCGTATCAAAAATATTATATCAGTTCAGCTTCTTCAACTGATACTCAGTTTTGGAGATTGTATCGTGATTTTTCTAAGCAACAAATTATGGGAAATCCAGATTATTGTGTTTTACATATAGATTGTGAGCAAGCATTTAAACCAACTCTTAGAGGCGAATTAGTTACTCCTCTTCTATCTCGAAATACTGTCGAGTCCGAAATGAGGACAAATCCAGAAAAAGCAAGACGTGAGTATTATTGTATTTTTACTACTGATGCTGGCACGGATGCAATTATTCGTAGAGGTGTTATTACACGAAATGAAGAAACTAGGAAACCTCTTCTCTATAATGATACAGGTGATAAGAAATTCGTTATCACATATGATCCAGCTAGAAGTCGAGATAATTCAGTAATTCTTGTTGGAGAAATTTATGATTATGAACAAGTAGATGGTAGTATTGATAAAAGAATGCGATTAGTAAACTGTATTAATCTTATTGATGTTGGTAAAAAAATCAAATCTCCTATGCAAACACCAGATCAGATTGAATATTTAAAAAAAGTAATTCTTGATTATAACGGTGGAGCTGACGCATATGGAAATATTGTTGGTGTATACATTGATGCAGGTAGCGGCGGATCTGGTGTTAATATAGCTGATTATTTGATGCCAGATTGGACTGACGCAGCAGGTATTGTTCATAGAGGTTTAATTGATAAAGAATATTCTGCTGATTATGTAAAGAAATTTCCAAATGCAGTAGATAAAGTTCATCTAATGTCACCTACTGGTTATAAATCTGAAATGTATGAAGCAATGATTGAATTGATGAATCAAGATAAGATTAGTTTTACAGCTCAATATGATCATAAGGGTTATCTTACTGTATTTGATGTTGATGAGAAGAAATTGGCAAAAGAAAAAGAAAGAATTTCTAATGAACTTAGAAAACAAAAAGTAAACGAGAAAGAGTTTGAAACAAAACTTAATGAAGAATTAGAAAAAATAGAATCAGTTAATACCAAAACCATTAAACTTGATTGGCAAGATGAAATAGCTCTTGCTAATATTGATGCTCTTAAAGAAGAACTTGTGAATATGGTTCGTAAGAAAAGAGACTCTGGAAAAGATTCATTTGAATTAACACCAGAAAAGGCTAATAAGCTCCACGATGATCGTGCGTATACGGCGTGTATGGCTTCTTACGCTCTTATGTGTGAGCGTAGAAAGGCTATTACAAATAGAAAACGTCCAACCGAAGATGCTACAAGTTTCATCAATAAGCTTACAATCCGTAAAGCAAAATATAATTAAGGAGGTGCGTTACCAAAAATGCCTAGACCTAAGAAAGCAGATGCAAATTCTAATGCACCTGCTAAAATAAATAATTCACAGAAGAAAACCACTTCTTCTACTCCAAAACAGCCAACCGCAAATGAAATGCGTGAATGGTATGAGAAAAATAAAAGTAGACTTGAACGTTACGAAGATGCAACAAGTGCTATTACAAGTCTTCGAGATATTCAAAAATCATCCAGATATACATCAATTAGTAATTACTCAAAGGAAGATGTAAAATCATACATAAAGAATATTTCTTCTAATGAAAAGAATCTACGAAGCCTATCTCGTTATCTCTATTATCGTTCAGAAATCTATTATCGTCTTTGCAAATATTATGCAAATCAGATTGATCTTACAATTCGTAATATAGTTCCCCCATTTATAATCTCAGGTAAAAATGATGTGCAATCCACATTACAAAAATATCAAGAAACAGTTGATATAGTTGACACTCTAGGATTAAATTATGAGTTTCGTAAAGCTGCATCTATTACTTTAAGAGAAGATGTATTTTATGGATGTGCTTATTATACAGAGGGACAAGGAATGTTTGTTCTTCCATTAGATCCTGATTATATGAAAATAGCAGGTATGTTTCCTGATGGTTCATTTGCAGGAGCTATGGACATGAGTTATTTCCGTAGCCATCAAGAACTTCTTGAATATTGGGGCGAACCGTTCAATAGTATGTGGAATACATATCAGAGTACAAATGAAAAATATCAGTTAATTCCCGAAGAATATAATGTATGTATTAAATTTAGGTCTGAAGACTGGGAGACCATCGTTCCCGTGCTTACACCTATATTTTTATCATTGATTGACCTCATGGATGCCTCTGATTATCAGGCGGTTCAACAGGCAGCTAATATTTATAAATTAGTGTGGCTTGAAATGAAAACTATGGGTAAAGATGTAGATGATTGGACTGTGAATCCAGATATAATGATTCAGTATTTCAATCGTATGCTTGAAGAAGCATTACCGCCTTATATCTCCGCTGCTATTGTTCCTGGTGAATTACATGAGATAAGTTTTCCAGATGACGCAACAGGTGATGTTACAAAGGTTGAAAAAGCCACAAAGGAAATACTTAATACCGCTGGTGGTGCTCAGATATTAAACCTAAACTCTGCATCGAATTCTACTGCTTTTAAATATGGTGTACTTGCAGATTCTACATTTTCTATTTCAACTCTTATTCCACAGATTCAAGCGATTGTAAATCGACTACTATCTAATTGGATATCTGAACCTTGTAAGGTTAAATTCTTTGATGTTTCTATTTATCAGAAGGATGATTTTAGAAAATCAATCTTGGAATCATGTACTAATGGATTACCAAACAAAATTCTTTATAACACATTAAATGGCGTATCTGAAAAAGATACGTTATCTATGAACTTTTTGGAAGAAGACTGTTTGCAGCTTAGTTCAAAATTCAAACCGCTATCTAGCACTTATACTCAGACAGGCAATAATAAAGGCGGTGGTCAAGAGAAGGATGATTCGGAACTTACAGATGCTGGACTTCGTACAAGAGACGAGAATTTAAATGATAAATAGGAGTTGGTGGAATGAATCAAAAATTTATACAGACACAAGATGCACCTACTGCTACTCTCCTATCCCAATTAGGATATCAACAGGTGCAAAATTCTAATGGTATTTATGTATTTTTGAATACTGATACTCTTCGGTTTTCAGAAAATATAGATATAAATAAATTAAAGTATACAAATATGCTTACATTTTAGTCGTCTTCCTTGGGCGACTTTTATTATGTCAGAAAGGAGGAAAAGACTAAGTAGATGCCAAAGGTTATTAAAAAGAAAATTTTAACTGAAGATGATTTACTGAAATTCTGTCAAGAGCAGAAATTTGCAAAATTCAGTTCTAAAGATACTGGCTATCAGTTGGCTTTAAAAGTACCTACTACTTTCGAGGTAGATGATACCGTAGACGAAAATCATCGTGGAATGATGCGTCTTAAATTCAGAATTTTTCATACAGGACTTAACAGAAATAAGAGCTATGTATCAAAGGAATCTGCTGAAAAGGCAATGAATACAATTGCTGACAGACCTGTGTTGGCAGCAATTCATCAGCTTGACGATGGTAGTTGGGATTTCGAAGGACATGAGATGGAAATCGTTAAAGATGATAAAGGTAATGAAGAACTTAGATATATTGAATCTCAAGTTGGTTCTTTCTCATCTGAACCTGCATTTTGGGAACATGATGATAACTTAGATAAAGATTATGTATGTGCTTATGCTTATATAAGTGAAGAATACACAAAAGCTTGTGAAATTATTCGTGCAAAACAAGGTTCAAAAAATAGTTGCGAGCTTTTCATTGATGAACTCTCTTACAACGCCAAGGAGAAATATCTTGAATTAAATGATTTCTATGTAAACGCTTCGACTTTGTTGGGAAGTCACGATGATGGTACAGAAATTCAGGAAGGTATGGAAGGTTCTCGTGCTGATATTGCTGATTTCAGTGTAAATAACAATTCAGTTAAATTTGACAAAAATGAAAAATTGATTGAACTCTTAGAAAATCTTAATAAGACACTTTCTAATTTCAATAAAGAACAGACTCCTGTTCAAACACAATCAAAGGAAGGAGGAATAAATAACAAAATGACAAAATTTGAAGAGTTACTTGCCAAATATGGTAAGACTGCTGAAGATGTAACATTCGACTATACAGAAATGTCAGATGAGGAACTTGAAGCAAAATTCGCTGAGATGTTCGATGATGACAATTCAGACGGAGACAATTTAGATAACGGAGAATCTGGTGAGCCTTCCAATGATGGAGAAGGTAATGGCGAAGGAGCTTCTGATCCAGATGGCGATGAAGGAAAAAATATTTCAAAAAATGAGTTATTTAATAAGTTATTTGAAATTTCATTTGATGAAATCAGATATGCGTTAAATAATTTGTGCTCTGTATACAGAAATGATTCAGAATGGTGTTACGTATCTCAGGTTTATGAAAATTATTTCATTATGGAGGATTGGGACAGCGACAAGTATTATAAACAGTCCTATGAAAAAGATGGTGATAATATTTCATTATCTGGTGAAAGAATTGAAATGTTTGCTATGTTACTTACTGAATCAGAGAAGCTTTCTATTGAGGATATGCGTTCAAACTACGCTGTACTCAAAGAGTTTAAAGAGACAGTAGAAAAGAATGAACTTCATGCACAGAAAGAAGCTATTATAAATGCTGATAATTATTCTGTTCTTACAGAGAAAGATTCAGAAGGAAATTATGTAAATGCTGATTTCGCTGAATTGGTAAAGACTATGGATAATTATTCTGTAGAAGACTTTGAAACAAAGGTAAAGGTTATGCATTCAGATTATATGTCTGCACATGCGAACTTCTCTTCTACCGACACAAAGAAAAACACAAATTCAGTTAAGATACTTACAAATATGAATAAGAAATCAAAACCTAAGAAAAACTACGGCAACTTATTTGATTAAAAACTGAATATAACTTTATTTCGTACAGAACGCTTTATGCGTTCTTTTTTATTGCAAAAAAACAAAATTTAAGGAGGAAAACATAATGGCAATTAAATACACAGTTGAAAAACATACTGTATGCAATCCTGGAAATCTTATTGCAGAGAATTATGGCGAGCACATGGTTTCTCTCAATATTACAAGTGCTACAGATAACGGAAGAATCGTCAAAGTAGGCGATATGGAGACATTAGACAAATACAAGGTAGAGGCAGCAACAACTATTGGCGCTTACATCTTTGACAAAAATGCAGATGGTACATGGCTTGTAGTTGTAACAAGTGTACCTGATGATCTTACTGCTCTTATTTATCAGAAGCCAATCATCAATGAGGAATCGCCTCGTGCTCTCACTTCTCTTTCTAATTTCTATAACGATCCTGAAGATGGTGCAGTTCGTGGATATATTCTTCATGCATTAGATCGTTTTAGTCTTTCAGACGAGGGATTCGATGGAACTCCTGTAAAGGGTGCAAAAATCACACAGATTTCTGACGGAAAATTAAAAATCGGTGAGTAATTAGAAAGGAGGAAAAATACAATGTTAAGATTTAGTACAGACAATTTAAGAAAAGTATTTGCTGATGAAGAAAAATACAAGAACTTTAAGAAACTTACATATGACTTAAATCATGGAAATGATATTTATGAATATGACGAGGATGGAAATCAGAGAAAGATTTCTAAGAAAGAAGCTAACAATGCAGTTAGAAAAATTCTTATGGAGGTTTGTGACCTCACAGAAGAAGATTTGAAGTCTAATAAGCTTCGTAAACGTGCAGAAGCACAGCATCAGAATGAAGTATTTGAACTCATTGAGTCTGATATTGATTTTAAGGTAGAGACAGGATTTCAGGAGAATGAATGGTTTCAGAATTATGTTGATATGAGAAATATTGCATTAGGTGATGATGAGGAATACTGGACAAAAGATAAGATTATGCTTGTTGTTGCAGAGATTTCTGGTGGGCATCATGACCTTACCATGCAGAACTTAAATGAGGGTACATCTCACAAACTTCATACTAGAAAATATGGTATGAAGATTGGTAAAGACATTGATCTCATTCTGCTTGGACGTGTTGACTTTACAGAGCTTACAGATAAAATCGCTGAAGCATTTGCGTATAAAGTAATGGAACTTTGCTTCGCTGGTGTTTATGGCGCAACAGATAAGTTACCAAACAAGTCTCAGTTTGTTAAAACTGGTGCATTATCTACTTCTACTAAGGAATCATTTGATACTCTTATCGAAGATGTTGGTGCAGCAAATGGTGCAGATGTTGTAATTATGGGTACAAAAACAGCTCTTAAGAAACTTAATGCTCTTGCAGATGTTGATTGGAGAAGTGATTCTCAGAAAGAATCTGTTGCAACTACAGGTCGTCTTGGAAATTATGAGGGAACTGAACTTATTGAGATTCCACAGAGATTTGCATTAAATGATGTTACAAAGAAACTTATTCCTAATGATAAGTTGCTTATCTTTGCAAAGAATCAGGAGAAATTTGTATGGTTTACTGATAAGGGTGAGACAGAAATTACTGAGGCTGGTCAGCAGAAGGGAGATTTAGCAGACGACTTCCAGACATATGAAGTACAGCGTGAGTTTGGGGTTGCTGTTGAACTTCCACAGTATATGGGTGTTTGGTCATTCTCTTAAAATGACATTAGTAAATTAGAGTGGCTAGTTAATCTAGTCACTCTTTTTATATTGGAAAGAAAGGAAAAAGAATTATGCCATATCAGAAGAAAACAACTACGAAAACTGATGAAACAAAGAATGTAGAAAATAGCGCAACAAATAAATCAGAAAAAAGGAAATTCTCACAGGACGAACTTATTCCATGTTTATCAATTACACCAGGAGAAATGTTCTTTGTTGGAAATAAGTCGAAAGATTTATATACTTTTGCAGATATTGATGATGTAGTTGATATTGAGTTTAGAGATCTCGATTATGCTGCTAGATCAAAAGATTCTATGATGTTTAAACCGAGATTTATTGTACAGGACAAGGACTTTATAAAATTACATCCTGCTCTTGACGAAATTTATTCAGCTCTGCACACAACGGCTGATTTAAAAGCAATTTTAAAAATGACTCCATCCCAGATGGAAAAAGTTATCCCTACTCTCCCAGTTGGAGCGCAGGACGCATTGAAAACTATCGCCGCAACTATGGTTGATGAAGGAGAACTTGATTCTGTTAAGAGAATTCAAACACTTGATTCTATTTTTGGAACAGAGTTACTTTTAAAATTGAATATGTAGTAAAGGAGGCTCACAATGACGCTTCTATACGAAACAATTTTTTCACGAACAAGAGGACGTATTTCAGATATGAAAGAACTTTCTCTTGACGAAAATGATTTGCTTGAGATATATACAGAAAGATTACATAATGTAATTGGAAAACCGAGAGTTCGTAGACTCTTCTCTTCTATCGCACTTGATGATGAGATCCAACAGATTAACTTTACTCTGAATAATTCGGTTGATGAAGCATCTGATATTGATTTTGTCACAGACTTACTTATCCTTGGTATGACTATCGAATGGTTACAACCACAGGTGGATTCTATTTTACATACATCTGTAATGATAGGCGGTAAGGAAGAAAAGAAACTGTTAGACAATCATAGTAATATGATTAAACGTCTTGACAATATGAAGACAGAACTCAATAAGATGATACGTGACTATGGTTATATGTATAACTCTTATATCAACTCGGAGTCCTAACATGAAGTACATCTACGGTTATTTTACAAACAAGCAAATCAAAGAAGCTGCCAGTGCCATGCACAATGATATACATAAGCTTCTACTCTATAAAGATAACACAATAGAGGAAACTATCTTCGAGAATGATGAAGCTTTCCTCGTATATTTTGATCACTTGCTTGAAAACTTTGGTGGTGTCCATACTCTCTTTAATAACAATGGAATTATGGTCAAGTTAATGTCAACATTGCAAGCCGCAAGAAACGAAGTTGTAAGTGATAATTTTCATTATGGTACTTTTCGTAGAGAAATATTAGATTCTCACAATTATATTAAGCAGATGTTCGAGGAGGGTGATGCGTATGCCAAGTCTGTCAACAGCTAGGCGTATCGCCAACGCCAAAACAAATAATGCGAAAACAATTGGTCAGATTTATAAAGAACAGTCTGATGATCTCATGGAATGGACATGGGAAGCTGATGAGCAATCAAAGTTTTGTTATATCTATGATTGGAGACATGATGACAGTCCAAATATGAATATTGGTATGACCTATGAAAATACTACTAAGACTCCAATTGACGCAAAAATTCTTGTAAGTAAGTATGGTTCTATTGATAAGGACTCTCCTACTCTACAATGTCAATTCAAACCAAGTCAGAAAGAGTATTTTACAGAGAATGACGATTTATTCTATATGGAAGAATATCGTAAAAAGTATCAATTAGATGATATTTTTGTCGGTATGTATCTTGACGTTCCTGATAAAAAAGGAGTATATCATCGACATTTAATCTGTATGAAAGATGTTGAACAGAACTTTCAGAAGTATTTCTTGCTTCCTTGTGACTATCTTTTACAATGGGTACAGACCAAAGCAGATAAAAGATATAAGAGAAGTATGTGGTGTGTTTTAAAATCACAGTCTAGTTACAACTCAGGAATTTGGGTAGATAACGTGACCGCAAGTCAACAGAATCAGGAACTTTTGTTCATTCCAACAAATGAAATATCTGACACAATCTATTACGTTTCTGAAGATAACAATAATAATCAACGGCTCATTGTAGACATTCCAAACTATTCGATTGAGAATTGGACACCTAATACATGGGTGGTCAGCAAGGTGGAACGAGTAAATGTTCGAGGAAGGACAAAACTTACTCTATATCAGAAACCATTCAACAACAATACTGATTACATCGAAAAAGATGAAAATGGTATTATAACAGGTCTTTGGGCTAACTATTTTGGTGGTATTGCCCCAACAGATCCATCCACTCCAATTACTCCCCCATCTTCTATCATAGCGAGAATCTCAGCATCCACTTCAACTATTAAAGTTGGTGGTTCTTATAAAAATCTTACAGTAAATCTATTCAATGATTCCAACGAAGACATTACAACTGAATATGCTGATGCAACATTTACATGGACTTGCTCTATTGATAATGAAGATTGGACAGACAAAGCTACATGGCGAGCTGGTACGGAGTACAACCAAAAGAAAGTAAAGTTTCCTAATGATGCTTCTGTTATCGGCAAAATATTGTCTGTTAAGTGTGAAATTGTTAAGGATAATTTGCCGATAGAATCTGAAAATTTGCCGTTAGAATTGACTGAATAGGAGGTGTATGTATATGGAAGAAAAATTAGTTACAAAGAATGATTTGTTATCAAAACTTCGTGCTTATAAAGAATCTCCTGATGATGAAAATATTCAGTATAAGAAAAAGATTGAAAAAGCACTTATGCTTAATCCATGTCTTTTATATGCGCTCAATGAAAAATCATTAGAATCGGAACTTTTTGATGATGATGGTAATATCAACTGGGAATGGAACGAAGATACAAAAGAGTATGAACCTCTTGGTGAATGGGATAGATATTTCGGTGGAACATCCAATATCCGTCCTTATTTGTTTATCCCTGACACTCAGACGGAGGTAAAACATTATATCTGTTATCAAGTATCTTTTGATGAAATGCCTCGCTATCAGGATACATTAAAGTATACGAATATTACATTTACTATTTTTGTTCATGGTAATGATAGAAATGATAAATTAACAGGTGTTCCAAGGCATGACCTCATTGCTTCTATTATAAGAGAGCGATTTAATTGGTCTAATATATTTGGAATGCAAACACATCTTATATCTTCTAAAGAGTCCACGACAGATAATAATTATATCGTTCGCACTCTCATATTCCAAGTTGTTGATACTAATGGAATTTATAACACATCTAATTCAAAAACATCTATAGTTAATTATGGTGTAAGGCGGTGATTATTTGGATGTATTAGAAACGCTAGATAATCTTCAATCTGCTGTCGAAGAAGATAAAAAAAAGAAACAAGGAAAAAGTCATCATCCAGAATATCATTTCGACAAACTTAAAATGTATTTTGGTGAAGATTATTCGATAAATGGTATTACCATTTCTATTCCAACTATAGGAGATATTTTAAATATTGGTGAAACTAATTTTTATAGAGCATTATCACCGTTCTTGAACAATTCTACTTCTATAAGAGTTCTTCTTTATGATGCTTTCAAAAAAGACTGGAATAAAACAAAAGATATTGAAGTGTTTTATATTTTATATCAATTGTTAAGAAATTCAAATAATGAAACTGCATTTGAACCATTGAAATTAATTTTTAAAGAAAACGATTTTAACGATTTTCAATTAATTCATATGGCTCGAAACAGAAATGGTGAAGAATGTAATACTCTTGCTTTATATAGTGAATTTCAAGATATATTACTTTTCGAAAATGAATATTTAGAAATAGCAGAGTATATTCGAACCATGATGAATGTTCATCCAAAGGTGGAAAAGGCAAAAGGTAAAACAACAAAACATTGGATATTACAAGAAGACAAGATGAAAGCGGCACAAGATAAAGATAAAGAAAGTGATTCTACTCTCTTACCACTTATATCTAGCTGTGTTAATCATCCAGGTTTTAAATATAAATTAGAAGAATTGAAAGAAGTAAATATATGTCAATTCATGGATTCTGTAAACAGAATTCAAAAATATGAACAGGGAACAGCTGCACTAAAAGGATTATATTCCGGCATGATTTCAGCTAAAGATATCCCTCAAGACTTAATTAATTTTATGGGCGAAATTTAATCGCTCATTTTTTATTGCATAAAAACAATTTCTAAAGGAGGAAAAAATAATGGCATTTAAATTAGGTGACGTAATCGTTGATAGATTACAGTTTGGTTATGGTGCAAAATCTAATGGTGCACCACTGTATGCTTTAACGCAGCTTACAGAAGCTAATATTGATATTACAGCAGATTCAACAGATATTAACGATAAAGATGGTAATTTAGTATATCGTAAATATACTGGTAAAAAGGGTGAAGTAACTGCTACGAATGCATTCTTAAATCTTGCAGTTATTGAAGCAATTTCTGCCACTGATGCTGAAATTGCAACTGAAGATAAAGGCATTGTTATGCCTATGATTCAGATTGTAAAAGCTGGTGATACATTAGATATCACTGGTTATGTAGAAGGATCTGTTGTTGTAAATTCTCTTTCTGCTAAAGGCTCTATGGGAAAAGAAGAATACAAATTAGGTGTAGGTGATGCTACTGCCACAACATTCTCAATTAAACATACAGATGCAGTTACAGAACCGTTAGAATCTGCTAAACCAGCAAGCGATATTTTAACACCACCAACTGCAAAAGATGAAGCTCAGTATATCGTTAAATTTAAGAAAACAATTCATAGTGGTGCAAAAATTACTAATTCCGGTAATAAATTTCCAAAAGCTCATGAATTATTCTTCAAAGCATTAGTAGTTGATAAATGTGATACAGAAACTTTAAAAGCTGCTATTATTCATATTCCATCTTTTATGCCAAGTCCAGAATTTACTCTTGCTCTTCAAGGCGGTGATTCTCAGACAATGGATTATAAGGGTGCTATGATGTTAAATGCTTGTTCTACTGATTCTGAGTTATTTTCTATTTATTATATTGACGAAGAAGAAGACGATATTTAATAAAAAAAGAATAACTTAAGGGCAGTTTATTGCTGCCCTTTTTATTAAGGAGAAGATATGTCAAAAAAGGATTTAAGAACTTGTTGTATTTGTAGCAATAAATATAGTTTTTGTCCAGTTTGTAATGTAGAAGACAGGAGTAAGGAATCTTGGTATTTCACATTTTGTAGTGAAAATTGTCATGATATTTATGAAATAACTTCTTCATTTGAAGATAAAAGAATTTCCGATGTTGAAGCGAAAAATAAATTAACAAAACTTGATTTATCTAAAAAGAACAATTTTAGTGAAAGCTACCAAAAATCTATTGCTTCAATTATGAACGCAAAAGTACAAACCAAAAAGACAATAAGTAAAAAAGAGAATTCAGACAATGCGTCTGTTAATAAGGAGATTATTACAAAAGCTGAAAAAGAGGCAAAAAGTAATGTTGAATAGTGATTTTAAAAAATTTTAATAGGGAACATGATTACTATTCAGTTAGTTTTTTGTGTTCCCTATTTTTTACGTTGTAAGACATAAGAAGGAATAAAAGGAATATATGGTAAAAACAAATTTAAAGAAAGTAAGAGATTATTTACCTCATGAAGTTGTTAGGATTGTTAACCCAAAGCAATATTTATTATATATTAAAAATCAGGTTTATCCAATAGATATGTATACTAGTTTGGATGAAAAAACAAATAATACAATTCTTGCAATGGTATTTCTTAAAAAGGATACAAATGAAGTATATAAAAAATGGTGTAATTATGACCTATCATAAACAAATCATTACCAATGAAAAATTTAAAAAAGTATCAATTAACACTCCAATTCAACCAGAAATAGAATTAGATGGTGGTTTTGCTTATTGTGCAAGATGTTATAAAGAATTGGACTGTTATACAACTCCGTGTCCAAAATGCAATCAAATTCAAGACTGGTCATGGATGAAATGTAAAGGAGGAAAAGTTTATGAATATTAATTGGAAAGTTCGTTTTAACAAAAAGAATATTTTATTTATTACACAAGTTGCTATTTCTATTGTAATTCCTATTCTTACATATTTCGGATTACAAGCGTCTGATTTAACAACTTGGGGAAAAGTATGGGAAACTTTTATTGCTGCAATCAGTAATCCATATGTTGTTATAATGGCATTAATGTCCCTTTTTAATGCAATTACAGACCCTACTACTAAAGGCATAAGTGATTCTGATAAAGCATTAACTTATGAGAAACCAAAGGAGGATTAATTATGTCAGTAATGTGTGCATGGGCTTCCTCTGATGAAAGAGGGAAATTAAAAGGTGGCAATCCTGGTGATCAGACGGGTAGGGAAGTAAAATGTGGAAGCATTTATAATTTTGGTCAAACACGAGTATATCGTTGTACCGATAGATCAAGAGCTGTTAAAATTGGTGCTGCTGCAAAAGCAATTGCTTTAAATAACTATTTTGGGTATTGTCAAACACATCGTAGTTCTGGATATATTGCTTTAAAAAATACAGGTTGGATAGTTGCAAATGTAAAAACAAAATGTGAGGTTGATTGTTCCGAATTTGCTGCATGTTCGGTAAATGTGGCTTTTAGTAAAGCCATGTTATCTTCATCTGTATATTCTGGCAATATTGGAAAAGCATTAATCGCAACAGGTTATTTTAAAGAATTAACTGCCTCTAAGTACCTTGGGAAATCTGAATATATTAAATGTGGTGATATCATTGTTGCACCAGGTAAACATGTGATTGTTGCATATACAGATGGTTCTAAAACGTCACAGAATACTATTTCTACAACTATTCAAGGTGTTATTTCTGGTAATTCATTGATTAAACGTGGTCAACAGGAAGCAATTAAGTTTACCGGTGTAAATATTGCAACAGATGGAAAAGTTGGCAATGAAACAAAAGCTATGAAATCAAGAGTGTTACAACACGCAATGAATTTAGATTATGAAGCAGGTCTTGTAGAAGATGGTAAATTTGGTTCAGCGTCTAAAAGAGCATTAGGTTCTCACTACGTTAAAAATGGCGAAAAACAATATATGGTTACAGCTGCGGAAATATTAATGTATTTAAATGGTTATAACCCAAATGGTGTTGAACATCCTGGTACATATGGTAATGGATTGGTTAATGCTTCAAAGCGAAAGTTCGGTAGTGATGGAACTAGAATATCAGCATCTAATTTCCTTCAATTGTTATAGGAAGGAAATGGTGAATATAAATGGAAGCTATTGAAAAATTAACACAGCTTAATTATATATTAATATTTTTAGGTTTTTTTGCAATTCTATTTGGGATAAAAGAAATCATTGAAATTTGTTTATACTTCAAAAAGAGATTTCGGATTAAGTTTGGACGTGAAGAAGACAAAGAAATTATCGAAGATAGAATTTTAGTTCTTGAAAAACATGACAATTGGCAATACAAAGAAATATCTAAAATGTCAAAGGGTATAGATGATATAAAATGTCAACTAACTGAAAAAGAAAGAGCTGATAAAGAACGTACAGTTGCGACATTAAGAAATCAGTTATATGGATTACATACTAAATTTTCTGAAAAAGGTTATGTTGACAATTCTGGATTAAAAACTTTTACGGAGTTAGGAAAAATTTACGAAGCCGCTGGGGGCGATGATATTTACCACGAAAAATTGAAACCAGAAGTATTAGCATTACCGATTCATGATGATTAGTTACCACACTTTTCCATTTTTACCAATAACACCATATGTATTTTAGCATTTCTTTTTATTATAATATAATTCTAATATTACGGAGGATTATATTATGTATAATGAAGACAAAGTTGTAGAATATGGTTACATTAAATTACTTGCATTGGATGTAGATCATATAGAAACTACTATTTTAATGGAAAGGAACACAAATTCTAAATATGATATTGATGAATTTAAAGAATTATATGGCGAAAATAAAGGTGCTGTCATATTTATAATTCATATGAATTATGATAATGATATTAAATTCAAAGATTATAAGAGGATTTGTGAAACAATTCATCCATTTGATTATGTAAGAGATTTGATAACAAAGAAGAATGGACGAATGTTACATCGAAATGATGTAACGAATGAAGAATTATATGACCAAAACAGGGTTACATATATTCAAGAAAAATAAAATATTGTGAATATGAAAGAGCGGTTTCTTCGGAAGCTGCTCTTTTTATATTGGAGGAATAATGGGAAATATTTTACAACTTACTTCTCCTATTAGCCCCTCAGTAAATCACTATTTGTCATATAGAGCCATTATTAAAAACGGCAAACCTATGGCAATGAGTTATAAAACGCAAGAGGCGACAAAATATCAAAAGAATTTTATTAAATATGTTCAGGAAGAAGTAAAGAAACAGGGTTATGATTTAGAACCAAACGCAACGCAGCATTTTTATATAGATTCTGTCTTTTATTTTGACAGAATAGATCGTGATGCGAACAATTATTTTAAATGCATGTTAGATGCCATAACAGAAACTGGATTAGTTTGGGTTGATGACAATGTAACTTGTGAAAGGGTTCAAAGAATCTACTATGATTCAGACAATCCTAGAATTGAATTGACTATCTATCCTGTTGACTACATTGGAGTTTTTGACAATGCTTCACAGCTAGATGAATTTAAACATCACTGCATCGGATGTAAAAGATACAAACGAAATTGTAGTCTTCTAAAGAAAGCTATAGAAGGTCGAATTCAAAAAGAAATACATAATGGAGAATGTGAAAAATATTCACCGATAAATAAATAATATGTATTCATATGAAATAGATAATATTATAAAAAATAAACTAAATAATATAGATTCTGATACATATTTAAACATTTGTAAGCATTCACCACAAATTAACCATATTAAATATAGCAGTTTTACTAATAGTTATGAAATATGGACTGAAGATGGATATTATTGGAATTTTACAGTATACAAATTATGAAGGAGATAAAAGGAATATGAACAAAATTACAATTAAAACATTTTGTAAGGAATACAATAATCGTGCTAATGATACATTGAAGAAACAGTATATTAAAGATAACCTTGAAATTACACCTTATGTATCATTTGTCAAAAAAGATGCTCTTATCAGTAACTTACTGAAGGTAACTATGATTGATAAAGAGACAGGAAACATAAAGGTAAACTCTTCTGCTGAGTATCTTTTAAAGACAAGAATTTTAATTGAAAACTATACAAACCTTACGGTTGAAACAGATGGATTTTATGAGGAATATGATGAACTGAAGAAATCTGGATTGTTTACAATTTTACTTATGGGTGATAATGATACTGCACCATTGATTCCGATTGAAGAAATTGCAGAGTTTAATCATTTACTATCTATTAAGAGAAATGATGTGTTTACTAATCGTTATGAGATTCACAGCTTTATTACAGAGCAGGTAGATAGATTCAAGGCTCTTGGTGAAGCTACTCTCACACCACTTATGGACATTGTGAATAAGAAACTTGATGAGATTCCAAAAGAAGATTTAGATAAGGTTATTGAGTTTGCTAAGAAAGGCAATTTTAAAGAAGTCTAAGTAAATTCAATTTCTTGTGAAATATTTAGGCTCTATGCGTGTCACAACGTATAGGGCTTTTCTTATGGAGAGTGGTTACTACTGCTCTTCTATTTTAGTGTAAAATAGTGAAAATTTTGGAGGTGATGATGAATGGGATTAAATAAAGACATTATTAAATATTTGGAAAAACAGGCTCAGAAAAAAGCTTCTGAATTAGCACATGAAGTTCAACAGAGATTAACAGATGGTTACGTGTCATTTATTGATTTATATTATAGCGATTATACACCACAACAGTATGTAAGAACACACAACTTATACAGGTCTTATAACAAATTTTATAAAAATAGCCACGGTACTATTTTTTATGGTGGTGTTGAAGTAACACCTGAAAGAATGTTTGATAACTATGACCAAATTACACCTTCAGATCTTATGTCGGAATTTATTTACAATCCGAAAGGTACTTATCATGGTTGGTATAACATTCCTGCTAGTTTCAGTGTGTATAGAGAAATGCATAAGTATCATGAACGATTAAAAGATGAATATAGAAAACGTTGTATGGTTTAGAAAGGATGTGAATGAATGGCTAATTCAGATATTATCAAGATTGGTTTTGACTACAGAGCGAGTCTTGAACAATTTGAAAAAGAAACAAATGGTGTATTTGAGGGAATTAGTGATAAAGCTGGTAAGCAGAAAATCACAATTCAATTAGATGCAAAAGATGATAAAGTAATTGATAAAATAAAGGAATTACAGAAACTTAAATTAGATAAGTTCACATTCGAGTTTGGTAATTCTGGATTAAAAGAACAGCTACAGACATTTGATAAATTAGAGAATAAGATTAATGAGATTATTAGTTTATCAAAAGGAATTGACTTATCATTTAATACCAAAAACAAGACAGAAGCTTATAACCAATTAAAAAAATATGCAGATGCTTTTAAAGAATATTATGGTAATGAAGAAGCAATGGCTACCAATGCAGGCGCAAAGGCTGGTTATGCGTATTACAAAGCCTATGAAGAAGCATTGCGAAAAGGTGTTGCACAAAGCAAATTAGAAAAAGTTACTGTCGATTTTGATGTAAATGATTCAATTTTTAGCAAAGAGAGAATTGTTGAAAATAGAATTAAAGAGTTTGAAAATTTTCAAAAGTATGGTAATGCCGATGAAAGTAACTTAATTGCAGAAATTACATTACTAGAGAATCGGATTTTGAAATTTAATTCTGCTTATTCTCAAGTGAAGGCTAATTTAGGTGATGCACCAATTACACCCGAAATCACAAAAAACATTGAAGAATATGTTAGGTTATTAGAAATTGTAGAAAGCAGAGCAAAAGATGCAGAATTATTTGGATATTCAAGCGAAGATATCAATTCGGATAAAGACCTTGCAAATATGTATCTTGACTTTGCAAAAGAAGATGCAATTACCGAAAACAAAAAATATATTGAATCATTAAAACAAGAAGAGACACAAGCTATTGCTACTGCTGAAGCTGAACAGAAATTAGTAGAAGCTCAAAAGGAAACAGTTTCTAATACTTCTAATTCAAATAATTCTCAAATTGAAGAGTTAAAATCTGATATTCAAGAGGTAAAAACTGAACTTGGTGATGTAAAAGATAGAATTTCTTCTATTGAATCGAATGGTTTTGAAAATGTACGAGATGATGTTGAAAAGACAAAGGAATCTGTAAAAGAACTTAACAGTGAACTTGCAGAAATGAAATCCAATCTCTCTTCTACTCCACAAGAATCGAATATTTCTTTGTCTTCTGATTCTACTGTTGAACAGCAAATCAAATCTGAATCAGAGTTGAATGCTGAAATTGAAAAAAGAGAGAATATTATCAGAGAGCTTCAACAGTTACAAGAGAAATTAACTGTTCATGAAGATTTTCATGGTAATGACAGGTATTTTGCAGACCAATTACCTACAGAGGAAGAAATTCGTGAAGCAGATAAGAGAATTAAACAATTAACTGGTACTAATAATATCTTTAATGTTGACAAACTTATACAAGACAGAAACGAATGGTTATCTGAAGTAAAATATAGTCTTGAAGAGTATGATAATTTAATTAAGGCAAATGATCAAAAAGCACTTGATGAATATACAACAAGAGGTTTATCTCGTATCGGTGGGGCTGAATCATTTTTTGGATATGAAGATAATAATTTTTCTATAGCGTCAAAATTTGTTGAGGAAAAAGAAAAAATCCAAAACGAGATAAATGATCTCTATACAGATTTAGATAAGTTGGATGAAAAAATGAATTTAGATTCCAACAATTCTTCAGTTGATAATACAGTTCAATCTCAAGAAAAGCTTCAATCTGAATTAAAGGAAACTCAGAAACAAGCAGAGAAAACTGCTCAAGCTGTTAAGGAATCTACTGCTACTGATTCTACCGAGCATAGGAAAGACGCATTTCCTGATAAAGATGTTTCTGCTTCTGTAGAGTCTGCCACTAATTCCATCAAAGAAGAGAATAATGTATTAGAGCAGAATACTCAGAAAGTTAAGGAAAATACACAAGCCAAAGAACAGAATGTCAATGTAAATCTTAATAAATATGATAAACGTTTGGATTCTTATAATGGTAAGGTTGATAAATATCAAGCCACTATTGATAGATTTAAAGATGGTGGTTGGTCAAGTGATACATATTTAAAAAATGTACAGGCTGTACGTGATGCTGTCAAACAGTACGCAACTCTTCTCGACAATATAAAGGCTAATCAAAATGGTATCGCTACTGATGAGGATATTCAGAATTTAGACAAGTATGAAAAGAAAATCAAAGATACTATAGCCACTGTTACTAATATGTCGGCTGCTGAAAAGGGATACAAATTTGAAGCCGGTCAGAAAGAATTAGACAAGATTCATAAGCTTCTTAATGAAAATAGTAGAATGTCTTCCGAAGCAAAAGATAAAATTAGAGCTTACTATGCTGAAATTGAAAGTGGCAATCCTAGCATGAGTTTGGATAAAATTCATGGTGAAATTTTAAAGATTTATAATGCCGAGGTTGAAGCTGGTCGTGCTGGCAGAACATTATGGGATACATTAAAGAATAGTGGATTCCATCAATTAGCCGCTCAGATGGCAGGTATGTTTGGATTTTACGATGTTATTAATCTGGGTAAAGAAGCAATTAGTACCATCGTAAGTCTTGATGATGCTTTGGTTGATTTAAAGAAAACCACAGCAATGAACAAAACTCAACTTGAAGATTTTTACTATGATGCCAATGATGTTGCAAAACAAATGGGTGTAACTACCGAGGAGATTATAACACAAGCAAGTGCGTGGTCTAGGCTCGGATACAGTTCACAAGAAGCTGCTACAACAATGGCAAAACTGAGTTCTAAGTTTGCTTCTATTTCTCCTGGAATGTCAACAGATGAAGCCCAGGAAGGTCTTGTATCTATAATGAAAGCTTTCGACATTGATCCAGATGATGTTGAAACAGAAATTATGGACAAAGTAAATGTGCTCGGCAACAAATTTGCGGAAGAGAACCAAGATGTAATTGAAGGTTTAAAACGCTCTGCTGCTGCTATGTCTGCTATGGGGCAGTCCTTTACTGATACAGCCGCTCTATTTACAGGTGGTATGGAAATTCTGCAGGATTCTGAGTCGATGGGAACTGCATTGCGTACTCTTTCAATGCGTGTCAGGGGCTATGATGAGGAGACAAACCAGCTATCTGACGATTTAGTTAATGTAACTGGTGAAGTTGCAGATTTAACAAAAACAGCTCAAGATTCACAGGGCGTATCTTTGTTTACAGATGCAACACAAGAACATTATAGATCTATGGTGGAATATCTTGGAGATATTGCCGATAGATGGGATCAAATTTCTGAAAAGAATCAAACAGAGCTTCTTCAGAAACTTTTTGGTAAAAACAGGGCTAACGAAAGCGTATGCCCTTATGTACAGAAATGTGCATAATAGGACACATCTAAAACCAGTAAATCCTAAAGCTCTATTACTACAATATGACTGAAATAAATCATATGAATGTAACGAAAGTAAAATAACAATAGAGATTCTATATGGTCAAAAGCCTAAGTAGAAATTTTACCAATTTTATATAAATTGGGAATGGTAGCTTGGTCGCAAAGTTCCGAATAGGAATGTGTCAAACGACTATCCTCTTATGAGGAGGCGAAAGCCTTAATGTAGGGTGCAAATCGCAAATGGCACTCGAAACGGTGTGCTTGCTGCTCTTTTATTTAGAGTGTGAGTAAGAAATAGTCTGACCTTCTATCGAAAGATAGAGATGATATTGATATAAAGAAGAGAATATATTAATATCTGATGAAGTGTTGCGTACTTCATTGAACATATGTGAAATGCAGGTGCTGCTATCATCCAGAATTTTGATCAAGTTCGTGCTGCTATTGAAGCAATGGATGAAAGTGCAGGATCTAGTGAAGCCGAGATGAGTGCAATTGAATCCTCTCTCTCCTACAAAATCAACGCACTCAAGGAAACTTGGGTTGGTTGTGTTCAGGATATGGTGAGCAGAGGAGATTTGGGTACAATTGTAACCGGTCTTACAAAAATTTCAGAAATTATTACTTCTATAACTGGTAAATTAGGACTATTTGGTACAATTGCAACAACTGCATCTGGAATACTTGGTGCAAAAGGATTAGGATTAACGTAAGTTACTCGTCATAGTTTACAAGTCAACCTTTATAATGCTATATAATAATGCCATATAGCAGACTAGAGGTGCTTTCGATTTGAGTCGTTCATCGAGAAAGCTAGTCCTTGGATTAAAATATCCTAAATATGTCGAATATCGGAGGAAGCCGTAGCCTATGAATAGGGTGCTGTACATTGAAATAAAACAACTTATTATGAAAGTAATAGGGAATGTACATGCTTAGTAAAACGAAAACGGTAATTCCGACACGTTATAAATGTTAATTGAAAGTGTGATTTCAAGATGTTATATCGTGCGAGAGGCTGACAAGACACGATTGAATATAGGCGTAATTATATTCAATTGCAATATACATGATCCGTGACCTGGGGGAAAGCCCCTGAGAAGCGAATAGGGAAACGAACTTAGTATTTATTACTATTGCCCTACTTAGTACATATCACACAAAATCATATTAGCTTGGAACAATAATATGATTAAAAATAAAACAGAGAATATATAAACAGAACTATATCATACAAGGAGGTATAAATATGGATATTTATCATAAAATTGTCGGTGTTTAATCAGATGAGGACTGTCGTGATGACCAGCCCTCAATTAAGGAATAAAAGGAAATAAATTATAGCTTATACAGAAATAGAATTATTTACGAAAGATTTTCTAGTCTTGATGAACATTTGTGACAAAGACTTGGTTTGGGAATCCGTATAGTCTTTACACTTATTAACAGTATAACACTTTCCAATTGTATCAACTATGACACAAAGGAAATGGCAACCGTATACTAAAAGTCCACCACTTACAAGTATTTTAAATACTTCCAATTCTACCTTCCCTTCTTTGTAGTATTTCTTAAAGTTGGGAAATGTATTGCTCAGAACGAGCTGAATTTATTTCCGATGTGAATTGTGTCAAACTACAAATATGGCACTTCGTATGGTAAATACCGAGCATTCTGTCGTGTTATTGACCTGAGATACGATGGCTCAAATACAGTTTGCTTGGTATAATATTACCATATTTTATTAATTTCATAAATCCAGAACATAGGTTTTGTCGATTTATGTAATACGAAAACTTATCAAAATTTTTCAAAAATCTTTACAAAAAATTTCATCTGTGTTATCTTCAAAATAGTAAAAATTTTCATTTTTTGAAGGAGGTAACACGATGAAAAATTCTAGCAAAGAACGCACTTTACAATGGATAAATAATCAAAACAAGAAGGGTAATATATCATTTGAACACCGCCTACAACGTCCGACTGGACAGTGGAATACACGCATGAAGAGTCTATTGATTCATAGTTTATTAAGTGGTATTCCAGTTAATCCAATTTATGTTGTTGAGGAAGAAAATGTAATTTATCCATTAGACGGTTCTCAAAGAACATCAACTTGCATTGATTATATTAATGATGTATTTTCATTAAGCAAAGATACTCCAAATGTATTCATATCCGTAAAAGAAAATGGAGAACAAGTCATTAAGGAGTATGAAATTGCAGGTAAGAAATTCAAAAAACTTGATGATGAAGTAAAAGAAACCCTTCTTGCTTGTACCTTAGAATTTTGCACATTATCTGATTATACAGATGAAGAAGTAAAAATCATGTTTGCTCGTCAGAATTCAGGAAAACCTCTGAATGGTAAATTGCTTCGTGTAGTACATGAGTCGGATAAGTTTAGTGAAGTAGTCTACTCTCTCGCTAATCATCCATTTATGGATAAAATTATGTCAAAGACACAGCGCAAGAATGGAACAGACAGAGATACAATTATCCAAGCTATGATGCTTATCTCTTCAAATCAGGAACAGGAATTTACATCTTTTAGAACAAAAGATATTGATGCTTATGTAACTGATTATGCAGATCAGTATCTTGATAGAGCCGACACATTAAAAGAAGCTATGGATAGATTTAACGAATCATTTGATGGTGAAGTAAAAATCCCTTCTACTTCTATTCCACAAATTTTATATAGCGGCTATAGAATCGTTAAAGATAAGAAATCATTCTCTCGTCTTGCTGAAAAGGTATCTGAATTTATTACAACATATGATTCTAATGAAGAATATAAACAGTATGTTCAGAGTGGTACAGGCAGCAAAGAGAATGTTAAAGGACGCTTCGATTATTGGCGTGGAATTGTAAAAACATTACAGTAGAATATTTGAAGAGTAGTCGGTTGGCTACTCTTCTATTTTTGTTAGTGAACAAACGTTCCTATGGTATTATTTTCCAATTTAGTATATAATTATAAAAAGAATTTACAGTATTGGAGAAGGTTATGGGAAACAGATTTTTCATAAACAAAAAACTAAAAAGAAAAATTGAAAAAGATTTAAAAAAAGATGTTCCATTGAAGAAGAAATAGATAAAGATTTAGAGGATTTTAATGAAGAAATAGATGATGAAACTGTCTTTTCAGTATTTAAATATATTGAAGATCATGGTAATAAAAAACAGAAAAAATGTTTAATTGAAATAAGAAGCAGATACGAAAAGTCTACATTGATTATTGATGATACTCTAAAGCTTTCTGACTGGTATGATAAAATGTGTGATTTCTACAACAATAGTGATGGAATAGGTTTATAAAAATGAATAATTATATAGTTTTAGACAAAAGGAAAAATTTCAGTCGTATATCTTCTATTATTAAAAATTTAAATTTAAAAAACACTTTAAAAAATAGAAGAACTTCGATATGGGAAAATGATGATTTGGAAATAAGTATAGATAAATATATAATTAGAATAATGATTTATTCAAATGAAGATGTTCAATATTATACTAATTTTATTTTACAAAGGTGATAATTATGGATAAAAGAGAACGAGAAAAAATGATTGATTTTTTAGATGAAATATTAAGCAAATCAAATATCTTAAACTATAAGTATATTGATTTAGAGGGCGATAAAGATGCTAATTTTTTAGTTATTCCAAAAGTTGATAATAAAAAGCTAAAAGAAGATATACAATTACAATTAATTATTTATTGTTCTGATGTTGAAAGTCTAAGTATTTATTGTCCTTTGTTGTATAAATTGCTAGACAAAGATAGTTTAATGTATACTTTGTCAGCAATTAATGAAGTTAATAGTAAAATAGCTGTTGGAAAAATTTATTTGAACAAAGATAACAATTCTATAATAAGTTACATATATAGAGCATTATTTAATGATATTTATAAAGAATTAACGCCGGATTTGATTAATGATTATATTGATGCGTTTTTATTAACTTCTATTGAATTTTATTCACAAATGAAAGAGGTTATTAATGAAAACGAATAGTAGTAAAAATTTTATTTTATTATTTGGTGTTTTGATTTTTGTTGCTTTTATTCGTGTGATATTAAGAACAAATAATAATATAGATAATATAATAGCAGGTATTAACATTGTATCATTATGGTTTGTAACCTATTTAATACTTGAAAACGCTGAAAATAAATTTTCCAAGCGACTTCAAGAAAATACTATTATTGGAGAACAAACAAAATTAAAAAAGAGTGCACATTTCAAGTTAGTTATGAAATATACAAAGATTATTATTTTCATCTTTGGAGTTTTATATATGATTCTTTTTGCAAACTGTATAGTAAACGACATATTAGGGTTTATTTCATTATTTTTATCCATAGAAGAAGAATATATTTATAACTTTATTCAAGATTGTTTTTATAAAAAGAAATAATCTATAGTAAAAGAGCAGGACTAATCTTCTAATCTTCTGCTCTTCTAATATTCTCACTACTCTTCTTTTCTGCTCAACCCAAAATAAAAGACCTGTCATCCGACAAGTCTTTTACTCTCCCATACTATTTCTAAATGTAAATACCTCTATTTGCAGCTTCTTGTCTTAAACCATCAATGGTTCTTTCCCAATGATCGATTTCACCTTTATCTCCTTTTGCTTGTGCATTATAAAGATTCCTTTCATATTCTCTTAAAAGTTCTTGATAGTGTGTTCCACCAGGATTAGATTGTCCCATAATAAATACCTCCTTCGTATTTTGTAATTATATTATATTACTTTGAGGAAGATTTTACCATTCAAAACATATGTTTAGGCGATTTTTATCTATTTTACAAAATATTGTAATAGTTGGTGTGAATTTGCTATTAAGTTGATTTCTTTAATTAATCCCATCCAATCTTTGTACAATTCTTTATAAAAATCATTTTCAAAAGAAAGGATCTTATCATATGTCTTCAAAGAAAAAACCTCCATTACCAAGCATGTCTATTATAGGTAAAAGACAAGAAATATATTGCCTGGATTTATTTGGTAAAACTCGTAAAAAGTGCGATAAATTTAATAATAGAGATAAGAAGAAAAGCTAGTTCTCTTCACTCTTCTTTTCTTTCGTAGTATTGAGATTGAAAATTTCTTTACGCTTGCCCCCCACTATACTTGATTGTGGTAATTGTTTACGTGTTGTCTCAGTTTTTTGTCTTTATTATTATTGATTGACATTGATGTGATCTCCTATGCATTACCATACATAAGTAACTGGACTTAAAAAAAGAGAATATATACATAGATGAGTCCGTAGTTATGATGAACCACGGACTCGTTAATGATACTACTCTCCTACTCTCCTGATAAATCGACAATTGGCTAAGATGATGTTTCTATCTTTCAGATGTTATTGTTACTTTATCTGGTATACTTATAGACGTATGCTTTGGTTTGTTGCTATATACCTTGTACACGATATACGCAATGACAAACCAAGGTGTTTGTCCAATAAGTGCCAAAATGATGTTGGGAATTTCTGACATCGCATTCCTCCTTTCTGTAAGAATATAAATTACATAACGGTTGGAAATTAATGCAGAGAATTCTGCTATGAAGTTTTAGATTTTCCAAGAGGTGACTCGCCTTACCTTTCTTACTCTCGGTATGGTTACAGTTAATATGTTACATGACAGAACTACACACGAGGTCGTAGTGTGCTCACGACCATATCCTGTCATGTCTTATTTTATCACTTATTGGAAAATCTTGTCAGTCGGAACATATGTTTCAAAATCAAGGCTTCCACTTATATCCACATTTCTTGCAAACATTCATTGATTTACCAGAACCAATAAATCCCCACATAAGCGAATATCCACGATTCGTAACACCAATATCGGTACAGCCACATTTCGGACAATGCACTTTATCTGATTCTTCTTTGTTACTTTCTAATTGAGCCAATTGAGCTTTGAATTGAGATAATTTAAGTTGATATTCAATTGGATCTTTTTGCTTAAGTTCAATCATTGATTTGAGAAAAGTAGTATCACAATTAGATATATCTCTCATAATAATTATATCTTCATTTGAAACTGGAATAATTTTTAATTTTTCATTTCCACAATAAGGACATTTTGTTATATTTTCTCCAAATGGAATAAGATATCCTGCACAAAATTTTACATTATTAGTTGTATCTTTATTGAATAAATCGGATTGCGCACATTTATTGCAAAAAAGTGTATTACTCATAATTTATCCTCCTATATTTATATATATCCAAGTATATATTAATATAATACCATGTTATTATTACGTTGTAAACTTTGACGAAAATGGTATAAAAACAACATTAATAGATAAAATTAAGTCTGATACACCAAAAATTACAGATAATTTTAAAGACCTTGCAAGAATGGCTAAATCTATAGATATAGATATGTCATCAGTTGGTGGTTGGGAAAAATGGGCAAAATCATTTGATAAAAATGACAAGATTGCAATTAAATTCTTTTCTGATGTAGATAGTGGTAAACAGAATATTGAAGATATTGATAAATATATGGAACAAGCTTCATCTTCCACTTCTAAGTTCTCTGCTTCATTAAAAAACGTTGCAGCAAATATGGGAATTATGCTTGCTATAACCGTAGCTTTAAAATTACTTGGTGCTGCATGGGATCATTTCAATGTAACTGTCGAAGAATCTCAAACAAAAGTCGATGATATAACAACAAAACTTAAAGAATTAAATGAAGAATATGACAAATTAAATTCAAGAAATTCTGATAGTCTCACTTCTTCTGAAAAAGAACGTCTAAATTATTTAAAAGACAGAATTTCTTATGAAGAAGAACTTTTTGATATTGAAAAGAGAAAACAATATCAGGAACAAATGGGTGGTGGCTTTACTGATTTATTTGATAAAGATTCAGATAGTTATAAAAAATGGGTTGAAATTGTAAATGACTTTGGAAAAAATGAAGTCATGGAGGGATTTTGGCACGGTACTATCGACTCTAATATTGACGAATATAATCAGGCATTGACTAATGCTAAAGACATAACTGATAAGCTTGAGGATTTAAGAAAAGGCGGTCATGCTGAAGATAGTTATTATGTCAAACAATTAAGAGATGATTTAGAATCAGAGAATGAAACAATAACATCCATTGAAGGTGATTTACAACAAAGATATGACGACCGTAAAGAACTCATTAATAAATATAACGAGTATATTCAAAAAGACAACGAAGCTTTAAATGCAACGGATAGATATGGTAATCCTCTTCTTTCAGAATCTGATCGAGAACAAATTCAAGATAATATTGATTTCTATCAAAATTGGGTTGATATATATACAAAAGAAGTTGAACAGATTGGAAATGCGATTTATAACACTGATTCTAATATCAAATCTCTTTCTGAGAAAACTGGTATATCTGAAGAAGAGTTATCTAAAGCAGGTTTTTCTGATGCTGACTTTGAAGAATTATTAAAGTTAGACGGTACTGTTCATTTTGATAAAAATACAACAATTGACGATTTAAAAGAAACATTGGGTAACGCACAACAGACAGCAAACAAAAATCCAATTGTTATAACAACAGTACAAGACGCTTTAAATTATACATCAACTGATGAGGATGGGAACGCTACGTCTACGTCTTTGAACGATGAGATTAATTCATATACTTCGCAAATAGAATCATTAGATAAGATTTTAAAGACAATTGACAAAGGAACTTTTGGACAAGAACAAATCTTATCTCTTGCTCAAGACTTTGGAATCGTAACAAATTCTGTGAGCGATGCAAAAACTCAGATTAATGATATGAAGAAAGATCTTCTGAATAATTTAACTGAATCGTTTAATCTAATTATAAATAACGAAGATACAATTGACGAAGTAAAAAATAAACTTATATCTATAAGAGATTTAATAATATCCTCTGCTGATGCAGATCCTATCGCAAGTGCTCTTAGTGATTATGAAGATAAATTATCTTCTCTTCAATCTGGATATGACAAACTTTTGTCTGCTCAAGAAGAATATAATACATATGGTGCGATTACTGCTTCTACATTAAAAGATTTAACTGATAACAATTTGTTACAGTATATGACTGTCACAGCAAATGGAATATCAATTAATACTTCTGCTTTAGAAGATAATGAACAAGCATTAAAAGCTTCTGCTACTGCTGAGTTATATAATGCTATGTGTAATGATATTCAAAATCTGTCATTAAATGACACAAGTCAATTATCTACAATTGCACAGTCTGCTATTGCAAATTTAGATTCTGCTGCCACTACAGCAGGTAAAAACGCTGCTATTGCTGCAAAAGGTTGGTGGGAATACGGTAGCTCTATTCAAAGCATTCCTGGCGTATCTAAATTAACAGGTAATAATTATCAGAAAGCTACTGCAATTGTAAACCAGTATAAGAAAATTGCTCAATCAATAAATAGCATTTCTGTTGGGAAAACGAATTCTTCTAAAAAATCTTCTTCTTCTGGTTCAGGCTCAAAGAGTTCTGGTAAATCAGCATCAGACACTGCTAAAGAAGAAATCGAAGCATACATGGAATATCTCGAAAAAGCTCTTGAAGGTGGAAGAATTACATACAGTGATTATGTTCGTGATGTCACTCTCAAATTAGACGATATGTATCATAATGGTCGTATTACAGCCAAAGAGTATTTCGACTATGTTGAGAAACGTTTAAATCAGCAATTAGAAGTATATAAATCTGTTCTGTCTGCTGTAACGGATTTGTTAGAGGATGAAGCGCAGAAATGGCAAGACAAGATTGATGCTTTAAATGACGAAAACGATCTTCTTGAAAAACAGAAAGATGATTATGATTCTATCTTATCGGCAGTAGACCAAGTATATCAGGACGAAATAGACCGACTTAATGAGCAGAAGGATTTATTGCAAGATAAGATAGATGCTCTAAATGACCAAAATGATGCTTTAGATTTACAATATCGGAAAGAGCAAGCTCTTTATGCGTTAAGAAAAGCCCAAGAACAGCGTACGAAAAAAATCTTTAACGGGAAAGAATTTATATATGATACAGATAAGGAAACCATTCGTGACGCACAAAAAAATCTTCAAGATATTGAAAATGAAGAAATCATTAAGAAACTTGAAGATGAACAAGACGCTCTCGACAAATCTATTGAAGATTTAGAAAAATATCGTGATTTATGGGCTGAAATTGCAGATGCATACAAAAAGAATACCAACGAAATGCTTGCAATTCAACTTTGGGGCAAGGATTATGAAAATTTAATTCTTCAAAATCGTATTCAAGATATTAACGGTTTTAAAGATAACTATTTAAGAATCCAATCTCAAATAACTGATAATGAAAAAGAAATAAAATCTTTAGAAGAAAAGAAAGAGATTTATCAGCAGTTGAAAGACCAGTGGAATTCTATTTCTTCTGAATATGAAAATCAGATGAATCGTCAATATGCTGTGCAGTTACTTGGTGCAAATTGGGAACAAGACGTTTTAAATGGACGTTTAGATGTTTTAAACAATTTCCGTAATCAGTATATTGCTATTCAGCAAGCTATAGCTGATGCTGCATGGCAAAGTGCTCAAGCTCAAATCCAAGCCGCACAAGCTGCCCAAAGTGGAGGTAGTGGAGGTAGTGGAGGTAGTGGTGGAGGTTCTACTCCTATTCAAAACCAACAAGCATATCATGTATTACACCTTGTAGGTGGTTATTCTACAAGCGGAGAAGCATCAAGTAAAATAAGTAGTTTTAATGGTAAAGGTGTTTATAAGTATAAAGATGGAAAATGGTATGTTTACAAAGAAGAAGATTATTCAAATCTGAGCTTTGGTAGCAAATCAGAGGCAGACGATTATATCAAGAAACATTTAAGTCCTACCGGAAAATTTTTAGTAAAATACTATCATGATGGTCTTGAAAATGGTCTTGTTGATTTTAGTAAGAAAGATTCCAACTTTGACCTTGTTCAGAAATATGGTCTTAAGAAATATGAAGTACCAGCAATCTTAAAACAGGGCGAAGCTGTCATGAATCAAGAACAAATCAAGAATCTTGGTGAAGCATTGAGAGCTATTCCAACTGCCGCTACTTTGTATACAACACCTGATTATACAAAGATGCTGTCTAGTCTAAAGACTAATAATACTCCTGTCATGGTTACGCAGAGTGTAGATATAACATTACCAAATGTTACAAATAACTCTGGTTATGAAAATTTAACAAGAGAATTAAATAGACTTAAGCTTGACGCTTACCAGTTTGTGAATAAACGTTAGTTTTCTAACTGTACTCTGAAATATGAGTGCAGTTATATTGGAAATATATGGTATTCTGTCAATTATTGGTATATAATGAAAATATTAATAATGACGGAGGTATTGTTTATTATGGGTGATTATCCTAAAGTTATGTATTCTGGAAAAGTTGCTATTGGCAATAAAGAATTATCGTGTGGTGTACTTGATGATGGAACACGAATATTAACTAATACTGCTATATTCCAAGCATTTGACAGACCGAGAAAAGGAAAACCCTCAGAGGATTATCGTTTGAAAAATGTTCCAGCATTTATTACTGCTAATAATTTAAAACCTTATATAGATAGAGAATTAGAGGGTGGTGATTTTTCTGTCGAATATGAAAGAAGTGGACGTATTTATACAGGATACAAAGCAGAAATTTTACCAATTATTTGCGATATTTATCTTTCTGCTAGAGATGATGGTGTACTAACTGAAAATCAAAAACCATTAGCTGTTGCTAGCGATATTTTAATGCGTTCTTTAGCAAAAGTTGGTATTGTTGCATTGATAGATGAAGCGACAGGATATCAATATGAAAGAGATGCTAGAGCATTACAGGAATTGTTATCTCAATACATTGCAAAGGAATTTTTACCTTGGGTTAAAACATTTGATGATGAGTTTTATATTCAAATGTTTAGGCTTCGTGGTTGGGATTATAAAGGAAGATTAAAAACTCCTTATGCTGGTCAAGTGACAAATTTTCTTGTCTATAATAGACTTCCACAGGATGTAGTAGATGAATTAAAAAGATTGAATCCTGTATTAAATAAAAATGGATATAGAAGGCATAGACTGCATCAGAGATTAACTAAAGAATATGGATATCAACATCTTAATCAGCAGATTTCTACTGCAACAACAATGATGAAGGGCTTTGATACTTGGGATGAGTTTGAATCAGTGTTTAGAAAAGCATTTAATATTCCTGACACTGAAAAAATTTAATGGGACTGAATTTGTGAAAAATGCTTGATTTTACGTTACATAACTCACGATAAATGGCTTAAAATGGGCATTTTCTTAGTGGGACCCGGTTTTAATTTTAAGAGCAAGTAGACTAATACTCTACCTGCTCTTTTATTTTGCAGAAAAATAAGGAGACATCATATGGCAAATGATATAAATAATTCAATTTTAGAAACAATAAAAATGGTAATTGAAAATACTAAGTTTAAATACGACAAAACATTCAAATCCCGAATATGCGAAGTAAACACAAATGGCACATATAAGATTGTGTACATGAATCAATTGTACGATGTACCTAATGCCTTGGGGGTAGACTTAGAGATTGGTCAAAGTGTGTGGGTTAAAATTCCTTGTGGAGTATTTAGAAATATGCATATTTGTGGGGTGTGTAAAAAATAAAAAAAATAATTTGAAAGGAGACTTGCTGTGGCTGAAGGAATAATAAAAAAAATACAGATTAAACAGCTTCCACCAAAATCATCTGTAGATAACACAGATCTTTTCATAATTGATGATGGTATTACAACATATCAGGTTACAACAGATGACATTGCAGAATATATATCGACCAATGCTCATCTTGAAAAAAAATACATATTAAATAAATCAATTGGAGAAGCCAATGGTATTGCTCCTCTCAATTCAGATAAAAAAATAAATGGAGAATATATTACATATGGCAACTCCTCTTCTACTGCTTACGAGGGTTCTGCTGGTAAATTGTTGGAAGAAAATCTTGATAATCATTTAACCGATACAGATGCACATGGATACAATACTAAATTAGACAATGAGATTAAACGAGCAAAAGATGCAGAAACTTCTCACAGTACTAATATTTCAAACCCTCATAAAGTAACAAAATCTCAAATTGGATTAGGTAATGTAAACAACACATCCGATGCAAATAAACCTGTGTCTACTGCACAACAGAAAGCTATAGATACAGCATATACTAATGCCAACGCTTATGCGGATCAAAAAATTGCTGACCTCATAAATGGCGCACCAGAAACATTAGATACATTAAAAGAAGTAGCTGATGCTATTGAATCAAGTAAAACTGTTGAAGAAGCACTAAACAAAGCTATTGGTGTAAAAGCTAATCAAACAGAATTAGACTCTCATACTGGTAATAATATGGTGCATCTCTCAGAGAACGAAAGAAAGAAATGGAATGAGGCTTATTCTCACAGCACTTCTTCTCATGCTCCTGTTAATGCAGAAGAGAATCAAAATGCTTTCAGTGAAGTAAAAGTGGGGTCTACTATTGTCTCAGCAGATTCTAAGACAGACAATTTGGTACTCGAAGGTAAGAATATTTCTATAACACCAGATGGGGAAAATAAAAAAGTTACATTTGAGTTGACGAAAAACAATGTAATATCGGCATTAGGTTATACTCCCGAAGAAGGTGGAAGTGGTACTGAAACTAATGTAGAATACGGAACTTGCAACACCGCTGCTACTACAGCAGCTAAAGTGGTATCTATTCCAAGCGATAGTTCTTGGCTTTTAAAAAAAGGGGCTATCATATTTGTTAAATTTTCAAATTCCAATTCTGCGACATCTTGCACTCTTAATGTAAATGGCACAGGAGCAAAAAGTATTTGGTATAATAACGCAGTTTATACTGGTAATTCAGTAATGGTGTGTGGATATGCTAATAGAACTCATATGTATATATATGATGGTACTTATTGGGTATGGGTATCTTCTGGTTCAGATTCGAACACAATTTATTCTAATGCTTCTCTTGGACAAGGATATGGTACTTGTACAACAGCCGAAGCTACCGTTGCCAAGATTGTAACATTATCAAGCTATGCGCTAGTTGTTGGTGGTATTGTGTCGGTTAAGTTCACCTATGCTGTTCCTGCCAGTGCTACTCTTAATATTAATAGTGAGGGCGCAAAAGCGATATATAGGCGTGGTTCTGACATTACTGCTGGCATTATTAAAGCAGGTGATACAGCTACATTTATATACAATGGTTCTCAATATCATTTAATTTCAGTTGATAGGGATGATAACACTGACACAAAAAATACAACTGGTGCAACTAACACTACAGGAAAGATGTATTTAGTAGGTGCAAAAACTCAAGCCACTGCTGTACAGACATATTCTCAAGCTGAAGTATATATAGACGAGAACGGAAATCTATGTAGTAACGGCACACCAGTTAGCACCGAAAATCACACGCACGATGAATATGTGAATATTACATATTCTGACACTGAACCGACAGTACAAAGAGTTGGTGATTTGTGGTGTAGAGATTATGAATAGGAGGAATTAAAATGGCAAGAATTTTACAAACACCATCAATTGCTGCAATTGATTCCTTTGATCCATCCTATGATAGAGATATAGCTTTCTACTACGAAGATAATCAACCATATAAGCATAGAATTGTTATTATTAATAATCAGACAAATCAGACTGTCTACGACAAAACTATTGAATCAATGAGAAAATATATTACTATTCCTGCTAAGACATTAACAGGCGGTGTTCAGTACCTTATTCAGATTCAAGTCTTTGATGTTGATGGGAATAAAAGCAATTTATCCGATCCAGTACTCTTCTATTGTTTTTCTATACCAATTCTTAATTTTTCCAATGTGACAAATGAACAAATATATAGAAATGCTAGTATTGAATTATCTTTAACATACTCTCAAGCACAAAATGAGCAAATTAAAGATTATCAATTCACATTGTACTCTCAAGATAAAATTTTACTGACTTCATCCAAGGTATTCTATTCTTCTACTCTCTCATCTTATACATTCTATAGTTTGCAAAATAACACTAAATATTATGTAAGAGCTTATGGGGAAACAATTAATGGAATGCAAATGGATACTGGATATGTTGCAATTAATATTCAGTATGAGAGGATTCCTGCTAATATTGGATTTTATATTCAGAATATTTATGACAAAGGATATATTAGTATAGAAACTAATATCCTCAGTATAGGATATGAAACAGAAAATGATAATTATAAATTCGTTGATGGGTGTTTAATCTTAAAGAATAATTCATTGATGTATAATGAAGGTTTTGAAATTACAGGTGATTTTTCATTATTCATCGAAGCAAAAAAATTACCTATTTCAAAATTCTTTACTGTTGGAGATGGGAGTATATCACTCAATATCGTAAAAATCTGCAACACATATTATTGCCGATTATTTGTCAAGGATAGCAGTCTTGTCATGTGCACTGCTTTACCAAAAGCGAGAATTACAACAAATAATGGAGAATATATAATTACAGAGGATGGGAAAACTATTGAAATAATAAACACATCTTATGATGATAACGAACTCGTAGTGTTTGAACTGAAACGAGTAAAAGGAATTTACAGTCTTAATGCATATTACAAACAAGAAAGGATGGTGGCTAACGCATGATTTTCTTAAATACAACTTTCTGTGGTGGTCGTTATGCATTGTCACCACTTCCAACTAAAACAACTCCAATAATGGCAATTCAAATTTTTGATGGTACATATAATAAGCTGTTTCTGTCATCTGACGCTTCTTTAACTGTCAATAATTTCGATGACGCATGGACGTATGACACCAAAGTAAATGCAGATTTCAATGGAAATTTTGAAGCTGGTAATGTGGGATTTAGTGTTAAAACAACTGATAATATTGTTATTCGAAGACGTGAAAAAGGAACTATGGATTGGACTGTTATCTATGTGAACCCAATTAAGACAGCAAATGATTTCCATGTCATTTTTAATGATAATTACGCAAGGGCTGGAGTTGAATACGAATACAGTCTATCTTCTTTCTGTAATGGAATAGAGAACAGTTTTATTATAGAAAATGTATTTTCTGATTTTGGTGGAGCATATGTCACGGATAAAGATTCTATTTATGGAACAATCTACGACTTAGACGGCTGTGATACAAGTAGAAATATTACAGCTCAGACTCTTCAGTTATTAAATAGCAAATATATGACAGTCGTATCTAACTCACCTCTTAATTGTGATAGTGGCTCTGTAACGGGCACTTTTATTAAAATGGATTGTACTACTTACGAGCTTGATAGAAATGGTGGATTGCAATACAGGAATGATTTCAAGAATAGATTAGCCAACAAAAGACCTTTAATACTCAAAGTATATGATGGACGTATATGGATGATTCGAGTCACTGGTGGTATTCAAGACAAACAAAATGGTCATCCCGATATAAGACAGATTACTTTTGAATGGGTTGAAATAGGTGATGTTAATGACATGAAAACATTATATCTGAATGGCTTTTCTAATGTAGATAAGAAATGGTGGTGATAAGTTGAAGTATAACATTACACAGGAAGATAAAGATTTGCTGCTACAAAGTAATTTAAATTATAAATATAAGCTTCTTGTTTTAAATAAAAATGGTTCTATTTTAGATGAATTAGATTGTATATCAAGTGTTGGTACATACAATATTGAGTCCGAATCTGACATTAGACGGACTACTTCTCTTATCTTATATTTAGATGATTCTTATCAATCTATGTCTGTTGAAAATAAAATATATGATTGGATTAGTTTAAATTTCGAGCTGCAAATAGGGATTTATAGTATTAGAAAAGATGATTATGTATGGTATAAATGTGGAAACTATCTAATCACTGATGGCGGCACTAATTATGACGCTACAAACAACTCTATCAGTGTTTCGCTTTCTGATAATTATGCAAAATTAAATGATACGAGAAATGGTCAGGTTGGTGGCGCACCAACCATAGAAATCCCAAATGTAGACGATAATGGAAATATTATCACTATCAAGCAAGTAACGGAAGGTGTTCTTAAGAGCGAAACAGATATAACAAAATATATCATTGATGACATAGGACAATTTTATGGAATGCCACAGAACAATCCTAACTATGTTCAATATCGAAAAGATAACCCTAAATGGAATCAGCTCCCATATGATTTAAAGTATGAAGTTGGTTGCACAGTTGGAACAATTCTTTCTGAAATAGCAGAACTTTATCCTAACTGCCAAATGTATTTTGATATATATAATAATTTTTGTTTCAACCTTATTCCATCTTGTGAGTATGAGCCAATCACTCTTGATAATAAGTATCTACAGGAAATTCTTATTTCAGACAATTCAGAAAGCGTTACTTATGATATTAAAAACATTAAAAATATTACAGAAGTTTTTGGTGCAATACACGAAGTAGATAGAACCTCTACTTCATGCTCGTTGTCTACTAATATCTATACTATTACTCTTGATAAATATGAGGAATATTCTTCTGGTGATATTATTGCATTTACTCCTAATGCTTCAAATATAGCAAATACTAAAGTACGAATCAATTCTCTTAATACTCTTCCACTTTATTATGAATATACAACTGATTATATAGATAAAGGGTTACTAGAAAAGGGTAAGATGTATGTTATCCAGATTAAACGAGTAAATGAAAATCTGCTTGCATATTATCTTGGGCAGTATCAGCCACATGCATTATGTGTATTAACTGATAATGCCAATGATAGTAAATATACAAAATCATATTTTGCAAAAAAATATAATTGTGATGTGCGCAATATCACTCTTAGGGTCGAAAAGAATAGCCCATTTACGGTACAAAGATTAGGTGAAGTATTAGATGTAAAAACTGGTGATGAATTTGAGAACATTATATCAGATTCTGTTGCCGTAGAGAATGCAATATATTATAACAGAAAATCAACTTCTATGAATGATACGGTTACTATAACAACTAAAATGATTCCATTTTTAGATGTAAATGTAAAGGTTGAGTATCAAAAACAGCAAGACAATGAAGTTAAGCAATATATAGTTAAATCAGTATCTAATGATACAGAATCTAATATTACACATATCACAATGTACAGATTTTACCCATTGTATTATGCATAAAAGATTGGAGGGAATATGGAATATTCACATAATTTTGGTAGCAATTTCCCAAACGAAACAATTCCAGTCGGAACAAAAAAAGACATAGATGATACTGTAAAAGAATTAATTAATCAATATTATTTGTATATTGAATCTGGTGACTTAGCGTCTGCAAATCAATTGTACGAAGCAAATAAAGATACATTAAAGTCATATCAGATTAATATGGAATATATTAATAAGCTTGAAGAGGAAATATACAATACAGGTATTTTTGCTCTTAACTCAATTAAATCTATTGTTAGTTCTGATATGCCAGCGTCTCAGTCAGTTGATAGCTTTTGGTATCAAGATTACTAATTGGGAGGTGAAAAATATGGAAGAAAAAGATATCTTATTTGAACCTCATAATGATATGAGTGTGGATGATATAGAAATTGTTACCAAACATAACAACTTAATAAAATTAGGAAATTATAGTGATGCTATTACTCTACTAGATAACAACAATTATCAAAGTGGATTCAGGGCATCACTTTTTAATTCCATTCAAAATAAGACTCATAAGCTGCAAGAACATTTACTAAATACTTTTGTAGCTGAAGACAATGAATATTATTCTTACACCGAGCCAGACCCAGAATTTATGAAAGCAAATGGTTATGAGTTTTGGTGTCAACCTTACTAAATAAAAGGAGGAAATGAAATGGCAATTTTGCAAGGATTTATTAAAACAATTAAACGTAGATTAACTAATGAAGGATATAAATGGCAATCAGAAAAGACAAGTTCTCAGACAGTGGTAATGGGTGATGGTACAGATAATACAGATACTGCCGAAAAAAGATTTGGTGCAATTAATGGAATTACTTCTTCTTTAAACACAAACAATGATAACTATGCTTTATCGGCTGCTGGTGGATATAATTTACAATCACAAGTTAATGAACTAAACACGAATGTAAACAAGAAGCAGGATGCATCAACGGCAATCACGACTAGGAATATTGGTCAGCAAAGTGTGAAATATGCATCAAGTGCAGGTACGGCAGCAAATGCTAGTAAAGTTCTTTGGAGCGGTGTGCAGGGCAAACCATCAACTTATCCACCATCATCACATGAACATCAATATGGTTCATTAGAATTAATTTATACAACACCGTTTATTGATTTCCATTACAATAATTCCAAAGCTGACTATACAACACGAATAATTGATGATGGCAGTGGATTATGTTTCTTGAATGCAGAAGGTGATAACTTTAAGTATTATGGAAAAAGCGGACACAGCATAGCTATAAGTTCTAATGGTGAGTTTGTAGCATACAACGACCATGTGGTTATGAGAGCAGACTCTGCATGGTTTACAACAAGGGATGGGGCAGGATTTATTCCTGTTTATGGTCAATCATTCACAAATCCGTCTTCTAAACTTGTTAAAGAGAACATCAATGGAATGTCAGATGAAGAAGCTAAAAAAGTTTTACAGTTAAATCCTGTTACATTTGATTACATTAAAGAATTTGGTGGAGCGCATGACCAAAGAGGACTTATTGCAGAAGAAACGCTTAAAATTATCCCATCTTGTGTAAGTGTCCCGGAAAATTACTCAGAAGAGGATTTTGATATTGAAAAAGGTATTGGCAATGAGGTATTAGCAATTGATTATTCGAAATTGGTTCCATACCTTATTAAGATGGTGCAGATACAACAGGAAGAGCTTGAAAAAATAAAAGAACAATTGAATAATTAGATATTTAATATATTGTACAAAAACTCTGAATAAAAAGTAATTAAGAATATTTTTATATTTACAATGAAAGGAGTCATAAATGGAAAAAATAAAATTTAATAAAGACGATGCAATCTATGATGTGAACTTAACAAGAATTAAGAGTAACGTTATTAAGATTGCATCTGAAAAAAATATTTCCAACAAGATAATTACAAATGGGTTTGTTATTATAAATGAGTTCAATAATACAATAATGTCAGACTATAGTGATTATACAACTATTTATCTTGAATCTGGTGATGAATATTATTATTTATCAACTGGTGAAAAATATGTTGAGCCGACAGAGCCGATTGTTCCAACACCATCAGAGCCTATTATTGAAACATTAGAATCTGTTAAAAATAGTAAAATTAATGATTTAAATAGAATATGTAGTGAAATGATTACAAGTGGTGTTGATGTTGAAATAGATGGGAATACAGAACATTTTTCTTATACCATAGAAGACCAGGCTAATATTGACGACATTGCGCAGATGGCTAAAGTTACTAAAATGGATCAGTCTTATCATTGCGATGATGGTTCATGCAAATTATATACACCGGAACAAATTGCAACGATCTATATGTCACAGAAAATGAATAAAGCTCATAATATTACATATACAAATCAGTTGAAATTATATGTAAAATCTTTAGATATAAAAATAAATGTAGAATCTGTTACATATGGTCAGGACTTAACTGATGAATATTTAGATACATATAATACAATTATGGAACATGAACAAGCTGTTGCTCAAGCATTTATTGAAAAAGAATAAGGAATTGTACTATGAAAATTATTAAAAAGATTTTTAAATTTATATGCAAATGCATATTTGCATATTCTTTCTGTGGAGGATTATATCTTCTTATAGAGATGGCATTCCGACAAAGAACCGATTTAAGTATGTTTTTTCTTGCAGGTTTTATTGGTCTGTTTGTTATGTTTTTCAATAATGTGTTTACATATGAAACAGATTATCTAATACAAATCATGGTTTGTACTACATATTCAACATTAATGGAAGGATTTGTCGGTAATATAATTAATTATGACTATCATATATGGGATTATAGAAATTTACCATTCTCATTTTGGAATTCACAAATAAATTTAATGTTTGTTGGTTGTTGGATGCTTATTGTAGCTGCGATTATTCCTATGCTTGATTATATTGATTGGAAATTATTTGATTATTTAATTGATATTCCACCTTACTATAAAATGTTTGGCAAGAAAATATACCAGTTTAAGAAAAAATAATTATCCAACTAAACACAAATTTGTTAAGAAAATAATTGCAATAAAAGTACCTTTCTATTATACTGTATATAAGTGAGGTGCTACAATGAAATATAAAGTATATGATGGAATAACAAAAAATTTATCAGATGTAACACTTAATACAATGGATGATGCCAAAAGTCTTATTGATATATTAAAATGGCTTGCAATTGAATTCAATATGAAACATAACTATATTGTTGTCCCACAAGTAGAAATAGAAATAAAATTATAGGGTATGTAGAAATTAACCTACATACCCTATTTTTTACGCTTTTATCTTGTTCATTTCAGTAACCAATTCTTCTATTTCTCGATGTGTATATACTTTTTCAGTCATATCTTCTATTTTATGTCCAACAATTTTCTTCAGGATATATTCGTTTATATTCACATTTAAAGACTTGGCTTTGGTGATAAATGTATGTCTTGTGGAATGTGGTGTAAGGTGTCCGTCAAACTTTAATTTTTTTATGACTTTATTAAAACGAGACAAATACTGATCATATGATAAACCAATACCTTTTTCCTTAGATATATCATTGAACAAAAAATCACTATTAGCACTAATTGCTTCGTTATAATATTTTTTAACTATGTTCTTAACTAATGGATGTATAGGAACTAATCTATTTTTACCTGCTTCAGTTTTGATTCCACCACGAATATAATTATCTTCTAAGTTGACGTTTTCTACTTTTAAATTAATTAATTCGCTAGGTCGCCAACCACTATAACAAGCATATAATATCATATCAGCAAATGGAACAAAGTCTTTTGCATTCCATAATATTTTTAGTTGTTCTTCTGTAAAAGGATCTTTAATCTTCTGTTCTCTTGCTTTTTGCTTAAATACTTCTTTGTCCAAGAAAAAGTTTCGTGCATAATTAATTTCACATATTCTGGCTTCAATAGCATAATCATATATGTGATTAAATAAATATTTAATGCTTTCTTTTGTCTGAGGGCTTGCTTTTATTTCTCTCCCTTTGTCTTTACCTCTTGTCCCAATACGAAATCCATTTTCTATTACACTTTTCATATCTAAAATGGATAACTCTCTGAACTTTTTATCATAAATAGCAGAACAATATGCATATGCCGATGTTAAGCGATATCTTTGAGACTCATGCGTCTTTATAAAATATTCATACCACTTTTCATATAATTGTGAGAATGTAATATTTTTACTATCAAGGTCATATGGGTTATCTAAGTAGTTAGCAAGTGCTCGTGCTGCCTCGCCTTTAGTTTTAAAATTTGAACCAATATTTTTTACAATTTGTTTTGATTTTCCTGTTTTTTCATCTATTTCCCATCCAATAGTTACTTTTGCTCTATAGCGTTTTCTTCGTGAATCATAACTGATAGAACCCTCTCCATTACTACGTTTTCCTGCCATTTGATAAGCTCCTTTCCAGATGTGTAGGACGCATTTTTTATTCCTGTCATTTTTGTGCCTTTTTGCGTCTTATATGCGTCTTTCTTCACAACTAATCACACCTTATCATATCAAATTTCAGTTGTCAACCATACATTTGTTCGTATCACAGGAAATCTTTATAAAATATCGAGAAGTCCTTAAAGTCTTGATTTTTCTAGGTTTCAAAGACTTTCATATATCGTTTTCTTAACTGTCCACAGGCACCATCAATATCTCTGCCCATTTCCCTTCTAATAGTAACATTAATTCCGTTTTTTTCAAGTTTATTTTTAAATTTGAGGATTTCCTCATGGTCTGACTGCACATAATCCCGCTCTTTAATGGGATTTACCGGAATCAGATTAATGTGGCAGTTCATGCCGGAAACCAGCTTAACCAGCCGCTCTGCATCCTCATCCGTATCATTGACGCCGCCCACCAGACTGTACTCAAAAGTGATTCTTCGTCCTGTCTTGTCAAAATAATATCTGCAGGCATCTAAGACCTCGGAAAGCTCATAACTGTTGGCAACCGGCATCAGCTCTTTCCTCTTTTCCTGTGAGGATGCATGCAGGGAAAGTGCCAGTGTAATCTGAAGTTTCAAATCAGCGAGCTGCTTCATCCGTGGCACCAGTCCACAGGTAGATACCGTAAGATTTCTCTGGCTGATATGACGTCCATGCTCGTCTGTCAGCAGTTCAATGAATTTTACAATATTATCATAATTATCCATAGGTTCTCCGCTTCCCATGACTACCACATTGGAAATACGTTCTCCGATGCTCTCCTGAATCCGGTATATCTGCTCTAAGATTTCCGATGGTGTCAGATTACGCACCAGTCCGTCCAGTGTGGATGCACAGAACCGGCAGCCCATACGGCAGCCCACCTGGGAAGAAACACATACGGAATTGCCATGCTTATATTTCATCAGCACACTTTCTATCATATTCCCATCTGCCAATGCAAATAAGTACTTTCTCGTTCCGTCAATCTTCGAAATCTGTACCAGTTCTTCTTCTAATACTATAAGGTCTGCTTTCTCTTTTAATGTCTCCCTTAAATTCTTCGAAAGATTTGTCATTTCATCAAAGGAGGTGACATGATGGATGTGCATCCATTCATATATCTGCTTTGCCCGGAATTTCTTCTCTCCCAGAGACAAAAGAAATTCTTCTAATTCTTTTAAATTCAAGGATTTTACATCAACTTTTTCTATCATACATTCTGTTTCCTTAATCTGGCAATGAAAAATCCGTCACTGCCTAATTCATCCGGCAGAATCTGTTCCATGCTTTCTACTTCAAATTCTTTATGATTTGCCATAAACCACGCAACATTTTCTTCATTCTCTCCCGCATCAATGGTACAGGTACTGTAAATCATTCTGCCACCCGGCTTCACATACTGATGAACCGTGGATAAAATCTCCCGCTGTAATGCGATCAATGACTTGATATCTTCCGGCTGCATCCGGTATTTGATGTCCGGTTTCTTCCGGAGCACACCCAGTCCGGAACATGGTAAATCGGCAATAACTACATCTGCTTTTCCGATACTGCCTTTATCTGATACACGGGCATCCCACTGCTCGGCTGTCATATTGGTCACCTGATGACGTCTGATATTCTCTTCTATCAAAGAGACTTTATACTCACTGACATCCCTGGTGATGACCTTTCCACTGTCGGAAAGCAGCTGTGCAATATGTATACTCTTTCCACCGGGTGCTCCGCACACATCAATGACAGTATCATTTGCTTTTACCTCTGCCGCCTCAGCCACCTTCATGGAGCTTAAATCCTGCACATAAAAAAGTCCTTCCGCAAATTCCGGAATGCTGCCAAGATAATCCACACCTCTTACATGCAATGCATAAGGAAGTTTTTCATCTATGTTCACTTCCATGCCACGATTTTTTAAACGCTTCATCAAGCTTTCTGGTGTAATCTTCGTAAGATTACATCTTATGGTCAGTGGTTCTTCTTTCAAAAATGCTTCTGCTATCTTTTCAATCCGTTCTAAGGAATAATTTTTCTCCCAGAGTGTAATCATCCATTCCGGGATGGAACAGGTTACGGATAAATACTGTTTATAAGCTTTTTTCTTATCCGGGTATGCAATCTTATCAAGATTTCTTCCGATATTCCGAAGCACTCCATTGACAAATCCGGAAAGCTTTCCAAAGCCTTTTTTCTTTGCAAGCTTTACTGCTTCGTTGCAGGAAGCCGATACCGGAACACTGTCCATATATTTCATTTCGTAGACGGCACTCCGGATAATACAACGGATTACCGGCTTCATTTTATTCACCTTCACACTGGAAAACTGATTGATAATATAATCAAGCTCCAGCATGCGCTCCAGAGTACCCTCGCTGACTCTGGTAATAAAGCTGCGCTCCTGTTTCTCAAGATACTGATATTTGGTCAGTACATCAGAAATCGCCACATGGCTGTATATGCCATCCTTTGTTACCGCCAGCAAAATTGCAAGCACCAGTTCCCGGCTGTTCACCGAATCAGTCATCCCGTCGTCCTCCAAATAATAAAATCAGACGCAGTAACTGAAGAATCGCTGAAGCTGCTCCCGCTACATAGGTTAACGCTGCAGCTCCTAAAACTTTTCTCGTATAGCCCAGTTCCTGTTCTCCTAAGATTCCTGTCTCTCCAAGGATTCTTACTGCTCTTCTCGATGCATTAAATTCTACCGGAAGTGTTACAATCTGAAATAATACTGCCAGTGAAAAGCAGATGATTCCTGCTGTAATCAATGCCTGACCACTGCGGCTGCTGATAAATAATCCAATCAGGATCAGCGGCCATGCCAGTGTAGAACCGATATTGGCTACCGGAACAATGGCACCACGAATGGTAAGCGGTGCATAATTCTTCTGATGCTGGATAGCATGTCCACACTCATGGGCTGCTACACCAACCGCCGCAACAGATGTCGAACCATAGACACTGTCTGAAAGACTTAAAGTCTTATTTCTCGGGTCATAATGGTCGGTAAGGTTTCCGGAAATATGGCGGATTTCCACATCATAAATGCCTGCTGCATTTAAGATTCTCTGTGCCGCCTGTGCCCCTGTCATTCCGGACATACTGCGGTATTTTGAATATTTTTTAAACGTATTGTTTACATGGGCAGATGCCAGAAGACAGATTACTGCACCAATAATTACCAAGAAATAAGTCGGGTCCCACCAATAATAATATGGCATATGAATTCCTCCTTTTTATTGCTGTTTTGTTCCAAGCACCGTTCCGTTTCCGATTGTAAATCCACGTAAGAAATCGGCAACCGGCATACGTTTTTTTCCTTCTAACTGCACTTCTTCCAGCGAAAGACGGTCAACGCCTGTCTGTATGACAAGGCTCTGTTTATCTGCCTTTACCACTGTTCCCGGTGCAGCATCCGTATTGCCCGGATGTACCGTTGCCTTCCAGATTTTCAATGTCTTGCCGGAAAGGTAAGTATAGGCACTCGGCCATGGATTCAGTCCACGAATCAGCCTCTCAATCTGCACTGCAGATAAAGACCAGTTAATCTTTCCCAATGACTTCTGAATCATTTTGGTATGCGTTGCAATCTCATTATCCTGTGGTGTATACACTGCTGTACCATCTTCAATGGATTTCATGGTTTCTACACATAATCGTGCCCCGGCATCCTGCAATTTATCAAAAAGGCTGCCACCGGTCTCCTGTGCATCCAGTTCCACAGCCACAGATGCTATCATATCTCCGGTATCCAGGCCTTCATCCATACGCATAATCGTTACGCCGGAAGCCTTCTCTCCATTGATTACTGCCCACTGGATTGGTGCAGCCCCACGGTATTTTGGAAGCAGGGATGCATGGACATTGATACAGCCATATTTTGGCATCTCTAAAATTTCTTTTGGAAGTATCTGTCCAAAGGCTGCTACCACAATGATGTCCGGCTGATATTTTGCCAGATATTCTATGCATTCTGAACGGCGTACCCGCTCCGGCTGATACACTTCAATTCCATAGGCGATTGCAGCTTCCTTCACCGGAGGATACTGCATGCTCTTTCCTCTTCCCTTGGGTTTATCCGGCTGTGTTACCGCAAGCACTACTTCATGGCCTGCTGCCACAATTGCCTCTAATGTACCCACCGCAAAATCCGGTGTTCCCATAAATATTACTTTCATTTCTAACCCTCCTCATAGACTACGTCATGAAGCTCACCCTCTACTTTTTCCGTATACATATGTCCATCCAGATGGTCTAATTCATGACAGATTGCTCTTGCTAAAAGCTCTGTTCCCTCAATCTCATATTCATCACCATCTTCATTAAATGCACGGGCTTTTACATAATTGGGTCTTGTAACCGTTCCTGCCTTACCCGGAAGACTTAAGCAGCCTTCATCCCCTGTCTGGGTTCCGGAGGTCTCAATAATCTCAGGATTAATCATAAGAATCGGGCCATCCCCGATATCAATGACTACCATTCTCTTTAAAATTCCAACCTGCGGTGCTGCAAGTCCCACACCATTGGCTTCATACATGGTCTCTAACATATCATCTGCCAGTTCCAAAATCTTTGGTGTTATCTCTTTAATTTCTTTACAGGTCTTTGTCAATACCGGATCTCCTACTGTCCGAATCTGTCTTAATGCCATTTTTACTTCCTCCTTAAATTTCTTTCTCTAAAAGCCATTTACCGGGTCAAAATCAAATTGCACCGATACGTTTCTTACTCCCTGTTTTTCTTCCATAAGCTGTTCTACTTTATCTTTTATCTGAATCAATACACCATAATCCGGGTGTTTGAAATAAAGTACTTTTTTATAAATATCATTTACCCTGGCTACTGCTGCATCTGCAGGTCCAATCATCTGTAGCTTTTTATCTGCCTTAATTCCCTCCATGGTATCCGCAAGCTCTTTTGCACATGCATAGGCTTCTGCTTCTTCTTTTGATGCACAAAGCACAACCAGCATATGCCATACCGGCGGATAATGCATTGCCTGCCGGTAGAAAATTTCCTCTTCATAGAACCGGTTATAATCCTGATTCTTTGCACAGATGACGCTGTAGTGCTCCGGATTGTAAGTCTGGATAATGACCTCTCCCGGCTTATCACCTCGTCCTGCCCTTCCGGCTGCCTGGGTCAGAAGCTGAAAGGTTCTCTCAGCGGCATGATAATCGGATACATAAAGAGATAAGTCTGCCGCCAGCACTCCTACTAATGTTACATTTGGAAAATCATGTCCTTTTACAATCATCTGGGTTCCAATCAGGATATCTGCTTCCTGATTGGCAAATGCGGAGAGGATTTTCTCATAGCTGTCTTTGCTTCTTGTGGTATCAAAATCCATCCGAAGAATCCTTGCCTCAGGAAATTCTTTTTTTACCAGCTCCTCAATTTTCTGGGTTCCGGCTTTAAAACCACTGATATATTTTGAACCACAGCTCGGACATATCTTAACATGATTTTGCTCATAACCACAATAGTGACATATCAGTTTTCCATTATTATGTGCATGCAATGACACATCACAGTGGGGACATTTCATTACATGACCACAGGCACGGCAGGATACAAAGCCTGCCATTCCCCTGCGGTTAATAAATAGCATAACCTGTTCTTTCCGCAATAACCGCTGCTCTATTTTTTTATGAAGGCTTCTGCTTAAAATCGAAAAGTTTCTTGCCTTTAATTCTTCTCTTAAGTCCACAATTTCACATTCCGGCAGTGGCTTTTCCTTCACCCGCTTATCCATGGAAAGGAGTAAATAGTCACCCTTTTTCGCATGATAAAAGCTTTCTATGGAAGGGGTCGCCGAGCCTAAAATCACGGTGGCACCGGACATTCTCGCCCGCTCTATTGCGGTTTCCCTTGCATGATACCTTGGTATCGTCTCACTTTTATAAGTGCCCTCATGCTCTTCATCTATTATAATATACCCAAGATTTGAAAAAGGTGTGAACAAAGCAGAACGAGGGCCAATCATAACATCAATTTCACCTTTTTTTGCCCGCTCAAACTGGTCGGAACGCTCTCCCGGTGACAGTTTCGAATTCATAATGGAAACCCGGTCGCCAAACCTATGGTAAAACCGCATCACCGTCTGATAGGTCAGTGCAATCTCCGGAATTAATACGATGGACTGCTTTCCCCTGCCGGCAGCTTCTGCAATCAGCTCCATATATACTTCTGTCTTACCGCTTCCGGTCACTCCGTGAATGAGGCACGGCTTCTTTTCTGTTCTGGCATTTTCTATCACTGCATCCACCACTTTTTGCTGCATTGCATTTAAGGTCAGGGTATAGGCTCCCATCTCCTGTGTACGGACAGGATTACGGTAAGTCCGCACTTCTTCTACCGTTATAACTCCCTGCTGCACCATTGCTTTGATGACATCTGCCGTAATATGAAGCTTTTTGGTTATTACATCATAACTTAAGACAGTTTCTTCTAACAGTGCTTCTAACAGTCTTGCCCGGGCAGTTCTGTGCTTTCTTTTCAGTTCTTCCAAAAGGCTTGCTGCCTCATTAAAAGGAAGCATAAGGCGTACCAAACGGCTCTTTTTTTCTTTGGCTTTCTCTTTAATTGGAATCACTGTCTTTAATGCCTGGTTCATGGTTCCACCATAATTTTTACGCATCCACGCTGCCAGGGCAATGAACTGTGATTCAATCTGCATGGCATTGTTATCAACGGCTTTAATGTCCTTTAATTTTGCCGTGTCAAATTCTGCTTTATCTGTCAGTTCTAACACATAGCCCTTTATCGTCCGGTTTCCAAAGGGAACAATGACCTGCATTCCTTCCGTTATCTCATTCTTCATTTCCGGTGGAATCCGATACTGAAAGGTTTTATCTAATTTTTCATGAGAAATATCAATTATGATATTGGCATATTTTGCCATAGATTCACCTCATCTACTGTTCTCTATCATTTCCCGTTCGTTCATCGGATAAAAATGTCCTTCTATCTCCTGATACTCTTCATGACCTTTTCCTGCCACTACAATCAAATCGCCCTCCTGTGCCTGAGAAACAGCATAAGAAATGGCTTCTCTTCTATCCGGGATAATTTTATACTTTCCTTTCGTTCTCTTCATTCCCTGTTCGATGTCAGAAAGGATTGCCTCCGGCTTTTCATATCTTGGATTATCCGATGTCAATATCGTGACATCCGAAAGTCTTCCTGCTGTCTCCCCCATCTGAAACCTCCGCAGCGGAGAACGGTTTCCACCGCAGCCAAACAATAATACCAGACGCTTGGGCTGATACTGCCGCAATGTCTTTATCAGGGATTCCAGACTTGCCGCATTATGGGCATAATCAATGACTACATCAAATTTATCTGAAATTCTTACTTCTTCAATTCTTCCTTTTACTGAAACATTTCTTAAGGTTTTCCTTATCGTCTCCGGGGAAATTCCAAGGAGATGTGCTGCTTCCATGGCAGCAAGGGAATTATATACATTGGCAGTTCCGGGCATTTTTAATACGATTTCATCCTTTATCCACCCGGTTGTCTGATATGTGACATTTAATCCACGACTGCTTCTTTCATATAGGATATGCTCTGCTCTTATATCACAGGGTTGTTCGATTCCATAAGTATAAACCGGAGCCGAAAGATCCGCTGTCATAAAACCATGATATTTATCATCTGCATTGATACAAATCATCCGGCTACGCTCAAAAAGCCGTTTTTTACAGCAGGCATACTCCCGGAAACTCCGATGCTCCCCCGGTCCGATATGGTCCATGGACAGATTAGTATAAATTCCAATGGCAAAGGTGATTCCTTCCACCCGGTAATGCTTCAGTCCCTGGGAGGATACTTCCATCACACAACAACTGCATCCGGCATCCGCCATTTCCCGCAGTTCCTTCTGTAATACCAGGGCATCCGGTGTCGTATTGCTGCCTGGCTTTTTTAATCCATCGCTTCTTCGTACGCCAAGAGTTCCGATCAGTCCGCATTTTACCCCGGCTTCCTTTAACATCTGATACAGCATACAGGCAGTCGTGGTCTTTCCTTTTGTTCCGGTAATTCCTATCATCTGCATGGCTTCTGCCGGTGCACCATAATAATTTCTGGCTATCCATGCCATGGCTTCACTGGTATTGCGTACCCGGATGACTGTCACATCACCTTCCACCCAGACATGCTTTGATACTACACAAACCGCTGCACCTTTACGAATTGCCTGAGCAAGATAATCGTGCCCGTCTTCTCTGCTTCCCGCAAGGCAGATAAACATGCTTCCTCTGACCACCTGTCTGGAATCATGGCAGATATGTGTCACCTTACAATCCATCGTTCCCCGTGTACAAATATATGTAACCTGCTTTAGTAAATCCTTAAGATATGCCATAGACGTATCCTTAAAAATACACTTTTATCATTATATGCTACCAGGTGGGTTTTTACAAGTTTTCCACTTTTTATTTATGAAAGATTTCATAATTTCTTACAGATATTTTATGAAATTACGAAACAGGGTGATGCTGCAAATGTATTATTGTGTAACCGAAATAACCGGATGTTCACGAAATCCGAATGTAATATAATGACCTGCAAGAAGCACTAAGAATTCTGATATTGTTATGATTTGTTCCGGCAACCAGCGCAAATTCACATCCATGTTCATATGCGCTTCGCTGCCACATCCATGTGTCAGCGTTGCCTGTTTTTATACAGAATTCCAAGTGCTTCTAACAGGTCTTATCATACATTCGTCCTTTCGTGAACACCCAGTTATTTTACACACAAAAATTACCAGCCGCATTCCATCCCTGTTTCATAATTTCATAGTATTTTTCTAAATTCAAAGGAGATACTTTTCTTATGATGAAGAATAATTTTATGATATGCGGACTCACGGGCTGGTGCATGGAAATTATCTTCACCTCCCTTGATTCTATCCGCAATAACAATTTTAAACTGACGGGGCATACTTCTATCTGGATGTTCCCGATTTATGGCATGGCGGCGGTTATTCCGCCGGTTTATAAGCACATTCATAAGCTGCCTGCCATCTTCCGGGGTTCCATTTACTCTGCCGGTATCTTTGTCTGTGAGTATCTGACCGGAACCTTCTTAAAGAAAAAGGGCATCTGTCCATGGGATTACAGCAATGCCAAAACCAATATCAACGGTGTCATCCGCTTAGACTATGCGCCTCTCTGGATGATGGCAGGTCTCCTATTTGAACGTGTTACCACTGTTCCCCGGAGAAAATCTTAAATCCCCTTTTCTGCATAAAACAGCATCGCACGGAACTTCTTTATTAAGTCCGTGCGATGCCTGAATCCTGCAATGTCCTGTTACGCTTATGAGTCTAAATCATCAATATCTGCGCCAGCTCCAATATCTAACGTATTTAAAGTACGGCGTTTCATTCTTGCAATTTCGGATGCTTTTAAGATGTAATTTTTTACTTCCCTGGAATGTTTGATATGTGTCAGCCGAAGCTCCGGTGTGGTAACATCTCCGGTATAACAGATTACAGTTCCAAGTCCGAACATCCGCTCCAGCAAAGTTGCCGTTAATTTTACATCCTGTACCTTATACATATAGCAGTCATTTTCTTCAATTTTGAATAAGCCTGCATCTACAGTAATTACACTTGGTTTGATGTTATATTTGGTAAAGGTCCATGGCAGACCGAAAAAGAGTATTCTCTTGCGTTCTGTGTACTGGGCATCCTCATCAAAGTCCATCTGCATGTCATTTCTTTCCTCAATCATTTTTGCTCTCCTTCTCTTTGCATCACCTTATGATACCCTACTTTATCATATACTGAAAAATTTTTCAAATTTCAGAATATTGCGTCTTTATATTTTACCTTGAATTTTATATTTTATTATTATATGATAGTAAAAATGCCTAGATGACATTACTAAAAACATCATACAGGAGGAATCTTATGCGACACTTAATGAGTCCCCTCGATTTATCCGTAGAGGAGCTGGATCAACTGCTGGATTTAGCAGGTGATATTGAAAAAAATCCACAAAAATATGCACATGCCTGTGATGGCATGAAACTTGCAACCTGTTTCTATGAACCAAGTACCCGTACCCGTCTTAGTTTTGAAGCTGCCATGTTAAACCTTGGTGGTTCTGTTCTTGGTTTTGCCAGTGCAGACAGTTCATCCGCAGCAAAAGGTGAAAGTGTTTCCGATACTATCCGAATCATTTCCTGTTACGCAGATATATGTGCCATGCGTCATCCAAAGGAAGGTGCGCCTCTCGTAGCTTCCCAGAAATCTTCTATTCCAGTAATCAACGCCGGTGATGGCGGTCATCAACATCCAACCCAGACATTAACTGATTTATTAACCATTCGTTCTTTAAAAGGGAAATTAGACAATATGACAATCGGTTTATGCGGTGATTTAAAATTCGGCCGGACCGTGCACTCTCTGATTAATGCACTGATTCGTTATCCCGGAATCCGCTTCGTTCTTATTTCTCCGGAAGAACTTAAAATTCCGGACTATATCCGCGAAGACGTTCTGGTAAAAAATAATATTCCGTTTGAAGAAGTAACAAGACTGGATGATGCAATGCCAAAACTTGATATTCTTTATATGACCAGAGTGCAGAAGGAACGTTTCTTCAATGAAGAAGATTATGTCCGTCTGAAAAACTATTACATATTAGACAAGGAAAAAATGAAACTTGCCAAGGACGATATGTATGTTCTTCATCCACTTCCTCGTGTCAATGAAATATCCGTAGAAGTAGATGATGACCCAAGAGCTGCTTATTTCCGTCAGGCACAGTACGGTGTCTATGTGCGAATGGCTCTGATTCTTACACTATTAAAATGGAGGTAATCAATATGTTAAATATCAGTGGAATTCATGAAGGTTTCGTTCTCGACCATATCAAAGCCGGTATGAGCCTTTCTATCTATCACAATTTAAAGCTGGACAAGTTAGACTGTACCGTTGCCATTATCAAGAATGCCAAAAGCAATAAAATGGGAAAAAAAGACATCATCAAAGTCGAATGCCCGATTGATGCCTTAGACTTAGATATCTTAGGTTTTATCGACCACAATATTACCGTAAATATTATCAAAGGCGATAAAATCGTTGAGAAAAAGGAACTGCATCTTCCAAAGCAGGTAAAAAATGTAATCCGTTGCAAGAACCCACGCTGCATTACTTCCATCGAACAGGAATTAGACCAGATTTTCCTGCTCACAGATGAAAAAGAAGAAACCTATCGCTGCAAATACTGCGAAGAAATGTATACCGACTACGGTTTTCGTGCATGAGTAAAATTGTTAAAAAGTGCACAGGAACGAATTCCTGTGCACTTTTTATGAAACTATATAACTGCTTTTCTTTTCCCCTAGAAAAAAACTTACAGTTTTATCTTTTTATCTTGTCAATTGTCCACAGATTTTCTCTACATCATAGTCTGGTGCCATATCTCTTGCCAGTTCATATATATTTTGAATTTTTTCCGGAGTTTCTTCTAGCATATCCGCAATTTCTTCTGCAGATTTTCCTTTTTTCATTTTCTTTATTACAAGTGAAACTAAACTCTGCTCTATTCCATGCTCGACTCCTGCCTCAAATTCTGCTTTCCTTAATTTCTTTTCCTCTTCCTCTTTGTTATATTCAAATATACTCATAGCAATTACCTCCGCCTGATTTTTCCTAAGGAAATCTGCCAGAATATTTTCATGGATGCATTCTGCAACTGCTTTTTGTACAGCAGCATCTACTGGCATCTGTTCCGTAAAAACACGCACTTTTGCGACATAAATGGAATATTCCCTCAATATCTGGCACTGGGACATTAACTCCGTGTTGTGCCCCACATTCACATTAAATGTGGTAACAACAAGCTCCAAAGATGGATTGTCTGTTGCATGATAAAACGCATCTGACAGCCGTCTGGTACAACAATCCTCTATCGGCATGCTTCCGTTATAAAATACAATAAAATGGGGATTGGGAATTTTCTGTAATGCAGAAGAATATAGGGATTTCTTATCTACAAGCCTCTGGTATTCTGCTGCAATATAAAATAAATCCCGAAGCGGAATGTTCGGATTTATTATGGATTGATGTTCATATAGATAAAGATTCATATCCAGAATAAAAGCCAGGTCATTCTTCATTCCCATATAAATAGCATTTTCTAAAGTTACAATTTCCAGTGCATCTGCATCCGTATAATTACTGCTATTAACCGCATTATAAAGTGACAGCAAAGCTTCCTTTTCCGAAAATAGCATGCGAAAAATAGTGTCCTTGAATTTACGGTTTGCTACCGGTGTGTTTTCATTTGTTTCTCTTGTCATAGGCAAGTCCTCCTTGTATGTGGCAGGAGAACCATTGCTACAAAATCCACTGCTGTACCTCTCCTGCTTTTTTGATTAATTAGTGAATAAAAGCATAGATAGATACAGAAATGTCATGTTCAAAATGAAACAAGATTTGAATAATAGAATTTGCTATTTCGATTGTATTAATGTATGCTTTTTTGTATTTTAACATATGTCGCACAATGGTACAAGATGGAAAAGTGCACAGGAACGAATTCCTGTGCATATAGATAAAAAGGAAGCAACAGATTACTCTGCTGCTTCCTTTTATGTCATCGATATTATTACATAATATCAACGATTACTTTTTTGTTTTCTTTTGAGGCTGCTGCTTTCACAACAGAACGGATTGCCTTTGCAATGCGTCCCTGTTTTCCGATTACCTTACCCATGTCGGACTGAGCTACGCGCAGTTCCAATACGATGGCTTTCTCGTTCTCTGTCTCTGTGACATTGACCTCATCCGGGTAATCTACAAGTGATTTTGCAATCACTTCTACTAATTCCTTCATAGGTACACCTCACTATTTTACGATACCGGTTGCTTTGAAGATACGGTTTACGGTTTCTGTTGGCTGTGCGCCGTTTGCTAACCATTTCTTAGCCAGTTCTTCATTTACATGGTACTCACTAGGATCCTTAGTTGGGTCATAAGTTCCAATCTCTTCGATGCATTTTCCATCTCTTGGGGAACGGGAATCTGCAACTACGATTCTATAGAAAGGAGCCTTTTTCTGTCCTAATCTTCTTAATCTGATCTTTACTGCCATTACTGTTTCACCTCCTTGAATTATGCTATCCTAAGCAAATGCTTATATGTTAAAAAGGAAACTTGAATTTTCCCATTTTACCACCGCGTCCACGTCCACCCATAAGTCCGGGCATCTGTTTCATCATTTTCTTCGCCTGTTCAAACTGCTTTACCAGACGGTTTACTTCACTGATATCTACCCCTGCACCTTTTGCAATCCGGTGCTTACGGCTCGGATTCAAAAGTGAAGGATTACTTCTTTCCTTCTTTGTCATGGAATAGATGATGGCTGTTGTACGTGCCATATTTTTCTCAGCTTCACCTTCATCAATATCCGGCATCTTTCCGCCGCCCAGTCCCGGCAGCATTCCAAGAATATTGCCAAGACCGCCCATTTTCTTCATCTGTTCCATGGAAAGCAGATAATCATCAAAGGTAAAATCCGCTTTCTTCAGACGCTGCTGCATGTCTTTGGCTTTTTCTTCATCTATATCAATCTCACTCTGTGCTTTTTCAATGAGTGTAAGCACATCGCCCATGCCAAGAATTCTGCTTGCCATACGATCCGGATAGAACTGTTCCAAATCGGAAAGTTTCTCACCCATACCAACATAAAGAATCGGCTTTCCGGTTACCGCACGGATAGATAATGCTGCTCCACCCCGGGTATCACCGTCTAACTTTGTCAGCACGACTCCGTCAATTCCAATCTTCTCATCGAACGTTCCTGCCACATTTACGGCATCCTGTCCGGTCATGGCATCTACAACCAAAATGGTCTGTGCCACATCGACATTTTCTTTTATCTCAATCAACTCATCCATCATATCTTCATCTACATGAAGACGTCCGGCGGTATCTAAGATTACAACCTGATTGCCATTCTTTACTGCATGCTCAACTGCCGCTTTCGCAATATTTACCGGCTTATTCTTATCGCCCATGGAGAATACTTCAACTTCCTGCTTCTCTCCATTGATTTTCAACTGCTCAATAGCAGCCGGGCGATACACATCACAGGCTACCAGCAGTGGTTTCTTGCCCTTCTGCTTTAACTTACCTGCAATCTTAGCGGTTGTGGTGGTTTTACCAGCTCCCTGAAGACCTACCATCATAATAACGGTAATCTGCTGTCCCGGACGAAGTGCTATCTCCGTTGTCTCGGAACCCATGAGCTTAACCATCTCTTCATTTACAATTTTAATTACCATCTGTCCAGGATTCAGTCCGTTCATTACATCGGAACCAATTGCACGCTCCTGCACCGCTTTGGTAAACTGTTTTACTACCTTAAAGTTAACATCTGCTTCAAGCAGAGCCATCTTTACTTCTTTCAGTGCTGCCTTCACATCATCTTCCGTAAGCCTTCCCTTACTGCGAAGATTCTTAAATACATTTTGAAGTTTCTGTGAAAGACTGTCAAATGCCATATTACAGCTCCTCCAATATTTCTCCCGAAATTCTCTCTATTTCATCAATTACTGTATCCTTGCGTCCTGCCCGGAAGCTTTCCGCTAATTTGTTAATCTCTTCTACCTTCTGCTTCGTCTCTAAGAACTTCTTTACCAGATGAAGCTTCTCTTCATAGCCTTCCAGCATCTTATTGCACCGCTTAATCAGATCATGTACACCCTGGCGGCTGATGCCCTCGCAGGAAGCTATCTCGCCTAAAGATAAATCATTGAACACGAAATCTTCGTAGATTCTTCTCTGATGTTCATTGAGCAGCTCTCCATAAAAATCATATAAATAAGCCTGTTCTACTTTTTCTTCCATGTTCTCACTCCTTGCGACCTTAGCTATCATACTATAAAGGAAGCAGGGTGTCAAGTATTTTTTCTTGACACCCTGCTTTTTCTTCTATTACACTCGCTTTTCATTTTTCCGAATATTTGTTATACGCTCCTTTTTACAATTCATCAAGAAATTTCAGAGTTGCAAAGTCTGCCACCGGCAGCTTCTTACAGATACTTTACAATAGAACAAAGAATGTGCCTTAGTGCATCCTCGCGGAACGTTTTTTACTTTACAGGAAAGCAATTTCCTGCAAAGTTAAAAAAAAACCTTGATATCATCAAGGCTTTTTTCATGCAGGAGATGGGACTTGAACCCACACGATATTGCTACCACAGGCACCTGAAGCCTGCGCGTCTGCCAATTCCGCCACTCCTGCGAACAAATGATATTTTACCGTTTCAACGGTAATAAGTCAACCCCTATTTTTAATTTTTTCCCTTTTTTTGAAAAAATATATAAAATTGACAAAAATCGAAAAAAGTTAAAAATAGGCATTGACAATTGTCCCGGAATTTGTTACTATTTACAAGTCGTCATGAGACGTAAGTTCATACGGTATGCGGAAGTGTCGGAACTGGCAGACGAGCAAGACTAAGGATCTTGTAAGCATTGCGCTTGTGTGGGTTCAAGTCCCATCTTCCGCATTCAATGAAAAGATGAGGAAACCTTTATTATAGAGGTTTCCTTATTTTTTGTTATTATAATGTCTGAACACTGTTGAACACGTTATTCATCTTGCTACCGATAGCTGTTTCGTAGGCACTGGAACGATTGTCCATAGTATCAGTGACATACATATAATGTTTGGCAGTTGTAGAAAAATCTTTATGTCCAGCAAACATTCTGATTTCTTCATCTGTAAGAACTTTAGATGCTCCCATGTTAGAAATGCAAGTTTTGCGAATGCTATGATTTCCCTTTTGTGGTGTTTTTAACATACGATTTAATCTTCGCAGTACATTATTGATTGCATCATTGTTCATTCTAGTTCCATCTTTCGTAAGCATCAAATATTCAGATTTAAAACCACGCATTTGGTTTGCTTGAACAATCATTGAAAAGAATACTTTTGCTTCTTTTATCAAATAAAGTTCTCTATCCGAATTTATACTTTTTAGATATGGAGAAATTTCATATCCATTTCTTCTGATTTTCCCATTCGACAGTTTTTCATATACTTTAATTTCTTGTCTTTGAATATGTACTGTATCTTCTTCAAAATCAGAAACCTTTAAAGCTACAACTTCTCCGACTCGTAAAGCTAATGCGAAGTTTAAGCACACTGCTAAGTAAGCTGTATTTTTTGTTTTATAGTATTGCTTTATTGCTAATTCTATAAGTCGTGTTTCTTCGTCATTGACAAATACTTGTTCAGTTACAGCTTTTGTAGGGTTAACAGAAAATTTTTTTCGTGATATATTACGAATTAAACGTGATATATTTTGGGTACAAATTTTCTTTTCAATAGCATAATCAAAAAGCATATTCAACAATGACTTCATTTCTTTAAACTGACGTGCAGTCAAATTATATTGTGTAATTTTATTAAGATACCAAGTTTTTAAAGTTGGCACATCAATTTTTAAAATTTCATTTTTTATGAATGCATCATTTCGACGTAATTTTTCATTGCGGAATATATAGTTTTTTTCAATATTATCACCTCACAAATGATATAAAAAATGTTTATTAATTTCTCTAACAAGCTTGCTATGCTAATATTATATGGTACTAAAATTGAGTAGTCTATTAGCAAAAGAAAACGAAAATTTTAAGTTGGAAATCAAATAGTCGAGTTGGTTCTCGAAATAATAGAGTGCAATAATTTTTTTTTAATGAATATAGAAATCATCATTTTATTAAAAATCGTTAATGCTGTGAATTGTCTTTGTGCAATTTGCACAAAGCAAACTTACGATAATATATCAGTTTGAAATTCATCTAGCAAATAGAACATCATTAGTGTATACTTGCTCTATAAATTGTTATTTGTAGAGAGAAGATGATTGTTAAATGAGAATTGCTGCGTATCAATTTGCTGTATCTGGAAATATT
>ERZ773229.72-NODE-72-length-111999-cov-4.816935_pt1 | contig 111999 bp, 128 predicted proteins | sample MGYA00580992_ERZ773229 | MGnify/ENA primary metagenome ERZ773229 (study PRJEB29015, sample SAMEA2737795) | human gut metagenome | biome: human gut; feature: human-associated habitat; material: faeces | place: China | collected 2012 ... | reverse complement strand
AATGCAGACTGCTGGCTGCGCTCGTTATGCGTACAATTGGGGACTCGATAAGTGGAGTAAGCAGTACGAAGCCTGGAAGGCTGGTAACAGTAAAGCGAAACCGAGCTGGGTATGGTTACTCAGAACCTGGACAATCGAGAAGCCCGAGTGGGCGAGCAAGACAGCACGCAGTGCTGTTACATGCTCCATCCAGAATCTTGATAAAGGTTTCAAAGGTTTCTCAAGGCGCAAAGCAAAGTACCCGAAGAAGCACAAGAGGTCCCAGGGAATTTCCTTCCAGCTTGGAAACGATACTTGCAGTATCGAAGGCAACCGCCTTCGTCTTCCCAATATCGGCTACGTCAAGCTCTGTGAGCAGCCGCGCTTCCAAGGCAAAGTCACAGGCTACACAGTGCGCCTCATCGCATCACATTGGTACGTGACAGTCGCCTTCGACTGTCCAGACGTCCCAAGAGAAGCACCAGAGTCCGTCGTCGGAATCGACGTAGGACTCCAGCACCCAGCTGTAGCCAGTGACGGAACCAAGCTTGAGCTTCCTCTTGAGAAACTCCAAAAGCTCGAAGCCAAGAAGCGTAGAGCTCAACGTGCCCTCTCAAGGAGCAAACGCAACTCCAATGCGCGAAAGCGTAAACGTACCAAGCTCCAACGTATACAGCAACGCATTACCAACATCCGTCAGGATGCAGTCCACAAGTTTACAACTACGGTGAGCAAAAACCACGCCACTGTAGTCACCGAAGATCTGAACATAAACGAACTCCAAAAGAAGGCCCCCGCACGTTCAGTGCGACGTGCCTACAACAGCTCCCTCATGGGACTCATTTTGTTCCAGATCTCGTACAAAGCGGTGCGCCACATCAAGGCGCCTCGCTTCTTTCCGAGCACGAAACGATGCTCAACTTGTGGACATGTGAAGGAGGCCATGCCTCCGAACGTCAGAACATACCATTGCGACCACTGCGGAGCCCATCTCGACAGAGATGAGAACGCAGCTCGTAATTTGATGTTGCAACCGTGGGTCACACGGTAAGAGGCGCGGTGATGGTGCTTGTGACATTCGTCACGAGCTCCAAGTGATCCGCGAAGATACTCCGGTGCAATGCCGATGAGATCATGACAGCGAGACCCGCGTGAAAATACTGGCCGGTTTCTACGAGAAGCTTAACAAGCTCAAACTGGAGGATGCATCATTATGTGGGCAGTAAACGTCGCTGTATTCAAGACATATGATGCCGCAGTAACATCAGCTTTGGTTGCGCTCTTCATTCTTTTAGCTTTAGTTGGTATAAAGCTGCTCTTTGCTCTAGTAGCTTCTGGCAGTGCAATTTTGTCAACGAAAACTATTGTCACACTGATGTGTCCTGTATGCGCAATATGTGTACTGTCTGCCTTGCCGTCTTCCTATACGATATGCAGCTCACTGTACATCACTGAAGTGTCGAAAGCGTCTCCAAGTAAACAGACTCTTGTCAAGCTCATACGGGTAGCGAATGTGCTTAAGTATAAGAGAGGGGCGAGCACACATACAACTGAGTATATCAAAGGCTTTGCTACGGACTTTCCTGGATATGAAAACTACGTGCAGGAAAGCACTGAAACAGCTAAAAAATAGCCGTTTTTATGGCATAATAAAGTGAAGGAGGATTTAGACTGCTCAACATGTGGTTAAGCAGGATCCTCCTTAAACTTATTAACAGAAAGGTTCAGAAAATGAACGCTGTTATTGATGCCGTCAAAACGGCAAAGGAATCTTGTAATTAGCTTGCTGATTGCAAGATTAATAGAAAGCTTATAGAAGCACAGTAGAAGCTCCGTGACCTGAAATAGGTCAAGGACAAGCTCTACGATGCGGAAGCTAAGCTTTCCTTATATAGGTGCGCAGCGGTAATACTGGGTATCTTTATAAGTACGCAATGCGTACTTAAAGTGATATTTGGGTAACCAAGTATCACGCGTCCTGAGCAAGACGTTAAACTGCTCACTTGGCTGAGTGCGTCTGCCATGAAGATACGCACTGTAAAGGTTCCCAGCAATTGGGGCCGCCGATCCTGTTGGGCAATAACAGGTGTTAGTGGTATGGCATGCATACCACCGTCCTGAGCAAGACGTTAAACTGCTCACTTTTTTTACATAAGCCCTTTCATATCAGATACTTGCACGTAGTTAAGGGCGCATATGCGAAAGCATATCAGAGTCTGATAGATCCCGACTGTGGTCCCTAGTAGGTCACTCAAAGGGACAAGCGGCCGCCGTAGGGCGGGGAAGCAATAACTTCGCAAACAAACAACCAAACAACAAAATGTACGGAGGTTTACCATGACGTAGTACATTTGTTTCGCATCAAGCATGTCAGTCATGCCCAGTATGACCTCTGCCAAAGGTCCGTGCCGGTGCGTATCACCAGAAGCTATCTAGGGTTCTCGAGGAGATAAAGGAGTTGGCCGCCAACTCGCCCTTGTGGGTGCCATTCCCACAGCCGCAGCACACTGGCATAATGTGACTGCAAGTGCACGAACTGGTGAAGCTTCCAAGAAGGGAGATAGCCATCGTCGGGCGTTATGATACCTGGGTCATGACGTCGGTAGCTTACGCGCAAGCGTACCAGGATTCCCTATGAAGGGATATCGAAATGAAGCAGACTTATAACTAATAATTATATTGACTGCGGAGTTTCATCCGGGTGAACTCTTGATGAGTTCTCGAACACCGGAACAGTTAAGTTACATGGGCATAGGCAAAGCAAGCTCATATAACCAATGGCTGTATGGCTGCGGACTGCTACAAGGCAGGTGTGCAGCAAGTTCGGTCAGCAGCACCTTACGCTGCGAAAACGACAAGCAAAATGCTTGTAAAAAGGGCAGCCTGCAGTAACAGGTTTCATGCGCTCGATCTTGCGTGCCCTTATAGATCTTTTGGAAGACCAACCAGCCCGTACATCGCGGTGTCTGCAATAGTCTTCCATTTACACCCAATCCTTCGGGAAAGGGCACGGAGACATCTGCTCTCCATTCAGCGCACAAGTTGCGCGCGTCCTGAGCAAGACGTTAAACTGCTCTTTTGAATGTATTACGCAATCTTCTAAAGTCTTAGTTTTGGAACTAGGGCTGGCGTAATACATTCACTTAATCTGTCTCTAGCATATTCTTGATAGAGACAGATTTCCTTTTTACTATGTATTAAACTTAAAACGAAAGGATGTTCTTATGAACCAGAAAACAAATAATGATCAGGTTGTGTATTGCCTGATGAGAAAAAATCTCGATACACGAGAGACCGATATCCGTATGGTTGTCGGTACACGCAAAGCCGCCGATAAATGGCTTCAGCGGCAGGCGGAACCACATTTTGCTGTGGCCGACCGCCAGAACAGACAGGTTCTCTGCAGAGAGTTCCTGTATTATATTGAACAGAGAAAGGTACGGTGAGCTATGTTAACTGTAAGCCTTTTCTGCGCTCACAGCATTGTGTATATGGCACTGATGATGATCTGTGCATATATGCTCCTGTGGGCAATCGATTTGCTTACAAGATAAGCAAGCATTAGTATATGTACAGTACTTCTGCTGTACATATACGCATGGGATCGTAACTCAGCAGGTCAGAGTTGCTGACTCATAATCAGCCGGTCGCAGGTTCGAGCCCTGCCGGTCCCACCATCCAACCGCACGCAAAGTGCAAATAAGTACAACAAGGAGTACAAAATGAAGAAATTTTTCCTATACGTCGGCACATTCTGTCTTCCCTTTATAGCATCATATATCTGCACATCTGAAGTTCTTCTTCAGCCCCCCGAAGCAGACTCCGTTGAGCAACATACATTCCCTGCAGACGAGGACATCAGTGACTTGCCTATGAGCACAAATCTGTGCCCATATAGGTGCATCGAAGGCACCTTTTTCCCAGATCCGAGAGACTGGCCTGTCACCAGAATCGAGGACGAGAAAGCGGCGCTTACCATTAAAGTGCTGCTGGCTAAAGTCAGAGACGACTATGCTCTGTGGTATTCCAGATGCGTCCTGGAAGCCTTCGTAGACCTGTCATATGAAGACCGGCAGGCAATGCTAAAGGATAACCCGAATGGGCGGGCATATTTGTATGTCGCCGTCCGCAGAGTCCTCAATCAGTATCAGGAGGAGAAGAAAAATGCCTAAGTACATCAAGATCAAGTACATGGCTATAAAGTTCCCTCAGAGAGGATCCATTAGGATTCTCGTCAGAGGGACTTGGTATCTTATACCAAGAAAAGAACTTCATCCTGCTGAATATCAGGAGATGCTGAGACTCAGAAGAATGAAGCTTCCGGCAGGGGAAGCTGAAAGCAAGTTCTCCAGCTACGGAACTTGACACAAAAACAGTAACACTGTACATCTTAAACGAGAAGGTCTTTGACCTTGAAGAGTGCCCCGACTGGGCTCAGTATGCAGCTGTTGATGAGGATGGACATGCTTACTGGTACGAGTCTAAGCCGGAGATCGACGGAAGCGTTTGGATTAATGATGATCGTATCCGCTTAATCAAGGATGCTGCTAGAGCTAAAGCGATTGTTTTCGACGCTACTGACTGGCAGCACAGCCTTATTGAGTTACCTAAAAAGTGTGCTGAACAATAAAATAGGGGCCATCGCGGCCCCTTGAGTTTTCTTTTTACTATGCAGTGGATACGTACTGTCATGATCTCACTGGCGCTGCACCGGAGTCGGCGTATTTCCAAATGTTATTTTTCAATTCGCTCATGGTTTTATTCCTTATGCTGACGGTGTGAATTCAGATGCAAGATATGCTATTTCGGTGCTGGTCATAGCTCTGTTATAGATTCTGATACCTGCGAGATATCCGTCAAAATTATACTCCCCGTTCTCTCTAGCGCCGATATAGAGATAATTATTCCGTGTGTTTATAGTCTTGGCTTCGCTTGTCACAAACTGACCATCATAATATATTTCTGACGTTGCTCCGTTGTATTGCATCAGTATGTGATGCCAGTTTGTATCCTGTATTTTTATGCCGGAATCTAGTGCGCTGCTTGAGTAAATTATGTATAGCTCTTGTGCCTCCACATATGCATCGAAACGCCCGAGACTGGTTGTTGTTCCCCATCCGGCAAACACAGCCGCATCTGATGACGTTGTGCCTGGAATGTCTTTGTATTTGAACCACAAAGACATGGCTCTAGGCGAGGCTCCGGTAGGCATTGATACAGATGAAGCACGCAGGTAAGAGCTGCCGTTAAAGTAGGCGCACTGGATGCCGTTCATTACCGTATGCACTATAGTTCCTGATGCGGTTAACTCAGGCCCTACATCAGCAATCGTTGTTTCACTAAGCGGAAGATAGAAAACTAGATTCTCGCTTGGCACACCGTTCCACATACTTGATACCTTTATCAAAGCGTCCGCACTGTAGATTCCACCGACGACCGGCGTGACGCTGGTATATGCCAGCCCCTCAGTAACGTTGCTTTCGAAGCTCCACATTCCGGCTGTCGAGTCGAACACCGCCTTGTAGCCACTCCACGTCTTTGCGGATGTGTCCACGCTGGCGCACTTGTAATACTCCGCCGAGGTGCCGCCGGAACCGGAAGCATACGCCGGTTCAGCCTTTCCTGTACTGAATATCTTGGCTGCATAGCTCTCTGCTGTTCCGTTCGCCGTCGCCGATGTGCCTTCAAACCCAAGCGGCTGCACTTTCAGTCCGGTACTGTCGGATACCAGCACACCGACTTCAAGTCCGTTCTCTATGGTCTGCACAGCTGCGGCAATGTCCATGAGGCTGTAAGGGGACGCCACAGCAGCTCCCTTGGCTTCAGTCGCGCTCTTCAGCTTATTCCTGGCATAGTCCAACGCATTGTATATATTGTCACTCTTAGACATGTTGTATCCTTAATCTTTCAACAGCTTCTTCTTTACCTATAGCCTGCAGCACTGCATTGAGGTCGAGCGAATACGGACTTCCGCACAGTGACTTCCTTGCAGCTCCGTACGCTTCCTTCCTGTCCAGCTTCTGTGCAGCTATCCATGCATCAACAGGCTTCTCGCAGTCGAGGTACTTAATAAGACCCTCACATGAAACATGTTCGGGACGCTCCCACAGATACCTGAACTGCACAGCGTCTTCTCCGCATCTTACATGCTGCTTTATATACTGCCAGTACATGCCGCTTCCAGGCACACACGCCTCGCATACATCAGCACTCATATAGTTCCTGTTCATAGCCTTCAGCTTTTTCAGATCCATGTGAGCAGGACTCTTGTTGTTGCCTATGCTGAGCAGATACTCATACAGGCACTCGGGCAGAATGCCCATATCCAGCACCTTCCCCACAGTACCTGCACGGTCTCTCTTGCTGAGAGGCTTCCCGTCGTCGCCGAGTATCATGGGCATCGATCTGTACTCAGGCGCCTTGCATCCCATGGCTTCGTACAAGGCTATCTGCTTGCAGGTGTTGAACACATGGTCGTTTCCCCGGATGACGATAAGATCTCCAAGTTCCATGAGGAGAGAATCATCTACGGCGTTGGCGAATATGAATGAGGGCTCACCGTTGCTTCTGATGCATACGAACGGTTCCCAGGAGCTGTAGACGTTTCCCTGTACCTTGTCCTTGTAGGAGGCTTCTCCCGCAGGAAACCATATGGCTCCATCCTTCTCGAACATCTTTCCCTTGCGCACAAGGTCTCCGGCTATGGAGATGTGCAGCTCCTTGTTGTCGGACTGCCTGTATATCCTGTCGGGTTCCATTCCCATGCGCTTCATCGTGCCTATGATGCGTTCCGTGCACGCAGGTACCAGGCGGTCGTTGGCGGTGTCCTCTACTCGAAGTACAAAGATCCCGTGCTCCCTGCGTGCAAGGTCATGGTTCAGCGCGGCCATGCGAAGGTTGCCTATGTGGATGTCGTCGCCGGTAGGCGAAGGTGCGAATCGTGTGACTGTCATTGTGCCTCCTTTGTACTTATTCTAGGCGCTGTCAGGAGGGCGTAAACAGCTAAATAGTGCGCATATTTATGGCATAATAAAGTGAGGAAGGTTTAGTTTTTTTAACAATAAACAAGGAGAAAGAAAAATGAAAAAAATGAAAGTGACAAAACTCGACACAAAAGTAAAGGTAACACGTACAGAAAAATGGTACGTCTTAAACGAAAAGGTCTTCGAACTGGACGGTTGCCCTGACTGGGCTCAGTACGCAGCTGTAGATGCAAGCGGAGTTGCTTGCTGGCACGAGGCTAAACCGGAGCTTGATGGAATCCTCTGGATTAGCAAGCGCCGTATCCGATTAATCACGGACGGTGATAAATTACTCTTTTTTGATGCTATCAATTGGGATCACAGTCTTATCGAGAGACCTAATCCTGAGTACGTAAAAGTCAAGTACTCATCCATAAAGTTCCCTCAGAAAGGATCTATGAGGATCCTTGTGCGAGGGACTTGGTACAAGATACCCAGAACAAAGCTTCATCCTGCTGAGTATCAGGAGATGCTGAGGCTCAGACGAGCGAAGCTTCCAGCAGGTGTAGCTGAAAAACACTTTTCAAGTTGGGGCATGTATGTTGCTGTCAGCACTGGCTGGCAGCAACTACAAGACCTCCCTTACAGGGAGGTAATATTTGGCTGATCATCAGGTCAGTTGATAAACGCGTCCTGAGCAAGACGTTAAACTGCTCTTTTTTTACTGTATATAGACGAACAAATGGAAAGGGGCCATTGCGGCCCCTTGAGTTTTCTTTTTACTATGCAGTGGAAGACAGCAGCAGTCCCTTCTGTCCTTTATGCAGTGTGTACATGCTGTTTCCTTATTTAGTCGTGTTGGTGTCATAGAAGGCATTGGTTGTGGTCCGCACTTTTGGAAGCTTCGCAAGGAACGCAGATCTGGATCCTGTTACGGTTCCCGGAACGTTTAAGGAGCCTGCTTTGTAGAACATACGCGTTATGTCGGTTATCTCAGTCCAGCCTTCGGCTGGTGCGTTGGCAGCGAGCTCATCAAGGTCGATGACAGCTCTGTAACAGTAATTAAATACCCCGACACATGAACTAAGTTTTGCAGGCAATTTGTGTATATGCAGCTTTGCGTAATAGCATTCATGGAACATAAATCGTATGTCCTGTAGACTCTCAGGCAGCTTATCTATTTTAAACTGGGCATTGAAACAGGTGTAGAACATACAATAGCCAGTTGTCAGGTTTCCCAGCGCACTCCAATTGGCATTTGTATCATACACTATCGGTGCATGTGTATACCCAAATTGAATTCTCTGGCAGTTTCCTTTTATGCGAACAGTATATGTTCCTGCCTGACTGTAGGTATGTGTAATAGCTCCGCTTTTTGTAGCTTCAGACGACGTTCCATCTCCCCAGTCGACAACTTTTAAGTAGTCACCAGTATTAAGCACTGCAAATATGTCGTAATCGAGCGAGGCATTAAGGATGCCTGGCTTTACAACAACCTCGAAGTATGGACTGCATCTGCCGAGAGGATCAAGAGGATATGGTATTGCGGACATCGGTATCTCCATAGGTAAGCTGTTTGACATTACAATATATACAGTACGATATACGTAACATCTCATGCAGATAACATATGCGCACATGTCCGTCAGGACAATACAATAACGTGTACGCGCATGAGAAGCACAGTAAGGGTACAAATACGCGGAGCGTATCAGTACACGGCATAGGAGGAGTGTGGAGCTTGGAGACGTCAGACAGCAAGTACCTCTGGAATATAGGTACTGAGGATAATCCGGTCATCCAGGGCCAGGCTGGCAAGCCGTTTTACCATGCTCCAGGCGGCTGCATCCAGCTCCCGTTCAATTCTGTCCCGATATCCAATGACTGCCTGTGCAACTATCCCTATATGCAGTACTTCTGGGTGTACGCCAAGCTGGTGCACAAGGACAGCATACAGTTCCTGGATCTGGACTACATGTTGCGCAGGAACATTGCATCGGACTCTGTGTCGTGCAGCTCCTTCCAACACAGCGGCTGGGAATGGTAGCTTGTAAAGTGGAGCGACTCTTCTTATTACAGATACGCAGGTTGCAGAAGCCACTATTCATACAGAAGAAAGTAGGGAACCTATACGTACTAGATCCTTCCTAGACAGGTCGGCGTCTGGTAGCCAGCGCATAATATATACTATAATAGGAACTGGGAACACGGAACCTCATATACAGCCCCTGTCATGTATGCGTATCCATCGAGAAGCTTTACAGGACTGTCTACTGTCAACACCGACAGAGCTCTTGCCTGGAGAGTCGGGAACAAGTTCTTCTATCTACCATGTCAGAAAGCATATACTGTAATGCGAATGCTTGTATGTTCTCACAAGTGCTGCAATGGCAAGTCAGGTTGCGGAGCACAGAGTGAGCCTTGTGCTTCATTGTCCTCAGATTCCTAGTCGGTAGCTTATTATTACACACAGGTATCCAGAAACCACAAGAACAGCTGGCACTCCCAACTTGCCAGGGATGTTTCCGGGACTCAATACGAGCCGGGAACTGTTGTGCCGAAAGGTTTGAAACCCGGGTATCAGCTTCCTTACTTCAATTACGCGATTACACGAGAGCTGTTGAAGTCCGATATTACTTACGTGTATACTGTAAGACCTGCACGGGAAGGTAAACCTTACGACAGGTTCACAACATGTCAGTTTTCTTTATAGTCAGATGCGGGTCTGTACTTCAGCATGTATTAGGCGACTATTACAGATCAGGACTATTATGGTTATTGGGATACGCATGCCGACAGTACTCCTCCGTGCAACCTTCCTGATCCTCCTCCTTATAAGTATATAGACGGGTGGTCTGATTCCTCTATAACGGACAGCAACCGCAAGTTTTTCATGGCTACAGTTCATCAGGCCAAGTTCAACCTGGTGAAAGTAAAGGTATACACGGATAAGACAGCCAGCGCTTCCACATACTGCGGATGCTTTAGATTTATCTCAAGTGTATCGTATGCACCTGTAACAGTACGTATGGGACTGACAGATGTACAGCTCCTCTAGGAAGGCTGGCTGTAGAAAGTACGTATGGGACTGGTGTCCGACTCGGACGGATGGTATCAGTATAGGCTATTCGCAGACGATACCCCCATACCATCAACCCTTTATGCGACTGATAACACATGGATCAATTCGGTCATGGATTCGAAATGTCCGACGTACTTTGCTTTATTTGCACCTTTTCTCAGATGTTCGTGCAGGTTTCCTGACTCAGACTCTCTGTCCTACAGTCCGGCAGATGCTGTACCGGTCAGCGGATTCATACATGGCAATATGTGGTCACGCCTGGGCTACCTATATCCATAGGAGCTGAAAAACATAAAGCTGAATGCATGGTCACTGTTTTGGGGTTTATCCTATATAATATAGAGACAGCCCGGAACCTCAATGATCCCGCTTGACATATAGTCGTAGATGTACAAGAACATACCGCCATTCGACGACTATGTGCTGCACATCACATAGACACACAGACCTTAGATATCGTATTAGCCTGAGGATTGGAAAACGCCGCCTTAGACTGGCTGGCCGGATCTGGTTACAGCAAAAGATGTCCCTGTTAAGGCTGTCATATTCCATGTGGATCTGGATGCGGATGCAGACTGGGATGACCACCTGTTCTATTATTAGCCGACATATGCGCCGAAGGAGTAGAGGCAGGTGGCATGGGATACGATGAATAAGGAAGGAGACGGGTCGGCAGAGAATCCTTTCAAGAACCTTGCGTATGCGTTGACACTGGCTTACAACGCGAGCTGCGACAACTATGCTGCCGATTACTTACAGTGGACGGCAAGGCGTAACTATAACAGAGCTGCGGGCTGTGCTGTGTGGATTGTGCTCAAGTGCACGGGCACTGCGCATTACAGAGCCGTACCTTATATATACACCAACTATTCAGGGTGGATAGCTGGATATGGAAACTCTGACACGTCACACATTATCGTCGATGGTGCTAATATCGAGATAACGCAGATACTGGACTTGACGTCGGCAGACACGTCGCTATCTCTTAACAGCACCAATGTTCTTCTGGATCCTTTATGTGCGGCTGTAAACTGTAATGTGCAGGCAGACCTGACTGTAGACGTTAGAGCGACCTGGTCGCAGTCCATCTGCGGGATCAGGTCTACAAATACACAATATACCTTCTGTTACAACTGCAGCTGTTCCATATCCATGTCCGCAGCTTAGTCACGCGCCTATGATGATGTACCTGCAGTGCATGTATACAGAAACATCTGGTCGCTGAGAGACTGCACAGGCACGCTAAGCGTTGTGTACAATTCCGTGCTGCACATGCTTAATACGGTGGACTCTGTACTGAACTGCAGGTTCCAGGCTTCCGCGTCCATGATTAACGAAAGTCAGGTGCCACGTGAATCCCCATGCACAATGGTTGTGGACAACATGCAGGACACCAGCTTCTCGTGCATCAAGCTGTATGCGTATATGAATGCATCTGGAGGCTATGACAATCCTTTGTTCATGTATAACTGCAGCATACAGACAAATGGACTGAATATTTCGGCGTGTGCTTAGGCGTGTACATTCACATGTACATAGACTGAGGGAAATCTGACGTATGCCCGGGCTACAGGTACCGGCAAAATAGATTATGTGTACTTTAACTGCGACTTCAATATCGATATACGGAACCACGCAAACAGCAGCTCTTTCCGGTCAGCCATTCTGTGCCTATGTTAGGTGATAATGGATGTGGCGTACACATATCGGAGCTCCGGCGCCCTGTCTGTGTGCGATGAAACTTCTCTCATATCTTCCTATGTGTAGTTGGACCTGGAGACCTCAGAGACCTTCTCAGTTCCAACCTTCAGAGGCTTCTAGTTCCCTTCAGTTATGTACGATGTGGATATCGACATCAACGTCGCAAGACCGGACATCCACAGCTCCTTTAGTTGCATCTTCACCGGCGAGCAGACGGCCATACAGGATGTACAGTGCCATGCGACATGCGATCTTCCGAACGCGTAGACTGTAACCTTGTATGGCATATATTCCAACTACCATTCTAACAATACATTAGTTAGGAATTGTCATGTCAGTCTTTCTGCAGCAACTGTAAGCGCAGAAGGGCAGCGTATAGTCGTGTAGGGCTACAGTATCTTCGGCCTAGAAGACGGTGATCCGACATAGCCTTCGGTTTTACTGCCCGGATGTACAGCATCCGTGACAGGTACACTGTCTGATCCTGTTCCGTCTGAGGAAGGTTACTATTTCCTGTAGAAAAGGCTGTGCCAGTTCAATATAATAAACATCGGGTATAACTGCGACTGTTACAGGCGACATGTAGACTATGGTATTGATTCTGAGAACACGGAGTGCTGATTTATGCCTTGTTCATGTAAAAATAGAAACCGTTCGGTGTCGACTACTATGTAGTCCATGCCCAAAGGTACTGTCAAAGTCGGTACCGAAAGCCTTCATAATCCAAACCAAAAGGCTGTCGAAGTCAGTGCCCAAAGGTCTGACTCGTCATAGTCCACACCAAATGGTACACCGCAGTACGACTTCGTGCCCACCGTTCGCCCCTACTAGCTGTGTACCAACTGTGCGCACAAGCACATCTCGTACGCACTGGCATTGGTACACACAGGACACATATTCGACTTCTGCGCAGCAGCCGCCTAGGTGTACGCAGCCAACAGGCACCTCATACAGCACGACGCCAATCTGGCGAAGTACTGCAGAGTGCTTGCACACAGAATGCTGCAGGACCTGAACGCACCTCTGCGCTGGTACTCTCATCTGCACCGTCTGCTGTAGCATCTCTCCGGTTCGAAGCAGCATCTGTACATCTCCTGGGACAGCAAGTAGGACTACGGAATAGATCTGCGAACATAGACTTCAGCAACCAGAACAGCGCTGCTGCATCTCCTGCATGCGCACAGTCTGCTGTACACATAGATAGCATACGAAGTGATCAACAAGGACATTGCAACAGGCGTGCTCGTAAGAGCCATTGCACCCGGACGCAATTCCATGAAGCTTCGTCAGCTGAAGCTCAAGGTGCGCTAGATATGGAAGGTGTTGCAGTAGACTGCCCCCAATTCCAGCTAGTACTACAGAATGCGTCCTTTACTTTAGGACATAATCAGGCAGGTAATAAATATGTACAGAGAACTTCTGCCTGCTTCTGATGCGTGGGATGACTGCAGCGACAGCGACTGCACCATAACAGTCCATCCTTCACCGGCAGCCAGTTACGTAATACAGGATATACTATGAACGGCTTATGGTATACAGGTGACGACCAGACCCCCATAATACAAGGACAGGCAGGGAAACCCCTTTTTACCGCTGGAAATGTCCCAGGCTGAAGTTCCCTGATGATCCTGACACCATAGTGGACAACAGCTTCTACTGCAGGTATCCTTATATGCGCTATTCCTGGATCTATGCGAAAGTGGATTGGCAGACGCAGCAGCTGAAGATCTTCCGTGAGCTTTCCTGAAGCTGCATCCTCTGATAAATGGTATACTTCTTACAGGGCATAGTCCGCATAGGGCTGACAATGGGGAGTGATATAGCAGTACCATTATGCAGGCTGCTCTGCGCACCGTGCTGATGCAGGCGTCTGGCAGCAGTACTTCGATCAGTCGGGATTTGTACTGAGCGAGATTACTCAGGCTTCCGACTCCGCAGCTTCCTGAGGAATCCGCACATAAGCCAGTCGATATAGTACGCAGGCACTTCGATCTCAGCGTCGGAGACGCCTGCGCCTTTCAACCGGAACTGTACGGCGTGAAGGCACTCATGTGCGAGGGTGCCTATGTGTTCAGGGTCGCACGGATCCAGCTTAGGCATCCATATGGTGATTGCGCCGCTCAGTTCCATGCAGACAGCATCCACATGGCTCCTCGGATCTCCCGGGTATGCTTTGTCCTTGCGCACTTCATCAAGGAACTCGTCGAAGTCGCCTACATACAGTACATATTTGCAGCGGAACAAGTCATCGTGCATCTTAAGCTTAAGCATGCATCATCTCCTGTTCTCTGGCGTTGTACACAGCATAGTTGGTCGTCGCCCACTCAAGATCCTCTTCCGTCCTGTACAGCACTTCCACGCGCGGCTTGTCACAGTTGCTCAGATTGAGGTACACGCTTGCAGGTGCAACAGGATCGATCTTCGCACACTCGACGAGCTTCCACGGAATATCATAAGGCATGACAAGGTGTCCCCTGGGCAGCGACAGCTTCACATACAGACGCCCTTCCTTCTCCACAAACTTCCAGCCGCCTTTCTTCACGTACCAGCCGTTCAGCTTCTCTACGCACTCATCGTGCAGCTCATGCTCGAGCATCTTTATCGTGCGCTGCCTGGCTGTGGCGAGGAACGTGTCATGGTTCTTGCTTACACGCCCCTTCAGCATCCTCCTGTACCTGTGAGCTTCGTAGGTGTCCAGCTGCTTGTTGTGCTCGTGACAGTACTGCAGCATTTCATACACTACGTCCTTGAAGGTTTCCAATGCCCTGTGAAGCTTGTTGCTGATTCTGGTGCTGACTTCGGTTTCCGCTGCGAACTGTACGACTTTGATTTCCGGTACCATGGGTGCTCCTGCGTTGCAATGTATTATATATACCTTATTATAAGTATAACAACAGCACATGAAAGGAGCTTGCATGACAGACATCGTCATACCTCTCAGCACATAGTCCAATACAGATAACCTCGAACTCAGAATCGCCCTCAGATCCATATAGAAATACGCACAGAACGTCGGCAACATATGGATCTACACAGAGGCGGAACTTCCCTGGCTGCGCAATGCCAATGTAATCAAGATGGGAGATCCTGTGAGAGACCTCAAGGACACGAACCTCATCAACAAGGTTCTCGCAGCAGCGCATAACGAAGACGTCGCAGAGCGCTTCATGTTCTGGAGCGACGACCAGCTTCTCACAGGACCCCTCGATCTCGACAAGGCTCCTGTTGTGTACAATGTCAGATCCATGCCGCAGTTCGCAGGCACTCCCAACAAGTGGTACAACAGAATGGAGCACACGCTCAACTACGTGAAGGAGCATACAGGACACGAGCTGAAGCACAACTACGATGCGCACACTCCGCAGCCCTACACAAAGAGCAAAGTCATCGAGGTCTTCGAATCGGTTCCATATAAGGAGCAGCCCGGCTTCTGCATCAATACCATTTACTATGGCATGCTCGGCGTACCTCCCACAGCAGAGCAGACATCGATCAAGCACACCTTCGAGAAGGGCTCCATGGCCATCCCGGCAAAGATGCTTACCTATGCAGGCTATGATGACGCTTCATGGATGCGAGGCGGCGCTTACTTCTTCCTCGGCATGTTCTTCGATCTCAGCAAGTATGAGGCGCCTAAATGATAGTTCTGTCCAGAGGTAAATGCGGCGACATCATTGCGCAGTGCTGTTTAGCACGCAGGAAGTACGAGCAGACGGGAGAGAAGCTGGAACTTTATTGCAGGGAGCACAAGCCCTTTAAGAAGGGACAGCTGTAGTTCATTGAGCCCTTGCTGAAGCTGCAGCCTTATTTCGACAAGTGCGGCTGGGTGCAGAACATAACGGACGTGCACCCATAGATCCCATAGCTCACAGAGATCAACATCAAGCTCGCCAGAGATTACGCAAAGAAGTACAACTACTACAGCGCATGGTGGGTGGACTAGGAGTCATGGTGGCAGCAGATACCTGCTGTACACAGAGAGACAGATCTCAGGTATCGCATACCTCTCGCATACAACGAGCCTCTGTAGGAGACAATGCAGCCGTGGATCACAGTTCCACAGCACAGGCACGTACAGGAACCATATATCGTACTTGCTGCAGTGCCCAGGTACAGATGCTGCACGAACTTCAGAGCGCTTAAGAGACTGTCCGGCAAATACCGCATACTGTATATAGGACATCAGCAGGACTACAACGCATTCGCAAAGGATGTCGCAGAGTACTATCCGATACAGGACATCATCCATGCTGCACAGCTCATACAGAGCGCATCGCTGTTCGTAGGCACGCAGACGCTGTTCACCTGGCTTGCAGAGTCCATGGGAGTCGACAGGATAGTCTCCTGCTCTCCGGTATTCAAGGATACGCATATGCGCTGCGATAAAGGGTTCAAGGGAGCGTTCATGTATCCGGCGTAGCTTGCACTGATGCTGAGAAGCTGGGAGTGTTACAACGGTCTGCAGACTTCTGTAGGTTATGTGATAGGCACATATGGAAGCCCTGCCTACATCGACCTGCAGCTTGCTCTGCACAAGGGCAAGTGGGGACATGATGTGCTTGTGTCCGATGACGGTTCGCAGGACCCAAGGCTGGTGGAAGTATGTCGCAAGTGGAATGTTCCTCTTGTCGGCAACAAGGACCAGCGTCTGGGACATCAGGTCGGAGACCTTGCAGCATACAAGCGGGGACTGCAGTATTTCAAGGACAAGGACTGGATGGTGAAGCTGTCCAGGCGTTTCGTATGGACGCAGGACATGCAGGACACAATACAGCAGCATGACACGCTCTGCTGGAAACCCTGTCTGAGTTCCTGGTGGATTGCTAAGCCGTCGCTTAAGGGACAGGCGCTGACGACAAGCTGCATCGCCTTCAACAAGGGCGCCATGCCTGAGTAGATCATACAGGACTTCGGCAGCATGGACATCAGGTCTACATATATGTAGAAGTACATCTACAGGTGGCTCGCACAGTACTACGGCGCAGAACCGTACACATAGTGGAGCGAAGTGTACACAGCTCCCGGAAGATGTATCACTGCCGACAGCATACTGTGGAGATAGAAGAACACTCCGCAGGACTATTACAAGCTGTCACAGGAATTGGGACTTCAGTGGGAACTTAAGGATTTCCAGGACATCGTCACAGAATAACGCTGTGTCCTTAGGAAAAAGGACATGCCATGAACAAACGCGTACTGCTGTTTCTGCTTAAGCTGTTGTTCAGTTACAAGCGGAATAAAGCCAAGATTATAGATGCCATAGGCAAGATCCGTGTCAGCCTGTTTCCCATGTGGGTGCTGTATCAGCCTCTCCCTTACAGAGTCACCGGATAGGACATACAGTTAATACAGAACAGGATACAGCCTGGTGACATAATACTCACAGGCTGCTCATGGAAGAAGCTGTAGGATCTTGTCGTGCCCAGCAGGTACAGGCTGACACATGCAGGTATCTATGTCGGAGATAATACGGTAGTGCATGCTGTGACGAGCGGTGTATAGTAGCTTCACATTGTGGACTTTCTCAGATGCGACCGCGTATGTGTACTGCGCGTAGATGGCGACCACGAAGCTGCGATAAGACGCGCCATACGTTTCATAGGGCTACCCTATGACTTCGACTACAGGCAGGGCTAGGATGCTCTGTACAGCTTCTAGCTGTGTGCATGCTGCTACAGGTAGCTGTAGTTCCAGAGGAAACCGCTGAAGCTGTTCTGGTTTACGTTGCCGTCCATATGTGGCAAGTACTATTACGACAAGTCCTTCGTGGACTCCGAATACTGCAAGGTGATATATGAGTGCTGAAATAAATGACTATTCAGGGTGGATGTACAGTCTGCCTCCCGATCCTCAATAGAAGGACTGGAAGCAGCTGGCGACTAAACTGAAGTCCTATATAGAGTCGCCTAAATTCATGCGCACAGGCTCTACGTATGCATAGGTTGACCCTGTGTCAGGCAAGCTTGTGAAGCGCCCTGTGTCCGATGTCGTGCACAAGGTATCGCCTTAGGACAAGACAGGAGTGAAGGCTTAGGATCTCAGAAGCATGATCCAGCAGGCAGTCGTTACAGGTGATAAGCAGCTGCTCAGGGACGTTTCCAGGTACAAGTACATCACCGCGCATAAATTCGTTTCATAGAAATAGATGCAGAAGGAGATGGACAGGCGCAAGAGACGCAGGCTGGCGCTGACTGCTCTGATTCTGGGAGGAGCTGGAACTACAGCAGGGCTGCTGCCTTTCGTTGCCAATAAGGTATCGGGTTATCCTGACCAGGCTTCCACATATATGGATGCTCTGAAGCTCGCAGGTATCGGCGCCGCAGCAGGTGTTGGAACCGCAGGGCTTATATAGAGTTTCAGGTGAGTAGGCAGATAAATGAGTTCACATTATTGCTGAGTAGGCAGAAAAATACATCAGTAGGCAGAATATAGGATCAACATGGATAAACAAGCATATTTCAAGATGATGGGTCTGTGCAAGGACTAGGCATTGAAGCTGCCTAAAGGTATGCTGGCCAATATAGGTAAAGCGCTTGCAGGCGCAGGTAAAGCTGCGGTCAATCCGCAGACGTACAGGAATGCGTACAATGCTGCAAAGGACGTTGCACCTATCGCAGGTAAAGTTGCTGTTCCTGTAGGTGTTGCGGCCGGTGGTACTGCTGCTATGAACCAGGCGCATAAACTTGGCGCATAGCGAGGAGCAGCACAGGCACGCAACTAGATGGCGGACAAAGCTACGGCTGCATATAACAGAGGACTTCAGCAGGGAGCCGCGAACAAAGCAGCTCAGCCCGGTTTCTGGCAGCGGCTTCTCGACTACATAAAGAGCATTTTCAAGTGAGACATATATGGACAAACAAGCATACTTCAAGATGATGGGCCTGGATAAACAGGCGGCTATTGATCCTCAGACACTCAAGAACATCCTGCTCGGCGCCGGAGCTGGTCTCGGTACCTATGCTCTGTCGAGCTTCCTTCCCGGAGCAAGACAGAACAGGCTTGCAAGGCTTCTTGCGTCCCTTGGTGTTGGTCTTGGTACAGGTTATTTCGGTAATGACATTCGTAACTGGTTCAGCAACAGATCAGGCAAGAAACCTGCAGCTCCTGTTGTATCCAATGCCGACGCACAGGCTGCTATCCAGGACCTGAAGACGCCTCCTGTTATTCCGGGTCTGAAGACACCCGCTCAGGTAGCGAACTAGATGTAGGCTGCAGGAAGGCAGGCAGCCGGTGCAAAGTCCCAGCCGGTAGAACCCATTAAGGCGCCTGAGATGAAACTTGAGCAGAAGCCTGCGGAGAAACCAGATAAAGGCGACAAGATTCAGACTCCCAATATGACCATCAGCGGAAAGTCCGATAAAAAGGACCAGGCGAAGATGGAAAAGAAGAACTCCTATGCAGAGCAGCTTTCCGCTGCAATGCAGAAACAGGCATATTTCAAGCTCATGGGTTACTCTGAACCTGCATAGAGTAAATGAACGGGGGTGGGGGGTAACTAAATGGCATTTAAGAACTACACACTGACAACTGCTGCGGGCACATAGCAGACACTGTGCACAGCTAATTCGACGACGGACATAGCTATTGTCTCAATATAGGTGTACGGCGGAGCTCAGGGCGGCACTGTGACATTCACAAAGAAACATGGTTCCTCCCAGATCTTCAAATTCGTACTGCCGGTAAAGGCTTAGGAAACAGTCGCAATAGACCACAAGATATTTGTGCCTGCAGGGTATACGTACACTGCTACAGGCTCAGTTTCAGGAATACAGATCTGCGCCAACGCAATGTAGATGACAGTGTGAGGTTCAGATGTTCACAAGTTACAGGCCATAGCAGTTCACCAGATACCCCACTACAATAGTTCCTGACTTAAGTGCAGGATTCGACACTCCGGAAGCCACAATATAGCTTCTCGGTCCTTCCGACAGTGCATCTGTAACAGTCACTGCCACAGGACCGAACACAGCCAAGAAGTTCCAGTTCGACTTCAAGCTTCCAAAGGGTCATGACGGTGCCGCAGGAGATTTCGCTCAGCCTGTGGCAACTGCGCAGCAGCTTGCCTAGAACCAGCAGCCCACGGTTCAGGTTACTGCATCTGGGCCATCTACAGCCAAGGTCTTCACTTTCGAATTCGGCATTCCAAAGGGTGCGACCGGACCTAAGGGATAGAAGGGCGACACAGGATAGCAGGGTCCGAAGGGCGATACAGGAGATACAGGACCTCAGGGCTAGACAGGTGCTACAGGAGCAACTGGTCCCGCCAATACGCTTACCATAGGCACAGTATCTTCAGGCGACACAGCCGCAGCTACCATTACCGGCACAGCTCCAAACCAGGTTCTGAATCTGACATTGCCTAAGGGTTAGCGCGGCGCAAGTTTCACTGTCGATGCTACCGGTTTATTGTCCTAGAAGTCTACGTACGACACATAGACCAAAGGTTTCTCGTTCCTGGCTACGGACACAGGTAACTTGTACATCAAGCAGTCGGATACGTCCGGCGACTGGTCTTAGGCTATTCCTTTCAGAGGAGAAGACGGAGCTGCAGCCGGTTTCGGCATACCGGTTGCATCTGCTTCTTCACTGTAGTCCACTCAGAATCCTACTGTCACTGTAACAGCTACCGGTTAGAACACAGCAAAAGTGTTCACCTTTACTTTCGGCATCCCAAAAGGATAGAAGGGCGAAAAGGGAGATCCCGGACAGGCTGGCGCTCAGGGAGCTGACGGTGCACAGGGTGCAGCAGGTCCGGCTAACACGCTTACCATAGGCACAGTCTCTTCCGGCGGCACTGCCTAGGCTACTATTACAGGCGATGCGCCGAATCAGATACTCAATCTTGTGCTGCCTAAAGGCGACAAGGGAGACACTGGAGCTGACGGTGCACAGGGAGCGGACGGCATAACGCCGCACATAGACGACACCACTAAGCACTGGATGATCGGAGAGACCGATACAGGTGTCAGCGCCTAGGCTATTCCTGGCGTCACTACATATCAGATTACAGAAGTCGACTCCGGCAACTATGCCACTATACACAGTAAGAATGTTCCTGTCGGGTTGAAAACAAACACAGGCACGTATTATCCTATATAGAAGAATACGGTTACTCTGAGTGACAGCAGCTGCAGAATACAGCTTACACCTTATCTCAGCTACGAAGGTACTGATACATTTACTTCTCCGTGGACACTGTATGTAACAGGTGCAGGCGCTGACGGACAGCCCGGCAAGGACGGTGTTGCCGGCGGCTACGGCAATGTGCTTGGCGGGTTAGGTATGCGTATTGCAGCTTACACATCCGACTCCACTGCAGCAACTCTTACACTTGATGACAATTCCGATTCCAACTTCGACTGGAGTCTGCTGCAGCCGTCCTCTATTGTGCGCATCAATAATACCGGCAGTGACTACTTCATAGACAGCGACTCACAGTAGGAGCTGTACTATCTGAAGGGCTACATCAGCAGTGTCAACCAGGCAGCTAAGAAAGTTGTCATTGATGGTTGGTACTACGCATAGTCCACATAGCGCAGAAGCATAAGTTCCAATATCACCACTTAGGTCCAGTAGGGACAGTCCTGGCTGTACATCACAGACGACACGCGACGCGACGCTGCATTCAGCACAGGCGACAAGAACTTCGTCACAGGACACAGAGCCGCAGCTGACGGCTCGTGGAACACTGTAGCAGGCGACATGGCGCACGCTTCAGGCGGTCTCAATACAGTGACAGGAGATCTGAGCCACGCTTTTGGTACATCCAATAATGTACAGGCATAGAGCACTTTCGTAGCCGGTGTCGGCAACACTGTAAAGGAAACTGCAGGTCTGTCCACAGTTATCGGCGGCAGCAACGAAGTGCAGGCTTTCGGTTCCACCATTATCGGGTCCTCTAATACCGGGCTCACCGGTACGAACATGACTGCCATAGGCAACAGCAATGAGGGCTCTGGTCAGCTGAGTACTGTTATCGGCAACAACAATACCATTAACGGGCAGTCAGGCAGAGTACTCGGCTTCGGTAACACAATGAACGCTCAGTTCGGTACACTGATAGGCATGCACGGAACGCTGGACAGCTATGCGTAGAACAGAGGAGCGTTCGCAGTTGCAATAGGCTAGCTCAATCAGGCGCAGCTTCCTTTTATAGTGCGCGGATATAAGGCTGTGCTGAATCCCCTGTTCAATTCCGACAGCATTACGGACAGCACGCAGCTTACAGCACCCAATCCCAAAGACCGTACAGGCGAATTCAAGTACAACTCCTAGCCAGCATATTCAGTGCAGTACACAGGGCACTTCCTTGGAACCACGAAGAATGTCGCACACACAGGTACTGTTGCATTGGATCACGACATGTACAGCAGATGGGTGCTTACAGGTACAGGTGATGTTACACTGCAGCTGCAGAACTGGCTGGACGGCGACTATGGATAGATCGTTGTCAACACAGGGAAACAGACCATTACATTCCCTGCATAGTGGATATCGGACGGCGCAGATATCGTGACATCTCCTGGACAGTATGTGCTTGGCATATCCATGGCTGGTGATGCTGTGTACTGCAAAGTGATCTATCCTGCAGTGGCTACAGGCAGCACAGGGACATCCAGTTCAGTACAGCTTGCCGTAGTTACAGGCGACATAGACACTGTCAACAAGACTGTGCAGGTAAGGGCGGTCACAGTGGACGACAACGGCAATGCAGCATACACTGGCTAGACCATAACAGCCCGTTACGACTTTACAGCTCCGGCGGTGTGACATGCCTGATACAGTACTTGTTACAAATGGAATGGCGCTGGCTCTGCAGACACCTGTGGCAGGAATGAAAGGATTGCTCATCAACGGCAACTATTTCGTTCCGTTTCTCGATACCAGCAGCAGTGTGTCAGATTCCGACTCTCAGATCGGCTAGTCTGCCATTACGATGTCGATTACAAATTCGGGATCCTTTAAAGTGCTGGATGCACAGGGCGCAATCGAGGTGCGGCAGAGTAATGACGATCCTGTGTAGTACTCAACTTTTCCTGTCACAGTTAGTGTGTCGAGCGCTATCTTGTCTGCTGTGGTGAAGGGAAACGTCACACGGATGGACTGCTCTACTTTGCCTATGAGCAACCTGAATGCCTCCGGACATGCTGCAATACAGGAGCTGAATGTCAACAGTTGCGGCTTATCGTACCTTTACATATAGAATTGCACAAACCTCAAGCAGGTTTTCTGTCAGGGAAATGCACTTAGCGAGCTCCTGGTTTCCGGCACAAACCTGCAGCATTTGAATGCAGCCTAGAACAGCTTCGCTTCGTCTGCCATCGACAACATACTGCGCTAGCTGGATCTCTCAGGTGTTTACAGCGGCGCTGTATATCTGAACAACCAGACGACAGGAGAGAGTCCGTCCGCTGCAGGGCTGACTTATAAGACTTCCTTATAGAGTAAATCCTGGACAGTAGTGGTCGATCAGGGTGGTAATTGAGACAGCAGCAGCGCGTTCTTGAGTGAGAGCGCATTTATACCGATCCCGACAAGAAATCAGTATAGCTGGTGCGCCATGAACCAATCAGGCACGGCATAGTCCTATCTGATGGTTACCAGCACAAACATCGCTCCGTGATTCCGATAACATCTGTTGTATGTTTTCCGCATAGCACAGTATGAACCTATAGGAGAACATATGAACATAAGTACTTAGAACCTTATTGATTTTGATGGATCTGTACAGCTTAAGCCAGGGCAGAGAATGGTGCGTGTATCAGGCAGCACATGGATGCCTATTGGCGTCGGCGGCAACTTCATGCCTAGTGCATCGCAAGGTACAGGCGGCACCTCGGCGGAGTATTACAAGTGCGCCAGCGTGGATACGGAAGCGAAGACATGGAGCGGCTACAAGGCGGTATTTGACTCAACGGCTGGCACGTGGAGCTTCGAGAGTGAAGTCACAGAGGGGCTGGCATATACCAGCGTCACGCCGGTCGTCGGTGGAATCTATAGTGCGGACGCATTGGCGGTTGTGTCACTGCTTTATACTGGCGTGTCAAATCTTACAAGTCCTACAGGCATGACCAGCAACAGCTCCGACGAGTGGGAAATCAGTGCCAGCAGTTTCTACAACAATAACTTTCCTCCGTGGAAAGCCTTTGATGGGATAACAAGTGATTATTCAGGATGGACAGGAGCGTCAAGTTCCGCGCAGTGGATTCAGTGGCGAAATAAGAATAAACAGGTGCTTGTGCAGAGGCTTAGATTTATGGGGACATCTGCACAAGATATCGCACAGCAAGCCATCAAATCATTTGTTCTTCAAGGCTCTAATGATGGGAATGTTTGGTTCGATCTGTGCACAGCGTCAGGACTCACATGGAGTTCTACTGGTTATGAGTGGAAAGAGTTCTCGTTCCCTAACAACAAGAGTTACTACTACTATCGGTTGTATAACATCATCGTAGCTTCAAACTATCCTACCATTATTGAACTTGAAACTTATGACATGTAATGCTACAGCCCAGTACTCAACCCAGCAGGCAGCAAACAAGGAACACACTATGTATTAGGAATACTCAGACAGCGATATCGTACTGTAGACTCTCGTTGACTAGAGCACAAATCAGTAGCTCAGCATCAGAACACCTTACGTAACGCGCACAGTTACCATATAGCAGCAACAGCGCATTCCGCTGTACATCAACGGCAAGCTCAAGTCTGCGTAGCAGCTCTCACAGCTCGGACTTCATGTGCGGCAGTACACCAAGTTATAGCGTTAGCAGATCTACTTCACCAACCTCTACGCACAGGACGCACAGGGCGACAAGGCTCTAAGACTCCGCGTAACTCAGTACAAGGCATACCTCGATCAGCTCGGACTCTCCTACAGCGTCTCTCAGGATACAATTATGGCTGCAATCCAGCAGTCAGACATGACGGATGCCTAGAAAGCTACAGTCGCAATGTAGATGAAAGCAATCTACGACGCCATTACCACCAACCTGTAGTTCTACGGATCGTAGACGCCTCACAAGGACACTTACAACTATATTGCGAAACTTATACAGTATCTTCCGGAGGTGACAGAATGAGTCTTCCTCAGTACATGCTCACCGACTTGCCACAGTACGTGCACATCACAGACCGCAGCAAGTTCCAGAACTCCATAGTATAGCCTGGCGCCGCTCTTATATTCAGCTAGGACGGAGCCTCGCTCACAGTCAAGCTCCCTTCAGGCATCTTTCAGAGTGTCTCAGGAGATATGAGCGACTCCACGTATCAGGATATCATGGATATCATGGATATCATCGGTGATACGTCCGCCGCCAGCGACAGCGCACTTTGACGGGGTACATTTGTTAGTAGTTCTGATGCGCTCCATGCAGAGCGCACAGAACATATCCACAAGCCACTGTAAAAACAGGAATACAACATGGCAGAAAAGAATGTACAGCTCAAGTGCGGTTAGGACTTGCTGTATCCTAAGACGAAGCTCGCTATGGTGGACGGGCTCATCGACCAGGAAACAGGAAAGATCGACACTGCGCTTCTCCCGAAGACAGGGATTGACATCAAGTACAACAACGGCATGATCTAGCAGGGGGTCACGTAGATCAACTTCGCAGGCACTGTTACAGTGTAGAAGACTGCGGACGGCGTTGTCAAAGCACGTATCGGCTAGAACCAGAACAGCTCCAACTTCAACTCCAAGGACGGCGTCACTGACGGCACTGTATCGTACTCAGGCATCACTGCAAAGAGCATGATCATGACGACACCCGCCGATTAGACGTGGGGTATCGGAGACTGGGCTGCAGGTTCCACGCACTCAGGCTTCAACGCAACCACTGCTTCTTCGCAGAACATCACTGTAACGACAGCCGGAAATATCCACTTCTAGTAGGAGAACAGCTCCTTCACCGCGCAGGTCATCGACTGGTCCGGTGTTGCGGCACAGACCACCTTCGCTGTTGCCTCTGACGGAACTGTTACGACCTCCGGCGACGCCGGAATCACATGCTCCATCGCCAGCTACGGCACGGAAACAAATGCGCCTGCAGCTGTGGGCAACATGGGCAAGCCGACGTTCACGTTCGACATGAAGCAGCTTCTTCCCTAGGGCGGACGCTTCCACTTCAAGATCGTGCACAACAACGGAACATAGGGCGCCTTCACTTGGGAAATGGAGTAGCTGTTCTACAATGCAGGTACGACGCCGACTGTTGCGACGCCTGCAATTGAGCTCGCTTCGTATGATACGACCCAGGTGTCCGGTGTCAGCTACATCAGCAGCGGGACGCTGAACGTCACGTCCACGCAGATTGCGAACCTCAACAAGCGTGCTGCGACTACAGGCAACAAGGTTGCAGTATCCGGCTCCTACACGACGTACACATACAATGCGTCGCAGCTGCAGGACTACACGCTTGAATAGAACGACGTCACTGCGTTCGCTTCTACTGTCACTCTCGCAACCGGCAAGTCTCTTGCAGGCAACCTGTCTGTGAATATGAATGCGACCAATGCGTATGCGACCTCCGGCAATGTGGCCAGCAACACCATCGCGTCTCTTGTTGACACTCTTGCCGCAGGAACGACAGATGCCACGGCCAACGAGTCCTTCAAGACCTAGGCCTACAGGCTGAAAGCCGACTGCGCCACACCTTGGGACAGCGCATAGAGCCTCGCAGCCAACGACGGTCTGCAGCAGATGCACAAGCAGCTCAAGTATCCGACACAGAACTTCTCCTCGTACACTCCTGCAGGACCTGATTACTCAGGACTCACAGGATTCAGGTACTATATCAGAAGCTTCACGTTTGTCGGTACCAAGTTCGGAGGCACGTTCACGTTCGGCAACCTCGCATAGAGCGATCTGAATGCATCCAAGCTCACCATTGAAGTGTCCAAGGACGGCTCCACATGGTACGACATCACCAAGACGTAGTCGTTCGGAGGCATCCGGGTGTTCGCAGATACAGTGAAGGCTCCCAAGCTGCAGTTCGCATTCGCAGACGCCGCTTCCAACGTCATCTACCTCCGCATCGGAATGAACAACACATTCACCAAGGCGTTCACAAGCCTTGCGTTCGCATAAGGAGGTGCTTGAATGAGCTAGAAATTCGTTGCCAACCGCAACTACTTCCATACGTTCTCCAAGGTCGGCGTACAGGAAGACATGTACGTCTTCCAGTCCAAGGTCAAGGGAGGGCACACTGTCTCCGCGTAGGACGTCCGAGCATAGAACGATCTGCTTCCTGTTGGAGCCACTTTCGATGCGCTGAAGGCGCTGTACGAGGCGAACGCAAACGGGTAGCAGAATGTGATGAAGATGTACTAGAAGTACTCTCTCAGCCGCATTGCCGACTCCAACGTGAACAACAAGTACCAGGCATGGCAGATCATCGACGGCGGCAAACCGGTGCAGGGCTTCATCGCTCCCACCGACGTGCTGGACGCTTCAGGCAACCCGGCTCTCGGATACACTGCCAAGCTGTACAAGCAGGACGGCACTACTCAGATTGCAGGTACAGACGGCAACTGGGTGTTCGACTACTACTCCGGACTTGTGCTGTTCTAGAAGGGCAAGGAGCCGTAGTCCCTCGGATGGGGCATGGTGAAGCTGTCCGCTTTCGCTTATATAGGAAAAACTGTTAAACAGCAACTTGACTCTATCACCTCTGTTGCAGGTGTTGTGTATTAGGTAATCTAACAAAAAGGACCATATAATGGCTAATCTCAATGTCAGACTTAAAAATCAGACTGGCGATATTCTGTATCCGTAGACGCTCGCCGCGAACGTCCTGAACCTTGATACGTTTATCCAGTCCCAGATCTCCTCTGCGGGTCTTCTGAGCCGTGAGATCGTCGCCTCTCTTCCGACTGAAAACATCAGCGAGGCCAAGATCTACATGATTCTCAAGGATCCTGCGGGATCCGGCCAGAACGTGTACAATGAGTACATGTACATCAACGGCGCGTGGGAACTCATCGGTGACACGGCTGTCGACCTCACTGGATATGCGACCGAAGATTACGTGACGAATGCGATCAAGGACAAGGCTGATAAGGCCACCACGCTCGCAGGCTACGGCATCACGGACGGTGCGACGAAGACCGAACTGTCCGATGCTGTCGGCACGATCAACACGGCTCTCGACGGCAAAGCGGACAAGGCGACTACGCTGGCAGGCTATGGAATTACGGACGCTGTCTCCGATTCTGAATTTGCGGCTGCGAAGACCGAGCTGTAGAACAGCATCGCCACCAAGGCTGCTCAGACGGATCTCGACGCTCTCAGCGACTCCGTCAGCGCTCTTAAAGAGACGGTCAACGGCCTTGTCTCCAGTCAGATCACGTACTAGGTGATTGGATAATCACTTCTCCCTTGAACTGACAACTAAGACGCAAGGGATCTCTTTCCTTGCGTCTTTTATTAGGAGCCACAATGGCAGCGACCACTAAGAATGTATACTTGAAAAATGTAGCGGGTTAGACGCTGTACCCGTATACTACCAATGTGCCGCATAAAGCTTAGTTCTCGTTTGCCGACGGCTAGCTTGCGCTTAACTTCGATAAAGTCAGAGACGGGCTCGGTCTTACCAGTGACAGTCTCAGCTTCAGTCTTCCTTACCAGACCTTCTCACAGGTAACCGACAATCAGGTCACACTCAGCGGACTGCCTGTAGGAATCAAGACAGATCTCGGCAACTACTATCCTGTATAGAAGAACTCTCTGCAGTTCACATAGGCAGGAATCACGCTGACAGTCACAAGATACCTCGCATACGACGGACTTGATACATTCTCCGGCACATGGACAGCTTACTTTGCCTGCGGACGCGACGGTCAGCAGGGACCTCAGGGACAGGCAGGAGCAGCCGGACCTGCCAACACGCTTTCAATCGGAACAGTTTCTTCCGGCGACACGGCTTCAGCTACCGTTACAGGTGATTCTCCCAACCAGACACTCAATCTTGTACTGCCTAAAGGCGATAAGGGAGACGCTGGAGCTGATGGTGCACAGGGAGCGGACGGCATAACGCCGCACATAGACAATACTACAAAACACTGGTTCATAGGTGACACCGATACAGGCATATTGGCTCAGGCCGATCTCGGCGAGGCCAGAAAGCAGATCACCAGTGTTGATGCACAGTTCAGAGCTTCACTGCAGAGCGCTCTTGCGCCTGTGGCTGTGCTTACTGATTTGGGAAATTACTATCCTATATAGAAGAACTCTGTTACTGTATAGGGTAATACATATACAATATAGCTTACCAGATACCTTGAGTATGATGGTGTCGATACTTTCACAGGACCATGGACGGTCTACTTCGCAGGCGGCGGCTAGACCGGACAGCAGGGAATACAGGGAATACAGGGAGAACAGGGACAGGCAGGACCTGCCAATGTGCTGTCTGTAGGAACTGTCACATCCGGAGCTACAGCTTCAGCGACCATTACAGGCACTTCACCTTCACAGGTGCTGAACCTCGTTCTGCCAAAGGGCGACAAAGGCGACACAGGGCAGACAGGAGCTGCAGGAGCTTCTGCGTATCAGGTATGGGTCAACAACGGCAACGCAGGCACATAGACCGACTTCCTCAACTCGCTTAAAGCTACAGGCTACAGACATCCGTTCACTGCTGCGGATATCTCCAACGACACGCTGACCATAACGACAACAGGCACTCCTGTATCCATATCCGACCAGGCGTCCGTTACGTATCCTCTGCAGTTTGCTTCATACAGAGTGACAGGTACGCAGGTTACGATCGATATGGCTGTGAACCTGAGTGCAATAGGCAAGAGTGTGAGCGGCACATGGTACGTGAACTTTGCTGCAGGAGGACCCGGAGCATAGCCTTCAGGCACATATGTCACACAGCAGACGGAAGCTTCGTTCACACCGGCTGCAAACAACTTCTACAAGCATACAATAGCACAGGGCTAGAGCATAACGTTCGATTCCACAAACATGAGCGCAGGCAGATGCTCCACATTTGAGCTGTGGCTTGTAATGGGCGGCACGGTTGTCAGCTTCTCACTGCCGGATAACCTCACATGGGTAGGAGCTGCGCCCAGCTTCGACAGTGCCAATACGCTGTATGCACTTGTAATAAGATGGGATGGATAGAGCTACATAGCCAATCTGGCATATACAAAGACTGTCGCATAAGGAGTATGAATGTACGCTAAGATATAGAACGGTTCTGTGGTCTACCCTCCACGGAATGACGGAAACAAGTTCAATGTCAATACCTGTGTGTAGTGGCTCCAATAGCACGGCTTCACAGATATGACATCATAGCAGCTAGCTCCTTATCTTACACAGGAGACAGTGGACTATACAGCCTTTGACAATGCATGTCAGATGTTCAGGCAGGTCTGCTACCAGATAGGCGGAGCCATAGGCAACGCATAGTTCAAAGGAGGCTTCGACTAGTACGCCTCTTTCATCGATTCACAGTACGCACAATAGAATCCGGCACAGGCTGCCTTATATGCTGCAATGTGGTCAGGCGCAAACGAGTACGCCAAGTACGAGGGCGCAAAAGTCGGTCTGGGTCAGCCTGACTGGTGGTACAGGTGCTGGAATATACAGAGGGAAGCATAATGCCTAACACATAGAAAATATACACAGACGCCTAGATGTCTGTCGATCCGCCTACCGGAACATTTACTGTATTTCATGGATACAACAATGGAATGGACAGTACTGACGGCGTCGGGCTGAGGATCCTCAAAAGCGACGGCACTATATAGAAGGTCGACGACAACGATGCGTACCTGAAGCTGTCGGGCGGCACGATGACTGGCGTTATCAACAGGAACGGAGTTCTTGCAGGCAATACCACCAACGGCGGTTCTGTCTCTCTGCGCGGCGGTGCGTCTACTTTCAATGACGGCGGGACTCTGGTTCTTTACGATAAAGATCATCCTACCCGTGCAGGTTACTTTCTCCTGCAAACCGGTGACGGCACAAATACTACAGGTTTTGCAGGCAAGCCCGACGGCACATTGACATGGGACAACAAAAATATCGTTCGCTCTGTAGTGTCGGCTTCCGGAACTGCAGATGCCAACGGCAACATAAGCCAGGGTACGCTGTTCACTGGGTAGGTCATTCCATCCTCGGCAGATCTTAATACGTACACTACTCCGGGGTACTATTACAATCCTACCAATGCCTCGTGTCGGACTATATCACATCACCCGTCCAAGCTGGCAGGTGTACTGCATGTAGAAGGACACACAGGATCAAACATATTCATACAGACATGGCAGGACTATCAGGCAACTAACGATCAGGGCGACTCGTGGTAGCGCAGATACTACAATGGAACATGGTCGTTGTGGTACAGAAGATAGCTGGTCGGTCCAAGAACAGTGTATGTAGGTGCAACAAGATAGATACAGAACATTCAGCAGTTGATGTACTATCTTAATGGCAGAGGATCGCTGTCAAGATTAACAACGGTGTCCTTCGATGACGGTACATATACAGGCACTCTCGGCATTAGTCGTACAAGCGTGGCGCTGACAAGTACATCAAGAAACGCCAGCAAGGTTACACTGTCCGGCGACGTGACTCTCAGTTACTGCAATGTTGCAGCCTGCTAGTATCTGACTTTCACAGGAGGTCTGAAGATTCAGGACAGCGTTCGTTGTGCTGTTCAGCACTGTAAAGCTACAGGTCCTAGCAGACATGCTGTTGCGCTGGCAAGAAACGTATCTGCATATCTATAGGATGTTGCAGCTACAAGGACAGGAACTGCCGGGGACGTGTTTAATATCGCGAATACAGCGAATGTAGTTATTGTGAACTGCTCGGCTACAGGTTACTCGACATCAGGCGGAGGAGCTTTCGTTTTTGACAGCTGCAACTATGTGACGTTAACTGGAACGAATACAGCAGGGACTTCAGCGTATGCATTGTACATGAACAACAGCTTTATCGAGTTCAACTCCAACAGTACAATAAACTATAACAACATAGGCAGCGTGTAGCTCAATTCCAATTTCCGCAATCTGTGTGTCATGTACAGCAGTATTACAGTCAACAGAACAGGAACAACCGCAGCAACGAAGTGCGCACCCGCCAAAAAGACAATAGGCAACAACAACAGCTTGAACTCGCTTCCTGACAGCTACTAACAGCAAGGTGACCAATGAAATACGCAGTATCCAATACAACACAGGCAGTCATTGCAATCCATGACGATAGTCAGGACGTGTAGAACCTGTATCCAAATTGTACAGTGTATCAGTCAGCATAGACATATCAGCTTGGCGATACGTTCGTGATTCCTCCTGCCACATACCAGGAGCTAACCGAGTTCCTGTACCAATAGAAGTGCAAGGTTGCGTATGGCGGTGTTACCGTTGTAAAGAACAATCAGCACTATACGTTCGAAACCACTCAAGATTCCATTACAATGTGCAACAGCCTTGCTCTGGCTATTGCGTCGCAACCGGACACATATACTATATACTGGAAGTGCTGGTGCGACGGTATGCCCAAGATGCTGTAGCTTACGAAAGTACAGTTCAATGCGATCTTTGCATTCGGCATACAGATGATCAACTAGGCGTTCGCTGTGTAGGGCACACTCAACGCAACGGTACAGAGCATGCTTTCATAGCAGCTGCAGGATCAGGAATACATAACACAGTTCAAACAGCAGGCGGAAGAAGCTTTCTCAGCAGTCAATACTGTATTTAACATTACATAGGCGTCGGACTCTTCTTTGCCTGAAGCACAGTGATGTTAGACTATAGATGTACATTGTAACGCATAATGTACTTTCGTAAGGTTTCCCGCGTCGTCACCATACCGGCGCGGGATTTTTTATTTCGCAATCTGTGTGCTGTATCTGTCGTACTGTTCCTGTGTGATCTTTCCCTGCTGCAGCTGCTATGTCAGCCACTTCTAGTCCTGAGCATAATTGTACTTTGCAGTGTCCATGCAGCCTGCGCCAAAATACATAGCACAGCCGAGCAGCACCGTAATAAGTATCTTTCTCATTCTGCCTCCAATATAGCTTGTGTCTGCTGATACGCTTCTTCACGCATACCGAAACCCTCCGACCATTTGAGCAGATTCCCGTTGTAGCTCTATGTGGGTCTTATCAGATGTACATTCGGAAGTTCCAGATATCCTGCCTACTTCAGCTGCATCACCTCTCTGTCCATAACAGCATTGAGCAGCTGCAGCAGTCCTGCTATTCCCTGCACTTCGCCATTGTACTTTGTAGGCGGTGTCAGCACCACGTACACATCGTCGTACTTCGCTGTCTACTGAACTGAAGGCAACGGTATATTGTTGAGCACACCGCCATCGCCGTACAGCTACTGGCCGACTTTAACAGGCATGAACAGAAACGGAATACTTGTAGCTGCAAGCACCCATGTAGGCGTGGCAGCCTTCATGTGACTCGTATAGTCATCGAGTCTGGTGACAGATACCTGCACACGGTCCATTGCACTGGCTGTCATGTTCTGCAGAAGGAATCTTGCAAGTCCGGTATTGTCGATGATGTAGTTGCTCTTGCTGTATGTGCTCTTGACAGCCTGCACAGGTGCAAGCTGCATCCACTAAGAGATGCTCTTATTTTCCATGAGGTCTGTGAACCATGCACTGTTATGTCCGCTGTAGTACAGACCGCTGAACAGTGCGCCACCTGAAGATGCAAGAACCTTGCCTGGAACAGCTCCATGCTGCTAAAAGGCTCTGTATACTCCTGTGAGTATCTACGGAGACATTACACCACCGCCCTGAGCAACAAGCAGCGTGTTGTCCAAGTACTTTATGTCGTTGGAAATAGAGTCTGACATTTACGTGCTCCTTATTTTTAGACTACAAGGAAACCAGCGTCTGTCTATAAGGATACCTATGTTTACCATACTTCAGCTTAAGAACAGCCAGCCTCTCAATCAGGCTTGTCAACAGTACATAAGAGAGACTCTCAATAAATTTTCATTAACAACGGACGGTCTGTGGCTGCGCACGTTAAAGCTCGATGAGGTGCAGTTCAAGTGGTGTCCGGCAATGCAGTAGTCAGACATTCTCGGAGCCTTCTGTACTGTGAGCAGCGACACTGTATACATCCAGCCGCCTGCCCTGTATGCTAATATTAAACAGGATGCATAGATATAGCTGCAGATCACATGGCTGTAGAATGTATTCTCCGTAGTCGTGCATTAGCTGCGACACATGTACCAGTGGCGGAAGAACAAGTTTTCCTACACACTGGCTTCGCTTCCTTTTCTCAGACAGGTCACTCTGTAGAGAGACGCGTAGCGCGTTCAGGTGTCCGCATAGCTGTTCGCCTAGAGAGAAGCTGTAATACGCGACTAGAAGCGCAACATATCCAAAGGCTGGATGAAGGAAGTTGCAGTAGGGAGTGATTCAAATGCGTAATATGCTGATTGCTGTTCTGTTGATATGTTCGCTCGTTTTCGCGGTAAGCTGTCAGTCGGTTACGTAGCGTTAGTACTATGAACCTACACAGCAGGCAAGCTTCGTGGGAACAGACGGGCTCACAAGAGGCGCCGTCAAGAGCTAGAAGGGAAAGAACGGCATTCCCGATTTCTCGCAGAATCAAACTTTCAGTTTCAATCTGCTTAATCTGTAACAGGGAGCAACCATGGCGGAATACATTCAGCCGAAGCATAAGACAGACTTTTCCAATGCCTATGTGTAGCCAGGGAAAATGCTGCTTTTTGTATAGTCCGATTCATCTTAGGGATATGTACTTACAGGCAAGAATTCAGCAGGTCAGTTCGTTCGCATATCTGAGCAGAAGCAGGGCATAACATAGGAACAGGTACAGGCTATATCTCTCAGAAATGCTTTAGTGTTCGGTTAAGGAGCTTAGATGTATTAGAAGAGATATACAAGATCACTTGCAAACCCTTTCAGCACACGGTCCAACAGGTTCTTTCCAAAGACCATCAAGTAGTGCTTCGACTGGGCATAGTACATGCATGACAGATTCCCTGTCATAGGTACAGCCATCAACAAAGTCGTCAGATACTTCGCTGCCGACATCACAGTAACCAGTAAGCAGTCTCCTTCCTAGACGGATACAGACTCGCTCAAACACACATAGTAGCTGCTCAAGGATGGTTACAATCTGCTGTAGCTTCTGATACGTATCGGTTAGGAACTTGCCACAATGGGCAACGTGTTCGTATATGCGATGCCTGTAATCAACCGCACATTATGCTGTCCTGAATGTCGTAAGTTCGTGGTAGCCATGGATAAAGTGGTACCGAAAGTAGATTTTCAGTGGGATGGATAGTGCAAGGGCGTGTGTCCTAAGTGCGACAAGAAGGTCACTTTCCTGATGGTCGACAAGGTCACCAGCGACTAGCTTGGTCGCAAGATCCGGTTCATGATCTACTCCCCGAGAGATGTCCAGCTCAAGTTCAACTAGCTTACAGGTTAGTACACATATCTGTACAAGATGCCTTCGCACATCAAGAATGCGATCGTGTAGGGTGACCCTGTATATCTCAGGACAACGCCTAAAGTGTTTCTGAAAGGCGCGTTCTCTTAGAAGTTCATATAGTTCCCTGTCGACAAGTTTCTGCATCTCAGGACAGACACACTGGCTTCAATGGACAGGTTCTACAAGGGCTGGGGAACTCCTCTGTTCCTCAGCAGCTTCAACAACATCCTCAGATTGGCATATCTCGACAAGTTCAATTAGGCGGTTGCAACCGACTTCATTGCTCCTATAAGAATGATCAGTCCTCCGACACAGCAGCTTCTTGCCGGTCAGGACAATCTCCGGCAGCCTATCAGCGGTCATGCTGTCAAGAACTTCATCATGGAAGCCATTAAAGGGATCAGAGAGAACCCTTCTCAGTGGGTTGTATCTCCGTTTCCTCTCAACTATCAGATGCTTGGCGGCTAGGCGAAGCAGCTTGCACCTGTGTAGCTGATGAAGTGGTACTAGGACAGAATTCTGTAGGATATGGCCATTCCTCTGTAGATCAGACAGACTACATTCCAGGCAGTAGCGCCATCTATGGGTCTCAGAATGTTTTAGCGGCAGTGGATACACTTTACTTCACATCTTGATTACGGTCTCAGATGGCTTGTAGACAGAATCTGTTAGGTGCATATGCTCGATCAGGTGTCTGTACGCCTCGACAAGACATCGTTCGTCTAGGACGACATGCACAAGCAGACAATTCTCAACATGATGGGCAGCGGACTTATCTCTACAGACACTGTTTTGAGTACTATCGGTCTGGACTTCAAGGACTAGGTCAACAAGAAACTCGAAGAACAGAACTACGAAGCATAGGAAGCCGCAAAGAGCCAGGCGAATCAGCAGCAGATGTAGATGACCGCTTCTGTGCTTCCTCCTCCCGGATCGTAGGGTATCGGAGCGGCTCAGTACAACATGTAGATGGTACAGCAGGCCAACATGCCGCAGCAGGGAGCATAGCAAGGCGCACCTATGCCAGCAGCTCCAGCAGGAGCAGGTATGCCGCCGATGCCTTCAGGTTTGCAGAACAGTCAGTCTGCAGGTGTGTAGATGTTGTTCCAGCAGGCACAGCAGATAGCTCAGCAGATATTCGATACAGGAGTTACGCAGGGTCCCGGTGCACGCAGATCTGCTCTTGTGCAGCTTAAGCAGCAGAATCCGTAGCTCCACGCACAGGTTAAGCAGATACTGTTGAACATTGATCAGCAGACTGCTTCACAGGCAGTAGCACAATCCAAGATGCCGCAATGAAGACGAAGATAAGACAGTACCTCAATAAAAGAGCTGCTTTTGACAGGGCGCTCGCCAAGTCTGCAGGCTGGTGGCAGGATCTGAAGAACTATGGACAGGCTGTCGGGCAGAACATGTCCGATGCCAACCAGTACTATAAGAATAACAGAACTATAGACAGGCTGCAGCAGGGCAAAGGCAATTATGGTGCTTCCGACAGAAAAGCTCTTCTTGATGTCATGAAGCGCCGACAGCAGGTTATCAGAGACCGCTCCGGCATGTCCTAGAAAAGTCTCAACACAGGCCAGGCGCTGAATACAGCAGGGACTACAGCCGCTGCGACTGCAGCTACTCTTGCAGGAGGAGAAGTTCTCGGGGCTGCTGCTACAGGCATCGCAACAGGTGCAAAGGCTGTCAGAGCTGCACAGACAGCAGCCAATGCAGCTAAGGCAGCTAAGGCAGCCAAAGATGCGCAGACAGCCGTAAATGCCGTCAAGCCTGCAGGAACAGTCACACGTATGCTGCGCACGGGTACAGGGACTTTTATTAAAGACTACCTTACAGGCTAGGCAATTGAAGCAGCTCCTTAGGTGTATGCTCAGACAGTAGCAAAGATGCATCCGTAGTGGACTCCGTAGCAGCGATAGCAGTATCTTGGCAAAGCAAGGCAGTGGGGAAGTACTCTGAACTCTGCGTACTGGACTGGAAGCGGGCTCAGAGCTCCTGGCAAATTCGGGAAGATACTTAACTTAGGTATGGGCGCTATGGGTATGTTCAATACGTATGCTCAGAATCAGAATCCGACAGAGTACTACACTTTACAGGAAATACAGCAGGATCCTTCCAGACTGGACAGAATGCCATATCTGACAGGACAGCAGCGCACTGTCATGCAGGGCTATCAGCAGTAGCTGAACAACCCGATGCTGCGCTTCACCCGTCCATTCAGAACTCCTGGACAGTTCCTGCACATACCTGTCTTAGGATCAGTCGAAGATGTTGTTCCATAGGGCAACAATACTGTCGACTACATCCTTGGAAGAACACCGGATACTTATAATTTGCAGCGTACCCAACAGGACCGTGCCGCAGCATACAAAACTCTGGAGTAGGACCCGAATAACACTACAGCTGAGCGTGTACTGGAGAATACGCCATAGTATGTGCGCCAGACAATACAAAATAATGGTGACACGACCAAGAACACAGTGCATGCCACAGCTTAGTAGAGATACAGAGCATATTACATGAAGCCTTAGGCGTAGCAGGATCCCGCATAGTTGCAGAGGCTTAGAATAGCCGCTCTGTAGTAGCAGCGCGACGCATCAAGATATGCTGCGCAAAATACAGGCTTGGTACAGACTGGATTCGGCAAAATGGTTCCTGCCTCTGTGGTGCAGCAGGGTGTTGTCGACGCTACAAAACAGAAGATGCAGCTTTACAAGCAGCTGTCGCAATAGAAGGATCCTGTTAAGCGCCAGCAGATACTGTAGCAGCTGAGATATGGCAACCAGCAGGGAGCTGTAGGTGCATAGGCGCTGAAAGCCAAGTGGTCTCCATAGATGCGCAATCAGGTTGTACAGCAGGTTGTCGGAGATAACGCAGATCTGACTCAGCTGCAGCAGATGATGCAAGGCCAGAATGAGTACAATAAATGGCTTGAACAAAACAATCTGCAGCAGGATTCCGACCAGTATAACTCTTAGATAGCTGCAGGTATGAAAGACAGATATGTGCAGAACATCAAGAAGCAGATAGCATCTACCAACGATCCTATAGGATACGCATAGAAGCTTCTTATGCTGAAGCAGCACGCAGGTGAAGATGTGTCGAAGCTCGGCAAGTAGCTGTACGACCAGATATATCCCAGAGTGAAGTAGCAGATATGGAAAGATCCTATCAATAACCTGCCTCAGGCTATTAAGCTGTGGGGAATGTCCAAGGGTTACTCCAAGTAGTTCCAGAACTTGTTCGGATCCAAAACCGGCCTGTGGGGAACTGTCGGACTTGGTGCAGGTCTTCTCGTAGGGCTTCCTTTACTTTTCAGCCTATTTAGCGGACGCTCATAGACACCTCAGGTCAACTATAAGGATGCCAGGTTCCAGCAGATGCTTGACTAGGCTGTGCAGATGAATATGCGCAGACATGCAGGAGGAAGTTACACGTGAATTAGACACCGAAATCAAATCCAATATCCAAGCTTGTATAGAACTACCAGAGCAAGGTAAAGAGTCCTATAGGACAGTCTTTACTGCTCGCAGGTATTGGATTGCCTGCTGCCTATATGCTTAAGCGCCCTGTTAACAAGCTGTTGAAACATTTGGGAAGAGATCCCAGGATTAACGCGGCTCTTGGAACACGTCCTGCGTAGATGGAGTAGGGTCTGGAATAGATGGAGAACTCGTGGGTCGGCAAGCACGGCATTCCACTTACACTCGGACTGGCTCCGGCTGCTATTGCTCTGGCTATGAACGTCACTCCAGGTCAGCCTTACTACGGACTCACTTCATGGGCTGTAAAAAAGAAAGCCACACTCAAGAAGATTGCTTCTTTATGGTAGGCTGACGGATATCAACCGCAGATAGATTTCTCGCAGACACTGAATCCGAATACAGTCGTCAGCATGATCCAGCATAACCCATACCTCAAGGATTCGCCATATTAGCGCAATCTTGGTACATCTATTATAACAGCAGCTAAAGCATACGGTAACTAGACGACGCTTGGCAGCATTTATGACAGCGCTATTGACAAGTTCGATACCAAGCTCAGACTTGAGGGTGTTACAGACAAAGCTGTCAAGAGTATTGTTAAGGGTTCTCTGGCAGGTATGTTTACAGATGTAATCGGCGCCGTGACGGGACAACCTTAGCCTATAAGAGGTCAGATTGCCAATACTGTAGGGTTTGCACAGGCTCTGTACTCGATACTGAATTAATGTATACGTAATAAAGGGATACAATGAAATACTCTGATGTTTATAGACAGATGAACAAGGAAGCAGGCCTTGGGTAGGCTCTGGCAAATGGAGCGTATCTGATCGCTGCTGTAACCATGCTGACTCCTGCTGTTGGCGGAGCTGCTGCCGGATATGCTGCAGGCAAACTTACGACACCTGGTATTCAGGATGTGTAGAACCTGTAGAAGTAGCACAGGCTTGCCAGACTCAAAAGAGACAATGAAACACAGCGTCTTCTTTAGCAGCGTGAAGACACCAATGCAGCTTACAGCAAGAAAGTCAAGCCGATGAGGTTTGCCTGATGCATAGTATCGGACCATAGGAAGCGCTTCTGTTGCAGCTGGACCAGGCATAGGAACCAGCGCTGACAGTCGACACTTCGCAGTCCATGTGGGACTACAGGAACAAGAATACATACAACGGTATTCCTGTCGATAAGGCTGCACAGGATCTGAAAGTCAATAATGCGTAGTAGCTGTAGAGAGCGCTTCAGCTTAAGCAGGGCGTTGTCGTTTGGACAGGCTATCTGTCACCTTAGTACGACGACAGGAAATCTGTCTAGCAGTACAGAGATATCAGACAGAAGTAGGCTTAGGGTCTCATTCGTGTCTACAGCTAGGACAGACAGTTCTGTCCGCAAATCAATAAATTTCTTGTGCTTGTCACGTATGCATCTCTGAGTTATTAGCTGAACCCGAGACTTGAATACCTCAAATAGGAACAGAACAATGAGTGATCCGATCTTACCGAATACCATAACGACTGCGCCGTCTGTCAAATCCGTAGTCAATACCATAAATCCGCTTTCATTCCTGTTTTCAGGCAGAGACTATGTGCCGTCATGGTTCATAAATATGTTCCGTGGGGCTAAGGGAAGCGAGTGGGAAACAACAGGTGCGCCTGCCAAGTCCGCACATATTGCCGCAAAGGTGCTTGCCGGAGCCGGTGCACTTGGGCTTGGAGCATGGGGAGCAAGACATCTTATGCACTCCATGAAGCTGGATGCCATAGATAACGCCAATTCAGCTGCTACTGCAGGTGGAAAGCTGTAGAAGCTGTACAAAAGACCTACAGGTGCCATGGCTGGGTATACACAGGCGGAACAGCGCAAAGCGAAACAGCTGTAGGAGTCTGACAGCAGCAGCATCGAAAAGAAAGCTCTCTTCGGAAATGCTGTAAAGTATACCGACCCGTATTCGTTTGCTCTTGGTGTTGTACCTCCTGCTGCATCCTTGCTCGCGCTCGTGGCATCCTTTAAGAATGCTGATAAATATTACGATACCAAACTGTCTAAGAAACTTGATCGGGACATTGACAATGAATAGGCGGAGCGCGCCAGAATCTCCAAGCGCAGAATCCTCAAGGGACGCGGAGTTCAGGACCTGATTGAGCAGGAAGCTCCTGTAACTAAGACAGCTTCTGGAAAGCAGGGTGTGTCAGGGCCTATGGTAAGTGCACTTGGAGGTGCTGTGGCACTGCTTGCTGCCGCTTCATTTGTAGGCGGTTTCAACTATGCACGTAAGAATGATCCGCAGACAGCCAAGTTCAAGGCTTACAAAAAGGGCATATAGGCATATAATAAAGCAAGAATAGCCTAGGAGAATGTCGAGACAAAGCCGCTCGATCCCAGGCTTATAGATCTTTTCAATGCCAACATCAACAATAAGAAGCGCCCTCAGGAAATGACTCCTGTTACCAGCACTTCCTACAGAGATGTGTTGATGTAATAAGGAGCCGATATGCCGTAGCTGCAGGGAACAGTCAACAATATCCAGCGACAGAAGATGCAGTTCATCTCCGATGTACTGGATCCTACACCAACTGTCATGTACAGAGCTGATGACTATAAGACTCAGCGCAAGCTGATCTTTGAGCGTGTCAAGAATGCCGTTCAGAAGCGCTTCCCGCTGTACAACGATAAATATGTACTGTAGGTGTAGAACCTCGACTACGCAGATCCCTAGGAGTTCTCATACGCAGAGCAGAAGAAAGCTGTTCTGTAGGGAACATCTGTAGGCAGAAGACTTCGCGGCAGTTACGTGCTCAGAGACGCTGCGACGAATCAGGTTGTCTCAAGAACGAAACCGCAGACGCTCCTGAAAGTTCCATACATGACAGATCGCGGCACATTCATCAACTCAGGACATGAGTACACGTTCAACAACATCATGCGTCTGTAGCCCGGCGTGTACACACGCAAGAACAATGATGACGACATTTCAGCTCAGTTCAACGTCAAGAAAGGTACAGGCGCTGGATTCAGTATGACATTCGTTCCCAGCAAAGGTGTCTTCCAGATCAGCAGAGGCACTGCAAACGCTCCTGCATACACTGTACTGAAAGATCTCGGTGTTACGGATTAGCAGATGAAACAGGCGTGGGGCGACTAGCTGTACAATACCAATAAGTAGTACGGTACTGGGTAGAAGGCACGCATAGCTTCCAACAGAATATATAACTACAACTCATGAGCATTGCATCTGATATAGCTAAAGGCATAGTAACCAGATTCCCATAGCACTGGGACTGGAAACGTGCGCTTACATATGCCGGTGTTACAGGAGGCGGAGCTGCTGGCTTGTCTTTGCTGATAAGCAAGCTGCGCAAGCACGATAAAAGAAAACGCACACTCAATGCTATTGTATCGGGTTTGTCAGGAGCTCTCGGCGGTACTGCGCTTTACACAGGCCTTCAGAACTTCATGTAGCTTACAGGAGGTCTACCTCTTGGAGGCTAGAATCAGCTGCCTGCAGTCGATACCGACGACAAGGCACCAGGTAAACACTATATAGTGTATATAGGTGGAATGAACACTGCTCCCAGGTATGCCAAGAAGCTGATACCGGGTGCAAACATGGCTGTGCTTGACTGGGGATAGCAGGACAAAGCTGTTAACTTTATAAACAGTCTCAGAGCTAAGGATAAGGTAACACTTATAGGTCACTCCGCAGGAGGCGGTACAGCAATAGATGTAGCCGACAGAGTCAATAGACCTGTAGACAGGCTGATAACACTCGACCCTGTAGTGTTAAATCCTGTAAAGCGACTGCTGTAGATGTTCAGAGTAAGAAAGCCTAAATCGGCTGTTACGGCTTAGAACTACATACCTTAGGACTACAAACTTAAGGACAGCAGTAACGGATTCCTGTCAAAAAACAATCCTATATTGCTTAGGTAGGTTCCAGGAATGAATAACACAGTTATTCCGAATTAGGCGCATGGGTTGTGGTCTACCGGCTACAGAGCAACGCCTTAGTCACAATAGACCTTATTGAATGTAAAGAAGAAAGTAGTCTCGATATGAAAAAGTACGCACAAATATGTAAGGACGCCGGTGTTGCTTCGTAGGTTGCAGGGAATGCCATACAAGCCGCTCTGCCGCATGCAATTATCAACTCCAATGTAAATTAGGATATTAAACTGGGCGTTATGGGAGCCTTCGGTGCAGCACAGCTTGTAGCAGCGGCAGCAGCTCTGGCGACGCCTACAAGATCCAACAAGCAGCAGCTTAAAGCCGGTATCTCTCCGTGGCATACGCTTGGAAATCTGTTAGTACCTGGAATGGCTTCTTACAATTTGTACAAAAGGTACGGTAATGCTATGGCTCAGGAATCAGCAGCTGCAAAAGAGCGCGACATTAAAGACGCAACCAAAGCAACTAAAGATAAAGATTCCAATGTGAGATAGACAGCAAAAGCCTATCTTAAGATGCGTAAAGCGCAGGCATAAGCAGAGGTTGTACTTTAATTTCATCAAGTTTATTTACCGTTTTGATCTTTACAGAGAGGAGTTATAATACTCTCAGTAACTGGAGAACACTTTGGAACCAAGAGCACACATAATCAGATTGTACCCGACAAGGGCACAGGAGAAGCAGCTGAAGAATACCATCGGCTGCGCTCGTTATGCGTACAATTGGGCTCTCCAAAAGTGGCAGGAGATGTATGCCGCACATGATAAGGACAAGGCTTCTCCGAAGCCAAGTGTCTTGAAGCTGACCAAGTTATGGACTCAAGAGAAGCCTGACTGGGCACATGAGACAGCTTATTGCAGTCAACAGCGAGCCATCCACAACGTAGGAGTCGCTTACCAGCGCCTATGGAGGGGCTTATCGGCGAAGCCGAAGTTCCACAAGAAGGGCGGCAAGGAGACGTTTTACGTCGACAATGCGAAAGCTTTCTGGCATGGTAACAGAATCCAGTTGCCCGACATCGGACGTGTCCGCGTAGCGGAACAGATCCGATTCGAGGGCAAGGTAATGGGCTACACAGTGTCCCATTATGCAGGCCAGTGGCATCTCATAGCTCAGGTCAACGCCGAAGGAGATGTAAAGCCTCAGTGTGCCAATCCAGAGTCCGTCGTCGGTATCGACGTAGGGCTTTTGAATCCAGCTGTAGCCTCAGATGGAACCATCTTGCAGCTCCCTGTTGAGAAGCTTCAGAAGCTCGACGCCAAACTCAGGCGACAGCAGAAGGCACTCTCCCGCTCACAAAGAAACTCCAGAAACCACGCCAAGCTTCTTATCAAGAAGCAGCGCACGCAAAATAAGATCAACAACATCCGAAAGGATGCAGTACATAAGTTCACGACCGCCATTGCCAAGAGCCACGGCACAGCGGTTATTGAGGATCTGGACATAAAAGAGATGAAGGACAAGGCCCCCGCACGTTCAGTGCGCAGAGCCTACAACAGCTCCCTCATGGGCGCCATTCGCTGGCAGCTCTCCTACAAAGTCCAGCACCTGATCAAGGTGAATCGCTTCTTCCCATCTTCCAAGACCTGCAGCAACTGCGGGCATATAAAGAGCGACCTCACCGTAGGTGAACGTACATACAGATGCGACCACTGCGGAGCGGTCATCGACCGCGACCTCAATGCCGCAATCAACTTGATGAAATCAGGGCTGGTCAAGCCCGATGCGTCTGTGGAGCAAGTCGGTACCGACTTGCGTCGAAGCAGAAAGTACAAACGGACGCAATGCCCGTAAGTTCATGACAGACACAATGACGTACAAGCAAGCGTATGCTAAAGTGGCTTAGCTCAAGTCTCTTCAGGAGCAGAACAAATAGAACACTCCTATGACCTACATGCAGGCGCACAGAAGAATGCAGCGCAGCATCAACGACATGCTTAAGCCTCCGGAACCCGATATTGCACAGGCAAAACCTGACAACAAGCTTACAATAGATGCTCCTGAAGGATCGCCTTCATAGACACTGGGCAATGTAAAGTAAGCTTACACACAGCACATTCAATGGGCCGCTTCCCTTCGAAACTGGCAAGGGAGGTGGCCCATTTGTTTATATGCACAAACAGACACGAGGTCTGCAAAAACAAACGAACTGAAAGGTATTGAAAATGCAAATCAAATCCTTGGATGGAGTCATGCACGAAGTCTCACCTGCTTAGGTATAGCGGGTGTACAAAATGCTTCCGGCGCATGCCTCAAAGCAAACGAAAGTCTAGTAGGATGTGGAGCTCGAGTAGGTGCTCGAAACGTTCGACTGGAAGTCGCAAAAGTACATGTAGAAGGCGGGACATAACATCAAGCGTATCGTGTAGCTGTAGGCACTACCGACTACCGAAGATGATGTGAAAAGCGCGTTAGCGCATGTTCTGTGTCACGGATGCCCGGAACGAATAGCAGATGCTCTGTATGAGTCCATCTAGTTCTAGGTATCAAGATTTATGAAACATCTCGTCGACGAATACATGGAGTAAAACGAATATGGATATAATGGGATTGCTGGTGCCTATTCTTTCAGGCTCACCTGAGATAAAGGGCAAGTTGGAATCGGTGTTTGGACAGCCTGTCGATCACATAAGCAAATGTGTGAGTCAGTTCATGGACGGCATAAAGAATGGTCCGGGTTTAGTGGATAAGTAGCTGCAGAAACAGCAGAGATTTATGCACATTTACCAGAGCGGATTACGCATGGGCTTCCAGGATTACTAGGCATAGATAGCCGCAGCCGACTGCGCCGGTTATCCCATTATAGACGTTGCAAACTCCTTCGCTTAGCGGCGAGGATGGAACTGCACAATATAGGAAATATAGCAGCTCCATGACAAAATCATGCCCAGATTCATGTAGATGGGCAGGAAAACCGGACTGTTTCAAACTGAAAAGAAAACCTAGACAGCTCCAAAAGGGATCCCGAGCGTGCAGGTTACAGGAAGTGCGAAATAGCCTCCGTGGAGAACGGCGGAACAGCCAAAAGGTGCACCTGTTCCACCTGTAAAGTAACAGCACCTGAAAATGAGGTAAGAAATGAGTTACAATGATACGAATTGCGGTCACACCGGATGGGGTGTGGGTCTGTCTGCCATAATCGGCGGCGCTCTTGGATACTGGGCAGGTCGTTCCAGCGGTCCCGGAGGGTTTGGAGGGTGTGGAGGTTACGGCTTCCCGGCAGGGTATGCTGTAGCCGCCTAGAACGGCCACTGTTCGACATGCTTCGAGCAGGGTGTTGAGTCCGGCCAGACTCTCGCAGGTCTGAACTACATCGGCCAGCAGGTTGCTTCCAACAGCAGAGACATCGCCAACTCCATGGTTGCACTCGGCAATCAGATCAACAATCAGACAGCTGCTATTCAGGCGCGTTTCGATGCGCTCAGCCAGCAGAAGATTGCGGATCAGGCTGCTTAGATCGCGGCTCTGCGCACGCAGAACGTTGTCGGTCTCAATGCTGCTGCTACCAACGCACAGCTCACAAGTCTGAACGATAAGGTCAGCTCTATCATAGCTGGATGTGCGGTCAGATCTGTCAATGCATGTCCGCCGAACAACTGCTGCGGATGCTCTAATCAGTGATAACCGATGAGGGAGGTTTCCGCCTCCCTCGCAACTAAGATGGAGGTTCACAATGGCATGCTGCGCATTGGTAAAGAACTGCGGACGCTGGCAAGTGTACGCCACTACAAAGGCTACAGGAGCCCAATATTACAGGATTTATGCGTGCCTCTGCAATCTGCAGAGATGCCCGCAAATAACCTGCGATATAGTGTCAGCCGGAGCCTCCGACTCCAGTGAAGCCACGTTGGTTACAAACTGCGGAGCGATTATCCCGCTGGTCAAGAGCTCTACGCTGGCCCCCGTAACTGTGGGCTAGCTTCCGGCCGGAACCAGTATGGACGTTGTCGTGAAGACAGTCAACCAGATCCCGCAAGGTGTGGTTATTGGAGTCTGAGGTAATCTCAGGCCCGCAAAGCCCTCTTACTGTAACAGGTAAGGGGGCTTTTTTGTACTCTGCTCTTACGCGCTAAGCTTTTTGATATACTTCAGCTACAGAAAGGAAACCTTCATGGCTCCATTTAATACCTCTGGCAAAGCTCCTAAGAACGCGCAAGACTGGGTCAGGTAGCTTCGCTTTTCCAATGACGTAAACATGAGCACTGTCGGCGTGGATACAGACAGGGTCACTCCTTAGCTCATGCTCGCTTCCAGTAAAAAGCTCCTCGGAATCTCAAGAGGTTAGCAGGAAGGAGATGCGAAGGATTCGCTCAGGTATCAGAAGATATTCGGACCTGTAGAATACTTTGCGTAGAGAATACAGAAGGACGGAGGCAGCGTAGCCAGGTCCATGCTGTGGAAGGCAACCAACAGAGGCAACGTCGACTTCATCAACTCAGGCAGCCTGTAGCCGCACGTCAGTGCAGTGTTCCACCAGAGCAACCTCTCACAGTTCGTCGACAACAGTACACCTCTCGACGGCATTGATAACTCCATGAAGGTCACACGTGTCGGTGAGGGCGGTATCTCCAGTGACTAGGTTGCGCCTATCGAGATGCGTCTTGTGCAGCCTTCCTATTATGGTTACATCGGTTCGGCTCGTACTGCATAGCGCTGCTACAGATCCGATACGCTCATCCTGACCAAGAAGGGCTGGAAGGCTGTCTCATAGATGTCCATGAACGACGAGTTTGCCACACTTATAGACGGCAGACCCGCATGGAACAGACCGATAGCGCTCAACAGCTACGACCATGACGGACCTATGTACTGCTACAACGGTCGCTTCATCAAGTTCTCCGTCACTCCCAGCCACAGGATGTATGTAGCACAGGATAAAGACTACAGCATACAGTACATCGATCAGGTCTTCGGCAACACAGTGAAGGTTCTGTGTGCTGTCGACAAGGCGTCCAAAGTCGACTAGAAGCAGAAATGGTTCTACCTGCCGCAGGTATAGTCCACATCAGCTAACTGCAAGAACATATAGAAAGTGGACATTGTCGACTTCGCATAGTTCATGGGCTGGTATCTCAGCTAGGGCAGCCACGATTCACGCATTGCCAAGAACGGACAGAGTTACAGAGTCCGCATCACACAGTCCCCTACAAAGAATCCTGAGCACTACGCACAGGTGCTGCAGCTCATGGACAGACTTCCGTTCCCTTACACCATAGACAGCAGAGACGTGTCAGCCGACATTACAATCACGCGCAAGCAGCTGTACATGTATGTCAAGCAGTTCGGACACAGCGAAGACAAGTTCATCCCTGAGTGGATCTTCCATGCTCCAACTGCGGCAAGATGGGCATTCGTCGATGCACTCCTCAAAGGTGACGGCAGAGGCGCCAGAGATCTGTGCACCATTTCAAGCAGACTCGCCAACGACTTTGCAAGGCTCATGTTCGAGCTCGGACAGTCCGTCAACATTATAAAAGAACTGCAGAACTACGAGCACACAAAACGTCAGGTCAACCCCTAGGAAGATTTCCTGTACACAGTTACCTGGCACAGAACATTCCAGTCCACACTGCAGGGTCTCGGATAGAGATCAGGCTACTATGTATAGGAATACAAGGGCAAGGTTTACTGTCCCACTGTTCCAGGAGGTCTAGTATATGTGAAGCTTCCGGGAGCTGCAAAAGGTTTCTGGTGCGGCAACAGTCCCGGTATTACAGGCTACATGACAAAGAACGTCATGAAAGGCACAGACGGCAAGCTGTACCAGAACATGCTCAATGTTCGTACAGGAAAAATAGAACCTGTCGACTCCCAGAAAGCAGCAGCCTCGGTAGTCACAACCAACTAGTACATGAACACGGACGACGAGTACGTGTACGCAATGGGCGGTCCCAGAGGCGTACGCATTGTCAAGAAGTCCGACATCGACTACATACTGCCTCACTCGGATGATGCATACTCAATGGCAGCCAACTACGTGCCCATGTATTCAGGAATCAAATCGATGCGTCTGCTGATGGGCTGCCTGCATCCGGACACACCTGTACTTGTAATAGATAAAGACGGATACACTGACATCATCCCTGCGAAGAGGGTCGGACATGTCGGCACCATATATCTTGCAGGATGCGACAGCAACGGCAGTGAAGCTCTGTACAAGGTGCGCAATGTCGTCCCCAGAGTTCCTGAGAAAAAGAGCAAGTTCCGCAAGGTCATTCTCCAGTCCGGCAGAACACTCATCACATCTCCGTGCCACAAGTGGTACATATACAAAGACGACAAGTTCGATCTTGTCCCCGCCTCATAGCTCAAACAGGGAATGCTTGTTCCCAGATCAGTGTTCCAGACAGTTCCTGTAAGAAGTGCAACTGTGGCGGGCAAGCCTGTCACAAGACAGATAGCTGTACTGATGGGAAGACTTTGCGCTTCACTGTAGGTAGTGGGAACAACTGTCAGGTTCTCTTTCGTTCGTGACAGGAATCCTGAAACAGACCAGAGACAGGACATCACAGATGCGCTCGCACAGCTCGGCGTCGTGAACTACACAATATACACACATAAGTAGCAGACCTGGTGCAACATCAAGGACTGCGTCTTCAGGGACTGGATTGCGTAGAACATCGGTCGCGACTAGCAGCACAAACGCATTCCCAAGAGCATGCTCTCGCTTGACAGAGGATACACGAGCATCTTCCTCGATTCCTTCTTCAAGACTCTTGATACAGTCGCATAGGACATCACAGGTGACAACTGGCTGCTGAGACTTCCCAATCCCACTGTGCGCGACGGTGTTGCGTTCATGCTTACGAAGATCGACACAGACACCAACTTCAGAGACGCAGTGCTTCCTGATCACAGAATCCACAGAGCCCTGCATCTGCTTCCCATACAGAGAGGCAAACACGATGTCATCTTGTAGCCCATTGTCAGCATAGAAGAGATGCCGACACCGGGAATGATGATCGACATCGACTGCGACGACAACGTATACGCAGTTGCTAACGGCATCATCACTCATAACAGCAAGTACGGAACACAGGCTGTCCCTCTCCAGCAGCGTTAGGCTCCTCTTGTTCGCGCACTCGACTAGCAGTCCGGCTAGGACATGCCTACGAGACTCGGAAGACTCCTCGGCACACAGTGGGCATAGAAGCCAGGCATGGTGAAAGCTGTTCGCAAGGACAGAATCGACATGCTGTACGACGACGGCACGAAGGGATCAGTGTACTTGTACGACAACTTCCCTGCCAACGCGAAGGGCTGGCTGACCAACTACGTGAAGGTCAAGGCCGGTGACAAGGTTGCAAAGGGACAGCTGCTGGCGTCTTCCAACTACACTGACGACAACGGTGTTGCAGCTACAGGCAGGAACCTGCGTGTAGGTTACATGAGCTATCACGGTGCTACGTACGAAGATGCCTGTGCGCTGTCGTAGTCGGCGGCGAAGAAGATGGGCTACACGATCATGTACAAGACAGGCATGGACAAGGACAAGTCCATCCGTACGTCCAAGCAGCTGTACAACACATGGAAGCCTGGACAGTACACGAAGTAGCAGCTGTAGAAACTGGACGACTTCGGCGTGGTCAAGCCCGGCACTGTGCTGCAGCCCGGCGACCCGATGATTCTGGGCATCCGTACGACTGAGCCCTCGCCAGGCACACTCGGCAAGCGCATCCTCACCGATGTCACCTAGACATGGTAGCACAGCACACCCGGCACAGTCACGGACGTGACGAATACCAAGAGCGGCATCAAGGTGTACGCTACCATCAGCAAGCCGCTGTAGGTGGGTGACAAGATGTGCTACGATGAGTAGACGTAGGTGTTGACCGCTGATGGCTGGAAGCGGTTTGCTCAGCTCACATTGCAGGATAAGGTGTACACGCTCGATCCCGATTCCGATACGATATAGCTGCAGCACCCTGCAATGGTGCACAGATACAGACATAAGGATCCGATGTACAAGCTCTGCACAAGAGACATCGATCTCATGGTCACTCCCAACCACAGGAACCTTGTCAGGATACATGCCGCACAAGGACCTGCCAAGTATCGGCTGGTGCAGGCAAGCTAGCACTATGGCGAGCTGCTGGAGATGCGTACAGGTGCGGAATGTTCTCGGCGTGATGTACCTGTGAACTACGCTGCGGACGACGTGTAGCAGTGGGTCGCCTATGATGGCTACGTGTACTGTGCCACTGTGTAGAAGTACCATACGCTGTACGTGCGCAGGAACGGCAAGGCAGTGTGGTCAGGCAACTCCGGCTTCTAGGGCTCCAAAGGCACAGTCGCACAGGTCATCCCTGACGACAAGATGCCGAGGGACTCGCAGGGCAGACCGCTGTAGCTGCTGTTCGACCCGCTTGGAATCATCAGTCGCTGCTACGACAAGTAGACATAGTTCCTCACGAACCGTGGCTGGATGCATGGCGCTGATGTACGAGATGACGACACCATCTACTGTTACGACACATAGCTCGGCGCAGGCATGTAGCTGCACCAGCAGTAGCAGTTCCACAGCGCACAGTACACAGGCGAGATGGTCGGCGCACGCTCGCAGTACGTGGACTTCCTGGTCACACCCAACCACACAATATATGCGTACTTCGACAACCAGTGGCAGCAGACCACAGCAAGCAAGCTCAAGGGCACTGACTGCTATGTGCCTACAACGGACGACCAGTATCCGCTTGTAGCCGGACACCATGCACTGCACATAAAGAGCACAGACTGGTACACACAGCAGGGAACCTTCGATGTGTACTGTCCTACAGTGCCTACTGGATATGTGCTCACTCGCAGAAACGGCAAGTGCGTCTGCCTCGGCAACACCAATCCCTCGCAGCTCATGCAGGCAGGGCTCGGCAAAGTGGCAGCCAAGACAGGCAAGCCCATAGTGATGCCGCAGTTCATGCCCAAGGGACAGTCAAGGCTCAAGTATGTCAAGGACCTCATGAAGCAGCACAATGTTCCATGGTCCTAGGACGTGTACGATCCGTAGTCAGGCCGCACAATCAAGAACGTCTTCACAGGCGTCGCCTACTACATGCCTCTCAAGCACCTTGCATAGTCCAAGATGAGCGCACGAGGCACTGAAGGGTACGATGCATCAGGTGTGCCGAAGTCAGGTGGATAGCATGGCTGCTTCCCTGCTATGCAGAAAGTCATCACGTCTGCAGGCTAGATGACCATATAGGCTGTATGCAGTTCTCAGCATGTACAGGTACTGACATATGACAAGCAACAGAATCAGTACATATATAGTCCTGTAACAGATACCTTCGTGTACAATGTGCCTTCCAATTAGATACTGACGATGACTGTACAAACGCCGGAAGCTACTGTCGCGATGTATCCGACATGGAACCATAAAATGTACAAGGCTGATGATACATGTGTGCTTGCACACCAGCTCTCGGTCGGAGATACACTCAGGTGTGCAACCGGCGCTGCTACTGTTGTCGGCATAGAGCACAATAGTGACAGTACACAGGTGAACGTGTATGACTTCACCGTCGACAAGACACATAATTATTGTTTATCGGGAGGCGTAAGTGTCTCAAATTCAAAGCGTTTAGGCACGCTCGAATCGTCAGCTCTGGTCGGACACGACGCCTTCGACTTCCTCACGCAGGACGCCAAGCTCATACGCGGCCAGTCCAACGCCGACTTCTGGCGCTCCATACGCACAGGCCAGATACCTGTCGTCCCGGGCTAGCCTCTCGTGCACAAGAAGTTCTTCGCACACCTGCAGGCCTCCGGACTCAACGTCCGCAGATCCAAGTAGGGCGTCTCTCTGTTCGCGCTCTCCACGAAGGACGTGGACGACATGGCAGGCAACAGGTAGCTCAAGTCCACAGACACATACGAGCAGAAGAACTTCAGACCCATCGACGGCGGCCTCTTCGGACAGGACATCTTCGGACCCGACGGCATGAACTGGGGCTACATCCAGCTCGATAGCCCTCTCCCGAACCCTGTCATGTAGTAGCCTCTTGCACGCCTCCTGCGCATGTCCGACAGGGACTTCCAGGCAGTCGCACAGGGCAGAGCTACTGTCAATGGCATCTCCAACGCAGCATAGATGAAGCAGGCGCTGGCAAAGATCGACCTGTAGAAGGAAGCCCAGCAGTCGCTCATATAGCTCAAGGATGCGCGTCCCTCCAAGAAGGACGCCGCGCTGAAGCGCTATGTAGCCATTGCGAAGATGCGCGACAACGGCGTTCCTCCTCAGGACTACATGCTGGACAGAATACCGGTGCTGCCTCCCAAGTTCCGCCCGATCACGCAGCACGGCGGCCTCACAATGGTCGCAGACAGCAACTACCTCTATGCGCAGCTGCTGAACGCCAGGGACGACCTGCGCTAGGCACAGAAAGAGGGACTGCCCGCCGAGTACATCACCGACGCGAACGCGAAGCTTTACACGAAGTGGAAGGAACTGGTGGGGCTGTACGACCCGGAGGACGTGAAGCTGAAGAACAAGTCGGTGAAGGGCCTGCTGAAGTGGGCCCTCGGCACGAGTCCCAAGCGCTCGGCGTTCGCCACGAAGGTGCTGGGGTCGACGGTGGACACTGTGGGACGCGGAGTCATTGTTCCCAGCACTAAACTGCGGTTGAACGAGATCGGGATGCCGGTGGACATGGCGTGGGATGTATATGCGCCGTTTGTCGTGCGCAAGCTGGTGCAGCGGAACTACACACCTGTGGACGCTATGAAGATGGTCAAGTAGCGTGTGCCTGCGGCGTTCGATGCACTGCAGCAGGCTGTGAGCGAACGTCCTGTGGTCATGAACCGTGCTCCCTCGCTGCACAAGCTCAGTCTCATGGGCTTCAATGTGAGGTTGACAAGTGGCAAAGCTATCAAGATCAACCCCTCAATTGTTGTCCCCTACGGCGCTGACTTTGACGGAGATACAGTATGGAATATGACAGGGATTGTGATTGATTTAGAGACGGCAGACAGGATATTCGAAAAGTAGGAAAAACAAGGGCTTGACTTTTTTCAAAACTGTGCTATATTACCTTCATACAGACCAAAGACTGGTCTGAGGATAACAACCAAGAAAGGTAAAAGCACTATGATTAGCAAGAACACAACAACTAAGCTCGGCGTCCTCAACTGCTCTCTCAGTGACATCCCTGTAAAGAAGGAAACTGAAGTTCAGAAGTCGCCCACAGTAACGGAATGGGACGTGGATGGTCGTGTGTTGGTCAACACCGTTGACCCTGCCACAGGTGAACCCACACTGGCGCAGATGACTAAGGTATCGAGACACACGGGACTGAAGATGTTCGACTGCACACTCAGTGTCAGCGGCGCCTACAGTCATGTTGTCACAGCATCTGAAGACCATAGCCTCATCACTCTGAACTCTAACACACTGGAACTGGAAAAGACTCGACCTGAAGACGCCAAAGGTGCGGTGGTTCCGAGAATAATGACCAGTAAGTACAATGACTGGGAGATATGTGCGAAAAATATCACTCTCGGTAACACATACCCTCTGAGCTACGAACTTGGGCTGTTCTTCGGTATCATGATCGGAGATGGCTGGGTAGATGCAAACTACACTGTTCGCATTGCTTGCTGTGAAGAGTCTCTACAGAAGAATATACTGAGTTTGTGTTCACCTAAATCAGGCCTTCCATTTACGAAAAACGCAGGCTTATTTGCATACGAGGCAGACGAACAGAGATTCAGTGCGGATGATATGCAACGTATCACAGTGCATATGGACAGGGAAGACAGAGAAGCGCTCAAAGAGAAGATCGGAACTGGCGCATACAATAAGCGTATCCCGCTGGAATCACTTGTCGCATCCAGAACGCACATGATCGGTGTCCTTTGCGGCCTGCTTGCTACAGATGGGCATATCGGCATCAGCAAGACTGCCAGCAAGAAGGCTTCGATTAAGAACGTCGCTTTCCACACGACATCATGCATGCTCAGAGACTCACTGCAGACGCTGTGCCTTTCGCTTGGTGTGCGCACAAGGGTCAACCCCTATATGGGTCCCAATTCCAAGGCGACATGCTACGAGATCAGCTTCTGCCTGGAAGACCTTGCCAAGCTGAAAGCTGCACATCCGAAGCACTTCGTGGTCCCTGTAGAGCATAAGGAGAAGGCTCTGCAGGAGATCTGCGATTCCGTGTCCTCAGCCAAGAATACGTCCTATGATATCGTGCCTTTCCCTCGTGGGCTGTTCTGCGAGTTCAGCTACGCAAAAGTGCTCAACGTATCCAAGGACACTGTCATAGCTGCACGTGCCAAGGGGTACATCAAGCGCAGTGTCGCCAAGAAGATTGCAGACCTTATGGAAGGATCTGACTGGAAGAACTACAGTGACCCGCCGTATCTCGCCAACAAGGATCGCACGGGACACACTCCCGCCCAGGCCAAGGCACTTGTGGACAAATGGATCGCCATGGTGCGCAATGACGACATCGGCTGGGAAGTCGTGACCGACGTGACTCCGTCCACATGCACTGAGGGATGGGACTGCACAGTGCCCGGACCGTACACCTTCTCGCTCAGCACAGGAACGATTGTGCAGGACACCGTGAACCTGCACGTGCCTGTTTCACAGGCCGGTATCCGCGACGTGCGCTAGAAGATGATGCCCGAGCACAATCTGATCTCAGCGAGAAAGCGCAAGATATTATACGCACCGTAGAAAGCTTATACGCAGGGACTCTATGTAGCCACAAGAATGGGTGAGGCCAAGGACGTGAAGACCTTCGACACACTGCAGGAAGCCAAAGACGCCTACAGAAAGGGCCTCATCGACGTGGATACACCGATACTGATCAAGGAGAAGCAATGACATACGCACAGGCATACGGACTCGCCAAGCAGGCTAACACACAGCAGCCTGCGGATAGCACACTGCAGGACGCCTTCAACCTCGGCGGCCAAATGGGAGGCGCTGTCGGCGGAGGCACTGCAGGACTTGTAGGCGGAGGACTTGCAGGAGCCGCGCTTGGGTACAACCTGCCTGACTGGTTCAGCAAGGCGCAGAAAGTGAGCAAGCTGAACAAGATTCTGGCTGCACTGGGTGGCGGTGTGCTCGGTGCAGGTGCGGGTCTGGTTGCCGGTACTTATGGCGGCAACTGGCTGGGCGGCCGCGTTATGGATGCAATCTCGAAGCAGTAATGTGCAGGCACCATATGAAGAAGTACGCATAGCTGTATAAGCAAGCCAGAGATCTGAGAGATGTCGCAGAAGACGCCAAATGGCGTGCTTAGCTGAAGCACTTTGTAGATACCCTTCCGGATCTGTCGCTTATACACCCGGATCTGACTCCGCAGCAGTACGACGCCAAGGTGAAAGCTTCCCCGCCAGTTCCTATGCAGCCTTTCTCTGCTAAAGTTCTGCGTCCCTATTCCAGTGCTGTTGGCGCTTACAAACAGAACTTACAGAATGCAGCAATAAATGCCCTTGCGCAGACATAGTCCGGTAATAACAGGTTCGCTGTATCAGCTCCCGATAAAAGGGGCAGACAAGCCGTCGGGACATACCAGATCCGTAGGCCAGCATTGGAACAACTGAAGATATGGAAGTTTGTTCAGCCCCATGTTACACAATAGGATATTCTGTATGATGCATAGCTGAACAAGATACTCGGACCACAGTACTTTCAGCGTATAAGCAAAGGCAGTCCATCTCCGGCTGTATCCTATGCAAGGTACTTTAAAGGCCCCAATGCATATAAGAATGCACTGAACAGAGGCCAGCTGCCGAAGGGAACTACGGAATAGGCATGGGCAAATAAGTTCAAGTAGGTACAGAGATACATGCGGAACTATAACAAATAGCTGAGTCGCATTCCGGCAACCTCGAAAGGAACTGTGCAGCGATGATCCCAGGGCTCCCCGACAGGCGCAACTACGGTGACCTCGCGTCGCTGAAGCCATAGCAGACTTACACATTGTTGCGGCAGCTGCACAATGCACAGCGTGCCGGACGGCACGTGGACTTCCGCATAGGTTCGCCGTAGCTTGGACTGTTCAGCTGGGCAGCTCCGAAAGACCTTCCGACGCAGGCAGGCCAGAAACGGCTCCTGATAACGCAGCCGCTGCACACGTACGCCTACAAGGACTTCACAGGTCCCATCTATTCCGCCTACGGTCGCGGCACTGTATAGAAGCTCTAGTAGACGCCTGTAGTCATCCTGCAGAACAGCCCCGACAAGATCAAGTTCACTCGCGCCGACAAGCGCAACGCGCCGGTGTACACAATGATCCGCACGCGCAACGGCAACTGGCTCACGTCCATCGTCAGCGACGACGCGCCGCCTGTCATCAGGCAGTACGACAAGTAGCACTTCAAAAGCATCTCACTGCAGCAGGCAGCCAACCTCATGGACCTCGGCGCGTAGGCCTATCCGAAGGCGGACGGCACAGGTGCGCTGGCACAGGTGCGCAAGAACAGTATATAGGTGTACGGGATCCGCAAGGACAAGAACGGAAACCTTATACGATACACAGACCACATAGGCGGACTCAGGGACATGAAGATCCCTCCGCAGCTTGTAGGCAAGGTATTCCGCGTGTAGGTCACAGGCTAGCAGAACGGCAGACCCATACAGCCCAACACTCTCTCAGGGCTCCTCAATTCTTCGTTGCAACGGAACATACAGGCACGCAAAGACAACAACATCAATCTGTTCATGTATGCCCTTGCTCTTGCAGCCAAGCAGGATCAATATGACAAGCAGCAGATCAACGAACTTGTCTCCCAGCTGCAGTCTCCGAAGCTGCGTACATTGCCGAAGGTGACAGCGCAGTAGTTCCAGGACCAGCTCAGGCAGATGCGTGAGGGCTCACATCCCATAACGCAGTAGGGCTTCATAATCCATCCCAAAGGGGGCAGACCGCTCAAAGCCAAATTACTGCAGGATGCAGATGTCATAGTCCGTGATATATTCCCGGCATAGACACAGGATGGACAGCGCGCCGGAGGCTTCACATACAGCTTGCCTGGACAGCAGACTGTTGTAGGCAGAGTAGGTACCGGTTTCACACATTAGCAGCTGCAGGATATGCTGCAGCATCCATAGCAATATATAGGCAGGACAGCAAAGATACATGCGATGTCTCAGTATCCTTCAGGTGCATACAGAGCTCCTGCCTTCATATCTTTCAGAACGGAAGGAGATTGAATGCCTATTCATCAGAATGAAGACGGAACCTGGCAGTGGGGCAAGTCGGGTAAGAAATACAAGAACAAGCAGGACGCAATAAAGCAGATGCAGGCTATCTTCGCTTCCGGTTACAGAGAACCCGGTCAAAGCAAGAAAGCCGGGCTTACCTATATGTCTGCCTACCTGATCAAAAGGGCTGGAGGTTCCTTCCAGGACTACATGAACTCCAGTATTCCTGTGGAAAATGTGGAGCAGAGTCCGCAAAACAATGTGAAACAGGAACCTGAGAAACCTGCACAATAGCCGCAGACCCAGCAGCTTAACAGGCTTACGGGAATCTCTTTCTAGGAAATCAAATAAGGACCTTATCAATATGACTTACATCGAAGCCTACAATATGTATAAGCAGGCTGCTCAGGTTAATGCTCCTGCTGCACCTGTTGCACAGGCAGCAAAAGCTGCAGCAACCGCAACGCCTGTCACAGCCGATATCACGAAATACTCTCCTGACAGCCCTGAACTTGCAAAGTACAAGCTTAATTCAGCGCAGTACAAGGAACTGCTGCAGGCTGTCAAGCGTGGTGGAGGCATCAAAGACCTCGTAAAGAAATACGGACAACGCCCTGATGGTTCTCTGTACCAGCAGGCTCCTTCGAGACGGGCTTTTATCCAGTCTTCTCCCGGAACTGTGATTAAGGAGTAAATATGAGCTTTAAAGACATTTTCAAAGATATGAACAAGCAGGCGGCTTCGATGCTGACACCTTAGGCCATGCAGGCAGCGGCTGTGCCGCCTGAAGGTACTCCGCCTGCAGGCGCACCTATGGGAGGTGCTCCGATGGATCCGTCTATGATGGGTGCTCCGGCCGGGATGCCTATGGACCCGGCGATGGCAGGCGCTGCTCCTGCAGGTGCACCTATGGGAGGTGCTCCGATGGATCCTGCAATGATGGGTGGAGCTCCTATGGGGCCTGGACCTGATCCTGCTGGCGCACCTGGAATGCCTGGAATGCCTGGAGCATCCGGAGCGTGGATGACCGATCAGATGTTCCTTGACTTTCTTATGCAGTCAGGTTTCCAGCTCGATCAGGTAGGCAACGTAATCGATCCTAATGGGCAGCCTATGGATCCTGCTATCATGGATCAGCTCTACGCTTAGTTTCAGGCACAGATGAGTGGAGCACAGCCAGGTGCACAGGGAGCTCCCGCTGAAGGTGCACCGGCATAGCAGCCGCCTATGGAGTTGCCTTAGGAAGTGCTCAATCAGGTTGCAGGAATTGTGCAGGATGTCATCGACAGCTCTCTGGACGAGAAACTTTCCGCACTGGAGAAGAAGATTTCTGCTTTCGCATAGAAGCTCGATACATTGAAGACCATGCTGGATGATATCCTTATCGGCAACACTAATCAGGATTCGATCAACAAGGCTTAGGAAGCTTCCATTGACTCGCAGCTGTAGAAAGATCTGCGTTCAGCACAGCAGGTTGATGTACAGTAGCCTGGAGGAACAGAACAGATGCTTGCACCTGCTGCGGCTGCTCCGGCATCCGGTAACATATTGCAGCTTATGAGAGGTGCTTGATGGAAGTGTCCAGAAACATGAAGATTCTTGCAAAGCTTGCAAGCATGAATAAAGAAGCGCAGGGCAATCCGATGCTCGTATCTTCACTTATCGGCGCCGGTGCAGGAGGACTCGCAGGGGACCTCACTTCGCAGCTGCTGTGGAAGAAGCCGACTAAGACGCAGCGGATTCTGTCTGCATTGATCGGCGCTGGTCTTGGTGCGGGAACTGGCGCTGCCGTTACAGGTTCATTCGGACACAAAGCTGTATAGAATCTCCCTGCGAGATTGCAGGCTATGTATTAGAATGCAGTCGGCACATTGTCAGGCAAACTGCCCTCCAAAGAAGACTTTGCATCCATGTCTCCTACAGCGAAGGCTATGTATGGCAGCACCAATACAGGAGATAAGGCTGCTGACAGGCTTGGAGCTGTTGTCAATACAATAAAGAAGTCAGTGGTCGGATAGAACGACAAAGGCGGTATTGTTATAATTCCGGCTCAGTTGGTAGCAGGGGGTCTTGGTGGAGTTTTTGGCTGGAAAGGTGCTGTATAGGCTCTTAACAGGCAGGGAAGACGAATACAGCTTATAAAGGCTCTGGAAGATAAAGCAGGCGCTAATCCTACGCTGTGGCGAGCTGCAGATGCATTGAAGATTTTCAAAATAAAAGGCGGCAACCCTGTTACTAAACTTATAGATTAGATACAGGAAAGCTCTAAGCTGACAATGTCACCTCGCGCATACAAAAATAATCTTGTCAGGATAGTTCGGGATTTCCACAATAGAAATAAAGCCAGGAAGTCTTCTGGTATGGGACCTGTAAGTAATGCGATCCGGCAACAGTATTATGGAAAGTACAGGAACAAAGATATCGATGCCTTCAGATTGAAAGGCAGACAGAATGCCACAGTATTAGAAACCTTGTTCGGTTTGTCGAAACGCAGAGCCGGTCAGGTATTCGACAACACAGGTATCAAGACCGGTATATCTGCTGACGAAGCTACCAAACTCCGGAATATGGTGACAAACCGTCCGCTTGGAAAGATGAAAGGTGCAGCTGGACTGCTGGCAGGTATCTTATCTGCTGCTGCGTCTGCAGGAGTCACTGGCCGTATCGGTAATGATCTTTTCGGCAATAATGCCAGCTACCAGCAGGGGTTGACAAACCTGTAGAATGCATATAAGTAACAGGTGCTGAATTGGCTGTCACCACATTAGGCAGATAGGTAATCAAACAAGCGCTTCCTTAGAAGTACAGGAGCTTCGTTGACTAGCCTCTGACAAAGGCTCGCCAATAGAAGCTCACTACACAGCTTGCCAAGGACAATCCGTAGGCTTACATAGACATACTGCAGAAGCTGAATGCCATCGCGTAGTCGACTGTATCTACGTACGGTAAGGATACCACCATCACTCTGGACGACATAGATGCCGGAGAGAATGTGCGCAAGATGCACGCCAAGCTCCAGTAGCTGATACGTACTGTTGTGAACAGGAAAGATCTCACTCCGTAGCAGAAGTAGCAGAAGGTCATCTAGCTGGGCTACAAGTACACTGCGCTGATGAAGGACCTCGGTTTGAAGGATGCTCAGTAGCGCCGTACAGGTATTGCCAATCAGATTGCATCAGGCTCCCGTGGTAATCCTGTGCAGCTTATGCAGCTTCTTGTCGGCGACATGCAGATGCGTGATGCTGCCAACAGGGACATCCCTTACCTTGCTACCATGCCTTATGTGGACGGTGACTCGCCTATGTCCTACTGGGCATCGAGCATGTCCGGTAGAAAATCAACTTATGACACGCAGGCTGCTACAGGTATGGCCGGTTACCTGAACAAACAGGCAACCAATGTCATTCAGGCAACACCTATAGCGATGCGTGACTGTGGCACGACCAATACAGGCGTGCCGGTATCAGCTGCGGATCCTTAGAATGTAGGCTCCATATTGCTGCGCCCGTGGAAGAACCATCCTGCAGGAACACCTGTCACGTAGGCGATGCTGGATTAGGCTTAGTAGGGCGACGAGATTGTGATCCGCAGCCCGAACACATGCAAGGCTCACAACGGCGTGTGCGCCATGTGCTCAGGCATCCAGGAAAACGGTAAGCTGCCTGCTGTAGGGAGCTATGTGGCGCTGAATGCCATGAAGTCCTTCATCTAGCCGCTTACGCAGGCTGGTGTAAGCTGTCTGCACCCCGATACAAAAGTAAGTCTGGCTGAAGGTGGATATAAAAGAATAGCAGATATACAGATAGGCGATACTGTAATAGGCTGCGATATGGCAGGTACAACCACACCTGTAAAGGTCACTAATGTATTCCATAATGGAATTCAGCCTGTATACAGGACCGTATCTGTTACATAGTCTGGAAAGCACCTGTAGCTCTTATCCACGCTTACACATAAATGCCTTATGTTGATCTAGGACTCACAAGTTCCGGCACTGCTTCCTATAGGCACACAAGCTAAGAAACGATATATAGTACTATCAGATAGGTCCACATAGAGGAAAGCTTAGATAATACAGCAGACATTCTTAGGCGACATATAGACTGTAGATATTTAGGTTGATCATCCGGACCATTTGTTCCAACTTGTTGATTATCAAGTACTTTCTAATTCGAAGCACGGCAGCGGTATGGGCGGCAAAAAGAGCTAGGACCCAGACGGCTAGGACCAGCCTACAGGGTTCGACTCCATATCGCGCATGCTCCTTGCGCCCTCTACATTCCCTGGCGGCGCAGTGCTCTCTCAGGTTGATGGCCGCGTGTCATCTGTTCGTCCTGCTCCGCAGGGAGGCAACTACATAACAGTCGGTACCAATACGGTATATGCGCCGCGTGTACGTACAGTAACAGTAAAGCCCGGCGATATCGTGTAGGCTGGAGATACGCTTACCAACGGTGTGCCGAATCCCATGTAGGTGGTCAAGTACAAAGGCATCGGTTAGGGCAGACATTACTTCACGAACAAGCTGTTCTAGCTGCTTCCTAAATCCGGCGCAGGCACAGCAAGACGTAATGTGTAGCAGTTCGCCCGTGCTCTCATAAACAAAGTGCGCATAACATCCGACTAGGGCTTCGGCGGCTATTATCCCGGCGACATTGCAGATTACGACGATATAGCGTAGAAATGGAGACCCAGAGAGGACAGCAAGATGCTGAACCTCAAGGAAGCTACAGGAAAGTACCTGTAGGAGCCAGCGCTGTATTACAGCATAGGAACAAGAATAACACCCAAGGTAGCCAAGAAACTTCAGCAGTACGGCTACAATTAGGTGAACACCAATTAGAATCCTCCGCCGTTCTAGGCGAAGTTCGTAAGCTCCAAAGCGTTCTCTACTACGTAGAGACGCTGGTTGCCCAGACTTAACGGAGAACGGCTTAAAGAGGCTATCTTCGATGCTGCAAGAACTGGAATAACTGACAGTTATGACAGCCCTTCATTCGTCGACAAGCTTATCATAGGCCCCTACAATCCGGCAAACATTAAACCAGCAGGAATATGAAGTGTATGTCTAAGAATCTCATCATCGACGAAGGCTATTTGCACAAGACAGCGGCGAATTAGCCTGGCTAGGGGCCGTCCTTTGAACAGCAGTTCGGCATCCTTGCAAATGCCCAGATCACCGACAAGTATCCGAGTCTCGGCAACTATCTTGTAGCTGCTCAGCTTCTTGACAAGAGCGACGACAACTCGTTCGCCGTATGTGCTGTTGTGTACAAACTCGGCAATAACTTCATCTACGTGCCTGCTGTGTTCCGTAATGGAAAAATATTCACCGGCTAGATCATGGAAGTTCCGTCACTGCAGAGAATGCTGCCGCTGTCGGATGCATGGATGAGCTGGGTGAAGAACAAGGACATCGGCGGATAGGGCGAGCTCATTCCTTCATAGCTCTCCAATCTGTACGGATAGAATGCATCTTCTGCGCGTAGCAGAGAGCCTGTCGATCCACTCATGAAAACAGCGTCTGTGAACAGTGTCTCCGTTATGGATACGGCATTGAAGCTCGGCAAGAAGGCTTCGTAGAAGCTCGTCGACATGTTCACCAACATCGACTACCTTAATGCCGCTTTCAAGTATTACAGCCCTGAACAGATCGACTCCTTCGCAAAGAAGGCTGCACAGATGTTCCCGTAGGCATAGCCTGTTTAGATCATCTCTGTGCTCGACAAGAAAGCAGCTCTCCTCACATAGGAACAGAAGAAGAATCTGTATGCCGACGGATTTGTCGTCAAGTAGGGCAACAAGGTTGACTGGGGTCCTGCATAGGATTCCATTAAGGCTGTCGAATATAAGAATCTTCGCTAGGCATTCGTTAAGCCTCAGAAGTCCTGCATGTGTCAGGTGCTGACTCAGACCGGATAGCTGCAGGATGTCACATACCTTGTAGTTGAGGATAACTGCAATAGCAATATATGTTGCTGCTGTGATTAGTGGGATCCCGGTTCCAGATATAAACGTGGAGTCAGTACTGTTAAACACGTTGCTCCGGCCAAAGACTCTCCGTTCTTCGGCAACAAATAGTACAAGAATGTAATAGTTCAGGACGGCCAATACCGTACTGTGTAGAGTGTTCCGTGTGTTCTGCTCAGCAGTATCAAGGATATCGACGTCTCCGCTACGGGTAAGAGTATATAGGGTCTCAAATAGATTCCGTACAACAGCATCCTGCTGACAAAAGATGGCTATACGATGTTCGGTCTCAGCGGAACAAAGCAGCCGAACGGAGATTTTGTCTCCTACGGTCTTACAGTCCACATTACAGAAGATGACAACCTCAAGCAGCCGCTGATCCTTAAAGAGTATATTGAAGTGCCCAAAGGCAGCCGCATCATCTTCCCCGCAGGCAGTTACAATGCTGACGGCACACCTAAGCAGGATAAACTGCAACCGGGACACAATTCTGTGTATGTGGCTTATACGGATCTCGGAAGAGCCATCGACGCTTTTGATTCCAAGCACTACAGCAAGCTGAAGGTAACCAGCGACGGACAGTAGATTTCCATATCCGGTGCCAAATCCAATCCGGCTGACAGAATGCAGGTGAAAGAAGCTGTACTTCATCTTGTGCGTGACTATGGACTCGCTCCTATGGATGCAAAAGCGATTGTCAAGAAAGCCTGTGCAGGCAGCATACTGAACCCTGTATCAACTTCGTACAGACTGTTCAAGTCTGCTGCGTAGATGGTTTAGAGCGACATGTGGAAACCTGCTGATATCGGCTACTCTGAAGTACAGAATGTTCCTCCGCAGGTGACACAGGAAGATATCCAGAGCAAGGCGCTGCAGGACGAGCGCTAGATGCAGACCGTACAGCGTGCAGCTGAAGCAGGAGTGAAGTAGGTGTTCGATACACAGACACTTAAGATGCTTGTGCAGGCTGCTGATCCGCATGAATAGGTGCTGTAGGCTCTGCCGGACTTCATGAACACGCTCGATAAGCTGTGCAAGCTGCTGTTCCTTTTCAGATGTCACTTGAGCGATATGTAGAAGAAGTACGGAGCTGTGAAGCTCAGGTCGCTTTAGCTGTCCATCAAGAACACGCTGAACGATCTGTCATAGCTCACGATTTTCCTCAAGCTCAGAGGTCTCAACAATGGAGAAGCTCCTGATGCAGGAGATCTGCAGACAGGAACTATGATGAACTGATGCCTGTATCCAACTAGAGTGCACCATTCAAGAGGAGTCCTGTCTTTCAGCGGGACTCCTTTTTACAACCGCCAGACTGGCGATGGCAGGAAGCCAAGCAGATAGTCAGGGCGCAGCTGACAGACACCAACTACACACCTTCCTCCGACCCGATAATTCTGTATGCTGCTCGTATACAGAGGGCATGTCGGAATACAGATACAAGAAAGTTCGTACAGGCAAAGCTGCCTGATGCCTGGCAGGTGTTCACTCTTGGGACATTTGATAACTCGTCACAGCTCAGAGCCTAGGTGGAAGCATGCCTTATCTATGGCCTGACTCCTTAGAAGACTTCATAGAAACTGAAATGGCTGACTCCTGTACAGGTAAGACTGTACTCTGATTTGTTCTGTGACCTCACAGGTATTCAGGCTATATCAGGGTGGTTCTAGCAAATGCTGCTTCAGCCAGCCAGAGTCGGCAAATCTATGAACCTGTTCAGAGCCAGAGCGCTCGCACATTACCACTCCCTGTAGGCAGCCCTGCACTCTCTGCGTTTCGGAAACTCTGGAAAGAGTGCCAAGTAGGCTATGGACGCCATGTGGAGAAACTGCAGAAATACGCAGGTTTTTGACTACATAGCCAAGGAGCTTAACGTACCTATCTAGGTGTACACCCAGATGATGTAGCAGGCGGTAAAGAATCGGTAGGATCAGGCATTTATGCTGCAGCAGAAATAGGGTGGAGGCTAGTCGCAGGCTATTATAGATGCGGCGAATATTCTCAACTCCAGTATAAGAGGGTTCAGCAGAGCTTAGATACAGCTTACAACATAGCAGCAGAAAGCCGGTGTTGACTTCACTACGCAGTACACTCAGTTTATAAAACATAAATCAGAGGCTTAATATATGGGATAGTTAAAGAAACTGGATCAGCTCACAGAATACCAGCTGACCAATGCTATTGAGAAGGCGGCTACACTGGCCCTCGGCTCAGACAAGGACAGAAGCTAGATTCTGGCATAGCAGCTTGATCTTGCTGACGTCCCGAAGAAGCTCACAAAACTTGCGGCACAGGCATTCAACAGAAGACTTGCTGTAGTTACGCTAGGAAAACGCAATGACTAGCACAAGGCGTAGGACTTCCCTCTTGCCGACATCGAAAAGGTAGCTTCACTGCGAGGTGTGTAGCAGCTCGATAAGGTTGCCTCTGTTGATACTGAGTTTGAATTCAGAATCAGGGAACCAGAAAAACCTACAATGGTCAAAGCCGCATCCTTCAAGGAACCGTAGCCTGAACCGACTATCGGACAACTGATGCTTAAGCTGTAGCATATGATGTAGAAGGAAACCAAAGCATTCTAGGCGGACTATTACAACCTGATCAACTAGAAGAAAGATCTGGAGCGTATGGTCAAGAAAGCCTCTGACATGCTGAGAGATGAGACTAAGCTTTCCAGGTTGATGTCTACAGTATATGGCGATACATACACCGAACTGTTTAAAGACAAGCTGCCTGAATAGTCTCTGAAGAAATCGGCTGCCTATGCTGTGCTTCCTGTATCTGCAACTGTTGAGTATGTGTAGAAGACCATACAGCAGGCATAGAATGTACGATGGCGCTAGAAGTCTCTGTAGAAGAAAGCTCAGGCTCTGGATGTCTTCTGCACAGAAGCTGTAAAGACATAGAATGCTGTAAGGCAGGGTCTGCTCAGCGGGCTTATTAAAAATGCAGATGGGTATACGGTTGTCAAGGATGTTCTAGCAAACATGTTGTCCGTCCCGCTGCTGGCAGGTGTTAAAGGCGGTCAGGGCGCCTTGTAGACGGCAGGAAGCATACTTCGTTCCGGTACAGGCTCTCAGAGATATGCTGTAAATCCTTAGTCTGCTATTACAGGTGCTCTGCTGAATGCGGACAGATATGACGATAAGGTGATGCGCCTTGCTGACATGCTTGCAGACAGAGACTTCAAAGACTTCCCTGCACAGTAGATATAGAAAGCTGTGTAGGATGTCATAGTTTAGAACCCCTCATATCTGTCTCCTAGATTCAAGCAACACCTTAAGACAGCTGTTGCAGCTAGACTGATGCAGGGAGGCAAGACCAATCAGGCATCTCAGGCTGCTTAGGCCGCTACTTTAAAAGCCATTACTACAGCCGACAGGTAGCGTGCACAGGCTGCAGCTGTAAACGCAGTTAAAGGTATGTCTCCTGTGTAGACTTAGGGAAGCGTAGCGGACCTTGTCCCTGACTTGTCTAAAGCAATGTAGAGGCTGAACCTTGGAAACACTGTATTTGTCGGTAATCTTGGACAGAACTGGTAGGATTTCTCCAGAGATATCGGTTAGGCTAGAAAGCAGAACTAGGTCAATAAGTAGAAAGAAGCTGAAGCCAGACTCCAGGCGATCAAGAACTACATGGCTAACAGGCAGAAAGCTATCAAGTACCTTGCCAATAAAGCAGCTACAGATCCGAAGCTCCAGAAACAGCTTGGCATTAAAGAAAAGACAGGGAAGAACATCAAAGGACTTAAGGATCTGTACCTGTAGAATAAACAACCTGCAGTCAATTTGGCTACAGCACAACTTGCAGCTGCCAGTGCACCTCAGCAGTAGGCGCTCTATGCTGAGATTGTCTAGTAAGAGGTAACGCAATGATACAGAAAAGAATCGTCCCTTAGGCTTCCGATTTCGGAGGATAGGAACCGGTACAGATACTCAAAGTAAGTTCCAAAGGGTTGGATAAGTCTGCATCCATGCAGAAACGTGCGGCAGCTTTCGACGACATCATAGCAGATCTGAAGCCGATGCCTAAGAAAGCGTACCTGCACGTTATCACTACTGGAGCAATGTAGCACTTCGGTATCAACAGGAACTGCTTCGTAGCCGGTACTATGGTTGTTACCTAGAACGGCACGAAAGCAATCTAGCACATTCGTGTCGGTGATCTTGTACAGAGCGGCAGCGGTTAGATGCGTCGGGTTAACGACACATCTGCCAGGTGGTACAAAGGCCAGCTTGTGACTATTACAGCAAAGAACGGATAGATCGTTGTCACCATGACATAGGATCATCCGGTACTTGTTCTCGATGCCAGTTAGAAGTGGGGCGACTTTGTTTCTGCCAAGGATATCAAGCCTGGAGCTAAACTGCTGATACCTGACGACAAAGTAACGTAGACCGCACTGAAATACAATGTAACTGTAGACAAGGTGTAGTTTACCTACACATAGTCCACTGTCGTCTATGACCTGAAGATCGAAGTCGAACGTACCTTCTGCGTTCCTTTTGTTGTGCACAACTGCGACGGCTGGAATTAGGATGCTTTTGTGTACAGACCTCCGATGCCTAAAAATGCATCCTGTAAGTAGATTCAGCTCGACGGCGGACTCAGGAAGTATCATTCGACGTACTTGGACAAGGCCGCTGTGTATCAGTAGCACCAGACTGACAAGTAGAAGTCAGGAGAGGTGAAAGCCGCTGTGTACAATGATAAGATGCACAGAGGCTAGCTGCTCATTTAGGTGGACACCGACAAGTGGGCATAGCGGCTGAACAAGAAAGCGAACGGCCAGGACATATTCCTTTCGGTTGGTGCCTCGCTAAGAAACGATTACTGTACCGCTTGTGGGAATGCAGCACACACGCTCGACTAGCACTGTTAGCACATCAAGAAACATGCAGGAATGGTGCTGTCAGACGGTACCAAGATCGGCATGATAAACGATGCGCCCAAGTTTTATGACATCTCAGGAGTGAACGTACCTGCAGACCAGATGGCATTCGTACTGCGCAAGGTAGCATCAGGTGACAGTGCAGCCAAGGCTATCGAAGCTGCAAGGTTCCAGGCAACGAGACCTCCTATGTCGTTGTCAAAGGCTGCAAGACTTCTCGGTAAACTCGCGTAGTTGTAGAAGTGCATTCAGTGTGAAGTGCAGGACGATCCGCTCTTTGCTGACTCCCCTGAAGCCGTGGAAGATTTTCTAAAAGCGGTATAGAATTACGACGCCGACTAGATCATCGATCAGTGCAACCGCAAGGCAATCCTTCTGTCTCCGGAAATGCTCTTTAAAATACTCGGCAAGGAATCCGACAATCCGTAGTTGTTCAATACCTTTGCCTAGAGCTGCCCTTGCAGCGGTAAGCACCTCATGTAGGATATGCAGCAGGACTAGGAATTCAAGCCTCTGCTCAGCGATGGCAGTTTTGATTCTGTGCTTCCTGTGGATCTCGCTTTATAGGATGTTCTTAAACAGTTCATACCTTAGTTTGGTGTCAGCAGGCCTGCTCTGAACGGCAAAGCTATCCGAATATAGATAACATCTGCCTAGCCTTAGAAAGACATGCAGTAGTTCAAAGACAAGCTGCAGGACAGCATATAGGACTCAGAAGCAGACAAGGACGAAGATTCCGGTGATCGACAGAATGAGGATTCAGACAAAGAGGAGGATATGTAGAAGAAGGCGTCTCTCGTTGGAGACCAGTTCAGAAGAACATATGCCAGATACGTTCTGAGTTTTGCTTAGCGTAACAGTTAGGATACCTGCATGTTAGCCATGCAGAAGCTCGCCAGATATAAGTAACGTCACTCTCTATGTGAGATAGATAATCCCAACAAAAAGGTAATATATCCATGAGTATGCTTAACAAGAAAGCCGCTTTTCTCCATGATCTGCTTGTTCAGTCCGGAGCGCTGCACAAAGTTGCAGGCGGCGAATAGATTAAAGAGAAGAAGCTCGATGCTCCGCAGCCCACTATCGGCGACAAGATGCAGAATGAAACCGAATAGGGCACTAACGGAAACTATGCTTCCGATCCCAGTGTGAACGCCGAGATCAAAGGCACTGTCGAAATGGCGGAGAACAAGATCGAAGGCGACGATGACAAGAAGGCTGAAAAAGACCTTGCAGAGACCGGCACTGCTGTGAAAGACGTATGTCCTGCAGGTATGCCTACGGGAACTCCTGCTCAGGTTGCCAAGTCTGCAGCTCTCAAGCAGAAGCTCACGGCCTGCATCAATGCCCAGATCGAAAAAGAAGCCGCTCTTGCCAAACAGGCTGCAGCTAAGCAGGCTGAGAGCAATGAAGTGGTGACAGCTACCGAAGTTCTTAACAAGGTTGCATCTTTCGCTGAGAGCAAAACAGCTGAGGAACTCGCAGCTCTTACTGACGACATCGAAGTCAGCTTCAAGAAACTCGCTGCTACCAACCCGCTGTTCAATGTTGCCTGCGAACAGGCGCTGATCCGCAAGATGGCAGCTGAAGTTGAAGCTCTTGCTGCGTCTGAAGGCATTCCTCCGGAAGAAGCAGCTGCGGCACTTGATGCTGCTGTCGCCGAAGATCCGGAAGCGATGAGCGAACTTACCAATGAAGCTGAAGGTGAGGCTCTGTCTGATCTCGCAGCTGCGGAACAGGACTCCGCTGCTCTTATGGACGGGCTCGACCAGACTGCTGCACAGCTCTCCGAGGCTCTTGGTGAACCTGTTACAAGTGACGATATTCTCGCGGCTGTCGATGAAGTCACTGCTCAGGCCGAACAGCTTGGAGTTCCTCCGGAAGCTCTCGTTCAGGCTGCTGCAGCTGAGATGGCTCAGGGAGCTTAGATCTCTCCTGAAGATGCGGCTGCTGCTGAACAGCTTGTCAGCGATGCTGCTGCGCAGGGTGTCTCTCCCGAGGAGCTTGTCGAAGGTATCGCTCAGGCTGAAGCTGGCGCTGCTCCTGTTGAAGGTGCGCCTGCGGAAGCTCCTGCAGCTGAACCTGCACCCACTGAAGAGTAGCTCGCAAAAGAAGCTTGCCTCAGAAAGCTCGCATCTACGAAGCGCGGCGCCAATCTCATGAAGATTCTTGCTGCCAGCGGCAAGTAAGGAGCGCACAATGTCACAGGACTTCCAGAAGATCGCTGAAGAAGCGATTAAACAGTGCGCAGAATATGAAGCTCGCATTAACCAGCTCCAGGAACAGATTGTTCTCACCAAGAAGGCAAATCTGGTCGATCCTGAGCTGGTTAAGAAGTCCGTGGAAGCTCTCACTAAAACAGGAGGTATCACGGCATAGCAGGCAGACGAGACAGCTCAGTTGCTTGCGCATGATCCAAATGCCTCCTTAAGAGCTATTCAGGCTCTGTGCGACCGCTACACTGACGCAGCTCCCATTGTGAAAAAAGAATCCGATATATAGGGCGGCAGGCTTGTTGATACATTCAATAAGCAGGCATCGGCGGCTCCTGTTGAAGACGCATACGCTGCAGTTGCCCGTGTCCTCGGACTAAAGATGAATAAATAAAGGAAACTATTATGGCTATTACAAGGTCTGTTAAACAGCAGTACGAGTACTACGTTGCTGTTAAGAGCGGCGTTCTTGATGAGACCAACTGTCTCATGCACACGGCTGTGCTGAATGAGAATGCCGATAAGGTTGTTCGCGGCTCTGTTATCTCTCTGAACGCTGCGGGCGAATTCGTGCTTGGGCTTACTGAAGGTTCCGGCAATCTGTATCCGATGCCCTGCTTCGCGAAGAAGAATGCGTTTGATCCGGATGTCATGACCGGCGCTGTCGGCAGTGCTACCGGCGAAGTTATCGCCAGCTCTACTGTCGGTAAAAAGATGTCCGCCTACGTTGCTACCGGAGCGTTTGAAATCGAATCCTCTGAGTTCGATAAGGATGCTACGTACGCAATCAATGCTGCGCTCGTCTGTGCTGATGGCGGCAAGCTCGGAAAGGTCACTCCTGGCGGTGAGAACGCTGTGTACGGTGCGAAGACTGTCGTCGGTATCGTCAGTGCGCTTCCGTTCCGCTCCAAAGCCAGCCTGAATGTGAACGGCACTGCTGTTAACCGCATCTGCTTCTGGTCGGTCTTCTTCCCGCCGAAGCGTGGTTAATCCGCTGTAAGATAAACCAGGGGAGCATGTCTCCCCGATAACTATAGGAACGCAATATGTATACTTCCGATCAGATTGCTGCCATCAATCAGGAGTTTAAAGACAAGCTCCTCAGCGATGACTCCGCTATGGTGAAACAGGCGGGACTCGCAGGCACCACATATTTCCGTACGCGCATTCGCTAGAATGCCGTATATCGTAAGCTTCTTCCTCCGGTCTCCGTTACGGCTGACAACTTCGATGTGAATGAAGTCTCCGACCTTCCCAGCATGATTGTCGAGCTCGACATCAACTCCGAAGGTGCAATGCAGGTTCCGTTTGAAACGGCTACCACCGGCGCAACCTTCAACGGACGCAAGGCGAGATGTGAATTCGGGCGCATCATGACGCCGAAGTACGAGATCGACAAAATCCGTCTTACCGGATACAAGATGCCGATCCTTGACATCCTGTACGACCTCATGCTCAAAGACATCATGGATGTCGAAGATGAAGCGTGGGCGGCTGTCAACCAGGAAATCGTCGGCAATGCTGATGATCAGACTGCGCAGATTGCTGAATTCGGTCTCCGTCGCGCTATCCGCCAGACCTGGGATCGTGAAGGCGTTGCCGGTCTCGGTGCTGCGGCTGCCGGACTGCTCCGCACGAAGGGCAAATTGAAACCGTCCAAGGGGCTCATGAACGAGCTTCTGTACATCAGAATGGCTGAGTGGGATCGTAATACCGTTGGTGGTGATATGGCTCAGGACATGCTGTTCGACGGTGTCACGACCGGCAAGCTGAACAAGCTCGATGTCCTCGTCACCTCCAAGGATACCGTCTGCTCCGAATACGATCTGTGGGTGTTCACTGATCCGCAGTTCTATGGTGCGAACTACACGTACCAGGATGTCAGCATGGTTACGGACGAAAAGGATGGAATCTTCCTGAACTTCTTCGCCTATGAGACCATCGGCGGTATCGTTGTGAACAGAGCCGGTGTCTGTAAGGTCACGTATGATGCGAAAAACATCAATGAGTGCACCTTCTGGACTGATCCGGTTGATGCTTCCGACGCCATCGGTGGCTGATTGAAATCAGGTTGCTGATTATAAAGGCCCTCCGTAACAGGAGGGCTTTTTTTATGCCCTAAATGTTGTAAACTGTAAGAAACCAACAAGAAAGGAAGTATTATGTCAGTAACCATTCAGACCGTCATCACCAACAAGAGCCGTGGAGTTCGTTCCCTTATTGTTTCCAGATCAAAGACGTACAGCCTCAGAGCAGGAGAAACAGTAGTTCTCGATTACGATATCTGGTCGTACCTCACACCTACAGTAAAACGGAAACTTGAACTTGATGTGCAGATGGGAAGGCTCGAGATCACAACAAGGCTGTTTACAGACAATGCCAACATCTCTGTCGACCCTGACGGAACATATAAGATTGCCAACGGCGGGCTTGAGACAGCCAAGCCCAAAGAGCAGGTGAAAGAAAATAAGCTCCCGGCAGCCAAGGCTGACAAGGCCGCCACCAGCGGAAAACTGTTCGACAACAGCGGTACGGTTATGGCCGACAAGAGCTCATCTGTCATGCAGAAAGCCATCGGAGCCAAGCGTGTTGAGACTGGTAATACAGATCAGACAGACCAGCCTGAGCAGGACAAGACAGGATTCACCAAAACCGATATGAGTTCCTCAGGTCTTATGCATACTATGAACAATTTAGAACCTGCACACTCATCCAGCGTGTTCAAAGCCACCTCGACAGATACAGCCAAAGCAGAGGAAGAAGCCAAGACAGAAACAGGGAAAGAACTGTCACGTCCTGAATACATCGACGAACTGTATGCAGCTAAGGATTACACAGCCATCGCAGGAGCGCTGACAGAGTGGTATCCTGGGACAACGTTCACAAAGGCTTCTATCAAGAAATGCAACAGCTATGCTGAACTTAAAGAAAAGTACCCTGTGCTTGCGTAATCAGACTTATGTAACGCTCTGCACTTTGTAGCTCGCTACATCATAACCTCCTCCTTTCTTCCGTCTGTACAGTATTACTCCTTTTGCTGTACAGACGGTCTTTTATTACGCACTCACCTTAGTACAGTATAGGAACACAAATGCGTAAATAGATAATTCAGTTTGTAACAGGAACTTAGGGATAGATACAGCGACTGTGTCCTGTAGCTACGCAGCAGCAGCGCCTTATCCTCAATACAACTACAGGACAGGTATTCTGGGACTATGCGGGTGTACGACATAAAGTAACAGCATAGATTGCCGACTGGAACTAGCAGGACTCAGATGCCGAGTCGTACATAAAGAATAAGCCTGTAATACCTTCTGATATCAGCCAACTCACAGACAACACAGGGCTGATACCTAAAGATGTTACCGATCTTACAGACACTTCAGGTAATGTCGGCTACCTTAAATAGAGTGTCAATATGCAGGATGTAACACAGGACTCTGGTGCATATTACCTGCAACTTAAAGCCACCAGACTGCCGACATTCATACAGGCACCCTCAGGCGCTGTACATGATATATAGGGAGATTCTCTTACGGTAACACCTATAGGTAATGTAAAGATGAACCTCTCAAGGTATCTTGCATACGAGAATACAACAATAATAAACTCTCAGTGGAGCTTGTTATATAGTTAATAAAAATAAGGAAAGTAAAATGAAAGACAAAGAGTAGACAGTACCCAGCACAGTCGTGTAGAATAAGTAGGTTGAAACCTGCAATGAAGCTTGTGAAACTTGCACTCAGGAGTGCTCTGAAGAGAAGCTTCAGGCTCTGTAGCAGGCTTTACAGTACTCACAGTTTTAGGTCATACAGAAATCAATTCTGCTTGTTGCAGTAACAGGTAAATTACAGTGTATGATCGGTACAATACAGATAATTCTCCTTCTCGGGCTTATAATCCATCTGGTGGCTTTCTTTTTGGCTTTTCTGTGCATCGAATCCGGCGTGACCTATCTGCCACCTGGAGTAGAATTCATGCCGTACAGTGAGTTGAAAGAGCCGTACTTCTTTATGTAGCGCTTTTCCAGTCTGTTCAGCTGCTTGTTAGGCGCCTATTGAAGTATCTAGACTGAGAGCTGATTCCAGTTACCTGTAGCTTTGAGACGTTTAAGCTCCCTGACCAGCTTTGTACAGCCTGACCAGGGAGCCTTATGTCGCTACCAGCGTTTTGAGAACGGTGTAGTTGATATGCCTATGTAGTGCTTCTGTCCGCTTGTTATGTGATACACATAACCGTTACCCTTCTTGGGTACGTACTAAAAGTAGTCAGGATGCATCACCAAGCAGCTCTTTTACACAGCATCTTTTGCTGTGTCTGATTTTGTTCATGTGGTAGTGAGCCGCACCACAGCCTCTGCATACATACAGCTGCTTCTTATGGAAGTCACTGGATACATATAGACTGTCTATGTTGAACAGCAGCTGGCGCACTTTGCCGGACACTGATCGTCTGTTCCAGTCAGCAAGGTCGCATGATGTGTGCCACAGAGCGCAATCAGGCGTGTTGCATTTCACTTCAGCGCCTTTTCCGTTCTCGTAGATGTGCACTTCAGGAATACTGCCGCAGAAAGGACAAGGCAGAACATGCTTAGGCAATTTGGCTGTGCCTATTTCGTACTTATCTGTACCTGGCACTTTGATGCCTCTTCTGCGGAAGATCTTGTCTATGTCTGTGTGCTTGTGCATAGTCCTCCTTATACATAGGCCCAGTGCAGGCCGCGGTCTACTTTGCGTTTGCCTCGACACACGGCTGATATGCAGCAACAGTGTGTTTCTTGCTCTGCTTTCGCTATGGAGTCATATATAATTCCGGTTTCGATACACTTAACTCTACGTTTTTGACTCGGAGATATGGTGTTCCAGTGCCGCAGCAAAGCCTGTAACCTATCTTCAGAAATACCTGCGTAGTAAAAGTGCATTCCATGAGTGCTTTTACATCGTCCAGTACAACATGCACTTATATTTGTCTCGTTTAAATATGGATATTTCTCAACGATATCTGGTATACATGCAAATCTTTCTCCTGTTTCGTAGCATATGAGACATTTTGAAGCTCTGCGTCTTGCAGCTGCCTTTAGCTTAACTCTTGTCTCAGGACTTATTCCTTCTCTCTTGATTTTCTCACTGTATCTATAGCTATGAGGCTTAATAAATATATCGTCTCTGTGTAAACTAGTTATGTAGGATATTATATTGATTCCTGTATCAGATGCTTGTGAATATCTAGGTCGAGATACCTTTTTACGTATTTTTTCTTTGTGCTTAATCCAAGCTTCTTCTTCAGATAAAATAATACCCTTCTTTTTGTAGCTAATAATAGTTTGGCTAATCGCCATTTTCATAAGCGTAGCTTCTGAATATACTGTACGGGTGTCTTTTGTCTTCAGGTTATATCCATTAGGAGCTATCGTATTAAATCTCCTTATGAAGTCTGCCTCTATAGAATTGAGCTACTCTTTTGTGTGTGCATAACCTAGTATTTCCCATTGTATATTCGCTGAACCGTACTTCAATATGGCTGAATGTACAGCCTTACAACAAGACTTGCCGTATTTATGCAAGTTCCATCTATATCTCCATTGCCGTGTACATTGTCCGATATATTTCTTTCCATTAGGAAAAGTCAGACAGTACACATATCCACAATGTGTCTTTAGATCTACAGGAAAAGTTGTAGCCTCATCAGGTGTCATCATGCAAGTTCCTCCTGTTACGTAGGCTCTCCTGTGGAGTGTAAAAAGGGGCCAGAGTGCTGCAGGAGTTCAGTACTCTTGTCGACTGGCCGGTCTAGGCCCCTTGGAAATTACATGGCGCTCCCACTGAGATTCGAACTCAAGATCTGGCGGATTTCATTGATAATCAAGGACTGACAACAATCCTGATATCTCTGGACTATATCATCTTCTCCGTTTCCAGAGAAGGAGTGCTTCGGACTTTCGTCCTACTCCCTTGCGGGATAGTCTCTGAACCCTTTCCGGGCTCCATAGCTTTCGCCTTAGGAGATCCCTTGATCGGCTGCTGATTGCCTTCGGCATGACCCGTTAAGGTGTCCCAGCAATTCACTTTCTTGTTCGACACACCTCGCGGTGTGAAGCTCCAAACAGAGTCCGCTGTTCTGCCATTAAACTATGGGAGCATAACATTGGTTGCGGGGACAGGATTCGAACCTGCATATCCAAGCTTATGAGGCTTGTCGGCAACCGTTGCCACCACCCCGCCATATGTACACCTTAGTGCGCCTTAGTGCTCCTTGTTGTTACATGATCAATCTAATGCAGACGTCGAAAAAACAAAACAACTAACGCACTCCGCTCTAGTAAGCAGAACCTTACAAGAACAATAATAAAAAGGTACAACAATGTAGTTAATTACCAGCTTGGTCGCACTGATGCTTGCAATATTCGGAGGTTTTGGATACATGGTCAGACAGACCTAGAAAGGATTCAAAAGGCTCTAGGATAGAATTGAAGTCTTGTAGAAGAAACTGGATACGGCAGTTGATTAGGATACATGCTAGTAGAGGCGCTGTCATTATGTAACAGCAGTCTCATTCCAAGAGCAGATAAGTCAGCTTACATTGTCTATATAGCGCCTGACACAGATATTAGAGAACAAAAAATGAAATACGTGCTGCTTGCTTGTTCTATATTGTTGTTTGGGTTTCTGTTATCTTGTTCGCCCTTTGGCTCTACTGTATAGCCGCAGCCGAAGCAGCTGACAGTTGTCTAGCAGATAATACAGTAGAACAAGGACAGCATACGCAGCATATCGAATTAGATAAATCAGGACTATTAGATAGGGTACAGAACACATAAACTCATCACATAGGTGCAACCTGAATCCGATCTGCAATACAAATAGCTTGGAAAGATTGTTTAGTCGATTGTGAAGTAGGTCTAGCAGCAGGTCAACAAGACAAAGACTCAGCGCAAAGACAGAGCTAGAACTGCAGCGGTGGTCGTAGTAGCTATAATTTGTCTGTGCGCTATAGGCAGAGCTTGCAGAAGGATAAGAGCTATATGCAGATCAAATAGAGATTCATAAAGCTAATGGCAAAACTCGGCTTCAAGCTGATGTAGAATAAAGCAGTCAGGTTTCAGGTTATCCGAAGTCTGCTCAATTATTTATCGAGGATGTAATAATGGCTGATATCTGTATCCCTTAGGTCACAGCAGGTGCTGGTGGTGTTGGCGGAGGACAGGGAGCCGATGGTCAGGCGTCCCTGATGGCTGACGGACACTATGCCACATCCTATGGTGTACCTGTTATAAAGATCACTACAGGAATGACAGCCTAGTACACACTGCAGCTGACCAGAGACATGTAGGGAACGATACCTGCATAGCTGTAGGACATGCATGCAATTCAGTTCCTGTGTCTGGCAGACGGCATGCACGGCAAGGCGCTGTTTCAAGTGCCGCTAACATATCTCGGCAACGGACGTGTACAGCTGCACCTCACACCGGCACAGGTCGACTACAGACCTGGACTGCATTATGCGTAGATACATTGCTACGATGAAAACCAGGCATTACGGCACGTGTTCAAGTGCTGTCTGTAGATATAGAAATCTTTTGATGGCAGCCACATCGACTGCAGACGACCGGTAACAATTGCCTAGGTTCGTATGTAGCTGTATGATACGTGCGCAAAACAGAATCAGCTGCTGAATGATCTGTAGTTCTCCGACATCGTTATAGCAAGATGTATCGGCAGAGCTGTACAGGACTGGAACTAGATGCCTCCTACATTAGCCAACGCTTAGACAGCGGCTTCCTTCCCTTTCCCTGCCAACCTGTGTTCAGGCGCAGCTGCACATTGTCTGAGAATGGCCATGTACAGATACAACAGAAATGGCATGCGTCACTCCAATGCCGGACTTACATTCGATGACAACGATAAAGGAGCTCTTTATGCCAGCCTGGCTGACAAAGCTATGACAGACTGGAAGAGCTGGATAATAGCCAAGAAGAGCTAGCTGAACATGCTGTAGTGCATGGGAAGCATTTCAGACGGATTCATGTAGGGTTCGTAGCCTTGGTGGAGGTAACATGTCCTCTCCGTTCGATTCCATAAAGGTATTTGTACAGCCGAATGGCACCAGAGTCGTCAGCTGGCAATTTACACATGGAGTATAGATTCCATAGACCGCTACCATAACTGTTCAGAGAGCGCGAGCTGGTGGCTAGTGGTAGACATTGGAAGAGGGTCTTCCTGTCTCTTACTGCTATTCTGACACTACCGCCTGGAACAGGAACAAGTATCAGAATGACTACTACAGACTGATACTTCAGACACAAGACGGTCAGAGCTACACCTCAGACCCGCAGCATACAGGTATGACTCTCTCATATCCCTATTACTCATAGGCTGCGAATCTCATAAGGCTGAGCTAGCTGTAGATACAACGAACAGGAAGATAGGGGTATCTGCTGAAAAAGATAACCTATGGACCAAAATGCCCTGTATGTCAGCAGTTTGGTGACGATCATCCTGTAAACTAGCACTGTCCTCAGTGCCTTGGTACAGGTAAAAAGGGCGGGTACTATAAAGCAATGCCTTTAGGTGTTCTGTAGCAAGGATAGTCTGCTGACCAGTCTGTAGCTATGTCTGGGCAGTAGGTATCAGAGACATTGACTGTGAAATGCACCGCATGGCCGATAATACAGCACGGAGATGTGTGGGCAGATAAATATACAAGTCTCAGATACTACATAGATAAGATACAGGTCGCTTCGAAATTTAAACATGTGCCTTTGATATATACATTACAGATGCATTTGATATAGCAGTCGGATATAATGTATACCGATAATGCTGATCAGCTTATTCAGGAAGCACATGTTTAGTACAGCAACCCTGACTGGGACAAGGCCTTCGGTTAGTTATGATATTTACAGACTACACATAGAAAAGCACATTTCAGAACGGTTACGCTCAGCAGTACCGTATCATGAAGTACTTCAAGGATCTGCTCAATAACTGGTTTGCAGATAAGAGAAACATAAAGGACTAGCGCCTTGTCAGTCTGTTGTACGATACGAATGGTAATCTCAATAAGGACTGCTTCAAGACAGGTACGGCATTCAATCCTGACGGCACTTATGCAGGTACTACACCTGCTGTTGTTGTCAGTCTTGGCACTATCACATACCAGAACAGACCTATTAACAGAGCAGGCAATCCCTAGTTCCTCAGTAATCCAATGCAGCCGCCTGTAAAATAGTGCAGATTCAAGCTCATTCCGATTCAAATTACCGTCATTACATAGAGTTGTGACGGTACTATCTTATTAGCTGAACTCATATAGCTGTTTCTTGCTATGAACAGTTAGGCTATACAGCAGGACACAAATGCTCTCAGTTTCGTCAATGTAAACTAGGTAAGCAGTCCGCAAGCTGTACAGCCCGGATCAGGAGGCAACGCGAAACAGTTGTATGCATCTACCATATCTGTGTCTACTATGAGTGTACTCACTTGGACAACAGACACACAAGGACCTGTGTTCAATGGTTACAGCATGCGGAATGCAGAGTTCGGCAATACTAAGGTAACTAACAGCTGATATGCCCAACAACGTGTCAGTATCGAAACAATAAGGATAAATATGATTACAGACTATAAGGATCCTAGTGTAACCCTTAATCAGGTTTACAAGGCATCCACTGTCGGTACTACACCGGCGTTGGGAGCCTGTATTATCGGTCCGAATTACTTTGTACGTACATATTCCGACCTGAAGGAGTCTCTCAGACTCGACAGTTAGGACAATTACGCAAAGTAGGACTATTCGGTCGTGTATACTCCTGCAGACGGACTTTCCTTCAGATACTTCCCTGGAAGAGAGACGAAAGACGGCAGTGTAGACGAAGATTCCGTGAAGGTGCTTGTCAAAAACGCCCAGCTTTAGTACCTTCCTGAGTTCGGAGCTTCTGACAGCATCACTACGGATGCGGTGTATGGTACAGATACGATCAGTATCAAACAGGAAGGCATCTCCTATGTCTTCAATGGGGCAGGCAGTGACACATCTGTTCCGGCTGTTCAGGCCGGAGACGCTGTGAAGATCACGGTCGCCGGAGATACTGTCGACTGCTATGTTCAGGGTTTCCTCAGAGACGACGGGGGCAAGTACACCAAGTGCGTTCTTACCAAGAGTCTTCCGTAGGGAGACATCACTGCGGTCAGCTTCAGGCGCGTTGTCGATTGCTATGTCAACCAGGCATATGTGACTGTCCGCACCGTCGATGGCGTGCAGCAGGTTTCCATCCAGCCGAATGCTGAGGCGACCGTGGATCTCGGTATCGGTCAGACAGAGTATCCTATTCTGACAGGTGCTTTCTATGTCGAATACAGGTGTCGGTCCAATCGCTATGTCGGTACTTATGGTATGGTCGCTGATATCGATGATGTCCAGGGGATGCTCGGCAAAATCTGTGCGGACAATCCGCTTGGTGTTGCTGTTGCGTGCGCCGTGACTGAATCCGACGGTGCATTCGTGTACTTCACAGCTACTGCATAGGAAGACCTCAACAACAGCGCTGTTAAAGTGTACAACGATGCGGCGGATCTCATTGCCGACACTGACGGCATTTACGGCATTGTTCCGTGCACTGCCGATGCAGAAGTTATGAAAAACCTGTTCAACTTCGTGACCAACCAGTCCGGTGAATAGGTTCCGTATCCCAAGTATCTGTATGGCAGCTGCGACATTCCGACTGAAGAGAAGCTGAATGCTGTATATCTCACTGTGACAGATTCTTCTGCTGCCAGCAACACAACTACGGTAACGTTCAGCAGCTCTCCGCTGCTTGCTATGGCTACGGTTGTTAAAGGCGATGTGCTTCGCATAGGTGATAAGAGCTACAATATCACCGGTTCCAATCACAAGGATAAGGTGTATGTTGCAGGCGATCAGACAGCGAATATTGCTTCAGGCGCCGTTGCAGACATTTATCACACGTTGACTGACAATGCTCAGATCGTAGCTAGCATTATCGCCGCTAAACCGGTTGCCGACAGACGAGCATCCATTGTGTTCGCGGACGGTCCGATGTACAACGGCTAGTCGGTCCCCAACTACTGCGTTGCGGCTGCGCTTGCCGGAATGCGTTCCGGAACTTATCCGCATGCTCCGCTCAGCAATGTTACCGTCACCGCTGTTACAACTTCATAGGAGCACGGATTTACAGCCAGTCAGCTCAAGCAGCTCGGTGCTTATGGCTTCTGGCGTGTCGGACAGAATGAATAGGGTGTTGTGATCAGCCGCAGACAGCTCACATCGGCTGCAGCGGATGATGTCAATCTCGATGAGCAATCTATAGTCTGCAACATCGACAGCATCTGTATTTCGCTTAAGACTACTGGAAGAGACCTTGTCGGAAATTCGAACATCTCTCCGATGCTTCTGACATTGCTTAAGTCCACACTGCTTACGAAACTTGAAGGTTTCCAGCAGTATGCTACTGATCTCATCGGTCCTCAGCTGCTCAGCGCATCTCTGGATTCGATTGAACAGGACTAGATACATAAGGATAGAATCTACGCGGACATGTCTGGATAGCCTCCGAAGCCATTCAACAGATTCCATATGAGATTCTACATGAACTGAGGTGACAGAGAATGAAAAGCGTTTTCAATAACCCTTATACACAGGCTCCTTAGGTATGGTCTGCACAGGGTGCGGCTGTCACCTGGGGACAGACATAGGCTGCCGCACAGGCTAACCAGGCTACAGCGAATAAAGTGTTTGCTGCTCTTGGCGGCATCACGATTAACTATCAGCGTCCTGTCAGCACGCGGTATCCGATCGGCGGATCTGCTCCGATTCAGCTTATCGGAGCTCCTTCCGGTGTAGTGCAGCTCAGCACGCTCATAGGCCCGTCTACGGAACTTAATGACTTCCTGGACGCTCTGGCGAGTGCATGTAAGCCGATAACGATTATCGTTACCAACTCTTCCAGTAAATCCGGCTAGAATTGCGATGTCAAGTCTCAGCCTCAGGAAATTGTATGTAACGGTGCTATTGGAAGTCAGGTGCAGTACAACCTTACCATCGCTGATGGTGGTATGGCTATTGCACAAGGTGCCTTTGTGCTGCAGTTCACTGAGATGAAGTGGTCCAGTACGAACAGCTGACACACAGTACATTGATGTTCAATGATGCGCATGTAAGTTACTACATGCGCATTTTTTATATAGGAGACAACCTTGAGCGTTCTTAACAGCTTCACTCCATAGAACCAGCCTCTCACGTATGTGGGCAGCTAGGTTATAGCCGGTGTCATATAGGCCTGTCTGCCGAATACAGGTACAGCAGTAGTTCGCACTCAGTCGGCAGGTGTCGACAGACAGTTCTCATGTAAGATGTGCGGCGGCGGAGGCACCTTCGGCGTGAGTGTAGCTGGTCTGCCTGCTGTTGGTACATCTGTTATAGCATGGATAAATAAAGTGACAGGAAAAGGCTATATTCTTTCTGTGAATCCAGGTGGAGGGTAGCCTAAAGCATACAACCTGTTCTCTTTGCTGCATACCTACAGATGGAACATACCTGTAGGCGACCTGACTTTTTCCACATAGCTGTAGACACTGATAAGCAAGTACGCAAACAGTGGCGTGAACTCGACTCCCTGCGGCGCTACGTAGGATACGTATCCTGGCGATCTTGTAATCGGTGATAAGTATGGACCGTCTGCGTTCTTTGGGAGAGCTCAGATAACAATAAAGGGTTCCGGGCTTGCCTATACAGAGTTCTCCGGACTGGACAACAGCATAACAGTAGTAGCTTAGCGCACTTAGTTCGACTCTTTCAGTCAGCTGATATAGCACAGTACAGATATAAGCAGGTAGCTCACAGCATCAGGTGCCAAATAGGGTCTTGGTGTTCTGCAGACTAACAGCAGCAAACCTGTTGAGAACAATCCAGGCTAGGGAAACACACCGTCAGTAGACTACAGTGCGTAGTCAGGTGATCCTATTTACAGAACGCAGGAATTTAAGGGCGGTCTTGTATCCGGCCAGTTCAGCTCGGTACTGTCTCCTCTGCAGGATTAGTAGTATCAGGACATGGATATACCTGTGCTTGCTACCAATCATGTAGCATATGATGGATAGACGGAAACAGTATCGGCAAAAACCATCAGACTGATAAAGACACCTGATATTTATGCTCCTCAGCAGATCTCTGACTAGACAGCGGCTTATCTGGCATAGCAATAGATTCCTAAGTTTCAGACTCCTCAGTATACCTCGACAGATAAAGCGCTGCAGATGGATGCACTGCTGCAGCAGTCAGGAACACAGTACATACTCAGGAATCAGCTTACGGATTAGCAGATTCTCAGTTTGTATTCCAACAATGTGCAGTGTCTTGCGCAGCCTCTGACAGCCAGGATAACGGATTGGACAGATTCCGGACAGTCGTCACAGCAATAGCTTGCTCCGTGTAAGTACGCATAGGTAACTGATACGTATACAGGACAGCAGAAGCGAGTGTATAAATGCACGTCATTTATCACTCAATAGTAGGATGGGTCTATCCTTATTAAGGATGGTTGGGGAAGCTAGATCCGGATGACCGGAGGCAACATCTACATATCCAGTGCGCTCGATACCTTTATTCGTCCGGGTCGTGACTGCATAGGCTTGATACCAAGACGTATGTAGCTGGATGCCAATGGAGCGGCTGTTATCGCCTCTAAGAAGTCAGTAAAGGTAGCTGCCTAGGGCAGTCTGTATCTGTCTTCAGCTGTAAGCGGTCAGGATGGCTACACTGTATTGTAGAACAGATCCAAGACAGCCTCTGCCGGTATGGTGATACGCAGCAATGGCGATATGTCCATAACAACATCGAGAGATATGTACATAGGTGTCAACGACAAGACCAGCAAGAATGCAGGTGACAAAGCTACACGTGGTACAGGTTCTGTATGCATAGATGGCAGTGTTCTGCTGCTTAACTCGGATAACTACATTAAGGCCACATCAGGCTCTATTGGTCTGTACGGTTATTCAGACACTGTCGGAGCAGGCATGCTGATAACACCGAACACTACGAGCATATCGTCTTAGGGACTGTATCTCAACACAGGATCAGTATTCGTAGGAGCTCTGGGAGGATCAGGTAAAGTTACAATAGGCAATACTGACAAGCAGTTCACAGTCAGCGGAGGTACAGGAGCAGGAGTGTTGCACGTAAGAGGTCAGCTGCAGTGCAGAGACATAACAGCCGCTGGTACTCTAATGGTGTCAGGAGCGCTTGGAGCCAATAGCTATATGGTACTCGGATAGTAGCAGGTAGATATAATACCTAAAGTCACGCCTTAGTCTTTGCGCGCCTTCAAAAAACAGATCTCCAACATGTTCTCGTTTACTATAACTGTACCGTATTTGAAATATCCGTAGCAGACTCAAGCATGGTACAACGATAACTACATATGCGGGAAATAGCTGAGCTTCACCTAGGCAGGTGTATTGAGCTTTGGTGAATACAAAATGCCAAAAATGTGCTGGCAGACAAATACCAAGTCAGGACAGATCTTTTAGCCTGTAATAACAATGGAAACAGGTCAGGATCAACCGACATCCAAGTCATATCCGGGTAAGTCTGCATGGTAGGCTGGTACAATCTCAGCTCTAGATTAGAATTACTCTGTCAAATACGAACTGCCGCTACAGGGCAACTATACAGTGAATACAGATAAGGAGGACCAATAATGACATAGACGAACACTTAGAAAGAGCTGCTTACATGTCCATGCTGTGGAAAACCGACATTTCAGGCTCCGGCCAAAGTCGATGATGAGACTAAACACAGGTATCTTGCCTGCATCATATCAGGTGCGCCTTACAAGCAGACTTACAATCTTTTTGACCAGGCAGTAAAAATCACTGTCACATAGTTAGTTCCTTAGGTGACAGATAAGATGATTCGACTCGGTGCTATGACTTCCCTGGAGCAGGATAAAGACAGGAAATCCATTTTATCCGACTTGTTATCCAGATTGTACAGGTTGCTTCCTGTATAGAACATCAGCATCGTTACAGACACCAGTGTATCTGATTATCATGTGAGCTCCGTATGCCTGTAGATTCTGGAGAAAGCTCTGCAACCAAATTGTACAACACAGCAGCTGTCTGAAATGTATGCACGTCTTGTCGACCCTTCCGTTGTGACTTCTCTGTCGGCAGGTATTCTCGACAGGGTTCTGGTTACACATTCAAGAACCATGGAGCTTCTGGTTTCCAGTGGATTTGATGATTCTTTTTATCAGGGTATTCCGCACGCCTGTTAATGCTATCTCAGCAACGGGATACCTACGGAGCAATAAAAAGATACGCATAGCGCCCAACGGATCGCAATTTCCTGGCTGTTAAACTGCTGGCATCCTCAACGTAGATGCTGTTAAGGGCTGCGGGTATTCAAATAGCCGCATAGCTTAACATCTAGCTCAATAAGGGTGTGCCTGCTGCAATAAACGACATACTCGGAAGGGCGAATAAAGAGCTGGAGACAGGTCTTACGGTAGACGCAAAAAGTATTTATGAGAACACATTACGTGCTGCCGGATTCAAATTGCCATAGTAAGAACCTTTGAAAGACGTACATGAGCCAATAGTCAAATATACTTAATCAAATTCTACAGGTGCTGTCATCTTTTGTTCAGCGTCCGCAGACTCAGTTTGGAGATGACTATTGGCGCAGCGTATCCGGTACGCAGGCAGGCACATACTCAATGCATAGCCTGTTACAGTCCACAGTTACATCCGCACTTGGTCCGCTGCTGGGTGGCATTGTCAACAAGATGTTCATAGGCAGCTAGTTTACCCGTACGGGAAACTTCTCCAGTCCCCTGGCCGGTATGCTGCTTCCAACAAATGGAGGTACATACAGCGGCGCTTTTGCCAGTATGGTCCAGGACTCAATGCGAACTGCTGCATACTGGGGCAGACAGCAGAATTAGAGCGTTTTGAAGCGTGATTTCTACAGATCGTACTTTAATGCCCTATATCCTACCTAGTCAAACGCCCAAATATAGCAGCGTATATCTGGTGTATAGAGAAATCCTATACAGGCTGCCGGTCTTATACAGGCATTCGCCGATCCATCTGAAGTAACAAGGACGATGCAGGGCATGTAGCTGGCTCAGGCAGGTGTCCTTCAGTGGAGTACAAGGCGAAACCCGTTAGATACAAGTGCTGTTACTCGTGCCAATCAGTTAGCTGCCGGTATCAGTCAGCTTTCGCAGCAGGCGCAGCGCAGAGCAGTACTCGGACAAGGGGAATCCTTCGGAGGGTTCTCAGGAGGCGCTGTTGCCTAGCTCGCAGGCATAATAGCCAATGCCAGTGATCAGTTCGGTAATGTCAGCGGACAATAGCTGGCATCAAGCATATAGAGATTCAAGACCAAAGTAAGAGACACTACAAGAGCTCTGCAGCCATTAAGAGATATATTTGGTCAGGATATTCGCTCTATGGTAAATGCCATACAGGGATTTACAGGGCAGAATATATCTCAACTGAGTGTGTCTGCTGTACAGAACATTTCGACAAGAATCGCTGATATACAGAGATATGCTCCAGGTGTGTCAATGGGTCAGTTGGCTGATATGGGCGGTGCAATGCGCCGTATGCTGGCTAACAACGGCATTAGAGGATATGCCGGACTGGGAGCTGGCGTGCTCGGAGTTGAAGTTGCCGGTATGCTTATTCCGGGCAATACGGCCTATGGCATGACTCCTTAGTAGTTCCAGCAGGGAACACTTAATGCATACGCCAGTGCTCAAGGCAGCCGTGGTGTTGACTTCATGTCGATGGCCTACAGCCTGTGGAGACAGAGGAACAGAACAGGAACAATCCAACAGTTCAGAGACAGAATCAGCTAGGCACAGGCTAACGGACAGGATGCTCTCACAGCTGCCCGTAATCTTGCAGGCGTAAGCTCCAATGGATAGCTACTGAGAGGTCTGTAGTATTCTGATTACAGAGAAGCTCAGATGTCCGGAGCATTTGCTTCATCCGGTATCAGATAGCAGTGGAGACAGCAGCGAGACATCAAAGAGCTGCAGTTAATGCAGACAGGTCGGTGGACAAGAGCACAGATCAGTGCTGCCATGCGTTAGTTCAGCAACCCTTAGGTCATGGCATAGCTCAGTCGTTCAGGTAATGTTGACCAGGTGCGTGGACTGAACTAGACATCCAGACGCATCATTAACTGGGCTGTAAGCACTGACACGAATTTCCTGGCAGGTGCACGCAGAGTATCTCAGATACAGTAGCAATAGCAGTTCGGACGTACCATGTCCACTATACGCAATGCATTCAAAGACATGGATGCCACAGGAGGAACAGGTTGGAACACATTTTTCAACAGGTTCATGACAAATAACTGGGGAGATCAGTCCGCTGTCTATAAGATGTTTGCTCAACAGGTATATGGATAGACAGATGAAGCCAGGATAGCTGCACGTAACACACAATTACGCAGTGTTCTCGGTTAGTCGGGGATGCAGTAGGCACTCCGATACGGATTCCTTGGAGCCGGAAGGTCGGATAGCGACTATAAAAAGCATCTAAAAACGCTCACACAAGCTGATAAGAGTACTCAATAGTACAAATAGGCCCAGAGATATGTTCTGTCCGCAATTGCAGTCGGATAGGATAAAAAGCTTAAGGAGCTGGCTGCAAGTAAGCAGGGGCAGGATGCATACAATGCCTTCACTACAGCCCTGAAGCAGGCTGACAGACAGACTGATCCGATAAAACGTGCTGATGCTGTTCTCGCTGCCAGAAGCAACTACAGGTACAGACTGAATGCTCTCAGTCGCAGAAACGCACTTAAATAGAGCACTGATTAGTAGTTCACACTGCAGATCAGAAAAGATATGTAGACTTTGCTTAAGGCTTAGTCTGAAGGCACTGTTGTCAACTAGCAGTATTTCAATGCCAACAAAGGCAGATTCAAGTCAATATAGTCTTTCAGCTAGTACAGCAGACTCAGAGCAAAGCTGGGCGGATCAGATACAAACAGTGACCTGGCAGGTAAGTTGAACAGTGTTCTGTAGCGTATAGCCAACTTCCTCAAACAGATAGCTTAGAAGAAATGAACAAGGCTGATCTATGTCAACTACAGTTTTCCCTATAACAAGCTATATACAATAGACAAAGCTGAAAGGTTACACATACGTTACGCTGAGCCTTGGATCTAAATAGCTGTATATAGCTCAGGCTCCGATAATGGGCATATAGATAGCCTAGCAGATAGACTACAATCTCATAAAGTCTCTTTCAGGTAATTTTGGTATGCTTACATTTGAGGATCATCCTGTCAGCATAACTATTTCCGGTCTGCGTATGGCGTTGCAACCTACATGCAGTTTGTCGTCTGCTAACCGCAATGCGACTACTATATAGAGCCTGTCTAAACTCTATACGAACTATAGAGGTTCCATAAAAAACGCTTCTCAGCAATCGCTGCTCACTGTAACTGTAGGTACAGATACATATAAAGGCGTTATTGTCAGCTTGCAGCAGAGTTCAGCCAGCTAGAACATGCCCGGAGTTATGCAATACCAGCTGACCATGTACGGAGCCAGAGTATGATGACGTTATACACATCCGGTTCATTTGTACTTTGTGTCAAGGTGTCCGGAGCTGTAAAGTATTACGCTGTAAAGAACTTCTATCTTCGTAAGGCTAAAGGCGCAATAACTCAGTGCCGGGTGAGCCTTATGGATGTTACCTGGCAGGTGGAAGTCCGAAACCTGTCTACATATCCGAAACTGTCGGCATTGTCGTAGCTGTATAACAGCGCATGCCAGCCTGAGACTAAACCCATGTAGTGCCAGCTGCTGTAGTACAACTCCAGATAGAACAGCGGACAGCCTACGCAGTGGTTTACAGGTCGTGTGTGCGTCGTAACTCCAGTGCTGGCATAGCGTCCTGGAATTACATCTTAGTATACGTGTTTCTGCATGGGAAAGGCATGTTAGCTGATGTTCTCCTATGTCAGCGACTACAAGTATGTGGATGCTAAGTCTGCAAACAATGTGCCATAGCTGTAGAAAAACGGTCTTATAGGAGCCAATGCACAGGCAACCAATATATTCAGCACTGAAAAACTCGATACAGCATTGCTGATTTCCAACAGTGGACAGAATATAGAGTCGGACACCATAGATCAGCTCTTCACCAAGGCATTCAATTACTTGCAGTAGATGAGGGCAAAGCTGGCTCTTTTCTCACAGACGCCTACTATAGATTTATCCAAGTACATAACCTCTCGGTACAAGATAAGCTCTGTAATCAAATAGGCTATCAAGGCACCTGTAGACTTAGGACATAGTAATCCATATCTTATAGCCCTCGATCAGATGTTCGCATCAGGTATCGACAACAGGCAGCTCATCGACGCTGTAATGACTACTCTTGCCGGTTAGCGCTTCCTGACAACTGCACCGGCTTAGCGCACACTTCCCGATGCTTAGGATAAGCTGTTTATCATTCCCAATTATGTGCTGCCTGTTTAGACTCAAGACATTAACATAACTCCGGAAGACATCAACCTTGCACAGGTTACAGCCAATCCACTGTCTCATTTGAGTATTCCGGATAAGCTGTTTGTCAACCTGACGATGCTGTCGGCTTTCGACATGGGAACAAGACTGATGCAGAGTATACCTGGATTATACGGTGAGTATGCAGCGGTTACGCCAGCTTCCAAAATAAAGCAGGCCGGTGCTCCATGGTGGTTGCTTACCATAGCTGTATAGAAGTCAAGGTTCAAGACACATAAATCCGACATGAAGAACATTCCTGTTGGTCAGTCAGCTGTCACGTAGACATAGTAGAATGCAAGCTGGGCAGACGGAGCGAAGCAGTTGTTCGATACATATGCAAAGACGTTATATTTCAATATGTATGCTGCTTAGAAACAAGCTATAGTGAATCTGCTGCCGACAGATAAAGCCAAGAATATGGACAGATATATAGGTAAGTCCATATCTTTACAGCTTCCTTTAGATCAACAGGGTCTGAACGACAGGAAATACAGCAAATTCTTCGGTGTTCTTGATTCAATTACATATTAGTACGGATGCTCTACTTCTCCGCAGCAATCGTCGTATCTGACAATAACGGCAAATGTGACGGCGCTGACTCCATAGAGCTCTACCTTCGCCAAGGCTATATTTCAGGATCAGCAGACACCTTTGCTATATTAGAAAAGTCTGGCCACAACTGATATGTACGATTACAACAACAGCTCTGATTACAGCGGTTTAGCATGAGGTTTAAGATGCCGGGTATATTTGAACAAATTAAAGGTCTGAATACTTCTCCTCAGAATACTGCGCCTAAACCTGCAAAGCCGACGCAAGATGATATCGTGCAGACCATAGCCGACTGGCAGAAGAAAAGCACGCCTGAAACCACCAAGCAGATATTGGACTTCATCAGGCCGACTATCGACAGCGCGCTACATACATATACACCAGGACAGTAGAACACATTCAGGATAAAAGCTACATCCTATGCTTTGCAGAGTCTGCGTAACTACGACGTAACAAAGAAAGTGTCTCCAAAGACCTTCGTGTTCTCAAACCTTCAAAGACTCAACAGACTCAGAAGGTAGCGTTAGAATATCATTCATATCCCTTAGAATCAGGTCTACATGAAGCAGATGCTGGACAATAAAACAGCTTAGCTGTAGAGTGACCTGGGAAGACCGCCTACTGATTAGTAGCTGAGCTAGGCTCTGTATATCTCAAAGCGCAAACTGGATAAGCTGCGTTAGCAGTCCTCTGTTACCATAAGTTAGACAATGTCTCAAGATCCGTAGGGACACTAGATGCTTGGAGCGTCTGATGTCACGGACAGGGATTATTACAACTATGTCTACTCGTCTGTATCTCCTGTAGATAAAAAGATAATGTAGTGGACATCAGGATACGGCACAAAGCCTCTGTCCAACAATCAGATAGCTGAGAGACTGCATACATCGCCTGGGGCTGTATCACAGAGAAAGAACAGGATACAGCAGCTTATGGGTTAGGTGAGAGGTCTCGTATGAGAAAGCTTGTACAGGAAGGCGGAGAAAAGCCAACCGGCTGCTCATTGCAGCAGCACGATAAGTTTATCAGATATGCAATGAACCTCCGTTTAGAATCTCTATAGGATATAGTGGACGGTAGTCAGCAATACCAGGCATCTTAGGCACAGAAACCTACATAGGCATAGCTGTACCTGACAAACCTGGATTAGATTCTGCAGCCTCAGTTCTTGTCCCATCTGCAGAACAATAAAGACCAGTCTGCACAGGTATCGACATTCTAGCAGTACGGCTAGATATTCCGTATAAGCAGAGACTTATTAACTTGCACTTAGAAAAGAAAATCGAGACTGCTTGCCGGTGTCCAGGAAACGCTTGGAAAAGCATGGGCTAACAGTACAGCTGGAGATGTGTACTTATGAAAGATATGCAGTTCACATAGCCTAAAACAATGCTTATATAGCCGCATGTACTAGGCGTAACTTCTGTATAGGGGCTTATTCTGTATCAGAAAATACTGGTGCTTATGCTCAGTTCATCTTCCTCCAGCTACAGAGAAAATGCCGGAACACAGTTGATAGACTTGTTATCTGGCTCAAATACGCCATCTGACTAGCTTCTTACGGCTCTCGGTTCCAACGCATGTGCGCAGGTGAGATCTCTGCTGGACTCCTAGGATATCGACAAAATGGACTCACTTACAGCATCTGCAAGTAATGGAGTCTTAAGCATAACACTGCAGCTCAAAGACGGCTAGACATATACTGGAGAACTGTCGTGAATTTAACAGAACCAACAAACACTCAATTTCAGCAGGCCTAGTAGACACTGACCAATTTGATGCAGGACTACTCTCAGCAGCTGGATGTGAAAAAGGCATCCACTATACGGTAGCTGCTGATAAGACCATACGCGTATCTATTCGCAAAGATAAACCAGATGTTGTAGACATGGTTAAGAACTACGTCTGTAGGTTACCTGTCCTAGTCACAACTCACATAGAACCAGACTGCGGATATAGTTGCAAGTAATTACTTTGTTACAAGAAAGCAAGGCACATACGCGAAAGGTGTTGTGACTCTTACCTGTACTGCATCTTCTGTTCGGGTAACTAAAGGTGCGCAGTTTACTGTAGACGGACATATCTTTGTCACTTAGAAGACAACTATAGCCTCTGTGAATCCTCTATAGGATACTGAAGACATCAATTACACAAAAATGTACAGCATCAATGGCCAGTACAAGACCAATGTTCCTGTTGTTTCTGTCGTATCCGGCTACATGGAGATACCGGAAGGGGCTTTAGTCACAGTGTCATCGTACATAGCTAATGTCAGTCAGGCGTAGCTTACATCTCCGATAACAGGTGGAGCTTAGAACTAGACAGACGCATCTATGATGAGCAGGTGTAAGGACAGGTGCGGATCTGCTATAGGAACATTGGGAGCTCTACGCATAAAGATGTAGGAAGCTCCTGTATAGGTTATGAGCTGCAACGCAATAAGCAGCAAAGATCCTGGATGCTTCAGATCCAGAAACAACAACCTTGATGTACCTTATGGCGGCATAGTTGATGTCTATGTGAAAACAGCAAATCAGACATCATTCGGTAAGCTTATGTTCTAGTCTATGAAACACGACAGTGATGGCTACTATATATAGGTATCCGCAGAAGATGACAGATAGATTGCCGGTTTCACACGCGTAACAAAGGTACTTTCTGCCCAGCAAGGCACATAGATAGGCACATACACTGTAGAGTATGGTTCATCTAACACACTTGTATCTGCACAGGCAGCAAGACTTACTGTGTATCAGACAGCTAAGATCCGCTTCCGCCAGTCCCTCACAGCTTCGGTTCCGGTATAGGTGACTGTGTAGCATGTAAATGGCATTACAGACCTGCAGTAGTATATGGACAGTTCTTCAGGAGCCTTCCTTGGACAGGATTGTCTTGTAAAAGCTGCTGTACCTGCAACAGTGCATATATCCGGCTACATACACAGCACACAGCCGATAACATAGGATACCTTATAGTCGCTTAAGATTTTCATATCTCAATATGTGAACAGCAAACAAGTCGGTGACTATATATTGAATATGGCTTAGGTTGCCTAGGTTCTGCACCAGCAGTATCCTGACATTAATTTAAGACTTCCATATGGTATTCAGACAAGCTTGCCGATGACTAATGGGGGCAACTATAACTTTACCGCTTCTGACGGCTAGATCGACCTGACATACAGACAAGGTTTGTATATGTGGGATCCTCAAGCATATTACTTCTCGACAGTGCCAGCATATATCACACTTGAGGTGCTGTAATGTAGAAATGGGCTAAACTTGTTCGCAGAATATGCGGATATTTCTGGACTACGGTATGGAAAGATACATGGCTGATCTAGCTGCTTGGCAAGTTCTTTCAGCACGTGTCTGGATAGGTGCTGTAGGATAGGCTGCTACAAATAGACAATCAGCTGCATGTTGCATATACTGTGCAGCCTGATAAGTGGCACCCTGTGCGTATACTGGTTGATGCATAGACCTAGAGCAGCGCTGTAATACCTATAACACAGTTCGTAATCGGATCGTCTTCCATAGGGCAGACTGTGCAGGGCACTAAGTACAGCACTTTGTAGCAGCTTGGTGTCCCTATAAAGATACAGAATAAGGTGGACACACCCGATATCCTGCTCAATATCGATACCGACTATACTGTGCAGGACGGCTGTATTAAGTTCAACCAGCCGTTGGATCAGATCGGATTCCGATCTACTATAGTCACTGTAGCCGGTTAGATAAAAGTCTGCTACTAGCTGTGGGGCATTTACTAGAAGCATCAGACACTGAGGGATGCTTTTACCGGTATCCTGCAGGTTCCTAATTACTGGCTGTATAAGTATCCTGGAGCTGTGTAGTCGGCATGGAGCATAAAGCTTAACGGCAGCAACAAGCGGGATGTTCTGCGGTTACTTGGAGCTGTCGGACAGTGTCCTGTAGCCTGGTAGTAGGGCACTGTATCAGATGTACAAGGCAGCACAGTCATTATAGGCGACCACACATATACCGGTGAAGGTTCTCCGGTAGTTACCAAAGGTCAGTATGTACTGAAGGGTTAGCCTTTATTTGTTGCGTCTGGAAATGCACTTGACTATCCGAGAGTGATAACATGGAAAGATACCATTCCATCTGATATCGCGAGCATACCTGTTGTTACAGATGCCGGAGTGCTCACAGCTTCAAACAGAGACGGACTGAGCCCTGTAAACAATGTACTGCCGCTGACAGGTTAGAACTACATACAGTATCAAAGACTGTGCGCATAGTTAAATGCTGATCTGAATATACCGTATATACAGCTTCCAACCAGTATGAACCCCGCGCAATTCCTTCTGTCCACAGTATGGAAGCACTCTGGCTTTATCATTGTAGCTCCGTCTTCCAACTACAAAGACATGTGCATAGCTGCCCGTGTGATTGTTTAGAACGCAGCACTAGGTGCTATACCTATAATATACAGATATGCTGCACAGACATACGCTACGATATAGCCTGACTTACAGGTGACATCTGAAGCAATCGCTTATTACAATGAATCAGTAAATAACGGCTTGCAGCATAAGGAGAGGTACAATGACTTTGACAAGTAAAGGATCTGAGCTATTGTTGCGTGCCCTTCTGTAGGCAGTCAACTCTTGTACAGGACTTACAGATACAGGTAAAGCAGTCAGGAATGGAACTGTTTCTGTTGCTGACAACTCTGTAAAATGCTGCTTTGATACATATAAACTAGACCGCGCGTAGATTGAATAGCAAAAAGATAAAATAATGCACATATGTCTGCTGGATGAAAACAGCTGGTAGCTTGCCAGAGTGCCGGTATAGCCAACGTGCAGACTCAGCGGTGCTGGACTTATATTCAATCTTAACCTGAATATTGGAGGCTTACATGGCTGAAAGTTACATGGTACCCAAGTACACATAGGGGATGGCTACTGTTGATAAGCTCAACCAGCCTCTTGACTACATATAGACAGCACTCAATGATATAAGTCAACGTGTCGACCAAATTTCAAACAAAAGCGCTGTCATACAGTGGTAGGCTGTGCTCGACGCATCTGTACAGGCAGGAGATCTTGTGTACTTCGATTCCGAAGGGTTGGCGGCATGTTTCAAGCCTGCGAAAGCGGCTCTGTTGGGCATTCCAGGAGCTCAAGGACAGTCTGTATAGGCGCCGCAGAGCAGAGTATAGGGCATCGTGCTCTCCGTAGACCCTGCGGTTATATTGAGGTCTGGGTACTATTAGTCATCCATTATTTAGGCTACATTAGGTACCGGAGCTTAGGCCGGAATCTATTATTTGTCTCCATAGACAGCCGGTAAAGCTACAAAGACACCAGGATGGAATCTCAGGCAACCGTGTCTAAGCTACTACGGTGACGGCAAGTTCAGCCTGTTCTCGAACTATCTTGCACATGACAACCATCACCATGCAAGCCTCGTTATAGGGTAGTGGCAGTAGCGGGCGGCGTACGACGGAGAGTACACGGCACAAGGAAATTACTTCTATAAGATTTCTGATGCAGACATGCTTGGACAGCTGTCCGCCGATACGACTGCTGTGTTCTATAGAGGTCTTCTCAATACTGCTGATTTTTCCTTCCAGCCTGATGCTGTATGGTGTACAGCATCTGCTGCACCGCAGGCTGGGTAGGTTGTTATGTTCAATGACTATCCGTTCGCCTATGGAGACTCTGTTGTAAGGACTGTAAGAAGTTCTTCTCTCAAGGTGAAATCTCTTAACGGCACATATGAGATCGACCTGCCGCAGTACGTAAAGAACAAAGTTGTTGGTTCAGCCACAGCCGTTGCCGATATTTCGGGCAAGAATATTTCCATAACACCTGTCGTTTCCAGGCTGTATGCAGGTATGGGCATCAACGTGCAGAAGCTGGGATTGGGTATATATCAGATTTCGTCTGCTCAGCACGACGGAGCAAGCATTGCTGCTTCTGACATGCGCATGAACGGTACACAGAGAGTTGCGGACGGGCTGCTGACGTATACTGTCTTCCCGAAATCAGCGACAACCTCGTTTATCATATCTACACCTGTTACATATTCAGGATAGAACCTGAAAGGACAGACCAAGATATGGTTTACAACAAGAGGCCCCGGATCAGGTCGTGTTAACATCTCTGTGTATTGGATACCTGTGGATACTTCAGGCACTACATATACTACTATTCCAGGAATCCACATAGGCGACACAAGCGCTGTGTTCTCCAATACCAGCACATCTATGCTTGCTTATACATAGACGGATTACATCGGCAACTTTGATCTCAGCACACACGGCACGTTGCTGGCAAAGGTATAGGCTGTAACGCCAGGTAACGACATGTACGTGTATCAGACAGGGTTCAAGACAACCGCTGTTGCACAGGTGCAGGAAGACGATACATCCGACTCTGTGTCTCAGGATATCCTCGATCAGCTCGCCAAGGTACTCACATACAACGCTAATTACTGAGGTGGCAAATGACGGACTATTAGTGGATGAGTCACATGGCCGCCCAGACATATCCTCTGGCGGATTAGGTAACAGGGCTGTCTACGACTTCTCAACTTCTGCCTAAATATCTGCTTCTGGATATGCGCATACTCATACCTGGGGCCACAGGATCTGTGTCCGGTTAGAGCTTCTACATAAGCAGAGTACAGGACTAGGGCGGTTCTCTGTCTGTTTATATAGGGTACGCAGGAGCAGGATAGGTTGCTGTGTGCTCAGGAATTCCTAAGACGCTGACAATGACTTAGCCTGCACTTCAGCATTGGTTCACACTGGCCGCAATATAGAACCAGTCGATACCTTGGACAAGCAGACTGACAGGATCTGTGTGTGTAGGGTCTACAAATGTGTACACTGAAGGCACTCAGATGTTTCAATATGCTGCAACGAAACTCAACAGGAACGTTGTAAGCATAATAGGACAGATGACACATTTGTAGGCTATACGTGTGGACGATCAGGACTACGACGGTATAGTATAGCTGCGGGCTGGATAGGGAGTCAGCATATCTGTTGACAAAGTCGATTAGGTAACTGTCATTACATTCTCTGTAAACCAGACATATGTTGCATAGGTAGCTCAGTAGTAGGTTGTACAGCAGCTGTAGTAGTCAGTACAGGCATCACCGATAACATCAATAAACGGCGTGCTTCCTGATGCTACAGGCAATATAAATATTCAGGGTCTTGATTGTGTTGATGTATCTCCTACAGGCAGAGGCAGCATAATCATCAAGAATCCATGTTCGAAGCCTTGCTGTTAGTCATCAAACATGTAGAGTACAACTATAGCTCTGCAGGCGCTTAAATAGCAGCAGAGCATTCTTCAGAGCTATTTCACAAACCAGGCAAATGTTATCAACTACATGCAGGCAAACTTGTCAACATTGATGAATCAGCGCTGATATGATTACAGAATTACGTATATCAGGATATCCTGTAGATACAAAGTTCCTGAAACTTCGTGGATAGGGAGCTTTTAAGGTAAATAAAGGGCTGCACGGTCCTGTGCTGGACTACGCTCTTGATGCGTATGTATCTGATTCCAGCTAGTCTGTCGCTCCAATAACACCTATAGTTACAGGATCTTACGTAAGATCTATAAACTACACGTCTCCTCTGTAGACAGGGCAGTTCATGCTGTTCGGAGACTACTGCACATCTGTCGTATAGCATACAGACAAGTCCGATCCATTATCTGCAGCTGACAGTAATACCATCAACATCTTCGACGGCTGCAAGTCATGTACTGACTGCTAGACTCAGTGGTATGTGCAGTCAATGCTGCAGGAATGTCTGTTGTGGCTTGCAGGCTTAAAAGACTGCGTACTTCACTATTAGCCTGCAGCTGCAAGACTTTGGAAGTAGATGCTGAGCAAGCGCACACTCAAAATATAGGATTGCGGAAAAAGCGATATAGATGATTAGAACTACAGACAGCGAGAGTTCGGCAAAGCTGTTAAGCTTCTGTATCAGTACAAAGCTGCTGTGGCAATGTGGAACTATCTGGTGTTCACCAAGGCCAGGTCACTGTAGGTCATTCAAGCTCCATAGTCCCACCTTGGATTTATAGTGCAGTCAAAGAGAATTATAGATTTCTGCGATGCCGGTATAAGCCAGGTAAAGCTGTATATAACAGCAACTTTATAGAGCGGTCAGACTAATTCGTTCCTGTCTGAACAGGGCAGAGTCATGCTTGTCTACGCAGGTGAAGTCCAGTAGAACACATATATCTAGTACGGCAAGGATACAGCCAGCTTGGGAGGCGGTCTCGATACAGGTAACGTCAGCGCCAACATCTCGGCAGACATGCAGCCCAGAGTAAACTGTGTGCTCACCTTCAATCCTACACGAGAATGCAGAGCTGTGTTCTCAGGATCGCTTAAAATACTTCCTGTAATATGTTAGGGCGCCTACAATCCTGATTATCAGTAGCCGTCTACGCCTCTTATAGATATACAGACATATGCGGCTGCTGCATATGATGCCTGCGATATCGATCTCGGTTAGCTTACCAACACTAACAGATGGTGCATAAGCCTTGCATGGTAGTTCACTGTGGGCGATATGACAGCCACTAAATAGGATACAGAATAGGTAACATATTACACGTCCGGCTTTGGGCTGTATCCGACAAGGTCTGACTCATAGTCTTTTACAGGAACTTCCGGCGGCAACAGCGGAGACAATACAGGCGGTTCCGGCGACAATGAGTTTACCAAACCGTAAGCAGGTGACGTATGGGATTTGTAACTACAGAAAACAGCGCTCGCACTGATACATATCCGTTCACAACATAGGTTCCTTTCGGCAACTACTTCATATAGTCGATAAAGCTTGTGTTGAAGAAGGTTCACGAGCAGCCTGTGCTGAGCATACTTACAGCCAGAGAAGGACAGTGTTCTGCGACACTGACAGCAGGAAACACTGTACTTGCTACAGTATAGTATGAAGGCAACTTGTGGATGACATTCGATACGTAGCATGCGTTTGGCTTCATAAAGCTGCGTGTACGTCCGTCCGCTGTTATCAACTTCTCCGGCAGACTTCCGCTTAACAGGCTGACATACAACTATGCTTTTGATAACGGAGGCATGAAGACCATAAGGGCGAATGACACATAGTATCCGGTAGGAGACACGCTTGACATAAATGTATCAGGAGCATTGTATGCCAGCAATATGTATATATAGCCTGTATAGACGTCAGATTCGGATGTCAGCAACTCAACCAGTGACGCATATATGTACATAAGGCGAATAAACGATACCTTGTATGACTTCATATAGACTCCGACGCAGGCCAACTAGCAGGTTTATATAGACCTTGGCACAGGCAAATACATAAACAATGTGAATGGAACAAATATCCAAAGTCTGAACATAGTCAGCGGATGTTCTGAGATACGTGTATAGGATCCGGTACTCGCTGGCGACAATGTTTACATCATGTATGTCACATCTGATACTGGATTTCCGACATGCGCGCAACAGGACAATGGGTCTGATTCGTAGCAGCAGGCAAGCAAGGCTGTTGTAAAATAAGGAGCTTCTGTGAACACATTCAACGCAGATACACAACAGGTAAGAAGCTTCTCGAAGTACCCATTCGATGACAGTTCCACAATGTCTGTGTACAACTACATCTTCAAGCCTCAGTGGATTCCATCCATATGCATTAATGTGCAGAAAGCAAAGTTTCCGCTGTACATAGGCAGCTTCACGCATATAAGCGCTTAGGCGTGCAGACTAGACATCTATGATAACTCTGACAATGTAATAGCCAGTACTGTACTTACACGATCACAGTATTCGACTCAAAGTGTCAGCAAGTAGGTCATTGGAGGCCTTCTGGCTCCGTTTACAGATCAGTATGGCATAGTGTGCGGACAAATACTGTACAGTCCATAGCTGTCAGGATTCGCACTCAACGTCCTCATAACATAGCATCTCAGCAGAATACAGCTTGACAGAGATGCACTGATGCTGTCCTCATAGTGTATAAACTGCATACATGTCAAAGGCTGCAAGCAGATAACGTTCAATGGTAAATACGCCAGCAACAGAAGCACCAGACTGGCATTCCAGAGAAACGTCACTTTGACAGGAAATAAAGAGCAGCCATAGATCAATGTGTATGGCGACAAGGACATAACATAGTTTGCCAAACTGTAGTATCAGATGCCGAAGTACCTTAAGTATGTAAACGGTACTGATATGACAGACTGTCACCTGATAGTGAAACCAAGAGTGCTGTCAAATCTTCGTGTGATAACAAGCGGAGGCTTTGTAACGTTCGCAGGAGTCAGGGATGCTAAGTAAACTTTACAACATATCATAGATATATCCGTTTTATAATCATCCCGGACTGTCTCAGGAGTCTCGCGATGTAGCTGGATGCATAGCGTACTGCAGATTCATACTTACCAAACCTGTCGCTGATAATGACAACTCTGTGAATCCCAACGCTCCCGTGCAGATAATATTGTAGAGGACTCAGCCAGGTACAGCGGTGTTCGGTGTATACGGAGACTGCTACCGGTAGCCTTGGTACATAACATGCACATCAACCGGCACGTACGGCTCCGCTTCCGGCAAATATCTGGACACAGGTTATATCTAGTTTACATCCACCAATATGCCTGTATACACTGGCAATCAGCTCGTTCTGCTTAACTAGTGCATAACAGTGTACACATATGGAGTCAATCTGTCAGCGTAGGCGAACGGTATACACTAGACAGCTGCGGTGTATCCTCCTACTGCTGTGTTTGAAAAGGTTAACGGTTTCAGTGACGGATACAACTGCCAGGTGTCTGCAGGATAGTCGTCGCTCACTATACTTTCCGCTGCTTAGCTAGGTAAAGGGAAGCCATCTGCTGCCAGTGTATGGGGATCAGATTCCTAGTCTTAGTCGCACCAGATTTAGCCTCCAACCGGTATACGAACTATAAACGCAAAGACAGCAGCTGTGACTTTCGATGCTATAGGCGACGTGATGCAGGAGATATCTGTGTTATAGAATTAGCAGCAGACATAGATGACAATAAAATTGAGTGTCAGCGAGCAGGAATGAAGCACCTTGAAAAAGACAGATGCGGATGGAAGAATTACCGTTGCGTAGGCATTAAGGATCTGTTTTCGGATTCCATATCCATATGCTGCGATGTCACCAACTATGACATTGCATCTGACAAACGTCAGAATGATTATAACTACCTGAACCTTCCGACAGCTTTCTAGGGTGTAGTAAACATAGTTCCATTCGCCAATTTATAGTCGCTGAGCGCAACTGCAGCAGGTTGTATATCCAGCTACGATCCTATGCAGGACGGACTGCAGGACTGGTTTGACAAAGTCAGTAAAAACGCTGAATACATAGCTGCATATGGTAACTTCAGGGCTTCTCTGGCTTGCTATTTTGATTCTTAGAAGTAGCGTCCGGGGATAATGACACCGAAAGCTACACTGAGTCCGTTCAACACAGCACCTTCAGTAGTTGTCCCAACGTCTTAGCTGCGTGTATAGCCTAATGTGGGCGGCGGCGGAGGTACAAGCTCATGGGATGGACAGAGCGCCTGCGCTAACGGGTTCGCTATAATACCGCTGGATCATAGGGGATCTGGATACAGGCTATATGTAAGTTCAGGTGATGCTATACCTTCTGTAAATGCAAACGGATAGGCTGTATCCTATTACGTAGAAGGAAGATATCCGGAGGGATAGGGTACTAGATATAAGTCCGATCTGTAGGTATACCTGACAGCCAAATATGACTTTACCACTGCAAAATGGGACTTCGGAATTGCAGTCGTACAGCAGAATCAGGATTGGTAGGATGCTGTGGACAGATAGTAGTGGGAAAAGGTGACTCTGCTGGGCACTGTAAGCTGTGTACAGAACGGCAATACGAGGGTATAGACATACGTAACGCAGACAGCTTGCTCTCCTGTCGATATGCGCGACTTTGTTTCTTAGGTTCCTATGCCGTCAGGTACTGACACCTCGATGTATGTATTCGCTTATCTTGGCAGCAGTAAGATAAAGAAATGGGTACAGGTAAAGGACTGTTGACTTACATGTAACTTCAGCTAGGCTTAATGAAAGCTAACTGAAGGAATATAACATGCCAAATTGTCCATGTCCGTAGTTCGACATTTAGAAGTACAAGGATAAGCCTTACTAGGAAACTCCTTGTGCCAAGTGCTTTCTGTCCAAGTAGACTACCAACACACATAAACATTCATAGCTGTTCGACACAGACGGTGTATAGGCTCAGCAGCCTGCCAAACGTCCGTAGCCTGTGTAGATATAGGATATCCTTCCTGAAAAAATTTCTCCTGACACGTTGGCTATAATCGTATAGGCGTGTCAGCAGAACTTTATCCTGACACTCAGCAATCTGGTGCTGAAACTTACACGTCTGTCCAAGACATATCCTGTACTGTTTTAGATTCTGACATACAAGATGCAGCACCCGTAGATGTCTTACTTCGAGATAGGCAGGAAGCTTAATCCGCCGTGCTCAAAGCAGAACGTGCTGTATCACCTGTCGCACGCTGTCAGATAGTTTCCTCAACTGGAGAAGAGCATTGTTACAGACACAAGGTTCTCAGGAGGAAGATACGCACTGAAGACCATAGCGTAGCTGGCATCCAGGATCAAGCAGGTGTAGATCGTGCGGCGTAAATTATACGAGCAGAACTAGTACAACACACGTAAGGAATTCGACGAACTGAAGAAATAGCTGTAGAGACCGTATAAGGTTAACATCATCAGCGAATTCGACAGCTATCTTCATGAATCCGACAGCGGAGACGACAATGTTAAGAGCAGATGAATAGGTATTCAAGCTTAATGACTCAAGAGTTAAGGCACTGTCAACCGGTAAGCTGACTGTAGCTGCGCTTGCATATACGATAAAGCCAGGTGACTACATGATACTGTACAAGAATACAGTATATGCACTGACAGAAGACTAGTACTATGCCGCTCAACAGATGGACATGTAGAAGTATCTGACAAAAGAAGCATTCTAGCAGGTACTCAAATAGGATATAGACAAGCTTGATACAGTAGACAGGAAAGCTGCATAGAGAATCAAGAACAGCAAGACCAACTGTTCAACATGCCAGTACAACTCATACAAGACGCAGCTGCTCAGGATCATGCAGAAGTATCCATGGCTGCTCAGCAAGTACAATCTTGTGAAGATAAAGCGCTAGATACGGCAATACCCATAGGTATCGTAGCCTGTTATATCTAAGGTAAGCGCTCTGTTCCCTACGTTCTTCCAGAAAGTCGAATACGACAGGAAACCGTGTCTCGACTGCGTATAGAAGCACATCGGCATGGCATATATAAAAGGATGCTAGGCGCAACAGGGCTACCCTGAGCATCTTGTACTTGCAGTAGCTAATTTGCAGGAAGCATATGAGGAATGTCCTAAGGACTGCTCTGCTATAAGAGAGATGCTGCTGTTCTGCATAGGAAAGACAAAAATAGAGAACAAAGCGTTTATCCCGCTGGATAATCTCCTGTATCTCATATAGATAGCCAGACAGGAAACAAACATGTCGTAGGCTCTCGATAAGAACAAAGCGGATTAGTCGTTCGATCTGTAGCTCGATTAGCAGATGAAGCAGTAGCTTGCGGATATTCCTGTGCTTAAGAAGCTTGGTATAATGAACTAGCTGAAGACACTCATTGCACTCGAGTACAGCAACAAAGATCACATCTCTGTGAAGTATCAGGGATACATGGGCAGTCTTGCAGACATGATCCTGCCGTTCTCTGTAAAGGTCAGTAATCTGCTCAGGAACAGGCGCCTTATGTTCAAGGCGTGTCCGTAGTTAGTGCGTCAGACTGAGTATGACTGCAAAGATTTACAGGAAGCGTTGAAGAGTCCGACGGCGAAAAAGGACTGATCTACTACAGAATTTCAAATTCCATGCCGTAGATGCACATCGTTCCGCTGTTGCTTGTATCGGACTGTGATTCAGAGCTCTAACTGTAGCTTATGCTGTAGCTGGAGCTCTGTGACTATGAGCCTGACAAGGACTGTGAATACGATACAGAGTCAGAGCACGCTGTTCCTGTAGTGAACTAAAATGCAGTGGCCTATGCAGTATTCAGATAGTTAAGCGCCTTAACAAGCGCGGCTACACCTGTCTTGATTCCATTTATAGCGTGCTGTGCCTGAAAGTCGTTACGAACTCTGAGCTTTATACTGTTTGTTCGGAAGTATGCATAGTCATCCAGCATCGCGGACGGATAATCCTACATGTCCACAGGATCTGCTATATGACTGAATCTGTAATCAGGCTACTTATTGAAGTTTTTAGGCAGCTTCTATATTACGAAAACATTTGTATCTACGTTACAGGCGGAGGTTGCTTTGCATTCAATATCAACAGCCGCCTTATATCCTGACCGCTGATATCTTTTGACACTGAAGTGCAGAGTTATGTTCATTACTGCTCCGTAAATGTGACGCCGCCAATTGTAATTGGCAATTTGAAATTCTATTTAAGAAAAGCATTAAAGGCCTTATTATATTGTAAGCGCAAAGCAGCTGCCTTCAGTATAGTATGCTTGTTTACCTGTTTATGCGGGCACGTTGGACAGCCCTTGATAGCGGCTGACGCAGCTGCCATAAGAGGGAAGGACTTTAAGTCCATGTTGAGTAATTTTTGCTAATCAGGTGTTAAAAACATTTTGCGCTCCTTATGAGCTGGGCGCGTTCAACTGGAAAGAATAGAATGGGAACATTGAGTAAAGACTGTTACGCGTATCCTGCCAAGGAACTCTATCCTATACACACCAAATAGGCTGCGCTTAATTCTTACAAAGAGTTCTAGCACGATATTGATAAGTATTCAACTGACAGCATCAAGATGATTGCGGCCAATTTCATAAAAGCTGCGTCTGTACACGACATCAAATATCCTTGTGCACAGGCTGCGAAATCCAGACAGTGTGTAGACATATAGCTGGATAATGGCGCTGCAGTATCTATGACCAAAATATAGAACTTGCAGGATGCGGATAAAGCTGTAGCCATGCTGGATCAGATCAGAGACAACATTGCGCTTAAATCGCTCAGAAAGGTTGCGAGGTATATTGTCAATGAATGTGAGAAACTCAGCCTGTAGCCTACTGACAGCATAAAGCTTCATAAGTACGCTGGTTTTGGTCTTGGCAATGCCTAGCAGATGGCTGCATAGTTCCGCAAACGCGGTACGCTTATGCTGCTGCCTGAAAGTATCAAATCGTAGTTCTATCAGGCATATAGAAACCTGAATCAGCAGGATGCATAGACCATGTACAAGCAATCTGCAGTTATTTGCGATATGCTCGACGGCATCGACAGATTGTACAAACTTGAGTCTTATTACGGCAACGGAATCAGTAAACCGTAGGATGTGTGTTTCTCCTAGACAATAGATACCATGATCAAGTAGGCTTCTGATTATCTTGGAGTCAAGTCGACATCCACCATTCTATCCAAAAAGGCTTTACTGTAGGACAAGTAGAAAGTAGCCAGGTTCTTTGCTGATAAATATGGTGCATAGATAAAAGATGACAATGACATGCTGGCTAAAGTAGCGGCACTGTCTACGACCGGAATCAAAGCACTCATAAAGGAACTTGAATGAACCTGTTCTAGCGCAAAGACTGTATGGTTCCTGTGTATGCACTTGCTGCTGTGTCCAAGTTTCAGTAGTAGGCTGTGAACTGGGATCCTCTGGTACTGCGCGACGCATTTTAGGCTCAGTTCAACTGCAAGCTGTCACAGCGTGGTTTTGACAAGCTGATGGCAGGTACGTCCATGATAGGCACAAACCTGTTCACAGCTTCCATATAGAGCTTCCTTGCCTGTACTGCAGCCTGTGCCAACAGAAGCATACAGGCATCACAGCTGAACTACGTATCTCTGAAAGACTGTTGTTGGTCTGTATTTGTGTATAAAGATATGATCGGATACAACCAGCAGGAACAGCAAGATCAGTTCGACCCGGATATAGTAATGTATATACAGGGCCTTATGGATATATAGGGTATATCCAAACTACCTTCATACATGTCCTTTGCCTAGCTGCCGACGTAGAGGATGGCGACTATATAGCAGGCTCTGGTAGGTGACGTCACATCGTTCTAGGCCTATAACACAAGGCAGCTAAACTAGATGCAGGATATAAATGCCTATGTGATGCAGATGCAGGCAGGTCTTGTATAGCAACTGAAGCTGCTGGATCCTATTATACACTGAATTATTCTCAAAGGGAAAAGTGTGCATTTTCCTTTGAAAATAGCTAAAAAATGACCACTTTTTTGGCATAATAATATGGAGAAGCTTTTAGAGCTTTTCTATGGATGGACTTATCCATCCAGTTTCACGGTGCTGTATTGAGGTCGACTTATGTTGACTGTCAGTACAGCACCATTCGAATTTGTGACTATTGTTTCCTGTTACCCTGCTTAAATTTTTACTTAGTAGTCGTATATGCAGCAGCTACTGTTGTTCGCTGGTAAATTACAACCTAAGTAAGTTTAGCTACGATGTGAACAAGAAGCTGCTACGGCTTCGATTTGTAGAAGGACCGCCATGTGTCCGTTACTGATTTCCACTGGAAATTTCTCTAGCGATCTGCCTTTCGTGGTTACGAAGGCCAGATCGCACCAGAAATTACCAAAGGAAATACAAGACATCGTTATCTGAGTACGCAGTTGTTACAACTGCTGTAAACACATACTAATGGTGGTATGTGATCCTATTTCCTGGTACTAGGTATTATGTACCAGGAAATCGAGAGATATACAGGTGAACAGTTCGACAAGAAGTCGGCTGGATATGCCACACTATTTTATTTATGCGAATTCTGTTGTTCTTGTGCCTTGGTTCGTTTTGCTATTCAATAGACTTCGTATCAGTTGCTGATACACTTAAAGAACATGTGAGCCACATATGTGTGTCTATTACCCTCAGCATACCTCCAGAGTGCTACTCTGGAGGTTAACTTTAGGGTAATAAAAGTATTGAATATGTTGCCAACAGATGACTAGTACGTGAAACAGAAGTCGTTGCGACTTCGCATCGGATTTGATAAATACCTTATCAAACAGATGAACGGCTGGAGGCGACCCGCCAGGCCCAGTTGAGGCACTTGGCTACAGCCAAGTGACCACAACTGGGCATCGGCGTACGCCTCCCGCCTATCATTGAGACGTTAAAGCCTGAATCTACAATCGTTACGATTGCTTGTGTACTGGCTAGGACAGTATATATGTTGTAATTGGAAGGATCATACTCTTATTGATCCTTCCAATTTGAGAGGCGATGACTAGTCTATTTATTTGGTAAACAGATGAACACTAACACGTTACGTGTTATTTTACAGCATACAATGGACAACATTGTATCGCAATCTGTTTCAAAGCACGTGAGCTGCGTAGCATCACACCAAGTCTGCGTCGATAGACAGCAGACTTAAGTGCTGACGACGCAGCCTCGTGACTTGGAACAGATCAGATCTGTAAATAAAGCTGAACTCGAGTCCGTTACGGATTCATAAGTGTGTACTGCTTAATGCATGATACACAACAATCCTGGTGCTGCTGGGAGGCGCTCCCAGCAGCCCTAGGATTCAGAGCTTGTACCCCAACGTAGCTAAAGCTTTCTCAAGCTAAGCTATAAACTTGGCATCAGGAACAACAGAATTCGCAAATCCCCCAAGCCCATCCCACTGTCCTGCAAGACGCTGTTTAACAGCCTACCTTATCCGTACACCAAGATCCTACAGAACCAGTTTGAGCTACTGACTCTGCACATGGAAGCCTTTCTGCTCCCATCTGACCCAAATCGGGTACCACCTCGCAAACCGCTTACATGCGGTAGGCAGAGGATATATAGTATCCCTTCTTCCCTATTTGCCGCGCAACACAACGTTGCCGTTTATTGACTAGAGTCTTCTGACCTAGTCAAAAGTGAACTTAGCGTGACTCATAGACTAGTACTGCGTTGCTTCTTTTTTTAGCCTATAGTCATTGTTACTATCAAGTTTAATAACTTTCATATACATCCTCCTACGGGTCTATTACAACAGGGTGACTGGAAACAGCCTACACGAACTGACTGAACTAGGATCTTGGACTGAAGTTCTGATACTAAGTGGCCAGCACGGAAGTATCGAATTTCTAGCCCAGCACAGGAAATATCCCGAACTTATGCCATAAGGCTGAGCAGGCAAAGTTGACGGCGTGTGCAAAGTCATCAGGCACGCCGGGTTTCTTGCCTATGAAGACAACTGTCCTGTTGCCTATATATGCTCTTGGGTCCTACTTAAGCGCAAGGAAGTCATAGGCAAGCTAAGTCTTATCCTATACATTGAACTTCATTATGCGTACAGACGTATCTTTCAGTGCCTGCACAATAAGAGCAAGACTTCTGGACTTGTCTATTGTGTAGTTATAGTAGTCAGCCTGCTGCTGCGCTTTGTCGTAGCTTATGATGTCGCCTTTCTTAGGTCCCGTATAGGTGAAAGGCACAGGATATGTACTGGTCAGCAGCAATCCTCGCTGCTTCATGATCTACATGCGTACAAAACCCGCACCACCGTTATCGTGTGCAAATATGTCCGGATGCAGAATGTCTATCCATTGCATCAGCTACTAGGCCTGCTATGTCGGCGTCGTTCCTTTAGGATACCTCTTGCCGAACAATATATCTATGCGGTCTGTATCCGTTCGCAGCCCTGCTACACACGCAGTTGTGAACGACTATGATACAGCGCCCCCTCCATCCCAGTCTACACCTATGGCTATGCATCTGTACATATGCCTGATACCGAGTATATCCTGTACTGAAGCAATGCTGTAGTCATGTTGGGCTGCAACAAGATCCCGCAATGTCAGAGGATTGACTGACTAGTCATACGGCCAGCCGAAAACTTCATTGTACACACGCAATTTGGAATAGCTGTCGACTTTAGCCAGAAGGTCGTACCATTTTCTAGGTTCATTGGTAGCCTAGTCGATTGTAAGATGCAGCGGATGTATCGGCTGCCCTATATGATAGCCTGGGAAAGTGAACTGCCTCTAAGGTACGGCATGTACGAAGCCTCCGTTATGCGGAAACACAGTGCGTCCGCATTTGGAACACACAAGGCCGTTCTTACCAAGCATTCCGAGAAGATCGTGCTATGGATTTGGTACATTGAAGTGGTTGCAGTGTGTGCATCTTATTATCCACTATGCCTGTGATGACTTATCCCACAGGATACCGCAAGTAGTATCTGTCGTAGTCGGAGTACCTGCATACATGGAATACCCGTGCCTCAGGTTGGCCGACATAACCTCACGTATGACAGGCACGAAACTGAAATCCACGTCGGCAAGCTCGTCGATAACTATCTGTGAACATCCTGACAGACCGCGCAGAGCATCTGCGTTGGCATAAGCGGTGCCCAGATACATGAATGAGCCGACGTTGAACTGCTTCAGCAGAGTTTTGCTGAGCTACACTTTTTTGATAAGAGATCCGCATATCGGACTGGATTCAAGCAGAGGTTTCAGAATGGTAGTATGGTATCGTGTCCTCTGCTCATCTCTTGGTTCGATATGGAGTATATCATAAAACGGTATCAGACTGGAACGCAGTACAGATGACTAGGCTATCTGATAGGTCTTACCGACCTGTCGTCCAGTCATCCATACCTGCTATCTTGGATATACAGTGTTGAACATAGGTGCGAACTGGTAGTGCAGATCCAATGTCAGAGGTTTCCCCTTAAGAGAGAAGATACTCAACAGCGGAATGAACGTCCTCAGTTTGTCCTGTGCAATAGCATTCAAACACGATTTAACAGCATCAATCAGAGTCATAGTAACTCAAACATAAAACAGAAAGGAAAAACGAAAATGAAAAGAGAACGGACACCGGAACCAGATGTAGAACTCGTAACAGTAATCAAGTGCGCACCCGATAATGGAGCTTGCGTCACCAAAATCGTCGGCGTACACAAGGCTGCAGGTAATCAGAGCTCGAGAGCTGCCGCACGTAAAGCTGTACAAGATATAGTTAGAAGCATGAAACTGAACCATGCCAAAGTCCAGGTGGATTTGGATGCCTATTTAGATGAAGATATTTTCAGAGTCCGAATCTGGAAAGAGAAAGCAACAGCAGCCGCGTGGGATAAAACGGCCATTTACTGGCTTGAGACGATGCCTCTTATAAAGCCGTTCAGGAACAAGCTTGAAAAGCTGGGCTTCAACCTGGACTGAGGTGTACTACAAATAACCAGCAGACAAAAGGAAATGGAAGATGAAACGAAACAAACAGAATGTTGTATTCGCAGTGCTGAGCTCAGGCGTGTTCCACACGTATATCGAAGCGGCATTTGATAGTGAGCTGTTGGCAATTGCGTACATGCAGAAACGTATTGATGCTGTGCGAGCAAAGCACAAACGAGGATACGGTGGCCGCTGGATTACTGAACCTGACGGGTCGAGAACTGTCATGCTCAGGATGAACAACCAGCCACGTATCCTGCTGAACATGCAGAAGCTCACAGTACAAACACACCTGTAACCAACACATATACTAAGTAACTGAAAGGAAAGACCCATGGCAAAAAATAAGAAATGCGCATACATTGTACTGAGAGATGACAGGTTCTATGACTGTCTGTCAGGCGTAGAAGCCTTGTTCGACACAGCAGAAGCAGCTAAAGCCTACATACAGCATCGCATCGACATGTACAAAAGGAAACACAGGCGAGGATGGGGCGGCAAATGGAACACTAAGGCGCCGCTGAATGAAGAATGCGAAGCCGAAATACGTGCAGGTGACGGCTATTGGTACACACTGTATGTAGAGAAATTTATTATGCACACAAAAGAGGATATAAAGGAGCTTGAATGAGTCAACGTGTACCTCATGTGTTTCACATGCTTATCGGTACACACAGGCTCCCTTGGCGCGTGAGCGCCATTGAACAAGAAAGTGAATTGCTGGGACACCTTAACGGGTAACGCCGAAGGCAATCAG